>Ga0209148_1000532_pt1 | contig 37402 bp, 29 predicted proteins | sample AraplaCol_mMF_r2_2_FD_184288 | JGI IMG/M metagenome (GOLD analysis project Ga0209148, IMG submission 184288) | Arabidopsis root microbial communities from North Carolina, USA - plate scrape CL_Col_mMF_r2 (SPAdes) (version 2) | ecosystem: Host-associated > Plants > Roots > Endosphere | place... | reverse complement strand
CCCGTCGACAGATCGCAGTTACCCCCGAGGACTTGCTCTCGCCCTAACAGGCCGTGGTGCGCCGGTGCGCTCCTTCCCTAGTGTTCATGCAAGGCTGCAGCCGCCGGGACCGCTCTGTGCGGTTGGCATGTGGCATCAACCTCTGGTGTAGAGCGGCGCCAGCGCTAATGGCTCTTGCGGGGAACGAGATGAGTTCTGATATCTGGAGGGCGACTATCGAAAAGGTAAGGACTCGTGGCTGACGCGCCTGATAGAGAGAGATACCGCCAACGCGCGCGGAAACCTTATCCGCAACCCCGCGCCGACATGTCGGAGGTCGAATCCGAAATCGCTGAGGTGTCCGATTTGATTCCTTGGATCGGCGACGGTTATCGCTGGTACGACTGGCCGTACCGGTGGTTCTGGTGGCTCAGTAGCGGGTGGCGTCGGGCCCTGATGCCGCGGCGCGCGCGAACCTGGCTCAACAATGGTGTCAATTGGCTCATTCCGTTCAACGAGAATGACCGCGCATTTGCGGAGCGACTCGACAGCTGGATGCACAACGTCGAGGCGCCAATTGATGAGCATGTCGCGACGCCGAGCTATTGGGTCGTCGAGCTGTTCCCGCCGACAGATCTTCCGAGCCTCGAAGACGCACTCCGAAGGAACGGCTGGAACGCTGGACGACGGTACGCGTCGCGAGACGAACGCAATCAGGCGATGCTGGAGCGCTCTCGAGCGCTGGGTGGTCCGAGTTGGTGGTCGCTTGTAACGGTGGCTCAACGTGATTCCCGCCTAATAGGAATGGATCTTGTCCGAGAGGTGCTGCCAAGCGAGTTCGAGTTCATCGAGCTGAAGGCAGTCCAGATCGGCCAGAGTTTGACAGCGGTCATCGCGGAGTTCCATCTCCGGCCATCCGCGATGGCTGCTCTCGATGTTGAATGGCACGCTGAGCATGAGCCGATACTGCTGTGGGAGCGGCCCAGGCCCCGAAGTCTCGACAGGCATTGGGCGACGATACATCGGGTGCAGATGGCTCGCCGCGACATGCACTATGCGGCGCGTGATTGGCTCTCGAACAAGCTCCCAGGCTTCTTTGCGCGGACCGAACACCCGCAACCACTACTCGAGCTGATGTTGTTCGACAAGCTCGATCCCACGGTCCTACCGCGTCCCGCGCAAACTCGAGATCAGTCCATCCGTGAAGGCGACGCGCTTCGTGCGCTCGGGCTCGAACGTGGCGTGTTTCAGATGCTTACGTCGCCAGATCTTCCCAAGCTCGTACTCCAGCCCCTCCGTGGCATCGGTCGGGATCCGCTCGGCGACGATCCCACGTGGACCCTGTGGGGCAAGCGCGGCGCCGTGATTGCTGCGCTGAAGAAGGGAGCGCTGAGAGGCTACGGAGACGACGAGAATCGAGCAATCGCGAATCGCCTCGTTGACAACATGTCCAACTTGTTCTTGATGATTGCGGTATCCAATTTCCTCGGAGGGACAGAAGAGCGCTTCGCAAGAATTCGCGATCGAGCAGGTGCTCGCCACGGCAAGTTTCGACCGCGCGCCATTCGCGAATTGCGTCGCAACTTTCTCACTCTGAGTCTGGACTTGGCCACCGTGCAGCGTGATGTCGAAGCGTTCTGGGGTCGTTCCTGGGGGTGGCAAGGCGATGCAACGTTCAGTTACGTACCGAGCCCTGACGAACGTTCAAGGGCGCGCAAGACAGGAGAGAAGGCTGCTAGTCCAGAGAGCTTCAACGACCGTCTCAGGCGACATCACGAGGAATGGTTTGCTCGTCTCGCGGCCGCCGACAGTGACTACCGAGACATCCTGTCCACGGTCGCTTCACTAGGGGCCTCCGCTGATGCATTTCGGACAGGTCGCCTGGCACTATGGGTCGCGGCCGTGTCTCTTGTGGTCGCGGTCGCGACCGTCCTCGTTTCTGATGTCGGGCCTGCAAGTCTGTTCGAATGGCTCTGGCGCTACTTGAGGCACATGTTTGGTATCCATCCATGACGGAAGGCGTTGTTACAGGCGTTTCCATGGTCGATGCCTCTACAGGCTGAAGGCACGCTGCTTGGACGTCGTGGCGTCGTGCTGTCCGCCACCAGATGTCGGTCACCAGCTGCACTCGCGGCAGCGCCATTCCCGTTCGACGATCTTCATTGGCAATAGGCAGGTCGGACAGTTCGGAGTGAACACTTCGAACGACTCGACGTGCGCCCCGCCTGGGACGACCCGCGGCGAGGCCACCGCAGGCATGTATCGTCCGCGGGTCGGCGGATTCAGTTGGTATCAAAGTCCTCAATTTGAGGGACTGTCGATTTGAGTCGATCGGAGTAGCGTCCGTGCCATCGGGCCGACAGGAGCCCGCTGGGAGAAGAGACAGTCATGAAACTCAGCATTCGAAAAGTGCTCGCGATCACCTTCGTAGCTGCGGCGGCGCTGGTAACGCTCACGGCTCTACCGGCTGAAGCGAGTAGCCCGCACGTCAGCGCGGCCGACCCGTCGTGTTGGTACAACACCGACACCAAGGCATTTGCGTGCTATCAGAACGAGGCAAGGCTGGAGGCGGCGATTCGGTCGACCGAAGGAGGTCCAGTGGTGTTCGCGCCAGCTGGGCGACTTACCGCATCCTCGGTGCAGCCCTTCGCGACTTATGTCCTCGCGACGTTCTACGCCGATGTTTCGTATGGCGGCGCGACTCTTCAGATCACCACGTCGATTTCCACGCTCTGCGCTACGCATCAGTACGGAGCCGACACAATGCCCGCGGGATGGGATGCTCGCGTCTCGTCTTTCCACTCATACGGCACTTGCAAGTCGCATCTGTATAGCCAGGTGGACCGACAGGGTGTCCAATATGGGCCGGCCGTGAACGCCAGTTCCCTCGGAGTGATGAATGACCAGACGCGCTCCTACGACGTGGCTCAGTAGTCCGATCTCGAGAAGGGAATGAAGCAATGAACACCAAACTGCTTGCCAAGCTCGCTATTGCCGCGGTCTTCGCGCTCACATTCACAGTCTCAACCGTGGGTCCGGCCGACGCGTCGACGGTGTCATCTAACACCGCCAAGGCGCCCAAAGTCTGTTGGCTGAACACAGACGACCAGTCGTATCGATGCTTCGCCAGTGAGGCCGCATTCGAAGGGGCGGTGGCTGCAGCGGGGAGCTCGCTCAGACTTCAGCCAGGCTCTACCTCATCGGCTGTCTCGCCAGCGACCACATACGTCCTGGCCACCTTCTACATGGACGAGTTTTACGGAGGTTCTTCGCTTAACATCACGACCTCGATCTCGACCTACTGCTCCACGCATAACTACACAGGGAACAGCATGCCCGCTGGCTGGAACAACGACGTGTCCTCGTTCCACACCTACGGCAACTGCTATACCGAGCTCTACGACCTGACCAACAAGGGCGGTTCGCACGATGGTCCGTACAAGGACGCGACCGCTCTTGGTGTTTTCAATGACGCGGCATCGTCGTACTTCATAACTGGTATCTAAGTGTGTACCAAGGGTCGTGGCAGACGGACATTCTCGGTCTGCCACGACCTTGTCATGTTTGTGCTTCTGGCGACACTACATAGTGAAGGGAGCGTGACCGTGACAACTGATCTCGATCTACTCGAGTCCAGCTTGAAGGGGGACGAGCGCGCCTTCGCCTTACTCTTCGACCGTCATGCAGACAGTGCCTTTCGGTACGCCCTTTCGCGAGGCTGCACGGCAGACGAAGCGCAGGAAGTCACGCAAGAGGCGTTCATCGTTCTCTGGCGTCGATTGCGGGACGTGCGGATGGTTGGAGATTCCGTCCTCCCCTGGCTGCTGGTTACGGTTCGAAATATCGCATCCGCGTCGCGTCGGCGCATCAGCAGGATCGCCACTGCCCCGCTCTCAGACTATGAGGACTTGCCGTCTGCGGACCTCCCGCCCGTCGAACGACTCCAGCGAGCCGAGCAGCTCCGGTGGGTTGCAGCAGCCCTGGAAAAGTTGGACTTGACCGATCGCAGAATGATCGAGCTCTGCATCTACCAAGGGCTTGATTATCAAGCGGCCGCCAAAGAGTTGGGATTGCGCCCCAATGGCGTTGCCCAACGGATGCATCGAGTTCGCAATCGGCTGAAGACCGAACGGTCGCTACACGAGAGAGAGGCAACATCATGAGTTCGATTTCGGATCAGGAAATCGAAAGACGAGTCACTGAAACACGATCGTTGGTGCTGGAGCGCATTGGGGCAACAAAGCCGCGTCGCGTTAGTTCCCGAACGCGCGCGGGAGTCGCGATCGCCGTCGCGTCGGCAGGAGTGCTCAGCCTGACTGCTGGAGTTGTAGTCGTGGCGATGGCAACCCCCGAGCAGGTGTCGTACTCAGTCAACTGCTATGAGAAGGCCAGTCTCTCCTCCACCTACACCACAGTCACTGACCCCGAGGCAACTAGCTCGAACGGGACTGTCACGAGGACTCGCACCAATCCGATCTCATCGTGTGCCGCAATGTGGAAGATGGGCCTCCTGGGTCAGGCCACCCCGCCCAGTGATCCCAACACCGCCCATTTTCCCGTGCCGGCTCTTGTGGGTTGCACGATGGCAAACGGGGTGGGCGCGGGCTTCCCCCGCGGCCAGAGTTCCGATAGCGATGCGGACTTTTGCAGTGGGCTCGGATTGACGCCTTGGCAGCAGTAGCTCGGCGCGGGCATCGTCGAGCTTAGGAATTGCGAGTCCGTGGCGCAGAACACCCCCAGTTGTCCTGGCGGCCCCCTGCGCTCCACCGGTGGGCCAATCATTGCGGTCCCTCAGCTGAGGGAGTCGCATAGCGTCCTCGACGCTTACCGCGGGCGGCTGGCCGGTGGCCCACTCGGCGCGGGAGCATTGGGCGCGCTCGCCTCCCTCACACTCCTGATCATGCGCAGCAGCGAGCTTGCCGCATATCGGCTTTCCGGAACGAGCTTTGTTGATCTTGTGCCACTACTCGTCTTTGAGCAAACTCTGTTGGCTGGAACGCTCGTCTTGTTTGCCAGCTTTCGGCTCGTAGTGGCCAGCCTGCTGACACCCGCCTTGCCTAGTGCCATGTTCCTTTGGCCCTGGCTGGTTAGCCTTTCGTGGCTCGCCATTATTTGCGCTGCAGCGCCCTTCGCGGCACGGCGCAGCCCCGCCCAGCTCGCAAGAGACAGATAGCGAATTGCTGACTAGATGCTCTTTGAGGCACCTTTTCCGGCTCAAGCCGGGGGTTGTGTCGATCTATCTGCCGTACTGACGAGGTCTATGGGTCAGGGTGGCGTCTGCTAACTCGATGCCACGCGCCTGGATGGATTCGACGTTCATCTCTTCGAGCAACGCCTGATCGAGCTTGGGCGGCGTCCCGCCATCGAACTTGTAGTGCAGATCGCAAGTCGCATGCACCCATACCGAACTGCGGCCATGCCCAACCTCTACAGAGTCCGACCAGGAGATGAGGAAGCCCTCGCCGCGGCGTAGCTTGGCAGTGGTCACTGCCTTGAGGTGCGCGAGGATGCGGTCGTCAACGCGAATGGGGAGACGAGCCGCGCCGTAGAACAGGGTGCCCATGCGCCACACAGTACCGCGGTTGCCACGGCAGCTCATTTTGTTCGCTGCTTGTCGCCACTGCCCTGCTCCTCCCGCCAGCGCTTCGTGCCCAGGTGGAGGATGCTGGACGAATGGGTACCGCAACTGCATTCGACACTCCTCTGACGGAGAATGACGTGAGGCGGATCCGGCAGGACTTCTCGATCCTGACGACACAGGTAAATGGGCACCCTCTGGTCTACCTGGATTCGGCGGCGACAGCGCAGAAGCCCACCGCTGTTCTGGATGCCGAGCGGGACTTCTACGAGCGCAGCAATGCGGCTGTTCATCGTGGAGCCCACACACTCGTCGCGGAGGCCACCGAGTTGTTCGAGGAGGCCCGTGGCACCGTTGCGCGCTTCATCGGTGCCGCCACCGACGAGGTGGTGTGGACCTCGAACGCAACCGAGGCGATCAACCTGATCGCCTACGCGATCTCCAACGCGAGTTCGGGGCGAGGCGGAGAGGCCGCCGGACCGCTTCGCCTCGGCGTGGGGGACGAGGTCCTGGTGACCGAGATGGAGCATCACGCGAATCTGCTGCCCTGGCAGGAACTCGCCGCCCGGACAGGCGCGACACTTCGATTCATTCCCCTCGACGAGCAGGGAGCTCTTCGCATGGGTGACATCGACTCGCTCATCAGCTCCCGGACGAGGGTGGTCGCCTTCACTCACGTGTCGAACGTGCTGGGGCTCGTCAACCCGGTGAGCGAGCTGGTCGCTCGCGCTCACGATGTCGGTGCTCTCGTCGTGCTCGACGCCTGCCAATCGGCGCCCCACCTTGCTCTCGATGTCGGGGCCCTGGGCGTGGATTTCGCCGCCTTCTCAGGTCACAAGATGCTGGGCCCGACGGGGATCGGAGTCCTGTACGGGCGGAGAGAGCTTTTGGCCGCGATGCCCCCGTTTCTGACTGGTGGCTCCATGATCACCACCGTCACCATGGACGGCGCCGAGTACCTTCCCCCGCCGCAGCGATTCGAGGCGGGAACACAGCCCGTTGCGCAAGCTATCGGTCTCGCGGCGGCCATCGGCTACCTGGAGCAAATTGGGATGGGGCGCATTGCACAACATGAGGCCGCCCTCGGAAAGCGGGTGGCTGAGGGGCTTGCCGCGATCCCGGGTGTGCGCGTGCTGGGGCCGGCGCCCGGCGAACCCCGCGTGGGCCTGGCGAGCTTCGATGTCGCCGGCATCCACTCCCACGATCTCGGACAGTTTCTGGATGACCGCGGCATCGCCGTGCGTGTCGGTCATCACTGCGCGCAGCCCCTTCACCGCCGGCTGGGGATCACCTCGTCAACACGGGCGAGCACCTATCTGTACACGACGGAAGACGAGGTAGACCAACTGGTGTCCGCGGTCGGCGACGGCATCCGATTCTTCGGCGGTGCGCGGTGAGCAGCGAGCTGGAGGACCTGTACCAACAGACGATCCTCGATCACGCGCGCTCGCCGCACGGCGTCGGGTTGCTCGGCAATCCCTCTGGAGCGTCCCACCAGGTCAACCCGACCTGCGGCGACGAGATCACCCTCGAGCTGCACCTCGAAAGCGATCACGTCGACAGCTTGCGCTGGGAGGGACACGGATGCGCGATCTCCCAGGCTTCCGCCTCGCTCCTCTCTGATCTCGCTGCTGGGTTGACTCTGTCGGAGTTGGCGGCCCGCGTGGATTCATTCCGCGATGCGATGCGCTCTCGCGGCACGATCCAGCCCGATGAAGAGCTGCTCGGCGACGCCGTGGTGCTCGGAGGAGTGTCTCGCTATTCGGCCCGAGTCAAATGCGCGATGCTCGCATGGGTCGCGGCGGAGGACGCCATTGCCCGGGTGCGGCCTTAGCCACTGAAAGCTGCAACCACTGAAAGGGGCGGCCGCGCGCGCCCCCCGATCAGGGGTACTCGGTCGCCGTAATCGAGGCGGATGGATTCTGTCTCTCCTAGTGAGGGCGCGGGCATCTGATCCTGTCGGCGCTCTTGGGATGGGAGGCTCCGGGGGGAGCCTCCCAGTTCCTTGCGGATTGCAAAGAGCACCTGGCGAGAGGACTCCTCGAGATCACCAACCTTCGTCATAGATGCGGATCGGACGAGTCTCTTTTGGCGAGGCAGATGGAACATCTGATCGAACTGTCTGTCCGCGGGAGCCGCGGTCCCCTCGGCCGGGGCTCCCGTTCTCGACTTCGCGGGGTGTCGTTGCGGATTTCTCGTTTGCGCGTCATAGACAGGTACTTCTACCGTCTCTTTGTCTGGACGTCGATTTCGACGGCTACGAGGGGCAACTGAGCGACCGGGGGGCGCGAAGTGGCAATGAAGGACAATGGGGCTCGACGCGACCTCGGCACGTCGATGTCGAAGCGCGCTGTCGGGCTGACCCGCCGTCTTCGGCTGTTGTTGGCGTTCGCAGTCGTCGCGATTTCGGTCGCGGCATCGATGTTGGGGGCGCCGGCCGTCTGGGCGGCAGCAGGATCGTTGGTGAGCGGAGTCGTGTGGGCCGACTCCGCACTGAATCAGACTCGGCCGGCGACGGGCGCGGTGTACCAATCTGGTGTGACCGTCGAGTTGATCGATCCCACGAACAGTGCAATCGTCGCGACGACGACGACGAACGCCTCGGGTCAGTATTCGTTCTCCGCTGTGGCCGACGGCTCCTACCAGATTCTGGTGATCGCTCCGCCGAACATGAAGTTTCCGACCACGGCGAGCGGCTCGAACGTTTTCGTTTCGACGGGAACGCCGTCGTCGAGCACAGATCCGTATGAGGGCATCTCCCCGACGATCGTGATCTCGGGTGCGACGCAAGTGACCGCTCAAGATGCTGGGGTGCAACCGATCGCGACCCTGAACGTCCAAGCGATCACGCAGCCCGGCTACAACTGCTCCAACTCATCGGGTCTCGCGGTCGCGAACACGGACAACGGGAACTGCAACACCAACACCCTGTCCAGTGTGTCGCAGGCGTTTGCAATCTCGATCTCGAACCTCGCGACCGGCCAAGCGGTTCACAACGTCACAGCGACCGTTGTCTTCACGCCCGCGAATGGTGCAGTCCTCACCATGCCCGCGTTGCCGAGCGGCTGCGCCTCCTCGAATGTGACGCCCGCCTCGAGCGTGTCGGGCAACCTGACCTTGGTGTGCAATATCGGCACGATCAGTTCGGCGCAGATCGCAGCCATCCTGCCCGTCGTGGTCCCTTCGCCGTCTTCGCCGAATGGATCATCGTTCACCACGTCGGTCAGCGTGGCGGCCGGAGATGGTACGGCCGTCAACTCGAACACTGTTGCCAACCCGCAGATCTCGATCACGGGCTTGCCGAACTACGCGACTGACAAGACGGTCGCCAACAATCTCGGCCCGGGCACGTACACAGTCAACGGACATCTGCAGCTGGGGTACGAGATCGCCTACAACATCCAGGGATACCCACAGACTGCGAAGGGCTCCAGCCAACTTGCCCTGCCCTTGGTGATCCCCGACGCGGGCATCCCGAACTTCCCCAACGCCGTGCTGATCAGCTGCACCGGCCCCAGTATGTGGGCGAACTTCGATCGGACGCCGGTGCAGAACTGTCCTGTCGGGGTGACCGCGTCGGCGGCCAGCCCGTGGAATCTGACGTTCACCAACTACGTTCCGGGTGGTACCTACGGTTACAACTGCGGCGGTCCCTGCTCGTACACGGTCGGGCCTGGGCAACGGTACGGCACGAAACTCACGGTGTTCGTCCCGGCAGCGGACATGAACAGGGCGGCCGACCCGTCGTGGCAGCCGGGCGATCCGACCCCGACCGGCACTGTCGCATTCCAGAACTGCCTGGGCGCCGGCGAGAACGGCAAGACGGACACGGTCGGGAATCTCAACAACGGCAATGGCGTGATGGCGGGAACCCCGTGCGCGTCGTCGTCCTTCTCGGTCGCGCCCGGCGGGTTTCCGTCACCGATCGTGGCGTTCAAGGAGTACCTCATCGACGGGGTCGCGACGAAGGATGGCTGGTTCGTCGGGCCCGGAGAACCCAACGTCCAATCATTGATGCAGTATGTGAACAGTTCGAGCGCTCCCGACCCGAACTTCTCGATGTGCGACTACTTCGATGTCTCCACCATGCAGTTGACGGCGACGACCCCGGTGACGACGACCAATCTTCCCGCCGGATTCCGGGTGGAGTACGGAGTTGGCCCGAACACCACCAACGATCAGGTGGGCACTCCCGCAACCAACAGCACCTACCGCAACGACCCGGTGTACAGCTACACGAACCCGGATCAGAGCACCATCGGGACCAACTGCACTCGGTACACGGGGCAGTGGAACACGAATCCATCGTCGTTCGGGGCCAACTGGCAGCAACAAGTGAACCTGGTTCGCATCGCACCGATCCCGGGCTTCACGCCGACACCTGCCGCGGCCGCAGGTTCGACGGTCCAACTGCGGCTGAACTTCGATGTACTGAGTACCTACAACGGTGGCCCGCACGCGGGGCAGACGATCCCGACTGGCGCCTACATCCCGAACGTCGGCTCCTGGGACAACGGCCCCCTCGATCCCACCTTCGCGAGCGAGACCGCCAAAGTGCAATACAAGCAGGTGCTGTCACTCAGCACTTACGGGAGCAAGAGCTACTTGAAGAGCGGCAGTGGTGGCGGCTATGGCGGGCTGCCGTCCGGCGCCATCAACGGTAATGGCGTCTACACCGCAGCGGGCCAATCCCTTCTGTCTTGGGTCGGGTACAACAACAACGGACAGGGTCCGGATACCGGGTTCTTCCTCTGCGACTACTTCGACGTCTCCACCCTCCAGCTGAACTCGGTCAGCATGGCGCGACCCACGAACAACGGCAACGGCGTCCGAGGGACATCACTGCCCCCCGGGTACCAATTCCAGTACGGTGTCGCTCCGAACACCATCGATGACCAGGTCGGCACTCCTGCCGTCGGCAGCGGATATTCCTCGCCGATCTACCAGTACTCGAACACGGACCAGCAGAGCGGCGCCCAGTCCTGCAAGACCTCGAACGCGAACTGGACCACGACCCCCGCGACGACCTTCGGGGCGAACTGGCAGCAGCAGGTGAACATCGTGCGGGTCGTTCCGATCCCTGGTTTCACGCCGATCCCGCACGCTCCCGTTGGCTACTTCGCGTACATGCAGCTGGCGTTCACCGTGCGAGGGGCCTACAACGGCGGCCCTCATGCCGGGCAGGCGATCCCGCAGGGTGCCTACATCCCCAACGTCGGGGTGTGGGATACGCCGCAGAACACCCTGAGCCCACTCACCACCTCAACGGCGACGATCGCCTTCTTGGCCTATCAGATGGGCCTGAACAAGACGGTGAACACGAGCGCTAGCTACCAGCCGGGTAGCCAGATCCAGTGGACCATCACGCCAAGCATCCAGTCGGGCGTGTCCGGCCACGCGATCACCGGGGTCACGGTGACTGATCCGATACCGGCGAACACCACCTACGACGTCGCCTGCACGAACGCCAGCCTGCCCAACGGTGTCACGGCGACCTACAACGCGGCATCCAATTCGGTGACCTTGGCGTATTCGAACCCCTTCAACGTCAGCGCGACCTTGCCGCAGAACCTGCCCGCTGTGACCTTGTGCACCAACGTGCTCGCCACCGCGAAGCCAGGCGTCGCGATCAGCAACACGGCACGAGTGGTGTCCAACGAGGCGCCCGCCTCGGTGTCCAGCAACGCCGCGTCGGTCACCCTTCAGGGACCAGGGAACCTGGCCATCAGCAAGTCGGTGAACAAGCCGGTGATCGCCTCTGGCGATACCTACACCTGGAACCTCACCTGGGGGAACTCCACCACGGTGGCGTTCGCGGCTCCCCAGATCATCGACGTCCTCCCTTACAACAACGACGGGTCCAGCGGCGCATCCTCGGAGCGCGTCAACGGGTCCTCGACCTTCGCTGGAACGAACGTCCTCACCGGCGCGATCCCGCAGCCCACCTACGCGGCTGGGAGCACCCATTCCGGGCAGGTCACCGGGACATGGTTCTACACAACGGCGTCCCCCACCACGATCGAGCAGAACCCCGGTGATCCGTCGAATCAGAACCCCGGCGCCGGCGCCAGCATCTGGGTTCCGGCCGCCGCGATCACCAATTGGTCCACCGTCACCGGCGTGTATTTCTCGACATCCGGATTCATCAGCGGTGGGGACTCGGTCAACGTCCCGATCACGATGCAGGCCAACGCCGGAGGCCAGCTCGGGGATATCTATGTGAACCAAGCGGAGTTGTACACCTCGAGCGCGCCGAACAACCCGGTCGTCTCCAACGACCCCTACACCCAAATCCCGGGTATCACCATCGTCAAGCGGGCGAGCCCGACGACGGTCACGGCGGCCGGGCAGACCGTGACATACACCTTCACGGTCAGCAACCAGGGGCAGGTGAGCGTCAACAATGTGTCCGTTGCCGACACGCAGACGGCGCCCTCCGTCGCCGCATCCCTGGGGCCCATCACCTGCAAGACCCTGGCCTCCCCAGCTGGCACTTGCTCCGGCACCATCCTGCCCACGTTGGCGGCCGGACGAACAGCGACGTTCACGGCAAGCTACGTGGCGACGCAGGCGGATGTGGACCACGCCTCGATTGTCGACACCGCCGTGGCCAACGCGGTCACCAACCCCGGCGCAGTACCGATCACCTCGCAGCCCTCGAGCGCCCTCGTCACCGCAACGCAATCGCCGGCGATCGCAGTGGTGAAATCGGGATCCCCGACGACGGTCTTCGCAGCGGGACAGCAGGTGACGTATTCGTTCATCGCGACCAACACCGGCAGCGTGACCCTCAGCAGTGTTGGAATCACGGACACGCAGATCGCCCCGTCGCTAGCGTCCGGGATGGGTCCGATCGCCTGCGTCTTCCTCACCTCGCCGTCGGCCTCATGCTCGGGTGCCACGACGACATTGGCTCCTGGGCAGTCAGCGACATTCACGGGGACGTATACCGTGACGCAAGCCGACGTGAACAACGGCACGGTCAATGACACCGCGACGTCGCATGGAACCCCTCCCGGTACTGTCACGCCGATCGTCTCGACTCCGTCGGCGGCGGTAGTGTCGGTGACTGCGGCACCGGGGATCACCGTGATGAAGGACTCCACGACGACCACGATCACGCATGCCGGCCAGCAGGTGCCGTACACGTTCCTGGTGACCAACACGGGCAATGTGACCCTGAGTGCGATCGCGGTCACCGACACGGTGACGTCTCCCTCTGTCCAGACCGATCTGTCGGCGGTCAGCTGCCCGGTCACGACATTGGTCCCGGGCGCCTCCACGACCTGTTCGGCGACATATATGACGTCTCAGGCCGATGTCGACAGCGGGCAGGTGCAAGACGGCGCGGTCGCCAGCGGCGCACCGCCGAGCACCCCGTCCAACCCGAACCCGCCCCGTGCGACCTCGCTCCCATCGACGAAAGCGATCCCCGTGGTGGCCTCACCCGGAATCGCGCTCGTGAAGTCCACGACGACGAGCGCGGTATCCCGCGCCGGCCAGCAGGTGCCTTACACGTTCCAGGTCACGAACAGCGGCAACGTGACGTTGAGCAACGTCACGGTCTCTGACACGGTCGTCGCACCGTCTGTTCAAAGCGATCTGTCAGCGGTGACTTGCCCGGTGACCACCTTGGCACCGGGCGCATCCACTACCTGCACGGCCACTTACCGGGCAACGCAGGCAGACCTCGACAACGGCTCCATCAACGACACGGCCACGGCTCAGGGCACTCCTCCCGGTACCACCACACCCGTACCGTCGGCGCCCTCGTCGGCGTCGGTCCCGGTCGACGAGCTCCCGGCGATCGCATTGGTGAAGTCCGCCTCCCCGCTGGCTGCCGCGTCGTTCACGGTCGGTCAAGTGATCACCTACGTCTTTGTAGCGACCAACACCGGCAACGTGACGTTGACGAACCCAACCGTGACGGAGGGCGCGTTCTCCGGTTCGGGAACGATGTCGGCACCGAGCTGTCCGACCACGCCATCCCTCGCCCCGGGTGCCCAGATGGTTTGCACGGCCACCTACACCGTGACGCAGGCCGACGTGGATGCGGGCGGTGTCACCAATGATGCGACCGCGACAGGATCTCCGCCGTCTGGTCCTCCCGTCACCTCACCGCCTTCGCAGGTCGCCATCCCCGCCCCGGAGGATCCGGGGATCACCTTGGTGAAGTCGGCGACCCCGGCCATCGTGACCGGCGCCGGACAGACCGTTTCCTATTCGTTCCTGGTGAAGAACACCGGAAACGTGACCCTCACCAACCCGATCGTGACTGAAGGCTTCTTCACGGGCTCCGGCCAGATGTCTGCCGTCAACTGCCCGGCGACGGTATCCATGCCGCCAGGTGCGCAACTCACGTGCACCGCGAGCTATGCAGTCACCCAAGCGGACGTGGATGCGGGTTCAATTACGAACGTTGCGACCGCCACCGGCACGCCCCCCTCAGGCCCCCCGGTGACCTCACCGATTTCTGTGGCGACGGTGACGGCAAACTCGACCGCCTCGATCACGCTCGTTAAGACAGCCGACCTCACGGCCCTGACAGCGGCCGGTCAGACCGTCACCTACTCGTTCCTGGTGACCAACACCGGCAACGTGACGCTCGGCAACATCGAGGTGGACGAGCAGCAGTTCTCTGGGACGGGTTCCCTCTCGACGGTTTCGTGCCCAGCGGGTGCGACCGCTTTGGCGCCCGGCTCTGCTGTGACCTGCACCGCGAGCTACACGGCCACACAGGCTGACATCGACGCCGGTGGTGTCACCAATACCGCCACAGCCACCGGAACCCCGCCGAGCGGACCACCGCCCATCTCGGCACCATCCGATGTCGCGATCCCGGCGAACGCCCTTCCGGCGATCTCGCTGGTCAAGACGGCGGACCGCAGCGTGATCTCCGCGGTCGGGCAGACCGTGAACTACTCCTTCCTCATCACGAACACCGGAAACGTCACCCTCACTGATGCTGGCGTGGTCGAGGGCGCGTTCACGGGAACAGGGACTATGACCACACCGACCTGCCCTTCGTCCGCGGCGGCGTTGGCGCCCGGTCAGGCAGTGACCTGCACAGCCAGCTATGCCGCAACCGCGGCAGATTTCGCGGCCGGTTCCGTCGCCAACACGGCGACCGCGACGGGAACGCCGCCGGGCGGCGGCAGCCTTGCCTCCGACCCATCGACCGTCCAGCTTCCGACGCTCGCGCTGTCGACTCGCTTGGCCGACACGGGGGTGAACGTGCCGCTGCAGCTGGTTATCGCCGCCATTGCATCCGTGTTGTTTGGCCAGCTCCTCCTCAGTGCCCACAGACGCAGGTTTGGGATAGTTGGTGGCATGACCCGGATTGCGCGGTGTCGGTCGGGATTGAGCGGGAAGGCTCGACAGTGAGGGCTCGGGCGCGAACCCAGGGTGCCATGGTCGTCGTGTCAGCGATTCTGGCTCTTGTCCTCGCTGGATGTGTCTCGTCGGTCAGCCCCGAGCCGTCAAGCAGTTCGGCGTCGATTCCGGGACTTCCTGTCGGAGCTGTGCCAGCGGAGTCGATCCCCTCCGACGTGCCCAACGACGCCGGCGCGCGCGCGAACGTGACGATGACCTCGTGTACGTCGATCAAGGGCGGATGGAGGGCGGGAGGCACCGTCACCAACCCAGGTACGAAGACGGTGGAGTACACGATCACCGTCTTCTTCACGACGACGGCCGCAACCGTCATCGATTCGGCGCAGAGCAAGATCTCGGTCGCTGCCGGGAGCAAGAAGAGCTGGAACGCGAGCAAGAAATTTGGAGCCGCCGCCAAGATGCTCTGCGTTCTGCGCGGAGTTGGCGAGACCACTGGTTGACCCCGCGCAGAGGTGACGCCGACTCTTCACGCAGATCACCAGCGAGTGGTAGAAGCTGCTGACCAAGATCCTCTGCCAGACTGAAAACCATCGCGAGGGGGCCGGTATGGCGCGCATCAGAATAAAGGGTCAGCGCAGGATCGTCGTCGCGCTGGTCACGGTGTTGACCATTGGCATGATTGTCGCCGTCGTCGGCAAGGCAACCCCGTGGCCCTCGGCAATGGTGATCCGAGCCGTGTTTCAACAGGGTGGCACGGCGACGGCAGAAGAAATCACCAGGCACGTCCCCTCCACGCCGCTGACCCAGAAGAGCGACGTGCAGTACTCCGACGGGTCGGCCGGTGGCAACACGACATTCGATGCCTTCAGCCCGCGATCGGGATCCGCGCGTCTGCCGACGGTGTTCTGGGTCCACGGCGGCGCATGGATCTCGGGATCGAAAAACGACGTCGATCCGTACCTGCGCATCCTGGCCGCTTCGGGGTACACCACGATCGGTGTGAACTACACCGTCGGCCCAGAGGCGCAGTACCCTACGGCGCTCGTGCAGCTCAACGAAGCGCTCGCCTTCCTGGTCGCCCACGCGGCGCAGTACCGCATCGATCCCTCGCGGATCGTGCTCGCCGGAGACTCGGCCGGGGCGAATCTGGCCAGTCAGCTCGCCGTGCTGATGACCAACCCCGACTACGCCGAGTTGCTCGGGATTACTCCGGCACTCAGCCCCGATCAGGTGGTCGGCACGATCCTGAACTGCGGTGTCTACGATCTCGGCAACATGGCCGACCTCGACGGGGTCGCTGCTTGGGGGTTCAAGGTCGCTCTGTGGGCCTAGACCGGCACGCAGAACTGGTCCGCGGACTACGCAGGCACGACCATGTCGACGGTCGATTTCGTGACGCCCGACTTTCCGGCCACCTTCATCTCCGGCGGCAATGGCGACGGTCTCACCTGGATCGAGTCCGTTCCTATGTTCAACAAGCTGCGCAGCGAAGGCGTGCAGGTGACACCGCTGTTCTGGGCAGCCGACCACAACCCGCCGCTCGCACACGAGTATCAGTTCCACCTCGACCTACTCGAGGCCCGCACGGCTCTTCGGGACACAATCGCGTTCCTTGCGAAGGTCACGGCGGACTAGCGATCACTAGGGCGCCGCCTCTCTATCGCAGTGAGCCGGTGGGCGCTAGCAAGAGGCGCTTTCCCGGTTTGATAGCGGGGAGCCAAAGTCAGCACCTCCGCAGACCAATCGTGCTGCTGTACGGCAGCCGGTGAAGCAAGATCACGTCGGGTCCTGGTTCCCTCGGACGCTGATCCCGACGCACTGACCCGTTTTGAAAGTGAGAAATCTAGACACGCCGTGAGTCTGTCCGACGACGACCAGGCGAGCACGAACGACCGCTGGCGAGCGCACCCTCTCATCCGGATGCGTTGGTAGTGGGGGCCCGGATGTCCCCGAGCCCCCAACCCCCAGCTCGACGAGTGCCCGATCAGCAATCACCCGCCTTCAATCAAAGAGACTGGTGTCGACGGCGGTTATGACGAGAGACCTGAGGGTCTCCGGCGGACGGCTAGCAAAGTTCCTAGGGTCCGCGTGTTCTGGGCCTCTTTGGGGTCTCGATCCTCACCGGCCCCCGAACGGGGGCAAGGGGACTGTCTCGTCCGCCTCATGTTCCCGGCGATAAACTTCATTCAACTGCTGACCGGGACGGGTTGGCAGGGCTGGGGAATGCAAGATGGCTTCAGCATGCCCAGGAGGAAAGTCCATGCAACTCGTTGTGACGGGCCGAGAGCGCCGCGCGCAAAAACGCGACAAGATCTGCACCCGCATTGCGGTGATGATGCTGGCGGCTGTGGCTGCTGCTGCCGGGTTGGTTGATGTCGCGGTGGTCGGGCCGAACTCTGCTCGGGCTGCGTCCACTGCAGCATCCGATTTCACCAAGACCGGTGTCGATCAGACCAATCCGTCGACGGCGACCCCCAGCTCCCCCGGGGCGGCGACCGCCGGAGACACGATCCAGTGGGTCTTGAGTTATCGGAACAAGACCGGTAGCGACGCGTCCGTGCAGGTCACCGATCCGATCACCGCGGGGCAGACCTACGTACCGGGGTCGCTGAAACTGCCGCCGAACCTAACGGGCAGTGTCTCGGGCAACACTGTGTCGGCCTCGGGAACGGTGCCATCCGGAACGACCGGGGCACAGATCCCGACGTCGACCCCGGTGGCGATCAACTTCAACACACCGGGCGGAGACGGGTTCTCGATCGAGAACTTCGGCACGAATGTCTACACGGTGTACCACCACAACGGGAGCGGCACCGTGGTGTTCTGCTCGACGGTCGCCAACACCACCTGCGCGAACTGGCCGACCGGCAAGTTCGCCAGCTATGTCAGCCCGACGGCCGGCACGGCAATCGGGACCGGGATGTCCGGGATGATCACGGCGCACATCAACGGCTCGTTCATTGTCAACGGCAAGCTGTACTGGGAGGCCGAGACGACGGCCCCCACCGCCGGCAAGTACACGGCCGGCGTGATGTGCCTGGACCTGACGGCCACCCCGCAGGCCCTCAGCTGCGGATTCACCGCGCTCGATCAGTTCACCACGGCGCCCCCCAGCGCCGCAGCCATCGCGACCAACGGTGTGCCTGCCGCCGACGGCAACTACTACTTGTTCGATGCGGCTGGCAACATGCTCTGCTTCAATCCCGCATCTGGCGCCTGCGGGTCGGTCAACATCTCGGGGGGCCGCACGAACGCTGCAGGAGCGATCAGCGGCATGCTCACCTCGGGCAACTATGTGTATGCGACCTTCATAAACGCGGGCGCGCTGTACCTCGCCTGCTATGACGTCGCCGCCCACGCCAGCTGCTCGCCCAGCTTCCCGATCAATGAGGGGGCCCCGCCGAACGGCACCTACCCGGACACGGTTGCACCAGTCCTGGACCCCACCTCGGGGGCGCTGCTCGGCGCATGCGATCTGGCCAAAGCCGCCTGTTACACGCCGGCGGGCACGTCGCTCGCCAACCCCTACCCAGGCATCACCGGAATCGGCTACCCGCCATCGTCGACGGGCTTCGGGGATGGCGTCATCGTCGGCACGAAGTTCTACGCAGCGCCGCGCAACGACGTCGTCACCTGCTGGGACTTCTCACTCCGGGTGGGCACCGGCACAGTGCCCCACTGCACGGGCTTCGCCGGCCCAAGCGATCTTCGCAACTACACCGTGCGTGCCCTGACGGGAGACTTCGCGGGCTGCGGCGCGGCGGACGGCGACGGCGGCCAGATCAAGATCTTCAACCTGGGATCGGGCGGCGGCTGCAACGCGGTCCAGGCGGTCAGCGTGACGATGTCGCCGGCCAGCTACTACTGCGATGGCCAGGCCGGGCACGCGTCGACCTGGGGCGCCGTCACCTTGAAGGGGCTGAGCGCCACGGACTACGTGAGCGCACGACTGACTCTCACCGATGCGAACAACAACAACGTTCCGGGATGGGTGGACGTGCCGTTCCCGGCCAGCGGTCCTCAGACGATCGACATCTCGTCGATCCCGGTGTCGGGCACGACGGCAACCTTGACGGCGCACGTGACGATCGTCGGGTCGACCAACCCTGCCGCGATGGCGACGGCCCAGCTGAACATGTCGTGGGCAGGTGACCCGATCCAGATCTGCTACCGCACTGTCACCACGGCCGTGGCATGCCTCACAACGGCGCCGGTGACAAACACGGCGACGGCGGTGACGACGGCGGGCGCCGTGACGGATGGGCCTGCCGGCAACAGCAGCGGCGCGGTGACGTTCACCGTGTCGGATTCTCCGTCGACATGTCTGCTGCATCTCACCAAGTCCGCGACACCGAATCCCGCCAAACCCGGCGACACGGTCACGTACACCGTGACGGTCACCAACACCGGGACCGCCAACTATGCGGCGGCGAACCCCGCGAGCTTCACGGATGACATCAGCACCGTACTCGCCGACTCCGCGTACAACGCCGCCAGCCTGACTGCGAGCGCCGGAACGGCCTCCTACAACGCGACGAGCAAGGTGATCTCGTGGTCGGGTCCGCTCGCCGCGGGTGCCAGTTCGACGGTCAGCTATACGGTGACGGTCGCCGATCCGGACACCGGCCCACATTCGATGGTGAACCGCGTGGTCACCCCCACCGGCACTCCGTCGAACTGCGCCGCCGGATCGACTGACCCGGCGTGCCTCGTCACCGTACCGGTGCAGTCGTTCCGGGTGGTCAAGACGACCACCGCTACTCAGGTGATCCCGGGGCAGACCGCCCCGTACACGATCACGGTCACGAACACCGGCCAGGTGGACTACACCGCGGCGAATCCGGCGAGCTTCACTGACGATCTCAGCAGCGTGCTCGACGACGCGGCCTACAACGCCGACGCAACCGCGACGACCGGGACGGTCAGCTACTCCAGCCCGACCTTGTCGTGGTCCGGTCCGCTCGCGGTCGGCGCCACGACGACCGTCACTTACTCGGTGACGGTCGACACCCCCGACAATGGCGACCACCACCTCGACAACGCGGTCGCGACGCCGACTGGCTCCGGCGGCAACTGCCCGACCGGCTCCACCGACCCCGCCTGCAGCGCGCACGTTCCGACCAAGTCGTTCTCGGTGGTGAAGACGGCGTCCGTGCCGGTGGCGAATGCCGGTGGCACGGTGACCTACACGCTCACGGTGACCAACACCGGGCAGGCTGACTACACGGCGGGCTCGCCCGCATCCCTCACTGATGACCTCACGGGCGTTCTGGACGACGCCGCCTACGGCAACGACGCGACTGCGACCGCCGGCGCTGTGAGCTACTCGAGCCCGACGCTGTCGTGGTCCGGTCCGCTCGCCATCGGTGCGACGGTTACGATCACCTACAGCGTGACCGTGCACGACCCTGACGCGGCGGACCATCAGCTCGACAACGCGGTGGCGAACCCGCCCGGATCAGGGGGCAGCTGCGTTGCGGGCAGCACCGATCCCGGCTGCCGCAGCATCGTCCCGGTCCGCTCGTACACGGTGGCCAAGACCTCCCCCTCGACCGGGACGGTCTACCCGGGCGACACGGTCACCTACGTGATCACGGTCACCAACACCGGAGGCGCCGCCTACACAGCGGGCAGCCCGGCCTCGGCCACCGACGACCTCAGCGCGGTGATCGATGACGCCGTGTACAACGGCGATGCGTCGGCCACCGCGGGCGTTGTGTCGTATACCGCGCCGACCCTGTCGTGGGCGGGACCGCTGCCCGTTGGCGATGCCGTTACCATCACGTACACGGTGACGGTCGACGACCCTGACGCCGGGAACGGCACACTGACCAACGCCGCTGTTCCCACCGGCGCCGGGGGGCGGTGCGCTGACGGCACCGCGGCGCCCTGCCCACCCGTGGTGCTCCAGGTTGCCAGCTACACGGTGACCAAGTCGTCCGTGCCAAGCGGAGTCGTCCACCCCGACGACACCATCACTTACACGATCACTGTTCACAACCCGAGCAGCGGCGACTTCACCGCCTCCCGCCCGGCCGCCTTCGCCGACGATCTCACCGCCGTGTTGGATGATGCGAACTATGGCAATGACGCCTCCGCTAGCGACGGCACGGTCGGCTACGTCGCGCCGAGCCTGACCTGGTCCGGCCCGCTCGCCGCGGGAGCGACCGTCACGGTCACCTACACCGTCACGGTGAACGACCCAGACACCGGCGACCACACGCTGACCAACGCGGCGGATCCGACCACACCCGGCGGCCTGTGCGCGGACGGCTCACCCGGGCCGTGCCCGCCCGTCGTGAACCTGGTGCAGTCGTACTCCGTCGCCAAGACAGCATCCACCCCCGGTCCACTCCACCCCGGTGACACCGTGACGTACACGATCACCGTGACCAACACCGGACAGGTCGACTACCCCGCGAACGGTCCCGCGTCGTTCACCGACGACCTGAGCAACGTGCTCGACGATGCCGTCTACAACGGCGACGCGACCGCGACGTCAGGCACAGTGGGCTACGCGGCTCCGACCCTGTCGTGGTCGGGTCCGCTCGGGTTGGGGGAGACCGTCACGGTCGACTACACGGTGACGGTGAATACGCCGGATGCCGGAGACCATCGCCTCACGAACGCGGCCGTGACCCCGCCCGGCGGAGGCGGAGGCTGCCCGACCGCATCCACCGACCCGGACTGTTCCGTGACCTTGGCCGCGGCGTCCTTCCACGTGGAGAAGCGCGTCAGCGCCGGGCAGGTGACGGCCGGCGAGCAGGTGACGTACACGATCACCGTCGTCAACACCGGTGAGGCCGCATACACGGCGGCTGACCCAGCTAGCTTCAGCGATGACATGACAGGGGTGCTGGACGACGCCACATACAACGGTGACGCGCAGGCGACCGCGGGCACTCTCAGCTACGCCGTTCCGACGTTGAGCTGGTCTGGACCGTTGCCCGTCGGCAGCAGCGTCGTGGTAACGTACACGGTCACCGTTCACACCCCCGACACGGGCGATCGTTCGCTGCGCAACGCGGTCACCACTCCCGGCGACGGCAGCTGCCCTGCTCTCACCGGCGACCCCAACTGCACGACGCTCTCGACCCTCGCGCTCCCGCCATCGCTCGTCGCCACAGGCATCGACGTGAGACCGGCGACCTTCCTCGCCGCACTGCTGCTCGCCATTGGCGTCGCGCTGCTCGTCGCCCGACGGCGGTTCATTAGGAGGCCGTAGTCAAACCGAGACCGATTGTCGCTCCATATGAGAACTAGCCGCGACGTAGCGGGTGGATGTTCCAGTGGTCCCTGGTGGATCCGCTTCGAGCAAGCATCTGCAAGCAGGGGACTTAGTTCCGGATCTGGCTCCGGGACCGCATTCGGACGCCGGCATCGATAAGGGCGCGGCGGACGCTCTCGTGGGGGAGGGTCAACAGCTCCGACACTTTGGCAAGAGAGAGACCCGCCTGGTATAGATCGACGGCTTCCGTCACCTGCGCTGCGGTGAGCGGTTGTCGCCGCATCGGAACGCCGGCATCGGCGAGTAGTTTCAGCACACTCGCCTTGCTGATGCCGTACTCGGCCATGAGCTGGGTGGTGGGCGTGCCCGATTGGTAATCCGCAGCTAGCTGGTCGATCTTCGCCTGACCAAGGCGTCGGCCAAGATCACGCACTTTGGCGGGTTGGCCAGATCTGCCCTGTTGAGCCGCGCCCAGAATGCGCTGCAAATCCGGACTTTCGTGAGGTTGCTGAAGTTTGGAGTAACGGCTTATCAGGTCAACTAACGAGAGAGGCCCCGGTCTAACGACCGGGGCCTCTCTCGTTGCGCGAGGAGTCAGGCGGGCCCACGCCGGCGAGGGGCCCCGCGCGCCGCGTTCAGCGGCGGGTGGGGGAGCCTGGTGGGGCGCCCCGCAACGAACAGATGTCTCGATGCCTACTTGTCGATCACCCGCACGAGCTCCTCGATGAACGTCGCGAAGTCCGTCGACCGCTTGATGAGCTCCAGCACATCGCCGCGGTCGGCGAAGACCTCGACGAACTGGTCGAACACCTTCTGGAACGAGCTTCGGCCGCTCGACGAGAAGGCGATGAGGGCGATCACGTTGACGCGGTTCTCGCCCCAGGTCATGGGTGTCTCGTTGACGGCGATCGCGATCGAGGTGCGGGATGCGCTCATCACCATCGCGTGCGGCACCGCGATGGTGTCGGTGAACGCGGTCGACGACATCCGCTCGCGCTCGACCGCGCCATCCACGTAGCTCTGGTCGATGATGCCGCGGTCCACCATGAGCGCACCCAGGGTGCGGATCATCTCCTCTTCGGAGCCGGCGGTGGCGTTGCGCAGGAACAGGCCGTCCGAGAAGTAGAGGAGCAGGTCATCCTTGATCTGGGCGCGCCGGCGGTGCCGTCGGATCCGGGTGATCGCCCGGCGGATGGCGTCGATGTCGGCGTCGGTGAGGAAGGGCTGGATGACGACCACGTTGTCGCTTCCGCCTCGAGCCGCGATCGTGGTGAGCACTAGATCGGTCGAGAAGTCGAGCCAGTCGATGTCGGTGCGGGTCACCACGACCTCCACCGAGAGCTCGGAGCCGAGCGCCTCCTCGATCCGCTCGCGAAGGATCGTGTGCATGTCGTAGTAGCCGGGGCAGACGATCGCCACGGTGAGCCGCTCCTCGCGGCGCGACTGGCGTTCCAGGAACGAGCCCAGGTGGAGCGCGATGTACGAGATCTCGTCGTCGTTCATCGTGATCGACTTGGCACGCTGGATCTGCGAGGCCATGAAGACCGCGACGTCGTAGATCATCGGGTAGGAGGTCTTGATCGAGCGCACCATTGGATTTCTCGAGAACGAGTTGTCTTGCGCGCGCGCGACGAGGTTGCCGAGGTGCAGCGCCAGGCGCACCATGAAGCCCTCGTCGTCGAGGTCGACCAGGTACTCATCGCTCACCTGCGCGACGACGCTGCGAACCAGCTCGAGGTCGTCGGGATCGACGTAGTGCTCGGCGACCTGCTCGACCGGCTGGCCCTGCCCCGGCGTGATGACGCGCGTGGTGAGCAGTTTCGTCAGGTATTCGAGGTCGGCGTCGGCCAACTGCACGTCGAAGTGGGTGCTGATCAGGGTGGCGAGTCCGAAGCTGATCGGCTCGCGCTCGGGATCGCGCGCGACCGGTGCGACGGTGGGAAGACGTTGGTCGCGCAGCACGCGATCGACGGCGATCGCGACGTGCAGCAGCACGCTGTTGACGCCGTACTCGTTCACGAAGTAGCCCTGGTCGTCGAGCATGGCGATCAGGTCGGTCTTGAACGACCCCAGGTCTTCGGAGGCGAACTCGCGTTGCACATTCTCGAGCTCGAGGAATCCCTGTGCGCTCTCGCTGTGGAACAGCTTGCTCAGCAGCCGGCGATGACCGCTCTCGGAGCCGGTGAGCGTCACCGTGCTCCCGTGGCGCACGAGGGTGACGCCGGCATCCTCGCTCAGTGCCTTCACCTTGCGCAGCGCCGATTCGATGGTCGATTCGCTGACGAACAGGCTGTCGGCGAGCTCGTGGATGTCGAGGCCCTGAGGCGCCTCGGTGAGTCGGCGGATCAGGTAGTGCACCCGATCCCGGGGCGTGTCGACCTCGCCGTCTTTGGCGCGCGCGCCGGAGGCGAAGGTGGCGTACGCCTCACGGTTGAGGCGGTAGCCGCTGGTCGACGCGGTGATGATGGGAAGAGGATGAGCGGCGGCCTTCGCGGCCGTGACATAGCTGCGCACGCTGCGCGTCGTCACGCCCAACTGATCGGCCAGCTCGTTCGCCGTGATCCAGCCCTCGGACTGCACCAGGTGATCGAGCAGGCGCTGATACTTATCGCTCATTCCCCGTCACTGTATCTGGACACGGGAACGGCCCGCCGTCGTGGCCGCCTTTCCGCACCCCCGGAAGCATCTCTGTTGGCGGCCGCGCGGGCGCTCGCCCGATCATGGACGCGAGTCACGGAGAGATCCGCGCTCGCTCCCCCGCACGGCCTGGAACGCAAGGAGGCGATCCCATGGACTTGGTCCTCGTCGTCTGCGGAGCGGGGGCGTCGAGCACGTTCCTGGCCAGCCGGATGCGCGTCCTGGCGGCCGAGCGCGGCCTGAGCATCACGGCACGCGCGGCAAGCAATCTCGATCTCGCATCGAACCTGCCCGATGCGCGCGTGCTGCTGGTCGGACCCCATCTGGAATCCGACTTCGCCCAGCTGGCATCCGAAGCGGCGGCACGCGGTGTGCCCGCGGCCCTCCTGCCGGTCACGGCGTTCGGACCACAGGGCGCAGCGGATGCCCTCGACCAGGCACTCGCCCTCCTCGCCCCCACGACAGAAGGAAGCTCCCATGCCTGAGCGGACCGTCACGATCGCCTCGGCCCACGGATTGCACGCGCGTCCGGCATCCCTCTTCGTTCAGGCGGTGACGGCATCCGGTCTGCCGGTGCAGCTCACCAAGGGCGACAAGACCCTCAACGCGGCGAGCATCCTGGGCGTGATCTCACTCGGCATCGAACACGGCGACCAGGTCACGCTCGCCGCGGAGGGCGAGAACGCCGACGCGGTGCTCGACTCCCTGGTCGAGCTTCTCACCACGGACATGGACGCATGACGCCGACGAATGCATCCGCCGCCCTGCAGGGGGTGGGCATCGGCCGCGGCCTGGCCATCGGGCCGGTGCTGAGGATGCCCGATCCGCTGCCCGAGCCCGCCGACGCTCCGAGCGCGCTCGCCGCCGACGACGAGAAGGTGCGCGCCGCGGGAGCCCTCGCGGCGACGGCCGCCGACATCCGGCTTCGAGGAGAGAAGGCCGGCGGGTCGGCGAAGGACGTGCTCGAGGCCCAGGCCTTCATGGCCGAAGACCCGACGCTGAAGGACGATGTCCACGCACGGATCGACGCCGGCAAGACCGCCGAGCGCGCGGTCTTCGAGGCGTTCGTGCAGTTCCGCGACCTGCTCGCCAGCATGGGCGGCTACATGGGGGAGCGCGCCACCGACCTCGACGACGTCTCGCAGCGCACCGTTGCTCACCTCCAGGGCGTTCCGGCGCCGGGCGTGCCGACGCCCGACTACCCCTTCGTGCTCGTCGCCCGGGATCTCGCCCCGGCCGACACCGCCCTGCTGGACCTCGAGAAGGTGCTCGCCCTCGTCACGAGCGACGGCGGACCGACCTCGCACACGGCGATCCTGGCGCGCGAGAAGTCGATCGTCGCGGTCGTCGGAGCATCGGGCGCCCTGTCGCTCGACGACGGCGAGACCGTCATCGTCGACGCGGCGACCGGGATCGTCGCAGTCGGGCCGACGGAGGCGGAGCGCGCCACCGCCGAGGCCGAGCGCGCGGCCCGCGCCAGCGCCGCGGCGGCGCCGGTCGGCCCGGGCAAGCTCGCCGACGGCACCCCGATCCCGCTGCTCGCCAACCTCGGATCGGTCGACAAGCTCGCCGCGGCGGTCGACCTCGGCGCCGAAGGGGTGGGACTGTTCCGCACCGAGTTCCTCTTCCTGGACTCGGAGAAGGCGCCGACCGTCGCGGACCAACAATCCAGCTACACCGCGTTGTTCGAGGCCTTCCCGGGCAAGAAGGTCGTCGTCCGGGCGCTGGACGCCGGCGCGGACAAGCCGCTCAGCTTCTTGAACGACGAGCCGGAGGAGAATCCGGCTCTCGGTCTGCGCGGTCTGCGCGCGCTCCGCGCCCACGAGCCGATCCTGCGCGACCAGCTGACCGCCATCGCCAATGCGGCCGCCACCACGGCGGCTGAGGTCTGGGTGATGGCCCCCATGGTCTCGACCGTCGAAGAGACCCGCTACTTCGTCGGACTCGCCAAGGAGCTCGGCCTGAAGACCGCCGGCGTGATGGTCGAGGTTCCGGCCGCAGCCCTCCTCGCCGACCGGATCCTCGCCGATGCCGACTTCGCGAGCATCGGCACCAACGACCTGACGCAGTACACGCTGGCCGCCGACCGCCTGCTGGGCTCGGTCGCATCCTTCCAGGATCCGTGGCATCCGGCCGTCCTGCGTCTGGTCGGCGAAGTCGGACGAGCGGGTGCGGCGCTCGACAAGCCGGTCGGGATCTGCGGCGAAGCGGCCGCGGACCCTCTCCTCGCGGTCGTCCTCGTGGGGCTCGGGGCGACATCGCTGTCGATGTCGCCCGCGGCGCTCGCGGACGTCCGCACGGAACTGTCCCGTTTCACCCAGGAACAGGCGGTCCGATTCGCCGAGATCGCACTTTCGGCACACAGCGCCGTCGAGGCCCGCGCAGCGGTCTTCGCGGCGGCAACCCCCCGCAGCACCAATCCAGAGAAATCGGAGTAGCAATGACAACGTCGTCCGTACTTGCTCAAGCCCCAGCGGGATCGTCCCGCGGGCGAGTATTCGTGCAGAAATTCGGCACATTCGTCAGCGGCATGGTTCTGCCGAACATCGCCGCGTTCATCGCATGGGGCCTCATCACGGCCCTCTTCATCCCCACCGGATGGCTGCACCTGCTCAACTTCGAGCCCACCTGGGTTCAGCAGCTCGGCGGGTGGAGCACCGACCCGAAGGTAACGAACGTCGGCCTGGTCGGCCCGATGATTACCTACCTGCTGCCCCTGCTGATCGCCAACACCGGCGGTCGCATGGTCTACGGCGTCCGCGGTGGCGTCATTGGCGTCATCGCGACCATGGGTGTCATCGTGGGCGCGGGCATCCCGATGTTCCTTGGCGCGATGATCGTGGGCCCCGGCGCGGCCTGGGTCATCAAGCAGGTCGACCGCATCTGGGACGGCAAGATCCGACCCGGCTTCGAAATGCTGGTGGACAACTTCTCCGGAGGAATCGTCGGTGCCGCGCTCGCGGCGGTCTCGTTCTTCCTGATCGCGCCGGCCGTCACCGGGCTCAGCAACTGGCTCGAGAGCGTGGTGCACTGGCTGGTCAATCACGGCCTGCTGCCGCTCGCCAGCTTGTTCGTCGAGCCCGGCAAGATCCTGTTCCTGAACAACGCCATCAACCACGGCGTGTTCACCCCGCTCGGAACCCAGGATGCCGCGAAGAACGGCCAGTCGATCCTGTTCCTGATCGAGGCCAACCCCGGCCCCGGCCTGGGCATCCTGCTCGCGTTCGCGGTCTTCGGCGTCGGACTGTTGCGCGCCTCTGCTCCAGGCGCGATCCTCATCCAGTTCATCGGCGGCATCCACGAGATCTACTTCCCGTATGTGCTGTCGAAGCCGATCCTCGTCATCGCGGCGATCCTGGGTGGCGCGACGGGCGTTCTCACCAACGTGCTGTTCCACTCCGGGCTCCGAAGCCCGGCGTCTCCGGGATCGATCATCGCCGTCGAACTCGCGGCACCGCCCAGCAGCATCCTGGGCGTCACGCTCTCGGTGGTCTTCTCGGCAGCCGTGTCGTTCCTCGTCGCGTCGATCTTCATCCGGGCCACGCGCAAGCGCGACCTCGCGGCGATCGAGGTCTCGGGCGACGTCGCTCTGGCCAACGCCGTCGCCGCCAACGCGGCGAACAAGGGCACGGCCAGCCGCGTCGGCGACCTGCTCGGCACGGGCGGCAAGAACCCGTCGGGCGAGACCACCCGCGTCGTCACCGACCAGCCCATCCGCACGATCGTCTTCGCCTGCGATGCAGGTATGGGATCGAGCGCGATGGGAGCGACCGTCGTCCGCAACAAGCTGAAGAAGGCCGGGTTGGGAGACGTCACCGTGACCAATGTCGCCATTGCGAACTTGACGGATGACGTGGACATTGTGATCACGCAGTCGCAGTTGACCGACCGAGCCAAGGAGAAGGCTCCGCACGCCCAGCACCTCTCGGTCGACAACTTCATGGCGAGCCCGAGGTACGACGAGGTCGTCGCCGAGGTCAAGGCCTCGCAGGGCGCGTAACCGGCACAGCGGGTGGCCAGGAGGGAACAGGGATGAGCAAGGTACTCGAACTCGCGCAGATCAACCTGCACGGCACGGCGACCAGCAGTGCCGAGGCGATTGACGAAGCCGGTCGGATCCTCGTGCAAACGGGCGCCGTGACCGCGGAGTACCCGCGGTACATGCACGATCGCGAATCCGTGGTGTCCACCTACATGGGCAACTTCCTGGCCATCCCGCACGGCACGAACGAGGGCAAAGACACCGTGCTGGCGTCGGCGCTCTCGTTCGTCCGGTACGACACCCCGATCGACTGGGACGGCAACCCGGTGCGTTTCGTGGTCGGCATCGCGGGCAAAGACGGCGGGCACATGGACGTGCTCTCGAGCATCGCCCTCATCTTCAGCGACGAGGAGCAGGTAGCCCGGCTCCTCGTCGCTGAGACCCCGGAAGAGGTCCTCGAGCTGCTGGGCGACGTGAATGACTGAGGCGGGCATCCGGTGTCGCTGAAGGCGGTGCACTTCGGTGCGGGGAACATCGGTCGGGGTTTCGTCGGATCGGTGCTGCACAATGCGGGCTACGAGGTGGTCTTCGCGGATGTCTCGGCGCCCCTCATCGACGCGCTGGCGGCGAGCACGAGCTATCGGGTTCGCGAGGTCGGCGCCTCGGCGAAGACGAGCACCGTCGACAACTACCGCGCCATCAACAGCGCGACCCACGAAGCCGAGGTGATCGCCGAGATCGCCACGGCGGATGTCGTGACCACCGCGGTGGGTCCGAACGTGCTCCGCTTCGTGGCGCCGGTCATCTCGGCGGCACTGGCCCAACGCGACCCGAATCGAAAACCGCTCGCCGTCATGGCGTGCGAGAACGCCATCAATGCGACGGACCTGCTGCGCAGCGCCTGTGCCGACGTGATCGACGATCCCGCCCACTTGGATCGCGCGGTCTTCGCGAATACGGCGGTCGACCGGATCGTGCCTGGCCAGTCCGAGACCACGGGGCTCGACGTGACCGTGGAGGCGTTCTTCGAGTGGGCGATCGAGAAGCCGCCGTTCGGGGCGGACGTCCCCGTCATCCCCGAGGCGCATTTCGTCGACGATCTCGCCCCCTACATCGAGCGGAAGCTCTTCACCGTGAACACCGGCCACGCCGCGACCGCCTATCACGGTCTTCTGGCCGGAGCCGGATCGATCGCCGAGGCGATCGGGATGCCCGCCGTGCGTGAGGAGGTGCGCGCGGTTCTCGCCGAGACCAAGGCGCTTCTCGTCGCCCAGCATGGATTCGCCCCCGAGGTGCAGCAGGAGTACATCGAGACGAACCTGGTCCGCTTCGCCAACGAGGAGCTCACCGACACCGTGGAGCGGGTCGGTCGACAGCCGCTCCGCAAGCTGTCACGGAACGAGCGGCTCGTCGGTCCGGCGGCGGAACTCGCCGAGCGCGGGCTGGCCTCCGACGCCCTGGTTCGAGCCATGGGCGCGGCGCTCCGCTTCGACGTCGCCGACGACGAGCAGAGCGTTCAGATGCTCGAGCTGCTGAGCTCGACCGCCGCCCCGGACTTCGTCACCCGGGTCACCGGGCTGGAGCCGGAGCATCCGCTGTTCGCCGCCGTCCTCGCCGAGGTGCAGGCGGCACAGGGCTGACGTCGCGTCTGACGCGGCCGCGCGATGCCGCCGATGAGTCGGCAACCTGAGCGCTGACTGTGCTCGCCGCGTCACGTTCACCTCGGTGCTCTAGGGTGCGGGAATGGCTACGGAGTTGGACGCCGACGACGTCATCACGCAGGTCACCGAGAGCTTGTCGACCAAGTTCCCCCAGCACGATCGAGGAGACGTCGAAACGCGCGTGCGGCACGCGGTCGACGATCTCAAGGATCGGCCGGTCACGGACTACGTCGGCGTGCTCGCCGAGCGGGCGGTCAAGAAGGAACTGACGGCGGACTAGCGCCGGCCGAAGCCCTGTTACGCGCGATTGCGTCGCGTGTGGACGCCGCCCGGAGTGGGCTTTACCGTCGAGGCATGCCCGTTCCCGGCCCGCTCGTGTCGACCCAGTGGCTCGCAGACCACCTGGGCGCCGAGAACCTGGTGGTGCTCGACGCGACCGTGCTGTCTGTCGAGGGCGGTGGCCACGTCGCGGGCGACGAGGAGTACCTCGTGCATGGGCACGTGCCCGGTGCCTACTCCGCCGACCTGATAGAGCAGTTCTCCGATCCCGAAGCGCCCTTCACATTCACCCGGCCCGGCCGCGAACGCTTCGAGCGGGTCGCCGGGGAGCACGGGATCTCGAACGACACGACCGTGGTCGTCTACGACACCGCATTCGGCGCTTGGGCCTCGCGGCTGTGGTGGCTGCTGCGCTCGTTCGGCCACGACGACGTCGGGGTGCTCGACGGCGGGCTGACCCAGTGGCGGCTCGAAGGGCGCGAGCTCGAGACGGGCTACCGGGCTCCGGTGGAGCGCACATTCATCGCCGAGGAGCGGCCGGGTTTCTGGGCCGACAAGCGCGACGTCGACGAGGTCGCCGCGGGTACCCGCGGCGGCGCGCTGGTCTGCGCCGTGCCGGCCAAGGAGTTCCGCGGCGAGGCGCCGGTGCGGCGGCGAGCGGGGCACATTCCCGGCAGCGTGTCGGTGCCCGCGCGGTCCCTGGTCGACCCCGAGACGCGTCGCCTGCTCGCACCGGCGGAGCTGGCCGAGCGACTCGCACCGGTCGCGAGCGGCGAGCCGGTCATCCTGTATTGCGCGGCGGGGATCGCAGCGACCTCGGACGCCCTCGCGCTCACGCTGCTCGGCCACACGAACATCTCGGTCTACGACGGGTCGCTCAACGAGTGGGCCGCTGATCCGGATGCCGAGCTGACGCTGGCATAGCCGCCACGGCCGGCTCAGTGCAGCTGGTCCTCCGAGGCGGCCATGAACATCGTGGTGATCGTGGAGTCGTGGCCGATGAACGAGAACACGTGTCCGTCGTGCGAGCGCGCCACGATCGCCCCGACCGGGAAGTACTGACCGTAGGGCCCCGCGCGGTAGCCGGCCAGCACGCTGTCGGGCAGGGCGAGATCCCAGGGGTTGGGATCTTCGGGCGTGAACATGAATTCCATGGCCGTCACGGCGTCGTCGGGCGTCATGTTCTCGCTGAGATCGCTGTTGGCCGCGAGCACGAAGACCGGGTTGCTGAAGATGCCGCCTTCGGCGAGCACCGCCGTGTTCTGCGAGTTCAGGACTTCTGACATGGTTTCGGGCAGGTCGCTGTCGAAGGTGCCCTGGTCGGCGGCGCTGGTGGCCGTCGGCGTCGGGCTCGGGGTGGCGCTGGGGGTGTCCGAGGGAGACGACGATGCGGACTCCGTCGCGGTCGGCGACCCGGAGGCCGAGGGCGCACCCCCGCCGGCGAACAGGGCGATGCCCAGGATGATCAGCAGCACCACCGCGACGACCGCGAGCACGATCCACAGCCAGACCGGCAGGGGTCCCAGGCGTCCCCGGCTCGGACGCTCGGGCGCGCTGTCGGCATTCTGCGGAGTGCTCGCTGCGTCGCTCATGGCCACAGGCTAGTGGTCGCCTCCGCCGGGTGGGGGAGTGATCTTCGCCGCGTGCGGGCGTAGGGTCTGAACATGAGTCACACTCTGCTCGAACGCGAGCAGCTCATCGCAGCCGCAGATGAGGCGCGCGAGCGCAAGCGGCGCCGTCGGATCACCAGTCGGGTGATCGGCATTGTCGGCTCGGTCGGCCTGATCGCGGTCGCCGTCTTCTGCACCGTCGGATTCGCCAACTCCTGGTGGGTCGAGAAGACTCCCGCCTCGAGCGATCAGCACGCGAGTGACGGCAGCTCCGTCTTCACCCAGGCCGGGATCGACTACTTCACGAAACAGGGAGTGCTGCGCGTCACGATGGGCACCGAACGTCCCCGTGCCGCAGAGCTGGGTCTGCCGGCATCCGGAACCAAGCATGTCGACCTCCTCGTGCCCGTGAAGGTCACCGTGACCGGGGCCGAGACCGTGGGCGTCGACATCGTCGGCTCACTCGACGTGGTCACCTCGCACGGCAGGATCTCGGCGATCGAGCTGCCCTTCGACGGCGGCTACCACAGCCTGATCCAGCAGGCGCAGGAGCTCGCCCCGCGCATGGGGTGGTCGGCTGCCGACATCGATCGCTTCACGACCCGCCTGCAGGCCAGTCGCGCCGCACACGACTTCAGCGCGTACTCCGCCACGATCGGTCCGGTGTTGCACGACGGCATGCGCTTATCGGCGACCTTGAGCGCGGATGCCACGAGCGGCCCGACCCTCGTCGTCACCTTCCAACCCCGCGACTGAGCAGCGCGAAAAGCGGCGGGCGCTTCTCGACCCTGCTCACGGCCCTGTTCTCCGCCCTCAGCGAACCGATGGCCGCTCGCCCGCATTCGCGCGCACGATCGATGCATGCCTGGCGACATCCGTGATGAGAGCCCCCTCGACGCCTACTCGCGCACCGTGATCGGCGTGGCCGAGACCGTGCTGCCGAGCGTCGCGAGCGTCACCGTGCGCACCCGGCGCGGTGGTGGTGCGGGCAGCGCGAGCGTCATCACCGGCGAGGGCCATCTGCTCACGAGCGCTCATGTCGTGGACGGTGCGCGCGAGGTGGAGGCGACCTTCTCCGACGGGACGACCGTCACCCTCGACGTGGTGGGCCGCGATCCGCTCTCGGACCTCGCGGTGCTGCGCGCGCACGGTTCTGCGCGCGACCGTCTGCCATCTCCGGTCGAGATGGGCGACGCGGCCGAGCTCAAGGTGGGTCAGCTCGTCGTCGCGCTCGGCAATCCGCTGGGGTTGGCGGGCAGCGTCACGGCGGGCATCGTGTCGGGGCTCGGGCGCTCCCTGCCGACGCAGGCCGGCCGCGTGATCGACGAGGTGATCCAGACCGATGCCGCTCTCAACCCCGGCAACAGCGGGGGAGTGCTGGCGGATGCGGCCGGCCGCATGGTCGGCGTGAACACCGCTGTGGCGGGCATCGGCGTCGGTCTCGCGGTGCCGATCAACTCGACGACGCGCGAGATCATCGCGGCACTGATGTCGGCGGGTCGCGTGCGCCGCGCCTGGCTCGGAATCGCCGGCGTGCAGGTCGCTCTCGCACCGGAGCTCGCGGCCCGGATCGGATCCCCGACCGGTCTGCAGGTGGCGGGCGTCTCCGAAGGCAGCCCGGCCGCGGAGGCCGGATTGCGTCGCGGCGACATCGTGGTGGAGCTCGACAAGCAGACCGTCGTGACGACCACGGCCGTCCAACGGCTGATGGTCGAGAACGCGATCGACCGACGGATCGAGATCACCGTCTGGCGCAACGGCGCCCTGGTCGATGTGGTGCTGCAGCCCCGCGAACTGGACGTGCGCTCGTAGGCTCGGGTCATGGCCCAGAAAGCTGCTGCCGAGAACGCCGCTCCCGTCGCGATCGCGGTCGCCCAGTTCGCACCAGGAGACGACACCGCCGAGAACCTCGAGCGGATGTCGCGGCTGGCCGGAGACGCGGCCAACCGGGGCGCGCTGCTGGTGGTGTTCCCCGAGTACTCGAGCTACTTCACCCCCACCATGGACGCGAGCTGGGCCGAGCACGCCCAGGGGCTGCACGGCCCGTTCGTGCGGGCGCTCGCCGAGCTGGCGAGCGAGCTCGGCATCCACGTCGTGGCCGGGCTGGTCGAGCGCATCCAGGGCGAGACGCGGGTGGCGAACACCCTCGTCGCGCTCGATCCGAACGCCGAGTTGGTCGCGTACTACCGCAAGGTGCACCTCTACGACGCGTTCGGCCAGCGCGAGAGCGAATGGATCGTGCCCGGCCCGGTCGAGGCGCCGCAGACCTTCGCATTCGGCGGCTTCACCGTGGGGCTGCAGACCTGCTACGACCTGCGATTTCCGGAGATCACCCGGCAGTTGGTGGATGCCGGGGCCGACCTGGTGCTCGTCCCCAGTGAGTGGGTGCGCGGTCCGCTCAAAGAGGCGCATTGGCGCACCCTGGCCACGGCGCGCGCCATCGAGAACACGGTGTACCTCGCCGCGGCCGACCACGCCCCGCCAGTCGGCGTGGGCAACAGCCTGATCGTCGACCCGATGGGTGTCGAGCTCGCGGGACTCGGCGAGGAGGTCGGCACGGCGGTCGCCTGGATCACCCCGGCCCGCGTGACCGAGGTGCGTCGCATCAACCCGGCGCTGCAGTTGCGCCGGTTCACCGTCGTTCCGCGCTGACCCGCCGCGGCGGCTCGCGACGCTGCTACTGCGCCGCGGACCCCGCGGGCTTCGCGGTGGCGGCCGGCGACATGCGGCGTGCCTGGACCGCGGCGATGATGAGCACCACTCCGATGATGATCGCGTAGACGCCGACCAACCAGATCAGGTTGACGATGCCCGCAAGCGGTGAGAGGAAGACGATCACCAGCAGCGCGATCCCCAGCAGGATGCTCAAGATCGCCACGATGAAGCCCAGCACCTTGCGGCCACCGTCGACGACGCTGGCGGCGGCCGGAATGCCGGCTATGCCCATCATGATCGCGTAGATGCCGATCAAGCTGAGCGCGAAGATGCCGAGCGTCAGGCCTGCGGCCAGGGGGAAGACGAAGGCGACCCCACCGGCGAGCACCGACAGGATGCCCTGTGCGAGCAGCCAGCCCCACCGCTTGTCGCGGTTGCGCACGCGAACCGCGTGGACGATGTTGATGATGCCGTCGACGAAGGCGAAGGCGGCGAAGGTGAACACCAGGGCGAGGAACGCCACGCCGGGGTGGATGAGCGCGATGACGCCGAAGACGATTGCGAGGATGCCGCGGATCAGCACGAGCCACCAGATGGCCTTCGCGGCCCTGGCGACCTCGGCCGGTGCGATGGTGTTGTCAGTCATGGCCCTACCCTAATGAGCCGGTCCGGTGAGGCCAGCCGCGTATTCGACAAAAGCCGTCTTCCCGGGCGCGGTGTCGACGACGTCGGCGTCTGCGGCGCGCTCCAACACGACCGCGAGTCCGTCGATGAGCTGGTCGAGCTCCTCGTGGGGAGCCGTCAGCGCTGCACCGGCGGCCACCGCGGTGATGAGCGCCGACAGCGAGGCTGAATCGATGTCGTGGCGCACCATTCCGGCTTCCTTCATCATGTCGATGAACTCGGCTCGAACGCCCAGCTTCGGCATGTATTCGAAGCCGTAGGCCTCGCGCAGGATCGAGTTGAGGGCGACCGGGTCGGTCAGGTAGAGCGCGCGGGCCAGGGGACGCTCGTGCACCGCGCCCAGGGTGTGACGGTAGATGTGCGACAGCAGGCCCCCACGTGGATCGCGGTCCATGTGGTCGACGATCACCCGGAAGATGCCCGCATATTCGCGGTTGAGCAGGCTGACGAAGAGCTGCCCCGACGAGTGGAAGACCTCGAGGAGTTGCTCTTCGGTGATGCCCGCCCGGTCGGCGACTCTGCGGAGATTGGCCGCGTCGAACCCGTCTTCGAGCACGATGGCTGCCGCCGCATCGAGAACCGGTTCGACATCAACAGGCTGAGCCACGGTGTTCGCCTTCTGGGCAGGTGGGAGACGGGAATGCAGCAAGCTTAGGGGGATGGGACGACCCGTCTGTCCACCCCGGTCACGTTCACCCGCCGATCACCCTGGTCGGCACGGCCGACGCGGGTGTGCCGCGCCTCAGCGACGCAGATCGGCGAGCTGCACGGCCGCCCGTTCGAGCACGTCGGTGCGCTTGCAGAAGGCGAATCGAACGAGGGAGCGGAAGGCGGCGTGGCGCTCCGGGCGCACGAAGGCGGTGAGGGGGATGCCGACGACACCGGCGAGCTCGGGAAGCCGGCGGCAGAACTCCACGGCGTCGTCGAAGCCGAGGGGAGCCGCATCCGCGAGGATGAAATACGAGCCGCTGGGTCTGCTGACCTCGAACCCGGCGCGGCGCAGCCCCGCCCCGAGCAGGTCGCGTTTGGTCGCGAGGGTGGATGCGGCATCCGCGAAGAAGCTGTCAGGGAAGCTGAGCCCGAGAGCGATCGCGGGCTGGAAGGGCGCCCCGTTGACGTAGGTGAGGAACTGCTTGACGCTGAGGATCGCATCCACGAGTTCGCGGGGCGCGATGAGCCAGCCGATCTTCCAACCGGTGAGGCTGAAGGTCTTGGCGCCGCTGCTGATGGTGACGGTGCGCTCGCGGGCTCCCGGCAGCGATGAGACCGGGATGTGCTCGACCCCGTCGAAGGTGAGGTGCTCGTAGACCTCGTCGGCGACGATGATCGCGTCGTGCTGGTGGGCGAGCTCGACGACGAGTTCGAGGGTCGAGCGCTCGAGCACGGTTCCGGTCGGGTTGTGCGGCGAGTTGATCAGGATGATGCGCGTGCGTGAGGTGACCGCATCCCGCAGCTCGTCGAGATCCGGCGTGAAGTCGGGGGCCCGCAGCGGCACGGTGACGTGGACGCCGCCGGCCAGCGCGATCATCGCGCCATAGGAGTCGTAGAACGGCTCGAAGGTCACCACCTCGTCGCCCGGCTCGAGCAGGCCCAGCAGGGTCGCCGCGATCGCCTCGGTGGCGCCGGCCGTGACGAGCACCTCGCGATCTGCATCGAGCTCGAGTCCGTAGAAGCGATGCTGATGGCGGGCGATGGCTTCGCGCAGTTCGGGGATGCCGCGTCCCGGCGGGTACTGGTTCAACCCCGAGTCGATCGCCAGCTTGGCGGCGTCGCGCA
>Ga0209148_1000529_pt1 | contig 37615 bp, 33 predicted proteins | sample AraplaCol_mMF_r2_2_FD_184288 | JGI IMG/M metagenome (GOLD analysis project Ga0209148, IMG submission 184288) | Arabidopsis root microbial communities from North Carolina, USA - plate scrape CL_Col_mMF_r2 (SPAdes) (version 2) | ecosystem: Host-associated > Plants > Roots > Endosphere | place... | reverse complement strand
TGTTCTCGATCACTGCGGGCCCGTCCATCGGCTGCAGCGAGAAGCGCTCGAAGGCGAGGCCCTCGAAGGTTTCGGGCGCGGCGAGGGCCTGCGGGTAGACCAGCTTCAGCTCGTGGCCCTGACGCACGACGAGCTCGCTGCCGCCCTTCGGGCTGACGCAGATCCAGTCGAGGCCTTTGGGCGGAGTAACCGTGCCGTTGGTCTCGACGCCGATCTCGAAACCGCGGGCATGGAGCGCCTCGACCAGGGCGTCATCGACCTGGAGCAGCGGCTCGCCGCCGGTCAGCACGACATAGCGGTTGGAGGCGGCTCCAGTCCACTGCGCGGCGATGGCGTCGGCGAGTTCCGCTGATGTGGCGTAGCGGCCGCCGAGCGTGCCGTCGGTGCCGACGAAATCGGTGTCGCAGAACTGACATGTGGCCTGGCCGCGGTCCGCCTCGCGGCCGCTCCAGAGGTTGCAGCCGGCAAAACGGCAGAACACCGACGCGCGCCCGGCATGGGCGCCTTCGCCTTGCAGGGTCAGGAAGATTTCCTTGACCGCGTAGCTCAACTGTCTCTCCTCGTCATATCAATCGTGCGGGTTCCGGACCTGCCGGAGCGCTTCGCCTGCGGCCATCGCCGCGGTCATGGCGACATTGAGCGACCGCAGCCCTTCGGTGATCGGGATCACCAGCCGCGCATCCGCGGCCTCGACCACCGCGTCGGTGACGCCGGCGCTCTCGCGCCCGAATAGCAGGATGTCCGACGTCTGGTAACGGAAATCGCGGTAGTCGGTGGCGCCTTTGGTGGTGAACAGCAGCAGGCGGTAGCCATGTGCCGCCCGCCATTCCTCGAATCTGGTCCAGGAGTCGTGCCTGGTGATGCTGACATGGTCGAGGTAATCCATTCCCGCCCGGCGGAAATGGCGGTCGGAGACCGGGAAGCCGGCCGGTTCGATGATATGGGCGGCGATGCCCAGGCAGGCGCACAGGCGGAGAATCGTGCCGGTGTTCTGGGGGATGTCGGGCTGGAAAAGTGCGATCTGCATGGGCGTTACAGGGCTTCGGCCGGGACGGAATTGTCTCAATAAAACATCGCTAGCGCGGGAATTCGTGCATTGCACGCTCCCGCGCCGTTAGCGGGCTTGCGCTCGCCCTGCAAGGGTGCCAATAGAACGATTCTGGACTGCTGTTTTTCGCCTTGTTTTGGCGAGGACAAGCCAAGTTCTGCCGCCGCGGGGGGCCGCGGGCGCCGGCAGCGCTGTTCCGGGGACCTTGGGGGCTCCTGGAGCGGTTCCACCGGCAGCATAAGAAGAAAGGGTTGGAATCGTGACGACAGCGTCTTCGGCGGACCATCCGACACGCCGTGATTTCTTATTCGTTGCAACGGGGGCAGCTGCCGCAGTAGGGGGCGCGGCTGCGCTCTGGCCCTTTATTTCCCAAATGAATCCGGACGCCTCGACGATCGCCGCAGGTGCGCCGATCGAGGTCGATCTGAGCCCGGTTGCCGAAGGGCAGGACATCAAGGTGTTCTGGCGCGGCAAGCCGATCTACATCAGCCACCGCACCAAGAAGCAGATCGATGAGGCGCGCGCCGTTCCCGTGGCGAGCCTGCCCGATCCGCAGTCCGACGAGGCCCGGGTCAAGTCCGGCCATGACCAGTGGCTGGTCGTGATCGGCATCTGCACCCATCTCGGCTGCATCCCGATCGCCCATGAAGGCAATTACGACGGGTTCTTCTGCCCCTGCCATGGTTCGCAGTACGATTCGTCCGGCCGCATCCGCCAGGGGCCCGCGCCCGCGAACCTGGCCGTGCCGCCGTACACTTTCGTTTCCGACACCAAAATCCAGATCGGCTGAGCTTCGGACCCGCGTCCGAAGCCTCGAACCGTCTCGTCGTCTTATTTCCTCAGGATCGCATCATGAGCGGACCATCCGACTACCAGCCGAGCAATCCGGCACTGCAATGGATCGAGCGGCGCCTGCCGATCTTGGGTCTCGTCCATTCCTCCTTCGTCGTCTATCCCACCCCGCGCAACCTGAACTACTGGTGGACCTTCGGCGCCATCCTGTCCTTCATGCTGGGGATGCAGATCCTGACCGGCGTGATCCTGGCGATGCACTACACGCCGCATGCCGATCTCGCCTTCAAGTCGGTCGAGCTCCTGGTCCGTGACGTGAACTACGGCTGGCTGCTGCGCAACATGCATGCCTGCGGCGCGTCGATGTTCTTCTTCGCGGTCTACGTCCACATGCTGCGCGGCCTCTATTACGGCTCCTACAAGGAGCCGCGCGAGGTGCTCTGGATCCTCGGCGTCATCATCTACCTCTTGATGATGGCGACGGGCTTCATGGGCTACGTGCTGCCGTGGGGCCAGATGAGCTTCTGGGGCGCCACCGTCATCACCAATCTGTTCTCGGCTATTCCCTATGTCGGCGAGAGCATCGTGACGCTGCTGTGGGGCGGCTATTCGGTCGGCAACCCGACACTGAACCGCTTCTTCTCGCTGCACTACCTGCTGCCGTTCCTGATCGCGGGCGTCGTGGTGCTGCACGTCTGGGCGCTGCACGTCGCCGGCCAGAACAATCCTGACGGCGTCGAGCCGAAGACGGAAAAGGACACGGTGCCGTTTACGCCGCATGCGACCATCAAGGACGGCTTCGGCGTCGCCTGCTTCCTGCTGCTCTACGCCTGGTTCATCTTCTACATGCCGAACTATCTGGGCGATGCCGACAACTACATTCCGGCGAACCCGGGCGTGACGCCGCCGCACATCGTGCCGGAATGGTATTACCTGCCGTTCTACGCGATCCTGCGCTCGATCCCGAACAAGCTCGCGGGCGTGATCGGAATGTTCTCGGCGATTATCGTGCTTGTCTTCCTGCCGTGGCTCGACAGCGCAAAAACCAGGTCGTCGAAGTATCGTCCGCTGGCCAAGCAGTTCTTCTGGATCTTTGTCGCGGTCTGCATCCTGCTCGGCTATCTCGGCGCGCAGCCGCCGGAAGGCATCTACGTGATCGCGGGCCGGGTTCTGACGGTCTGCTACTTCGCCTACTTCCTGATCGTGCTGCCGCTGCTCTCACGGATCGAGACGCCGCGGCCGGTGCCGAACTCGATCTCGGAGGCGATCCTCGCCAAGAGCGGCAAGGCCGTCGCCTCGGTCGCGGTCGCGCTGGTCGCCGCCGGCGCACTGTTCCTCGGTTCGTTGCAGGATGCCCGCGCCGAGGAAGGCGGCACCAAGCCGCCGGGCAACAGCTGGTCGTTCGCCGGCCCTTTCGGCAAGTATGACCGCGGTGCGCTCCAGCGCGGCCTGAAGGTCTACAAGGAGGTCTGCTCGAACTGCCACGGCCTGTCCCTGATCGCCTTCCGCAATCTCGGCGATCCCGGCGGCCCCGGCTATTCGGTGGCGCAGGTCGCGGCGTTCGCGTCCGATTACAAGATCAAGGACGGCCCGAACGACCAGGGCGAGATGTTCGAGCGCCCGGGCCGGGCGGCCGACTACTTCCCCTCGCCATTCCCGAACGAGCAGGCGGCTCGTGCGGCCAACGGCGGCGCGGCGCCGCCCGATCTGTCGCTGATCACCAAGGCGCGTTCGTATGGCCGCGGCTTCCCGATGTTCATCATCGACTTCTTCAGCCAGTACCAGGAGCAGGGCCCGGATTACGTCGCGGCGGTGCTGCAGGGCTTCGAGGACAAGGTGCCGGAAGGCGTGACCATTCCGGAAGGCTCCTACTACAACAAGTACTTCCCGGGCCACGCCATCAAGATGCCGAAGCCGCTCAGCGATGGCCAGGTGACCTTCGACGACGGCTCGCCGACGACGGTTGCGCAATACGCCAAGGACGTCACCACGTTCCTGATGTGGACCGCCGAGCCGCACATGGAGGCGCGCAAGCGCCTCGGTTTCCAGGTCTTCATCTTCCTGATCATCTTCGCGTTCCTGATGTACTTCACCAAGAAGAAGGTCTGGGCCGACTCGCACTGAGCGGCTTGACGCGAGACGAGAACGAAGAAGCCCCCGCAAGGGGGCTTTTTTGTTGGACACGCGCGTGTGTTGTCCATCGAGATTGCGCTCCACGCTCCCAGCGGCCAAAATACCGCCCAGCTCTCCCCCAGAACGCGTCGGAGGACACCATGGGAACCACCATCACTTTCAAGCGTCCGGACGGCAAGGACGCCTCGGGCTATCTCGCCAACGCCGCGCGCGGCAATGCGCCGGGCGTGGTCGTGATCCAGGAATGGTGGGGCCTGTCGGACCAGATCAAGGGCCTGTGCGATCGCTTCGCGCTCGCCGGCTTCGACGCGCTGGCGCCCGATCTCTACAAGGGCAAGGTGGTGCCGTATCACGATGCTGACGCGGCCGGCAAAGAGATGAACTCGCTCGACTTCATGGACGCCACCACGCAGACCGTGCGCGGCGCCACGCAATACCTGTCGCGCAACGGCGCCAAGGTCGGGCTGACCGGCTTCTGCCTCGGCGGCGCCGTCACCATCATCGGCGCGGTGCATGTGCCGGAGCTTAGCGCCGGCGTCGTGTTCTACGGCATCCCGCCAGAGCAGGCCGCCAAGCCCGCCGACGTCAAGATCCCGCTCCAGGCCCATTTCGCCAACAAGGACGATTGGTGCACGCCGGAGCTGGTGGGCGGCTTCGAAAAGGCGATGAAGGCCGCCGGCAAGTCGCTGGAGCTGTTCCGCTATGACGCCGAGCACGCCTTCGTCAACGAGCAGCGCCAGGCCGTGCACGACCGCGAAGCCGCCGAGCTCGCCTGGGGCCGGGCGACGGAGTTTTTCCGGAAGCATCTGGGATGAACGCAGCGACGCGTTGAAGCGACACAAGGCTGGTCGCCCGGGATCGGGCGACTGCTTTGGCGCGGTCACGCACTTCGTCGCGCCGGAGCCAACAGATTGGCGCCGGGACATCTCCCATGAAAACCTTCTTGATCGCATCATTGCTCACAACCGGCCTTGCGGCGCCGTGTTGGGCCAAGGATCCCGGCTGCAACGGGCCCGAGTTTCAGGCTTTCCGCAACGACTTCGAAGGTGCGGCGAATGCGAACGACAAGAATCGCATCGTCAAATTGATCGCCTTCCCCGTCGAGTACTGGTCGGCGGAAGCCAAGCACGACGTTCAGAACGGCCCGGTCGAGAGCGAGACCGAATTTCTGCAGCGTTACGACACGTTGTTCACGCCCGCGATGCGCAAGCATCTGCACACGGCAAAGCTGCTGTCGCTGCCGGACGGTCGCTGCGCGCTGACTTGGCATGACACGAATTCCGAGTTCACGTTTGAATTCCGATATGCTTCCGAGGGTGGGTTTCGGGCGATCGGATATGAGGTCGGCGCGTACTAGGTCGACGGCGTGCAGGGGCCGTGTGTTGAGGAGCTTTTGGTTGAAGGAGTGAGAGGCGTGCTTGCGGCTTGGGCGGTCGTCCGTGCCGGACGATGGACCATTGCTTTGTGCAGTTGCTTGTTCCTGGCGATCGCGCAGGCTCGGGCCGAGCCGGCATTCGTGACCATTGAGGGTGACCTCAAGAGTATCGCCTGGTGGGTCCTTGCCGACTTCCATCCGTTCACGACGGAGGTTCGCGGGATTCGGGCGAGGGAGATCAGAAAGAGCTGGTGCAAGGCCACCGAATTCCGCAAAGACCTCATTCCAAGGGAGTTGCTCTTCGAGGGCGGTACTGATGCGATGGCAGCCGCCAACATGTCCTTCGCCATCGAGGGGCGCTTCGATGGCACGGCGACCAAGCAGGTCGCGTTGGTCGGCGTCTTCGAGGAGTGCTCAGGTCAAAAGGGCAGGTTCATTCTCATCCTGGATCAATCGGCGGAAGGAAAGCCAAAGATCCGGTTCGTGAATGCCTTGCGGACGGATCGCCAATTCGGTGCCCTGCAAAAGGGTGACGACAACAGCATCGTCGCCTGGGCGTGCATGGAGTGCGATAACTTCTCGGTCCTGAAATGGGACCGGAAGAAGCACAAATTCGACTGGCAGCCTGACCCGGTCGACCAATAGTCCGAAAGCCGGCGACCGATGGCGGCGGCTCTTGACGCCGCCCCCGGGCCATGGTGAGTATCCGCCCCATGAGCACCGCAGCCCGCCCATCCCGTCGTTGGTGGCGCACCTCCTAAGAGGTGGCCGGTGCGATTTATTCTCCCAAAATCGTCTGAGGTCGCCAGCACAGCGCGGCGGCCTGATCGTTTGTCCTGTGTGGCGTTCCCTCGGCAAGTTTCGTAAGAGGACCACATGAACAGGACCGTCTTTGCTCTCCCCCCCAGAAGCGACTACGTCACCCGCGGTGGCCTTGCGATCACGCGCGTGGCCGAACAGTTTACCGGTCACGCCGACCGGCTCGACGATCTCATCAACCTGCTCGACCGCCGCCGCGGCGTCGTGCTGTCCTCGGGCACGACCGTGCCAGGTCGTTACGAGAGCTTCGATCTCGGTTTCTCCGATCCGCCGCTCAAGCTCGAGACCGTTGGCACCAATTTCAAGCTGGAAGCGCTTAATGCGCGCGGCGAGGTGCTGATCGCCTTCCTCGCTGACGTCCTGCGCGAACCCTGCGTCGTGATCTCCGAGAAATCAGCCACGCGCCTTGCTGGCCACATCATCCGGGGCGATGCGCCGGTCGAGGAAGACCAGCGCACGCGGCGCGCCAGCGTGATGTCGCTGGTGCGCGACATCATTGCCGCTTTCTCCGCCAATGACGACGGACTGCTCGGCCTGTTCGGCGCCTTCGCCTACGACCTCGTGTTCCAGATCGAGGACCTCGTGCAGAAGCGTGCGCGCGAAAATGACCAGCGCGACGTCGTGCTCTATGTCCCGGATCGCCTGCTGGCCTATGACCGCGCCACCGGGCGCGGCGTCGTGCTCGCTTACGATTTCGCCTGGCAGGGGAAGTCGACCGAAGGCCTGCCGCGTGAGACGGCCGAGAGCCCCTATGTGAAGACGGATCGCCAGGGTTTTGCCGATCACGCGCCTGGCGAATATCAGGCCACCGTCGAGACTGCGCGCGCGGCCTTTGCCCGCGGTGATCTCTTTGAAGCCGTGCCGGGCCAGCTCTTCGCCGAGCCTTGCGAGCGCTCCCCGGCCGAAGTGTTCCAGCGCCTCTGCGTCATCAACCCGTCGCCCTATGGCGCACTGATGAATCTCGGCGAGGGCGAATTCCTCGTCTCCGCCTCGCCGGAAATGTTCGTGCGCTCCGACGGACGGCGGGTCGAGACCTGCCCGATATCAGGGACGATCGCGCGCGGCACCGACGCGATCGGCGATGCCGAGCAGATCCGCCAGCTCCTGAACTCGGAGAAGGACGAGTTCGAGCTCAACATGTGCACCGACGTCGATCGCAACGACAAGGCGCGCGTCTGCGTCCCCGGCACGATCAAGGTGCTGGCGCGGCGGCAGATCGAGACCTATTCAAAGCTCTTTCACACCGTCGACCATGTCGAAGGCATGCTGCGCCCCGGCTTCGACGCGCTCGATGCCTTCCTCACCCACGCCTGGGCCGTCACCGTGACAGGCGCGCCAAAACTGTGGGCGATGCAGTTTGTCGAGGACCACGAGCGCTCGCCGCGTCGTTGGTATGCCGGCGCGATCGGCGCGGTGAATTTCGACGGCAGCATCAACACCGGTCTTACCATCCGCACCATCCGCATGAAGGACGGCCTCGCTGAAGTGCGCGTCGGCGCCACCTGTCTGTTCGATTCCGATCCGGCTGCCGAGGATCGCGAGTGCCAGGTGAAAGCCGCCGCGCTGTTCCAGGCGCTGCGCGGCGATCCGCCGAAACCGCTGTCGAGCTTTGCTCCTGATGCGACCGGTTCGGGCAAGCGGGTGCTGCTGATCGACCACGACGACAGCTTCGTGCACATGCTCGCCGATTACTTCCGCCAGGTCGGTGCCAGCGTCACCGTGGTCCGCTATGTGCATGCGCTCGACATGCTCAAGCAGAAGAGGTGGGATTTGCTGGTGCTGTCGCCGGGGCCAGGCAGGCCTGAGGATTTCGGGATCAAGAAGACCATCGACGCGGCGCTGGAGAACAAGCTGCCGGTGTTCGGCGTCTGCCTCGGCGTGCAGGCGATCGGCGAATATTTCGGCGGCGAGCTCGGCCAGCTCACCCATCCCGCGCATGGAAGGCCCTCGCGGGTTCAGGTGCGCGGCGGGCGCCTGATGCGCAACCTGCCGAATGAGATTGTCATCGGCCGCTATCACTCGCTCTTCGTCGAGCGCGACAGCATGCCTGATGTGCTTAGCGTGACCGCCAGCACTGAGGACGGCGTTGCCATGGCGCTGGAGCACAAGACCCTGCCGGTCGCCGGTGTGCAGTTCCATCCGGAATCGCTGATGTCGCTCGGTGGCGAGGTGGGCTTGAGAATTGTCGAGAATGCGTTCCGGCTGGATGCGCCGGTCAATTGAGAGGCACCAATGACCTTTGACCACGATTTGAAGGCGAGCGTCCGCACCATCCCCGACTACCCCAAGCCGGGGATCATGTTCCGCGACATCACGACCTTGCTCGCGGATGCGCGCGCCTTCCGCCGCGCGGTCGACGAACTCGTCAATCCCTGGGCCGGCAACAAGATCGACAAGGTCGCCGGCATGGAAGCGCGCGGCTTCATCATCGGCGGCGCGGTGGCGCATCAGCTTTCGGCCGGCTTCGTGCCGATCCGCAAGAAGGGCAAGCTGCCGCACACCACCGTGCGCATCGCCTATTCGCTCGAATACGGCATCGACGAGATGGAGATGCATGTCGATGCGATCCAGCCCGGCGAGCGCGTCATTCTGGTCGACGATCTCATCGCCACCGGCGGTACCGCGGAAGGCGCCGTAAAACTGCTGCGGCAGATCGGCGCCAATGTCGTTGCCGCTTGCTTCATCATCGATCTGCCCGAGCTCGGCGGCGCCGCCAAGCTGCGCGCCATGGACGTGCCGGTGCGCACGCTGATGACGTTCGAGGGGCACTGAGGCACCGCTGAGACGGTTTAGATCGCCTCGGCCTTCAGCTCCGCTTGCCAATGCAGCGCGCGCTCCTTCAGCAGCGCATTCCGGACATAAGCGCTGTCCTCGTCCTCCAGCCGTTCGCATTCGCCAAATGTCAGGCCAGCCTCGCCATGCGCGTTCCAGGCGGCCTGGAGGCTGCGGCAGGGATGGCCGCCCTGGCGCAGGGTGAACCAGATGCGGTTCTGGATGGTCTCGAGGTTCGGCGCCTGGCCGACCCAGGCCTCGCTGGTTGCAGCACAGCGGACGAGGAAAATGCCCGCAATGGTCTTCCGCTCCTTGTAGGCGGCGATGGCTGCTTTCCGGTCGATGGTCACGGGAGGAGGCCTTGCTAGGGATGCTGTTGCGCAGCCTTGGTAGCTGGGTGCCCACCTGGCGTCAATATTACCCGGATAAAATATTTCAAGACCGCTGCAGGATCAGGCTGAGCTCGAGCTCGCGGAAGGCGAGGTAATTGCGCCGGATCCATTGGTGCAGCTCGGTCGAGGAGTCCTTCTCCTGGCGCAGATAGCCGGTGAAGGAGAAGTTCAGCCGGTCGATATAGGTCTTGAGGAAGCCCGGCAGCGCGGGCAGGCGGAACAGGCGGCCGCCTTCCATCGCAGGCGGCAGCTCGCCGCGGATGATGAACTCGTTGTCGACAGTGATCAGGTTCATCCGCGGGATCTGCTGGCGCAGCATCTCATGGGCACGGGCCGAGACGCGGTCGGTGTCGGCCACGAACAGGATCTGTGGTGCGACATGCCGGCGCGCCGCTTCCTTCAGCAGGCCGATCTCGTCGGTCATCTTGAAGAATTCGTCGAAGGCGTGGAAGCCGAGGTCGATGACCTTGGCGAGCCCGTCATCGACGATGACGCGGTCCATCAGCTGCATCTTGCCGTAGGTGTCGATCACGTCGGCGGTCTCGGTCACCTTCGGCAGGTAGTCGAGCAGCGACGGCTCCTTCAGGTTGACGTCGAAGGCCGCGACGTTGCCGTTCTTGAGCAGCAGGAATTCGCTCAATAGCCGCGCCAGCAGCGTCTTGCCGACCTGCGGGCGGGGCGAGCAGATGATGTAGAGCGGCGTTGCGGGCATCACGCTATTATCTGAGCGAACTCACCGCTCAATCCAGCCGTATCAGCCCGGCCTTCGCAACTATTTTTCGCTGTTGCGGGTCACCGGCTTCGAGCCGACGATGTCGGTCAGGCGGATCCGGTCGAATTCGCTCCAGACGTTGGCCAGCCAGTGCCGGACATAGCCGCGCAGCACGAAGGAGTAGTTCGCGGCCTCGTCGTGGATGCCCTTGTTGGCGACGAATTTCAGGAACGGTACCGAGGACACCTCGACCTGCTCATAGGCCATTTCGTTGAGCTTCGGGATGGTCAGCTCGGTCGCGTCCTTGATGCGATGGAAGTAGGAATTATAGGTCGCCTGGTCCCACTGGAAGAACTGGGTGTCGTTGATGAAGTTCTTCACCAGGAAATATTTCGCGCCGGTCATGAAGCCCGCCGTCTCGGCGATCTCGTCCAGCGAGGCGATCGAGGGTCCGAGGATATGGAACACCGCGAAGGTGATCTGTCCGGCCTTGGCGGCGTCGAGGAAACCGATGTCGCGCAGCGAAGCCAGCGCCGGCGACAGCAGGCCGGCGCGGACGTCGATCACGGTGACGGACGGGCTTGTCGCGTTGAGCGTATCGAAGATCTTCATCTGATCAGCCGTCGTCGTCATGTCGACGATCTCGGTGATATCAGGGTGGAAACGCTTCAGGGTGCCGCGCGGCGATTCCGTGTCGAAGGCGCGGGTCGGCACGTTGTTGGCTGAGAAATAATCGAGCAAGGTACGCGATACCGTGGTCTTGCCGACCCCGCCCTTGTCCGCGCCCACCACAACCACTGCCGGCTTTGCCATTGCTGTCCCCTAACGCGCGCCCCCGATCGCGAGGTCGCAATCGGCCGGGCCCCAAATCGATGTCTCAAGGATCGTCCCGAGTCTGCTGTTGGGCGCGAACATGGCAGAAACAAGGGAGAATTCAAATCTCTGGCGCAGGTCAGCAGCAATTCCCGGAGTTTTTCCCAAAGGCCGTGAAACCAGCTGCAAGGTGTGGCGAATTGCTCGTTTAATGGCGGCCCCACGGACCCATGGGATTACCGAGGGGATTGCCCAGAGGGCCGAGCGGATTGCCGGCAGCGGTTCCGGCAGGGCTTGGCGCGGGCACGGGCGGCGGACCGGGCGGGTTGCCTGCATCGTTCCAAGGGCCATGCGGGATCGGAGGAGGGGCATTCTGCGGATCGGCCTGTGCCTCCGGCTCGTCGGTCTCGGGCTGCTCCGCCTCATCACTGGGCGGCGGCAGCGGCCCGGGATCACGGCCGCCGCCAAATTTGACCAGCGCGTCGACGCGGGACTGCACCGAGGGGTGGGTCGCGAACAGATCGGAAAAACCCTCGCGCGGATTGTCCAGGCACAGCTCCATCACCGCGGAGGTCGCGCCCGGCAATTCGCCACGGCCTTCGATCTTGCGCAGCGCCGAGATCATGGCATCAGGGTTTTTCGTCAGCTCGACCGAGCCGGCATCGGCCAGATATTCGCGCGAGCGCGACAGCGCGAGCTTGACCACTTGCGAGACCAGCCAGGCCACCACGATCAGCACCACTGCGATGATGATGACGATGATCGCGCCGCCGCCGGAGCTCTTGTTGTCGCTCGACGACGAGGATGAGCGCGACGACGAGGACGAGCCCGACGACCACGATCCGCCACCGGAGCTCCAGCTCAAATTGGTGAACAGGCGGAAGAACAATTCGCCGAAGAAGCCGACCACGCCGGCAATGATGACGGCAACCACCATCAGCTGCACGTCGCCGTTCTTGATGTGGGTCAGCTCGTGGCCGAGCACCGCCTCGATCTCCTGGTCGTTCAGCGCCTTCAAGAGACCGGTGGTGACGGTGATCGCGTATTGCCGCGGATTGAGGCCGGTCGCGAAAGCATTCAGCGCCGGGCTTTCCATGATCTTCAGCTTCGGCATCGTGATGCCGCGCGAGATGCAGAGATTCTCCAAGAGATTGTAGAGCCGCGGTTCCTCCTGGCGGGTGACGTCATGGCCGCCGGTCACGGCGTCGATCATCGACTGGTGGAAGAAATAGGCAATGATGATCCAGGCAACGGCCGCGATCGTCGCAAAGGGGAACGCGACAATGAGGTCGTGGAAGCCCCGGTTCAGATAATAGGCAACGGTCTCATTGCCGTTGGTGACGACCTCGGCGACCAGCGCGCCGGCAAAGACCAGCACATAGACCAGCGCGAACAGGCCGGCGAGCAGCAGCATCGAACGAAACTTGTTCGAGGCGATGTGCGTGTAGAGACCATACGCGGCCATGACGCGTTGCCCTGCCGGTCTGTCAGCTCAGATCAGAACTTCACCTGAGGAGCGGCCTCGACCTCGGTGCGGCTGGCGCCGAGATCGAAGAAGTCCTTCTTGGTGAAGCCGAACATGCCGGCGAACAACGCGGCGGGCATCTGCTGGATGCCGGTGTTGTATTCCTGGACCGCGTTGTTGAAGAAGCGGCGGCTCGCGGCGATCTTGTTCTCGAGGTCGGAGAGCTCGCTCGCAAGCTGCTGGAAGTTGGCGTTGGCCTTGAGGTCCGGATAGGCCTCCGACAGCGCGATCAGTCGGCCGAGCGCGCCGGAGAGCTGGTTTTCGGCCGCGGACACCTGGGCCGGTCCCTGCGCCGACATCGCCGAATTGCGCGCCTTGATGACGTCGTCGAGCGTGCCGCGCTCGTGCGAGGCGTAGCCCTTCACCGTCTCGACCAGGTTCGGGATCAGGTCGTGACGCTGCTTGAGCTGCACGTCGACATCGGCAAAGGCCTGGCCGACGCGCTGGCCCAGTGCCACCAGCCGGTTGTAGGCGCTGAAGGCCAAGAACACGAGGACGACGATGACGCCGAGGACGATCCAGCCGGTCGACATGGAGAACTCCTGAAAGGAAATTGGAGCGGACAGCCTAAACTAAAATGGAGCCGGAGGAGAGCCCCGCGCGGAGGGAAGGTAAGACTTGGTCGGATCGGGAGCCATCCGAGTTCACGGGAAAAGCGGGGAACGGGGTTAACTTTCGGACAGGACGGCATCGCCCCAGCGCCAGCGCCGGGCGGCTGCGTAGCCCGCCTTGTCGCGCCGTGGGACTTTGGCGAGTTCGACGCCCTCCTCGGTGCAAAGTTTTGCGGTGATTTCGACTTTGCCGACCTCGGGTGGCGCCAGCACGCGCGCGGCGCGCGCTGCGGGCGGCGTGTGGGTCAAGGCGACGTAGATGAAGCGTTCGTCCTCGAATGGCACCTCGGCGCCCTTGATCTGGCGGTGTGCCTGGGAGCGCGGCAGGCGCTGGGAGAAATGGCACCAGTCGGGCGCTGTGAGTGGGCACGGCTTTTCGTGCGGGCAGGGCGCAGCGACATAGGCACCTAGCGCAATCAGCTGCTGGCGCAGCGCCAGGATGCGGGCATAACCCGCAGGCGTGCCGGGCTCGATCACGACCAGCGTATGACGCGCCTTGGCCCACATCGTCTCCGCGAGCTTGCGCTGGTCGCTCTCGCCGAGCTCGCCGATGACGTAGCTGGCGACGACGAGGTCGGCTTGCGAGACCTCGGCGAGATTGGTGGCGGCATCGCCCGGCAAGTAGCGGCAATCGGCGAGGCGCGTGCTGTCGCGTGCCAGTTCGAGCGCGAGCCGGCTCAAGGTGGCGTTGGCGTCGAGCAGGGTGAAATCCTGCAGCGAGGAGAACGCTTCCGCGGCGGCCCAGCTCGCGGTGCCCGGGCCTGCGCCGACGTCGAGCAATGTTTCCGGCGCGAAGTCGGGGGCGATCTCGGTGAGTGCACTCAGGCTTGCGGCAATTGCGGCGTAGGTGGCCGGCATCCGCGCGAGTGCATAGGCGAGCGCATCGGCTTCCGACTTGATCGTGCCTGAGCCGCCACCGGCGCGATAGGTCGTCGAGATTTTTTGCGACCTCTGTGCCGCGTCGGTGCGGGAAAATCCCTGCAGCCTGGCGTCGAGCGCGGCCTTGAGTTCGGCGGGGAGGGTGGGTGGGATCATGTTGGCCTACCGTCATTCCGCCTTCTCGCTGCGCGAGGGCGGAATGACGGAAGAGATATCACGCCACGTTCTGGTCGAGAATATCCACGGCCTCGGACAGGCTCACCGAGACGAGCTGGGATACGCCGCGCTCGGCCATGGTGACGCCGAACAGGCGGTTCATCCGCGCCATCGTGATCGGGTTGTGCGTGATGATGACGAAGCGCGTGTCGGTCGAGCTGGTCATCTCATGCAGCAAGTTGCAGTACCGTTCGACGTTGTGGTCGTCGAGCGGTGCGTCGACTTCGTCCAGCACGCAGATCGGCGAGGGGTTGGTGAGGAACACCGCGAAGATCAGCGCCATCGCGGTCAGCGCCTGCTCACCGCCCGACAACAGCGACAGCGTCTGCGGCTTCTTGCCGGGGGGCTTTGCGATGATTTCGAGACCGGCTTCCAGCGGATCGTCGCTCTCGATCAGGTGCAGCGCGGCTTCACCGCCACCGAACAGCTCGACGAACAGGCGCTTGAAGTGGTTGTTGACGACCTCGAACGAGGTCAAGAGCCGCTCGCGTGCTTCCTTGTTGAGGCTCTGGATGCCCTGGCGCAGCCGCTTGATGGCCTCGACCAAATCGTCGCGCTCGGTGACCAGACCGTTGTGCTGGGTCTCGACCTCGCGCAGCTCTTCCTCGGCACGCAGGTTCACCGCGCCCAGGCGCTCGCGGTCGCGGCGCATCTTTTCGAGATCTTCCTCGATGTCGTGCAGCGGCGGCAGCTCCGCGCCGGGCTCGATCTCGGCAAGGCCGGCGACGGCCTGCGGCTCGACTTCGAGCATGTCGCGGATCTCGCGTTCGATATCCTCGAGCCGGCGCCGCGCGCCTTCCATGCGCTCCTCGGCGCGCGCCGTCGCCTCGCGGGAGCTTGAGAGCGCTTCGAGGGTCAGCTTGGCGACGCGATCGGTCTCGGCCATCGCGGTCTCGGCGGTCGCGAGCGCGTCGGCGGCCATGCGGCGGTCGTTCTCGGCGTATTCGATCTCGGTGATCAGCGCGCTGCGCTTCTCGGCGAACACGGCAGGCGCGTTTTCGAGTTCGCTGCGCTCGATCGTGAGCTCGGCAATGCGGGCCTGGATGGTGTCGATGTGGGAGGCCGCGCTTTCCTTGCGGTTCGCCCACTCGGTGCGCTCGGCGAGGATCGCCTGTACGCGGCGGTCGGCGAGCTCAGCCTCGCGCGCCAGCGCCTGCGCCTCGGCGCGGACCTGGGCTGCGATGCGGCGATGGTTTTCGATGTCGCTGCGCACGGCGGCGAGACGCGTCTCGGTGTCCTCGCTCGACGGCAGCTCGCTGATGCCGGCCTCGGCATATTCGTAGGCGGCCTCAGCCTCGGCGCGGTCGGCGGCGAGACGGCTGTGCGCTTCCGACAGCGTGGCTTTACGCGCCGCGTGGCGGCTGATCTCGCGCTCGGCGGCGGCATGGCGCTCGCGCGCGACGTTCAGCTCGCGCTGCGCGGCACGCATGGCTTCGCGGCTGGCGCCTTCGGTGCTGGCCGCCATCTGCAATTCGGATTCGGCATTCTCCAGCGCCTGGCGCTTGATCTGCGCATCGATGCGGGCCTGCTCCAGCTCGTTCTCGATGTCGACGAGGCGGGCGCGCTCGGCGAGACGCCGTGCCGCACCGGTCGGGGCATGCGCGGCGGCGACGAAACCGTCCCAGCGCCAGACGTCGCCCTCGGGCGAGACCAGCCGCTGGCCGGTCTTGAGCTGCGACACCAGCTCGGCCCCGCGCTCGCGCGGCACGACGCCGATCTGCGCCAGACGGCGCGTCAGCTCGGCCGGGGCCTGCACATGGTTGGAAAGCGGCGTGACGCCTTCGGGCAGCTCGGGATCGCCGTCGGTGACGCCGACATTGGTCCAGCGCATCGGCGCGGAAGGGTCGATCGGCGCATCAAGGTCGTCGCCGAGCGCAGCGCCGATCGCCTTTTCAAAACCCTTGTCGACGGTGATGCCGTCGATGATCGGCGGCCACAGATTCTTGGTCTCGCCGTTGACGATCTTCGAGATCGTGCGCGCTTCGGTGTCGAGCCGCTGCACGCGCTTGTCGGCTTCGACCAGCGGCGAGCGCGAGGATTCCAGCGTCTGGCGCGCGGCGACATGCGCGGCTTCGCTCGCTTGTGCTGCAGCTTCCGAAGCCGCCAGCGTCTGCTCCGCGGTCTCGACAGTCGCGGTCAGCTCATCGAGATCGCCGAAGCCGCCGGTATCCGCGGCGAGCTTCTGCTCTTCAGCCGTGACATTCGCGATCTCCTGGTCGAGACGGGCGAGCTTGTCACGGTGGGTGCGGACGTTGGCCTCGAGCTGGTTGCGCTTGGCGGTGAGGTCGGCGAGCGCGGTGGTGAGCTCGGCGAATTGCTGCTCGGTCTCGGTCAGCACCGCCTCGGCCTCGCCGACGCGCTCGTCGACGCCGGAGCGCTTCTCGACGCGCGACTTGATCTCTTCCTTCAGCTCGGCGTCCTCGGTGTCGAGCCGCTGCAGCGCGACGTCGGCGTCCATCGTTTGCTGCTGGGCGCGCGAGATATCGCCTTCGAACTGGGCGAGACGGCGCTCGAGCTCGGCGACGCGCTCCTTGGCGCGCTCTTCCTCGCGGTCGAGCAGCTCGCGGGCATTGGTCAGGCGCTGAAGGCCCGCCGCGGCGCGCGCTTCGGCATCGCGCAGCGCCGGCATTTCGGCGGCGCGGATCGCCTGGATGCGGGCGGCTTCGGCCTGGTGCTGGGTGCGCTCGGCCATCTCGCGCACGGCGAGATCATGGGTCTGGCCGGATTCGTTGACGTCGGCATGCGCGCCGATCCAGCGCAGATGGAACAGCGTGGCTTCGGCCTTGCGGACCTTGGCCGCGACCTCGCGATAGCGCACCGCCTGGCGGGCCTGCTTCTTCAGGCCTTCCATCTGGCCGGAGAGCTGGCCGATCACGTCCTCGACGCGGGTGAGGTTGGTCTCGGCCGCCTTCAGCCGCAGTTCGGCTTCGTGGCGGCGGGCATGCAGACCGGCAACGCCTGCGGCGTCTTCGAGCACGCGGCGGCGCTGCTCGGGCTTGGCCTGGATGATCTCGCCGATCTTGCCCTGGTGGACGAGGGCGGGCGAGCGCGCGCCGGTGGCGGCATCAGCGAACAGGATCTGCACGTCGCGAGCGCGCACGTCGCGGCCGTTGATGCGGTAGACCGAGCCGGCCTCACGCTCGATGCGGCGGGAGATTTCGAGCAGCTGGCTGTCGTTCATCGCCGCGGGCGCGGTGCGATCGGCATTGTCGATCGTCATCGTCACTTCGGCGTGGTTGCGCGCGGGACGGTTGCCGGAGCCGGCGAAGATCACCGCGTCCATGTCGGCGGCGCGCAGTGACTTGTACGACGTTTCACCCATCGCCCAGCGCAGCGCCTCGACGAGGTTCGACTTGCCGCAACCGTTGGGTCCGACCACGCCGGTCAAGCCGGGCTCGATCACGAAGTCCGTGGGCTCAACGAAAGACTTGAAGCCGTGTAGGCGCAGGCGGGTGATTTTCATAAGCACGCATCTCTGTTGGCAGGCGCGAATCCCCCCTGCCTGGACAATACCATGGAAGGCAATGTCGCTGTCTGGGCGAGTCGCGCGGGGCGCCTCATGCGGCGGACAATGGCCGCGGTGCGCCGCGAGGGCAACCAGCGAAAGCCGCTTTTCCCAAGGGATTTATGCCGGGAAAGATACGGCTTTCGAGATGCGAATCAGGATCTTGACGAGCGAATCAGCTCTTCAGCAGCGGATTGATCTTCTTGGCGAACTCCTCGAACGAGGCCTCGCCCTTGATCTTCTCGCCGTTGATGAAGAAGGTCGGCGTCGAATCCACCTTCAGAACGTCGCTGGCGTATTTCTGGTCGGCGGCGATCTTGTCGAGCAGCGCCTGGTCCTTCAGGCAGGCTTCGACCTGCTGCTGGGTCAGGCCGGCCTGCTTGCCGATCCGCGTCAGGGTCTCGGTGGTGTTCTTCACCACCCAGTCGTTCTGCTGGCGGAACAGCATGTCGGTGACGGCGAAGTATTTCGCAGCGTCGCCATTGGCGATGCAGCGCGACAGCATCGAGCCGGCGGCGGCTTTGATGTCGAGCGGGAACTCGCGGAAGATGTAACGGATCTTGCCGGTGTCGATGTATTCCGACTTGATCTTGGGAAACACCTGCTCGTTGAAGGCCGCGCAGTGCGGGCAGGTCATCGAGGCGAATTCGGTGATGGTCACAGTGGCGTCCTTGGGGCCGAGCGCCATGTCGGGCAGCGACACCGGCTTGGCGACATCGCCAGCGGCCTGCGCCATCGCCTCGGAGATGAACCGCAGCGGCGAGAGCCCGGCGATCGCGGCGAGACCGGTCAGCGACAGCATCGTGGTGAAGGCGCGGCGGGTGATGATCAAGGTCGGCTCCCGAATTGGCGTGGTCGCGCCCAAAGCTCCTAACAAGGTTCCCGGGCGGCCTGTCGCTAGCTTGAAACGTGGTTTGAGGCAATGGCGAGCGGCAGGGACAGGTCCAGATTAGCGCCGGAATGAGGCTCAATTTCGCTTGATAGCGGCTCCGAGCCGCGCCAGCGCCGTCTTCAATTCTTCATCCTCGATATCCCCCAGGCTTTCCGCCACCCTGGCCACGGCCTTGGGATCGGGCGGGCCGGGCCGCTTCCGGACTGGCGGCCGCGACAGGGGGGCCTGGCGGAGGGCGAGCTTGCCGACCGCGCTCCAGCCGAAGAAGCGGTTGACCCGCTCCAGGATCACGTCGGCCGAGTGCTGGATCTCCAGCGCCATCGGGCCCTCGACCCGCAGCACCAGCGTCGCCGGCTCCTGCGGCTGGCCCTCAACCGGCCGCGGCCATTGCATCTTCAGCGGCTCGGCATGGGCGGCGATCTCGGGCCCCGCGATCTGCGCCCACCGCGTCACCAACTCGCGCGATGCAAACCCCTGCTTGGCGTAGGCCTCGGCAAAGACGTCGTTGAGTAGGATCCCGAGCGGCTTGGCGCTGATGGGGCCGGGTTTGGGTGGGAATTTGGCCATGGGGCCTTGTCCGTTATGCCGCCGCGCGAGGCCGGATGGCCTTGAGGTCGCGATCGATCTCGCGCCGCCGCTGCATCAAATCGTAGTCCATCTGGAGCCCCAGAAAAAAGCCCTCCGACAGGCCAAAATAGCGGGCGAGCCGCAGGTCGGTGTCGGCCGTGATGTCACGCTTGCCCAGGACGATCTCGTTGATCCGCCGCGGCGGGACGCGAACGGCACGCGCGAGCGCGTTCTGACTGAGATCCATCGGCTTCAGGAACTCCTCGAGCAGGATTTCGCCCGGGTGGGGATTGCGGAGCAGCCCGTTCCTAGTGGTAGTCGACGATTTCGACATCTCTTGGTCCTCCGTCATCCCAGACAAAACAAATGCGCCACTGATCGTTGATCCGGATCGAGTGCTGACCTTGGCGATCAGCTGTCAGGGCTTCGAGCCGGTTGCCCGGAGGAACCCTGAGATCGGCGAGCGCCCGCGCCTGATTGAGCAAACGCAGCTTTCGCAAGGCTGCATTTCTGAATATCGGTCGGCAGTTTTCGGCTTCGCCGCCCGGACCAGATCGACTCCGTCTCGGAATTGGCGAAGCTCTGGATCATGATTGTGTATAACGCAAGGCGTTATAGCCCGCAACGGTCCGGTCATACTAGTCACAGGCGAAATCCTCCTCTAGGACAGGCGAATGGCCTCTACGACTGCGCGCAAGAAGGTATGGGGATCGGCAGCGACCACGTCGTCGGCGGCGCGCCCGACATTGCTGCTCGCCTGGTATGACCGCCACCGCCGCAGGCTGCCCTGGCGCGCGGCGCCCGGGGAGATCTCGGATCCGTATCGCGTCTGGCTGTCGGAGATCATGCTGCAGCAGACCACGGTGAAGGCGGTCGGGCCCTATTTCGAAAAATTCGTCGCGCGCTGGCCTGATGTCAGCGCACTCGGGAATGCGTCTCTTGATGACGTGCTGCGGATGTGGGCCGGGCTTGGCTATTATTCACGTGCGCGCAATCTCTACGCCTGCGCGGTCGCGGTGACGCGCGAGCATGGCGGCGCCTTTCCCGACACGGAGGAGGGGCTGCGTGCGCTGCCGGGCATCGGTCCCTACACCGCGGCGGCGATTGCGGCGATCGCTTTCGATCGCCACACCATGCCTGTCGACGGCAATATCGAGCGCGTGGTGTCGCGCCTCTATGCTGTGGAGGAGGAACTGCCGCAGGCAAAGCCGCTGATCCAGCAACTGGCCACAACGCTGCTGGCCAATTCACGCGCGGGCGATAGTGCGCAAGCCCTGATGGATCTGGGCGCCTCGATCTGCACACCGAAGAAGCCGGCCTGCGCGCTGTGCCCGTTGAACGCGGATTGCACGGCGCGCGCACTGGGCGCGCAGGAGACCTTTCCGCGCAAGGCGCCGAAGAAGAGCGGCACGCTGCGGCGCGGCGCCGCCTTCGTCATCACGCGTGGCGATGAGCTGCTGGTTCGCTCAAGGCCAGAAAAAGGCTTGCTCGGCGGCATGACCGAGGTGCCGGGCTCCGATTGGCTTGCGGGGCAGGACGACACGACGGCGAAGCAGCAGGCGCCCGGCATGAAGGGGCTGTCGCGCTGGCAGCGCAGGGTCGGCGTGGTCACCCACGTCTTCACGCATTTTCCGCTGGAGCTCGTGGTCTACACCGCGAAGGCGGAAGCGCGCACGCGCGCGCCCGCGGGCATGCGCTGGGTGCCGATCGCGACGCTGGCGGGCGAAGCGTTGCCCAATGTCATGCGCAAGGTGATTGCGCACGCGCTGGATTAGAGCATGATCCGGAAAGGTGCGCAGCGGTTTTCCCTCGCGACAAACGCGGAACGCATTTTCGCGGAGATCATGCTTAAACAATAACCTGAAGCGCGATGACGATTCATCCCAATCTCGTCGCGCTTTAGAGCCTCAGGCGGCGCGCGCGGCGCGGTCTTCGGTCGCGGGCATCAGGAAGGTGCGGTTGCGCCCGGTCTTCTTGGCGACATAGAGGCCCTGGTCGGCGCGCTCGATGACGTCCTGCACGTCGCGGTCTTCCTCGTCGAACAGTGCGAGCCCGACCGAGACGGTGAGGGGGATCACGCTGTCGCCATGGCGCACCACTGCGCTCTCGATCGAGGTCCTGATGCGGTCGGCGAGCAGCACAGCGGTCTCCTGATCGATCTCGCGCAGCAGCACCACGAATTCCTCGCCGCCGAAGCGGGCCGCCTTGTCGGTGGTCCGGATCGACTGGCTGATGATATCGGCGACATGCTTGATCGCGTCGTCGCCGGCGGCGTGGCCATAGGTGTCATTGATCTTCTTGAAATGATCGATGTCGATCATCAGGGTCGCCATGTTGCGCTTGTAGCGGCGGCTGAAGGCGACGGCGTCGTCGGCAACCGCGAGGAAGGAGCGGCGGTTCATCAGGCCGGTCATGAAATCGGTGTCGGCGAGATGGCGCAGCTTCAGCATGTCCTCCTGGAGCTGCATCGCATTCTCGGTCGCGCGCAGCTCGGCTTCCTTGGTGCGCTCCTCCGCAAGGCCGATGCGGCGCAGCAGCGAGCGCAGGGCGCGCGAGAGCTGGACCACTTCGACCGAGCCGCTCTGCCGCGCCAGCATGGTCGGGCCATGGGCGCGTCCGATGCGGTCGGCTTCCTGCGTCAGCGCGATGATCGGGCCTGCGATGCGGCGCGAGACCAGCACCGCCAGCGATAGCGCGATCAGGGCGAAGACGGCGCCGATCGCCAAAATCGTCTGCGCCGAGGAGATCGCCGCCTTCAGCGCCACGCTCGCCGGCTGGCTCGCCGTGACGATCCAGTTCAGCCCCTGATAGTCGCGGAAGCCATTGCCGACATGAAATGCGGTCAGCATCTGCTGGCCGTCCACCGTCTCGCGGAAGGTGCCGTCGCGGGCCTTCAGGATGTCGGCGAGCTTGTCGCCGTCGTAGCGGATGGTTTCCTTCTGTGGCCCGACCAGAACCATGCCGCTCTTGCTGAGGATCGAGAGCCGCGTGTCGGTGTTGCCGTCATTGGCCTCGACGTCCTTGATCAGACTGGTGGCCCAGGACCAGTCCAGGTGCCCGCCGAGCACGCCGATCACCTTGCCCGAGGTATCGCGCACGGGCAGGGCGATATCGACGAAGCGATAGGGTTCGTTGTTGGCGCGCTGGGTGAGCAGCGAGGACAGCAGGATGGCCTCGTGCACGTCGCCGACCACGACCTTTTCGAGACCCTGCTTGAACCAGGGACGCGCCGTCACGGACTTGCCCTGCAACAGACCCCCGGTCGAGGCGACGACGTCGCCATTGAGGTCGGCAAAGCCGATCCAGGTGAATTCGAAATTGCGCTGAAGCGCCTCGAGCGCGCTGCGCAACTCCTTCGGGTCGCCCTGCCACAGCCGTTGCATCGGCTCCAGCTCGGTGAACAGCTTCATCTCCTGCTGCCGCGTCGCCATGAAACGGTCGAACCGGCCAGAGGTGCTGGACGCAATTCCGGCGACGCTGCTCTCGATCAGGGCCGCGGTGTGCCTGTAGCTGATGAGGGCGGCGCCGGCAGCGAGCGTGCCGACCAGCACGATGGACATCGCGGCGACGGCCGCGGCGATCTGCGTCCGTACGGTCAGTCGATCTTCAATCGCGTGCAGGCGGCTTGCCGCCTGTTGCAAGAGGGCTCGCATGGAAAGGCTCCGGTTTCACCGTCGCTCATGCCATCTGGTAACTTCCAACCGCTTACCGGCCGATTTCCGATTTGGATCGTATTGAATCGGTCGTGAAACCGGTTGGTTGAAGCGCCCTTAACGACCTGCGGAATGCCCCGATTCCGGACAATTGTCCGTAATTCCCCGGAACTTTGCGCTGCGGCGGATTGGCTGCTGCCATGAGCCTGTCAGCAGGCCCAGGCTATGAACTCGACGGCAACGGAGGGGTTCGCATGGTCAAGACCGCGCTCGACGACTTCAAGAGGCCGCCTTGTGCCGAGCTATTGGGGTGGCGCCTGCTCGATGCCAAGCCTGACGAGGGCTGGATCAAGCTCGCCTTCGAAGGCAGACCTGAGTTCTGCAACCCTGCCGGATTCATTCAAGGCGGCATGCTCTCCGCCATGCTCGACGACACGATGGGCCCCGCCGTGCTGGTGATGAGCGAAGGGCGGCTGTACACGACGACCGTCAGCATGACCGTGAATTTTCTCAGCCCCGCAAAGCCCGGGCCGATCATCGGCGAGGCCAAGGTCACGCAGCTCGGCAAGACCATCGCATTCGTCGAGGCCAAGCTGATAGCGGAGGATGGCACGGTGCTGGCGACAGCAAGCGCAAGCGAGCGGCTGCTGGAGGCGGCGAGAGTGGTGAGGTGACTCAAAGCTAGTCACGTACTCTGCTTCCCTTCTCCCCTTGTGGGAGAAGGTGGCGTAGGCGGCCTTCAGCGGCCGTTCTTTAGGAACGCCGAAGCAAAGCTTCGGCTATGGCGCCGGATGAGGGGTATCTCTCCGCGGGCTCAAATACGAATTGGATTCGCGGAGAGATACCCCTCACCCGAGTGAGCCCGCATCTGCCAGCGTCGCTGCCCTCTCCCACAAGGGGCGAGGGCGCATTCATGCACACCTCGCTTTGAGCGAGATCACTACACCTTCGCCCGTGCCCCCTTGCTCACGATCGGCGGCTTCGCGTTTAGCGCCTCGACCTGGAAGCCCGCGACGCGCTTGTAGTTCGCGGCGATGTCTTCCAGCTCCTGCTGCGACAGCACGTCGGTGACGATCTTGTAGCCGTCAGGCGCGCGCTCTTCGACGAGCTGCATCACCTGCTCGGGGCCGTTCTTGCGGTTGAGCAGCACAAGGTCGGTGGTCGCGGGCCGCCGCTCGGCCTCATAGGCGAGCAGGGCTGCCTGCGTCGGGCCATGTGTCAGTATCTCGCGGGTGATGGTGCGGGCATCGAGGATGGCCTGCGAGGCGCCGTTCGAGCCGATCGGGTACATCGGATGCGCGGCATCGCCCATCAGCGTCACCTTGCCGAACGTCCATTGCGAGACCGGATCGCGGTCGACCAGCGGATATTCATAGGCGTGCGGGCAGTTCCTGATCAGGCCGGGCACGTCGAGCCAGTCGAACTGCCAGCTCTCGAACCAGGGCAAGAACTCTTCCAGCCGCGCGGTGCGGTTATAGTCCTCGCGCCGCCATTGATAGGTCGGCGGCATGTGCCGCTCGGCAACCCAGTTGATGAGGTGGTTGCCCGCGGCGTCCGGCTCCTTCGAGATCGGATAGCAGACGAATTTCAGGATCTCGTGGCCGGCCATGATCATGGTGCGGCCGGTGAGGAAGGCCTTCGAAGGCGTGACGCCGCGCCAGAGGATGCGGCCGTTCCAGATCGGCGGGCCTTCGTTCGGATAGAGCTTCTCTCGCGCGGCGGAATGGATGCCGTCGGCGGCGATCATGATCGCGCCTTCATATGTGCCCGCGGCCTTGCCGGTCGCCCTGTCGATGAAGTCGGCACGCACGCCGCTGGCCGTCTCCGTCCAGCCGGTCAGGTGATGACTGGTCAAGATGTTGTCGCGCCCGAGCCGCTCGATTGCGGCATCGAGAAGCAGTTGCTGCAGCGTGCCGCGATGGATCGAGAACTGCGGCCATTTGTAGCCGGCCTCAAGCCCGCGCGGCTCGCTCCAGATCGGCTTGCCGTGCTTGGAGAAATAGGCGAGCTCACGGGTGCGCACGCCGCTGGCATCCAGCCTGTCCAGCAGCCCGAGCTCGATCAGCTCACGCACCGCATGCGGCAGCACGTTGATGCCGACGCCGAGCGGCTTCAATTCCGCGACGCTTTCGAACACTTTTACGGGAACGCCGATCCCGTGCAGGCTGAGCGCAAGCGTGAGCCCGCCGATGCCGCCGCCGGCGATAAGGACTGTCATGACAAAACCCCTCCGAATGCGCGTCTTGGCACAGGCGGGCGGATGTGGGCAACTGCGAAGGGGATGTCGTGCTATGGACCCCGGGGGCGACAGCCGTTAACGTCCAGCTTTCCCATGAGGTCCGACATGCTCAAACTCTACTACGCCACGGGCACCTGCGCGCTCGCCACCTACATGACCCTGGAGGAAGCCGGCGCCGACTACGCGGCTGAACGGCTGAGCTTCAAGGACAACCAGCAGAACAGCCCGGCCTATCTCGCGATCAACCCGAAGGGGCGCGTCCCGGCCCTGGTGACCGACCGCGGCGTCCTCACCGAGACGCCGGCGATGCTGGCCTATATCGCGCAGACCTTCCCGAAGGCGAAACTGGCGCCGCTCGACGATCCCTTCGACTTCGCCCAGGTGCAGTCGTTCAACTCCTATCTCTGCTCGACCGTGCACATCAATCACGCCCACAAGATGCGCGGCGCGCGCTGGGCGACGCAGGAGAGCTCGTTCGCCGACATGAAGGCGATGGTGCCGAAGACAATGGGTGCCTGCTTCGCCCTGATCGAGCAGAGGATGTTCAAAGGTCCGTGGGTCATGGGCGATCAGTTCACGATCTGCGATCCCTATCTCCACACGCTCTCGCACTGGCTCGAAGGCGACAGCGTCGACATCAACGCCACGCCGAAGATCGCGGATCATTTCAAGCGGATGATGGATCGCCCGGCGATCCGCAAGGTGATGGATGCGCAGAAGGCGTAACCAGCTCTCCGCCGTCGTCCCGGGCAAGCGTCAGCGCAGACCCGGGAGCCATGCCCCAGGGAGAGGTTGCCGCGCGCGCTGGCAACCACGAGTCTTCGCCAAACGACGTTCTGTGGTGATGGATCCCGGATCGGCGCGCGCTTGGGGCGCGCTTGTCCGGGACGACACCGAGTTTGACGAAGCCGTTTCTTACCCGGCTTTCCGCTTCTCCAGCTCCCGCCCCGTCTCCAGCATCAGCCGCCGCAGCCAGATCGAGCCAGGGTCCATCTGCGCCCGCGTCGGATAGAACATGAACTGCTCGTCGATCCCGGGGTCGAGCGGCGGCGTCACCGCGACAAGGCCGAGCTGCTTCGACAGCGCCGCGATCAGCCGGCGCGGCACGAAGGCGACGAGGTCGGTGCGAGCAGCGACGTGCAGGGCCTCGAGATAGCCCGAGACCACCAGCGAAATATGCCGCTCGATGCCTTTGCTGCGGAGCCATGTGTCGATCAGGTCTTCGGGCTGGCCGCGGATGATCACGCCGACATGGCGCGCGGCGACGAACGTCTCGCGCCGCTTCAGCTTCGCCGCCATCGGATGGCCGCGCCGCACGGCGAGCGCATCGCTGTCGGTGTACAGCAACTGGCGATGAAAGCCCTTGAAGGCGTTTCCGATCGAGATCACGAGATCGATGGTGCGGGCGAACTCGGCGTGGAAGATCGCCGGTCCCCGCCATGGCACGACGTCGATGCGGACGTTGGGCGCTAGCCGGGTCACTTTCTCCATCAGCGGCGGCATCAAGAGTTCGACCGCCAGATCAGGCATCATCAGCCGAAACGCGCGCTCGCTGCGCGCGGCATCGAAATCCTCGGGCACGAACAGTCCGCGGACCTGATCGAGCGCTTGCGCCAGCGGCGCGCGCAAGGCTTGCGCGCGCGGCGACAGCTCCATCCGCGCACCGGTGCGCACCAGCAGCGGATCGCCAAAGATATTGCGCAGCCGCTGCAGCGCGTGGCTGGTGGCCGGCTGCGATAGCCCGATGCGCATGGCGGCGCGGCTGACATTGGCCTCGCGCAGCAGGGCGTCAAGCGCGGTCAATAGATTGAGATCGAGCGAATTCAAATTCATCAGGTAAATAGATATCATATCCGCTATCGATTGGAAGAATTCTCATTCACAGGCGATCTTCTCCGTCTTGCCATGACAAGGAGATGCCGCCATGAGCGCGAGCGCCAACAAGAAACTGATGCAGGATATTTTCGCCGCCGCCGCCAGCCCCGATCCTGATGTGCGCGACCGATCGCTGTTCACGGCAAGCCTTGCCGACGACGCCAAATGGATCGTCACCGGCCAGTATTCGTGGTCGCGCACCTTCACAGGCAAGGACGCGATCCTCAACGATCTGCATGGCTATGTGCGCAGCCGCCTGCGCGACCGGACGCGCACGGTCGCCGAGCGCTTCATCGCCGATGGCGACATCGTCGTGGTCGAAGCCAAGGGCGACAACGTCACGCCCGAAGGCGTGCGTTACGACAATGATTATTGCCTGGTGTTTCGGCTCGAGGACGGCAAGATCAAGGAAATCCGCGAGTACTGCGACTCCGTCCTGACCGAGAAGGCACTCGGTCTTTTCCCGCAATCGGCCCGAGACGCCGCTGCCGGCTAGAGGAAAGCCGGTCCGCAAGGCTGGAACCGGGCGGGAACATTTTTGTCCCGCCCGCGTTCGTTCGTTTCCGAGGCAATCGCGCCCCGGCTTTGCGCGCGTTTGGGAATTTCATGCTGGCTGGGGCTTCGGACGTATCAATACCGGTAGGGCGAAGCTTTCCCGGACTCCGTGAACGATTGAGGGACGCGACGGCTGCGGCACATCACGAACTCGATGCGCAGATGACCGCGTTCGATCTTACCGAGCTTTCCGGCTATCGGCGTTTTCTCCAGGCCAGCGCGGGCGCGCTGCTGCCGCTCGAAGCCGCGCTCGCGGACGCCGGCGTCGGCAAACATTTTCCGGACTGGCCGGAACGGGCCCGCAGCGCCGCAATCGCGGCCGATCTTGATCGGCTTGGCCTGGAGGCGCACGCCACCGTGTCGGTGCCGCCGCTGACCCGAAGCGGCGTGATCGGCACAATGTACGTGCTGGAGGGCTCCCGGCTCGGTGCAAAATTCCTGCTGAAGGCCGTCGCGGATGCGGCTGATCCCTGCATCGGGCAGGCGACCGCGTATCTCAGCCATGGCGCCGGCAAGCGGTTGTGGCAGAGTTTTCTGGCCAAGCTCGCACGCGTAGAGGCCTGCGACGAGGACGAGGCGATCGAGGCGGCGCGCGGCGCCTTTGCTGCATTCGAGCGGGCAGCGGATCGCGCATGAACGAGGCGGTCAATCTCACCAATTGTGATCGCGAGCCGATCCACATTCCCGGCAATGTGCAGCCGTTCGGCTTCCTGCTGACGCTGCTGTCGGACTTCACGATCTGCATGGCGTCGGACAATGCCGGCAGCTTCCTCGGCGGCGACGTCAGCGATCTGCTGCAACAGCCGCTCGCAAAAATCTTCTCCGCGACCGCGATCGAGACAATCCGCAGCCGCGTCGACCAGCTCGGCGGTCCTGACTCGACCGAGCGCGTGTTCGGCGTCGAGATCCAGGCGGGCAAGCCGCTGTACGATCTCTCGATCCATTTTTCCGGCGCTTATCTGGTCGTTGAGGCCGAGCCAAGCGTCATCGAGGCAGGCGTCAATTCGGGCGAGCTGGTGCGGCTGATGCTCGAACGCATCCGCAAGACCCGCGGCATGACCGAGCTTGTCCGGGAAGCGGCGCGCCAGCTGAAAATTCTGACCGGCTTCGACCGCGTCATGGTCTATCAGTTTCACCCCGATGGCTCGGGCGAGGTGATCGCGGAAGCCGCCGAAGCCGGTCTCGAGAAATTTCTCGGGCTGCACTACCCGGCGTCCGACATCCCGAAACAGGCCCGCATCCTCTATCAGCGCAACTGGCTGCGTATCATCGCCGACATCAATGCGAGGCCCGCCGCCTTGCTGTCGACGGCCACGCACAATGCGGGGCTGCTTGATCTGTCCATGAGCATGCTGCGCTCGGTGTCGCCGATCCATATCGAATATTTGCGCAACATGGGCGTCGGCGCCTCGATGTCGGTGTCGATCCTGCGCGACGGCAAGCTGTGGGGGCTGTTCGCCTGCCACCATTATTCGCCGCGCTACATCTCGTTCGAGAAGCGGACGGCGTCCGAGCTGTTCGGGCAGATGTTCTCCTGGATCGTGGAAGGGCGCGAGCGCGAGGGCGATATGGCCTATGAGGCCGGCGCCCAGAAGATCCAGGAGCGGTTGATCGAGACCGCCGGCGCGCACGAGCACAGCCGGCGCGCGATCGTCGACTTCGTCGGCGACTACCGCAAGATGATCGCCTGCGATGGCGTGGCGATATGGTCCGACAACAGGATCACGCTCGACGGCGAGACGCCGACGGAGGCCGAGGTCAAGGACCTCGTCGCCTTCATCAACCGGACCTCGCCGGGCCGCATCTGTGCCAGCGCGGAGATTGCAAAGCTCTATGCGGCCGGCGAGGTGTTTCGCGACCGCGCTGCCGGCTTCCTCGCCATTCCGATCTCGCGCACCCCGCGCGACTGCCTGATCTTCTTCCGCCGCGAGGTGGTGCGCTCGGTGAACTGGGCGGGCGCGCCCGACAAGGTCTACGAGGAAGGCCCGAACGGGCCGCGCCTGACGCCGCGCAAGAGCTTTGAGCTCTGGCAGGAGACGGTCGCGGGCCAGTCCAGGCCGTGGTCGGCCGCCGACATCCGCATCGCCGAGAGCCTGCGGGTCACGCTGCTCGAGGTGATCCTGCAACTGTCCGACCTTGCCGCGCGCGAGCGCCGCGGCGCGCAGGAGCGGCAGGAGTTGATGATTGCCGAGCTCAATCATCGCGTCCGCAACATCCTGAGCCTCGTCCGTGCGCTGGTGGCGCAGAGCAAGGACACCGCCAGAAGCGTGGACGAGTTCGCCAGCGTGCTCGGCGGCCGCATCCAGGCGCTGGCGCGCGCACACGACCAGATCACCAATCTGAACTGGGCGCCGGTGGCGCTGCGCACGCTGCTGGAATCCGAGGCCGGCGCCTATCTCGGCTCGCGCGCCGATCGCGTGAAAATCGACGGACCCGACGTTGCGCTCGATCCCAAGGCGTTCGCGACGCTCGCGCTCGTCGTCCACGAGATGATGACGAACTCCGCCAAATACGGCGCGCTCGCCGATTCCACCGGCCAGGTCGAGGTGGTCTGGCGGGTGGATCCGAATTCGAGCCTCGAGATCGAGTGGAAGGAGAGCGGCGGCCCGCCGGTGCAGCCTCCGTCGCGCCGCGGTTTCGGCACCACCATCATCGAGCGCTCCGTCCCGTTCGACCTCAAGGGCGAAGCCGAAATCCGCTTCGACCTGCTCGGCGTACAGGCGAGGTTCGTGATCCCGCCGAACTTCGTCGAGTTGGTGCCGTCAATCGCAGGAGCCGCCATGCGCATCGAGGAACAGCAGCCCGCCCGTCCCCGCATCTCCGACACGGCGCTGATCGTCGAGGACAATCTCATCATCGCCATGGCGGCGGAGGTGATCCTGCTCGATCTCGGCGCCCGTCATGTCGACACCGCGGCGAGCGTCGACCAGGCGCTGCGCGCGATCGAGCGCACGCGGCCGAGCTTTGCGCTGCTCGATCTCAATCTCGGCAGCGAGAGCAGCATCAAGGTGGCCTTGCGGCTGAAGGAGATCGGCGTGCCCTTCATCTTCGCGACCGGCTATGGCGAGCGCGCGCCGATCCCGGTCGACCTCGCCTCGGCGCCGGTGGTGCAGAAACCCTACACGCTGGAAGTGGTCGAGAACGCGCTCGGCAAGCTGAAGCCGGCGGCAGCCTGAGAGCGCCCGGTTCTGACCGGGAGCGGTTCCCGTAGGGACACGGGCAGGGGACACCGCCGCCGCGGTCCGACCAGGAAGGACACAATTAACAAGTGTGCTTCATTGTGTGGCCCGCGCAGCCGGAGCCGCCATGAGGGCGTTCGGCTGCCCGAATTCTTGGGGGCGGCATCATGCGGGGCATTCGTTTGAGAATCCGGGGACGTCTTTACGCCGGGTTTACGGCCCTTGCCGCGGTAGGCCTGGTGATGGCCGTGGTTGCGGTCTGGAACCTGTGGGCGGTGCAGGATCAGGTCGCGAAAATGTCTGCCTTCTCGGACAGCACCGCGCGCATTCGGGAGATATCGGTCCACCTCCAGGCGCTGCAGCGGGCCAATCTGCGCTACATCTATGACGCCAACGAGCCCGCCTTCAAGGAGGCCGCGGAGCGGGAGGCGGCGACGGTCGAGTTGCTGAAAGTCGCCGCGGCAGGGACGGCCTCCGAGGAGCGGCGCAAGATCTATGACGGCCTCGCTGCCGATATCGGCAAGCTGCAGGCGCTGCGCGAGCGCATGGGCGCCGCGGTCAAGGAGACGACGAAAGGCAAGGCCGCGCTCCTGCCGGGTGGCGAGGAGCTGAACACCTATGCCGGCAAGCTGGTCATCGCGGCCCATGGAACCCACGATGCCGAGATCACGGCGCCCGTCGCCGACCTCGAATCCAAGATCCTCCAGGCGCGTCTGGCAAGCTGGCGCTTCCTCGCCATGCGCGACTCCAAGGCATCCTCGACCTTCAGGGCCAATACCGAGAGGGCGCAGCAACGGATCACGGGGCTTCAAGAGGCCACGCTGCCCGACCAGGTCAAGTCTGCGCTCGCCCCGGTCAAGACCTCGCTTTCGTCCTACCAGGCGGCGTTCGAGGCGACCTCCGCTGCGATCCTCGTGGCCGAGGAGACTTATCGCAACGACATTGCGCCCCTGATCGCCGGAAGCATCGACAAGCTCAAGGTCGCGGACACGGAACTTGCGGCCGACTCCCAGAAGACGCGCACGGTCGCCGCAGGCGTCATTGCCAGCACGACATGGATCCAGGAGGCCGCAGGCGGTCTCGCAATCGTGTTCAGCGTCATCGTCGCCTTCCTGATCGCCCGCAGCATCGTCGGTCCGCTGACCTCGATGACGCGCGCGATGGGCCGGCTCGCCGGCGGCGATCTCGCGGTCGAGATCCCCTCGCGCGGCAAGACCGACGAGATCGGCGACATGGCCAAGGCGATCGATGTGTTCAAGACCAGCATGATCGACACCGAGCGCCTGCGCCAGGAGCAGACCGCGACCGAGGCGCGGCAGGCCGAGGACCGCAAGAAGGACATGGTCCGGCTCGCCGACCAGTTCGAGCAGGCGATCGGCGAGATCGTCGAAACCGTGTCGTCGGCCTCAGGCGAGCTCGAGGCCTCCGCCGGCACGCTGACGACGACGGCAACGCGGGCCCAGGATCTGTCGACGGAAGTCGCCTCCGCATCGCAGGAAGCCTCGGCCAACGTCCAGGCCGTCGCGTCGGCGACCGAGGAGCTCTCGTCCTCGGTGAGCGAGATCGCCCGTCAGGTCCAGGAATCCGCCCGCATCGCCGGCGAAGCCGTGGGGCAGGCGACGAAAACCAACGCCCGCGTCAGCGAGCTTTCCAAGGCGGCTGCCCGCATCGGCGACGTCGTCGAGCTGATCAGCACCATCGCCGGCCAGACCAATCTGCTGGCGCTCAACGCCACCATCGAGGCCGCGCGCGCGGGCGAGGCCGGCCGCGGCTTTGCCGTGGTCGCCTCCGAGGTCAAGGCGCTGGCCGAGCAGACCGCAAAGGCGACCGGCGAGATCGCGCAGCAGGTCTCCGGCATCCAGGCCGCGACCGAAGAGTCGGTCGGCTCCATCAGGGAGATCAGCGGCACCATCGAGCGGCTGTCGGAAATCTCCTCGGCCGTTGCCGCTGCCGTGGAAGAGCAGGGCGCCGCGACGCAGGAGATCTCCCGCAACGTCCAGCAGGCCGCGCACGGCACCCAGCGCGTCTCGACCAATATCGGCGACGTCCAGCGCGGCGCGGCCGACACCGGCTCGGCCTCGTCGCAGGTCCTGTCGGCGGCGCGCTCGCTGTCGTCGGACAGCAACCGGTTGAAGCAGGAAGTCGCGAAGTTCCTGAGCTCGGTCCACGCTGCCTAAAACAAAAGGCCACGCGCTTGCGCGTGGCCTTGCGTCGTGATCCGTATGATCAGGCCACTTTCGTCGCCATGTGCTTGAACATGTTGGCGCGCGCCTCGTCGTCCATCTCGGCCTTGAAGGTGAACTTGTCCTTCAGGGCGATGGCGCGGGCGGCCGCCGGCCGCGCAGAGATATCGTCGATCAGCCGCTTCACGTTCGGGTAGCGCGCAAAGGCGTCCTCGCCGAGCTTGAACGGCACCATCCGCGCCCAGCCCCACAGCGCCATATCGACGATCGAATAGGCATCGCCGACCATGTAGCGGCGGCCGGCCAGGTGCGCGTCGAGGATCTTGTAATGGCGATCGGTCTCGTACTGGTAGCGGTTATGGGCGTAGTCGTGGTTCTGGTCCTTCGGCGCGAAGTGCTTGAAGTGCACCGCCTGACCCGAATACGGCCCGACGCCCGTTGCCACGAACATCAGCCATGACAGGAGCTCGGCGCGATTTGCGGGCAGGAACTTGCCGGTCTTCTCGGCGAGATAGAGCAGGATGGCGTTCGAGTCGAACACGATGGTGCCGGCATCGTCGATCGCCGGCACCTTGCCGTTCGGATTGATCTTCAGATAATCGGGCGCGAACTGCTCGCCCTTGCGGGTGTCGATCTTCACCGGCTCGTAAGCCAGGCCCGCCTCCTCGAGGAAGAGCGCGACCTTGGTCGGGTTCGGCGATCCGTTGAAATAGAATTTGAGCATGTTTCTCTCCCAAGTCCCTGTTTAGAGAATGAATGCGCGGCCTTACGGCCTTCTGTGCCTGAACAGGACCGGGGAGGGCAACCGGCGAGTTTGCGGGGCGGTATCTGCGCGCCGCGCAGGTCAGCCGGCGTAACAAAGGCCGATGGCGGCCGTAATGACCATCGCCGCGCCGACCGCTTCCAACCGCAAGGCGAGCCGGCTGGCGAGATGCATGTCGGAGGCCCGCGCCTTGCGCTCCGAGCCTCGCGCGTAGCCATGCACGATGACATCGTGATTGAAATTGTCGTGCGCCTCGTTGCTGCTCGCGAGCCCGACGCAGATCACGAGCACGCCGAACAAGGCGAGACCGAAAAAGCCGAGCATGGCGATCAGGAACATCGGAAACATGCCGACCAGGAAGATCGGCAGCAGCGGCACCAGCAGCAATGTCTCGGACTGTCGTCGCATGGGAGCCGGCCGGTCAGGACGGGGCTGATCAGACGAATGTAGTCCTGGGTCCTGCGTCCTTCAAGGTGCCGTGGGGTGCGTAAAGGCGCGAAGCGCCGTGCCCACGTCTTCGCATCAATCGCCCAGGACGTGGGCACGCTTCGCTTTGCCCACCCTACGAGAGCGGAATGTTGGGCTACTCCGCCCCCATGCCGGCGCGGATCTCGGCGCGGAGCTCGTCGATCAGCTTGAGACCCTTCTTGGTCTCGACGTGCCAGAAGGTCCAGCCGTTGCAGGCCTGCGCGCCTTGCGCCACCGCGCCGATGCGGTGGATCGAGCCGACCTTGTCGCCGAACATGATGGCGCCGTCGGCACGCACCAGCGCGCCAAGCTTCTTCTTGGCGTCGAACAGTTTCGTGCCGGGCATGATCATGCCGCGCTCGATCAGCTCGGAGAACGCCACGCGCGGCGCTTCGCGCGCGGTCATGAACGGGGCGAGGCTCTGTTCCGGCAGCGGCTCGACCGCGGCGATGCGCGCTTCCGCGGCCTTCGCATAGGTCTTGTCGCGCTCGAAGCCGATATAGGAGCGGCCGAGGCGCTTGGCGACGGCGCCTGTGGTGCCGGTGCCGTTGAACGGATCGATCACGAGATCGCCGGGCTTGGAGGACGACAGCAGCACGCGCGCGAGCAGGCCTTCCGGCTTCTGCGTCGGATGCACTTTCTTGCCGTCTGCACCCTTGAGGCGTTCCTCGCCGGTGCAGAGCGGGATCAGCCAGTCGGAGCGTGCCTGCACGTCCTCGTTGGCCGCCTTCAGTGCTTCGTAGTTGAACGTGTAGCCCTTGGCCTTTTCGTCACGCGCGGCCCAGATCATGGTCTCGTGCGCGTTGGTGAAACGGCGGCCGCGGAAATTCGGCATCGGGTTGGTCTTGCGCCAGACGATGTCGTTCAGGAGCCAGAAGCCGAGGTCCTGCATGATCGCGCCGACGCGGAAGATGTTGTGATAGGAGCCGATCACCCAGATCGTCGCCGACGGCTTCATCGCGCGGCGCGCGGCCAGGAGCCAGGCGCGGGTGAAATCGTCATAGGCGGAGAATGAATCGAACTTGTCCCAGTCGTCGTTGACGGCATCGACATGGGATTCGTCGGGGCGCTTGAGATCGCCCTTGAGCTGCAGATTGTAGGGCGGATCGGCGAACACGAGGTCGACCGAACCAGCCTGAAGCTTCGACATCTCGGCGACGCAATCACCGAGGATGATGCTGTGCGAAGCGGACTCAAAATTTGTGCGGGGCGCCTTTGCAGACGCCCCGCGACGCGACACTACCATGACTCAAGAACTCTGACTCAGGCGACGCTGTCGGCGACGCGGGACCAAACAACCGACTGGCCGTTACAATGAAGCGGCAAAGTAAAAATCGACTTAACCCGCCGCTTTCGTGAGCAGGCCCCGCATCGCGCGTCGCGCGCGAGAAGCTGCGCGCATTTGCCGTGTTTTACAGTGTGTTTCGCGTTTCTTCGCATTGCGAAGGTGGTTGGATCTGCAAAAGACTCTCAAATTTCTCTCGGAAAAAAATGCTTGGCCCTCGGAAAAAATTGCTGGCGTCGCACGCTGTCGCACTAGGCAATAATTGCCGAGCGGGATATTGATTAACGCAATGGAAATTTTAGGTAAGTGGCGCGTTGAGGTTTTCGTGTTTCCGCGTGCCACGCCGTGTCATTGCCGACCTGAGGGAAGCCCGCCATGCGTTACGATGATTTCCGCCGCAGCGACGACATCGAGGATCGTCGCGATGACGGTGGTGGGGGACTTGGCGGCGGAGGCGGCGGATTCGGCCTGCCGATGGGCGGCGGCGGCCTCGGCATCGGCACCATCATCGTGCTGGGCCTCGTCGGCTATGCCTTCGGCATCGACCCGCGCATCCTGATCGGCGGCGCCGAGATCCTCACCGGCGGCGGCAGCCAGGCACCGAGCTACCAGAGCGACCGTCCGTCCTCGCAGGCCAAGCGCGGCGCGCCGACCGACGAGATGGGCAGCATGATCTCGGGCATCCTCGGCGAGATCGACGATCGCTGGAGCGAGATCTTCCAGGCCTCCGGCCAGTCCTACACCGGTCCGAAGGTCGTGCTGTTCCGCAACGCCACCAATGGCGGCCGCTGCGGCCGGGCTGAGTCGGCGATGGGGCCGTTCTATTGCCCGCCGGACCGCACCATCTTCCTCGACACCGGCTTTTTCCGCGAAGTCGAGACCCGCTTCCGCGGCTGCTCCGGCAAGTCGGCGTGCAATTTCACCTCGGCCTACATCATCGCGCATGAAGCGGGACATCACATCCAGAACCTGCTCGGCATCATTCCGAAGGTGACGCGCCTGCAGCAGCAGGCCAGCAGCAAGGCGGAGTCGAACGCGCTCCAGGTGAAGGTCGAACTCCAGGCCGATTGTCTGTCCGGCATCTGGGTCAATCGCGAAGCGAAGAAGCGTCCGAACTTCCTCGAAGCCGGTGACATCGACGCCGCCCTGACCACGGCGAGCGCGATCGGCGACGACACGCTGCAGCGCCAGGCGACGGGCCGCGTGGTGCCCGACTCCTTCACCCACGGCTCGGCCGCGCAGCGCAAGCAATGGTTCATGACCGGCTATCAGCAGGGCACGCTGCAAGCCTGCAACACGTTCGGCGGCAGCGGGCCGTAGTAGGCTATCAGTGGCGTCATCCTGAGGTGCTCGCCTCTCGGCGAGCCCTGGAGGATGGCGAGCCCGTGGCCCATCCTGCGAGGCTTCACTTTGCGATGCGTCGCATCGCAGGGTTCGCACCTCAGGATGACGGCAGTGCTTGAGGAAGCAGGAGCAAAGTTGTGGCCTCCATCGACGAATCCAAACAATTCATCCCGCTCAACATCGCGGTGCTCACCGTCTCCGACACGCGCGTGCTGGCGGATGACAAATCCGGCCAGACGCTGGTCGACCGCCTCACGGCTGCCGGCCATCATCTCGCCGCGCGCGAGATCGTCACCGACGATGTCGAGGCGATCCGCGCCGTGATCCGCCGCTGGGTCGCAGATAGCAGCGTCGATGTCGTCATCACCACCGGCGGCACCGGCTTCACCGGGCGCGACGTCACGCCGGAGGCGATCGAGCCGCTGTTCGAGAAGCGCATGGATGGTTTCTCGATCGCCTTCCACATGCTGAGCCATGCCAAGATCGGCACATCGACGATCCAGAGCCGCGCCACCGCAGGCGTTGCGGGCGCGACCTACATCTTCTGCCTGCCGGGCTCGCCCGGCGCCTGTCGTGACGGCTGGGACGGCATTCTCGCGAGCCAGCTCGACTATCGCACGCGCCCCTGCAATTTCGTCGAGATCATGCCGCGGCTGGACGAGCATCTGCGCCGGCCGAAAGCCCAGGGCGCGACGGTGTGAGCGCGCCTTCCCTTCTCCCCTTGCGGGAGAAGGTGGCGCGAAGCGCCGGATGAGGGGTATCTATCGACACGGTAAAGTGTGGAGACATACCCCTCACCCAAGCGAGCTTCTATCTGCCAACGTCGCTGCCCTCTCCCGCAAGGGGCGAGGGCACATTCACGAGCATCGCGCCTGCTGCAGGATTACCAGTCTCGTAGATTCCATGGGGCGGTGAGCGAGCCCTATCCGGTAGGTTTGGGTTTCCACACTCGAACCATCGGAGCGTCTGATGCAAGGATCGACTGAGAACTCGCTCACCAGCGGCCATAATGGCACAATT
>Ga0209148_1000527_pt1 | contig 37706 bp, 31 predicted proteins | sample AraplaCol_mMF_r2_2_FD_184288 | JGI IMG/M metagenome (GOLD analysis project Ga0209148, IMG submission 184288) | Arabidopsis root microbial communities from North Carolina, USA - plate scrape CL_Col_mMF_r2 (SPAdes) (version 2) | ecosystem: Host-associated > Plants > Roots > Endosphere | place... | reverse complement strand
GTGGCCGCTGTAGCTCTCGACGATGCGCAGCGAGATACCCGGAAATTTTTCGACGCAGCGCCGCGCAAAGCGCGCCGACAGCACGCAGCTGACGGTCGGAACCAGGCCGAGCACGACCTGGCCCGAGGGCGGCCCCTTGGCCGACTGGATGTCGTCGCGGATCTGGTCGATCTGCCGCACGATGCCGGAGGTGCGCGCCAGCAGAAGCCGGCCTGCCTCGGTCAGCACCATGCCGCGGCCGTTGCGGGTGAACAGTTCCGTGCGCAGCTCGTGCTCGAGCAGCTTGATCTGCCGGGACAGCGCCGGCTGCGCCACGCGCAGCGTGTCGGAGGCCTTGGAGAGGCTGCCGAGCTCCGCCACGCAACTGAAGGTCCTGAGCTGTCGGAAATCCATGCTTGCCAATCCTGGAAGGCTACTCCATACGCTATAGCAAATGAGCATAGGGGGCTGGCGATGTTTTCACAACGCCAGAGGATCGGCCGGCGTTATCTTAACGGACGCTAGAGACGGAAAACGCCATGAGCGAAGAACACCACAGCGAAGATTACGCCGACATCCGCGAGGCCGTCGCAAAGCTCTGCGCGCAGTTTCCCGGCGAATACTGGCGCAAGCTCGATCGCGAGATGGCCTACCCCAAGGCTTTCGTCGATGCGCTGACCGAGGCCGGCTATCTCTCGGTGCTGATCCCCGAGGAATATGGCGGCGCCGGCCTGAAGCTTTCCGCGGCCGCGGCGATCCTCGAAGAGATCCAGCGCGCGGGCTGCAACGGCGGCGGCTGCCACGCCCAGATGTACACGATGGGCACGGTGCTGCGGCACGGCAATGCCGAGCAGAAAGCAAAGTACCTGCCGAAGATCGCCAGCGGCGAATTACGCCTGCAGGCGTTCGGTGTCACCGAGCCGACCAGCGGCACCGACACCTCGTCGCTGAAGACCTTCGCGCGCAAGGAGGGCAACGACAGCTACATCGTCAACGGCCAGAAGATCTGGACCAGCCGCGCCGAGCATTCCGATTTGATGGTGCTGCTGGCGCGCACCACGCCGAAAGAACAGGCGAAGAAGCGCACGGATGGCTTGTCCGTTTTCATCGTCGACATGCGCGAGGCCAAGAACAATGGCCTCGAGATCCGGCCGATCCGCACCATGATGAACCACGCCACGACAGAGGTGTTCTTTACCGACATGAAGGTGCCGGCCGAGAATCTGATCGGCGAGGAAGGCAAGGGTTTTCGCTACATCCTCTCCGGCATGAATGCCGAGCGCATTTTGATCGCCGCCGAGTGCGTCGGCGACGCCAAATGGTTCATCGCCAAGGCCACCAATTACGCAAAGGAGCGCGCGGTGTTCGGCCGTCCCATTGGCCAGAACCAGGGCATCCAGTTTCCCATCGCCAAGGCCTACGCCTCGATGCGCGCGGCCGAATTGATGGTGAGGGAAGCCACGCGCAAATACGAGGCCGGGCTCGACTGCGGCGCCGAGGCCAATATGGCCAAGATGCTGGCGGCCGATGCGTCGTGGGAGGCGGCGAACGCCTGCATCCAGACCCATGGCGGTTTTGGCTTTGCCGAGGAATACGACGTCGAGCGCAAATTCCGCGAGACGCGGCTTTATCAGGTCGCGCCGATCTCGACCAACCTCGTGCTGTCCTTTGTCGCCGAGCATGTGCTCGGCATGCCGCGTTCTTACTGAGGTCGCACCATGGGAGCTCTTGACGGGATCAGGGTGATTGCGGTCGAGCAGGCCGTGGCGGCGCCGTTCTGCTCTTCGCGCCTGGCGGATGCGGGCGCGGAGGTGATCAAGATCGAGCGGCCGGAGGGCGATTTCGCCCGCGGCTATGATGCGGCGGCCAAGGGCCAGAGCAGCTATTTCGTCTGGCTCAACCGCGGCAAGCAATCGGCGGTGGTCGACCTCGCCACCAAGGAAGGCCGCGCTGAGCTTGAGAGACTGATCGCGAGCGCCGACGTGCTGGTGCAGAACCTCAAGCCCGGCTCGATGGACAAGCTCGGCTTTTCGCGCGAGCGGCTTTTGAAGGATTACCCAAAGCTGATCTCCTGCACCATCACCGGCTATGGCGACGAGGGCCCCTACGCGCACCGCAAGGCCTATGATCTCCTGATCCAGGCCGAGAGCGGCCTCGCCTCGATCACCGGCAATCCTGATGGCGCCTCGCGCGTCGGCATGTCGATCGTCGACGTTGCCACCGGCGCCACCGCGCATGCCGCGATCCTGGAAGCGCTGATCGCGCGCGGACGCACCGGCAAGGGCTGCGACATCCGCATCTCCATGTTCGACGTGATGGCGGATTGGTGCACGGTGCCGCTGCTCAACGCCGAGGCCGGCAATCCGCCAAAGCGCATGGGCCTTCGTCATCCCTCGATCGCGCCCTACGGCGTGTTCACCTCGAAGGACGGCAAGGACATCCTGATCTCGATCCAGAGCGAGCGCGAGTGGAAGACACTCTGCGCCGAGGTGCTTGATAAGCCCGACCTGCCCAAAGATCCCCGCGTCGCCAACATGGTCGAGCGCGTGCGCAACCGCGATTTCACTGACCAGACGGTCGCAGATATCTTCGGCAGGATGACCCGCGACGAGCTCTTGAAGCGGCTGTCGGATGCCGACATCGCCTTCGCCGAGGTCAACACCATGACCGACCTCACCAACCATCCGCATCTGCGCCGGATCGAGGTCGATACGCCGAACGGCCGCGTCAGCTATCCCGCGCCGGCGCCGGTTATCGTCGGCGAGACGCGCAGTTACGGCGCGGTGCCCGCGATCGGTGAAAAACCCAAGAGTTAAGAAGAGCGAGGCGCCATGACCGAGAAGCTCGACATCGATCACCTCAGGCAATGGATCGGCCGCAGCACGGAGGCCACCGATATCGTCACCGCGCAGCTCGTCATGGGCCTGCGCGCAACGCTATTCCAGGACGTCGGTGAACCCAAGACAGGCGACGCCGCACCGTTCACGGTGCATTGGTGCCTGGCGCAGCCGGTGTTTCCGATGTCGATGCTCGGACCCGACGGTCACCCGACCCGCGGCGGCTTCCTGCCGCCGGTGCCGCTGCCGCGCCGGATGTGGGCGGGCGGCCAAATCGAGTTCTTGCAGCCGCTGCGCGTCGGCGACGAATCGACACGGACTTCGCGCATTGCCGATGTGCAGGTGAAGGCAGGCTCGACCGGCGCGCTGTGTTTCGTCTCGGTCGAGCACACCGTCACATCCCCGCGCGGTATTGCCATTCGCGAGCGGCAGGACATCGTCTATCGCGAGGTGACGAGCAGCGCGCCCGCAGCTGCGAAAGCCGCGCCTCCGCCGCCGCAGGCGCAACATCGCGAAACGCACGTCTCGGATCCTGTCCTGCTGTTTCGTTACTCCGCGCTGACCTTCAACGGCCATCGCATTCATTACGACCGCGACTACGTCACCAAGGTCGAGGGCTATCCGGGCCTGATCTTCCATGGACCCCTGCAGGCCGCGCTTATCATCGAGATGGCGGCAAAACTGCGCAGCGGCAAGCCGCCGAAGAGGTTTTCATATCGCGGCGTGCAGCCGCTGTTTGAGGGCAGCGAATTCTCGATCAACGCCAATGAGACCGACGCGGGCATGGAGCTGTGGACTGCGAATGCGGAGGGACAGCCGACGATGAAGGGGACGGCGGTGTGGTGACGGGCTCTCCTCGTCATTGCGAGCGAAGCGAAGCAATCCAGAGTCTTTCCACGGAGGCAGTCTGGATTGCTTCGCTGCGCTCGCAATGGCGGGTGGGGCTGCTAGCGTCAATAGACAACGGGGACGGAAATGATGACAAAAAACGGCAAGACCGGCAGCAAGTCCGTCACCGTCAAGCAGGCGACGCTTGATCTGCTGCGCGCCTTCGGCATCAAAAAAGTGTTCGGCAATCCTGGCTCGACCGAGCTGCCGTTCCTGAGCGACTGGCCCGATGACATCGACTATGTGCTGGCGCTGCAGGAAGCCTCCGCCGTCGGCATGGCCGACGGTTACGCGCAGGCGACGCGAAACGCTGGTTTCGTCAACCTGCATTCGGCCGCGGGCGTCGGCAATGCACTCGGCAATATCTACACCGCGCATCGCAACCAGACGCCGCTGGTGATCACGGCGGGCCAGCAGGCGCGCTCGATCCTGCCGCTGCAGGCGTTCCTCTATGCCGAGCGCGCCTCGGAATTTCCGCGACCCTATGTGAAGTACAGCGTCGAGCCGGCGCGGCCCGAGGACGTGCCCGCCGCAATCGCGCGGGCCTATTACACCGCGATGCAGCCGCCATGCGGGCCGACCTTCGTCTCGATCCCGATCGACGACTGGACGCATGCGACCGCACCAGTCGAGGCGCGCAAGGTCAGCCGCGAGATCGGCCCTGAGCCTGAAGCGATGAAGGCGCTGGTTGCGGCGCTCGGCTCCGCAAAGCACCCTGCTCTCGTCGTCGGCCCCGGAATCGATCGCGCCGGCGCGGTCGATCTGATGGTGCGCGTCGCCGAGAAGGCGAAGGCGAGCGTCTGGGTCAGCCCGTTCTCGGCGCGCTGCTCGTTCCCCGAGCGGCATCCGCACTTCGCGGGCTTCCTGCACGCTTCGCCCGCGCAACTGTCCGACGCACTGCGCGAGCACGACCTCGTCGTCGTGATCGGCGCGCCAGTGTTCACGTTCCACGTCGAAGGCCATGCCGCGATTTTCGACGGCGGTGCCACGATCTTCCAGATCACCGACGATCCGGATGCAGCCGCGGTGACACCATCGGGCACCAGCATCATCGCCACGATGAAGCCGGCGCTGAGCGCGCTGCTCGACCTGCTGCCCGAGAGCAAGCGCGCGGCGCCCAAGGGACGCACGCTGCCGCCGGCGCCGCAGGCCGGCGATCCGCTACCGGTGGAATTCCTGCTGCATTCGCTGTCGCTGGCGATGCCTGAAGGCACCTCGCTGGTCGAGGAAGTCCCATCGCACCGGCCGGCGATGCAAAGATACTTGCCGATGCCCGGGCAGGACAGTTTTTACACGATGTCGAGCGGCGGCCTCGGCTACTCGCTGCCCGCCGCGGTCGGCATGGCGCTCGGCAAGCCGAAGCAGCGCACGGTGTGCCTGATCGGCGACGGCTCGGCGATGTATTCGATCCAGGCGCTGTGGACCGCCGCGCAGAGAAAACTGCCGCTCACCGTCGTCGTCATCAACAATTCCGGCTACGGCGCGATGCGCTCGTTCAGCCAGGTGATGCAGGTGCGCAACGTGCCCGGGCTGGAGCTGCCCGGGATCGATTTCGTGCGGCTCGCCGAAGGCATGGGCTGCCATGCGGTGCGGGTGAGCAAGGCGACGGAGCTAGCCGAAGCACTGAAGCGCGGGATGGCGTTTGAGGGCACGAGCCTCGTCGAGGTGGTCGTGGATTCAGCGGTGCCGGTGCTGTACGGGCAGAAGCATTAGGGGCGTGCGACCGCCCCCCACCGTCGTCCAGGCGAAAGCCGGGACCCATTACCACGACAGCCAATTTGGCGAAGGTTGGTCATGACGATCTCGCGGCACAACTACGATTTGGGGTGATGGGTCGTGGCTTTCGCCAGGACGACAGCGAATGTGCAGCACCTGCCTCCCCTACTTCCCGAACTCCTCCCGCATCTTCGCCTGGATCTTGGCCATGCCGCCGATCCAGCGATCGTAGTTCTCGGTCTTCTTGCGCATGTAGCCGAGCACTTGCGGATGCGGCAGGATCAGGAAGGTTTCCTGGTCGAGGCCGGCGAGCACGTCCTTCGCAACCTGCTCGGGCGTGAGGTCGCCGTCGCCGGATTGCGGGCCCTTCGGGATCGAGCGCAGCATGTTGGTGTCGACGCCTTGCGGGCAGAGGATCGAGACCTTGATGTTGTCAGCCTTGTGCGAGATCGCGAGGTTCTCGGCAAAGCCCACCGCGGCGTGCTTGGTGGTGGAATAAGCGGGGCTGCCGACCTGCGACAGCAGGCCTGCCGCCGAGATGGTGTTGAGGAAATAGCCGCCGCCGCGCGCCTTCATGCGGGGGATCAGATGCCTGGCAGCATAGACATGCGCCATGACGTGGATCGCCCAGCTGCGCTGCCACGGCTCGTCGGAGGCGCCGCCGGCGTTGAGCGACATCGGATCGAAGCCACCGCCGATGCCGGCGTTGGAGCAGAAGAGATCGATGGGCCCGAACTGCCGCTCGGTCTCCTCGACGACGTGCGCGATCTCCTTTTCCTGCGCGACGTCGCATCTGAACGCCGCCCCATTGACCGTCGCCGCAACGGCCCGCGCGTTGGCGGCATCCATGTCCGCGACCACGACCTTGGCAGCACCTGCTTTGTGGAAGGCTTCGCACAGCGCCTTGCCGATGCCGTTGGCGCCGCCCGTGACGACCACGACCTTGCCGGTCACCTGCATGCGACGTCTCCTCTTTATTGATTGGCCTTATCCCGCGCCGCGGGACGTGCTCAGTTCAGCACGAGGTCGAGCACCGCAGTATAATGGCATGCCGCGCCAGCCAAGACAAAGCCGTGCCAGATCGCATTCTGGAAACGCAACCGCCGCCAGGCGTGGAAGATCACGCCAAAACTGTAGAGCAGGCCGCCGGCGAGGATGAAGCCGAGCGCGAGCGCGGGCAGCGCCTGGACCACGGGTCCGTAGAGCATCACCCCGCTCCAGCCCATGACGAGATAGATGCCGACCGAGACACGATCAAACCGGCCGGGCCAGAAAAGTTTCAGCGCGATGCCTGATATAGCGACACACCAGACGCCGGCAAGCAGCACCAGCGCGAACGCGCTGTCCCTCACCTCCAGAATGAACGGCGTGTAGGTCGCGGCGATCAGGAGATAGATCGCGGAATGATCGAAGCGGCGCAGCAGCCATTTGGCGGGCGAGACCGGCCAGAGATTATAGGTCGCGGACAGCACAAGCATCGAGAGCAGCCCCGCGACATAGATCGAGACGCCGACGATGTCGGTGGTATCGGCATAGATCGCCGCCAGCACCACCAGCACGGTCGCGGCAATGATGCCGGCGAGCACGCCGATCCCGTGGATGATGCCGTCGGCAATCAGCTCGGCGCGATCGTAATTCCAGCGGATCGCGTCGGCCGCGGCGTGGACGGAGGTGGATGCAAGTTGTTTCAGTTGGAGGACGGTCATGGCAATCCGCAAAGGTTGATATAATGCCCTCTTCTATGGGTCTTTCGGGACCGGCGCGTCGTTCAATCGACTGATTTGCCGACAAAGGCGGTGGAAGTATGAAGCTTGATTTTCCTCACGCAATTGCCACTTTTGTGAACGGCTTCACTGTTCCGCCCGCCCGCGATCACTCACCTCCAATATCCCTGCGTTAAGTTAATATGGCATTCAGTTTCCAGGATATGGTCGAAGAGGCGCGCCTGTCGGCCCGGGCGCTGATCGACTATGGCGAGCACTTCTTCAACCCGACGGTGCGGCTTGGCGTCACCGGCCTGTCGCGCGCCGGTAAGACCGTATTCATCACGGCGCTGATCCACGGGTTGACCCGCGGCGGCCGGTTTCCGGTGTTCGAGGCCTATTCATCGGGCCGGATCGCGCGGGCGCATCTGGCGCCGCAGCCTGACGATGCCGTGCCGCGCTTTTCCTACGAGAACCATCTGCGCGCGCTGATCGAGGAACGGCGCTGGCCAAGCTCGACCGTCGACATCAGCGAGCTCCGCCTCGTCATCGACTACCAGCGCCAGAACGGCGCCGACCGCACGCTGACGCTCGACATCGTCGATTATCCCGGTGAATGGCTGCTCGATCTGCCGCTGCTTCAGAAAAGCTACGAGCAATGGTCCGCCGAGAGCCTGGCGCTGTCGCGCGAGACACCGCGCGCGCATCTTGCCGCCGATTGGCACGCGCATCTGGCAACGCTCAAGCCCGAGGCGCGCGAGGACGAGCAGGCGACGCTGACGGCCGCAAAGCTCTTCACCCGATATTTGCGTGCCTGCCGCGACGAGCGCTTCGCGATGAGCCTGTTGCCGCCCGGCCGCTTCCTGATGCCCGGCAGTCTCGCCGACACGCCGGCGCTCACCTTCGCCCCGCTCGATGTGCCCGCAGGCGAACAGGCACCCGAGGGATCGCTATGGGTGATGATGGTGCGCCGCTTCGAAGCCTACAAGGACGTCGTGGTGCGACCGTTCTTCCGGGATCATTTTGCCCGGCTCGATCGCCAGATCGTGCTGGCCGATGCCCTCGCCGCATTCAACTCAGGGCCCGAAGCGCTGCACGATCTCGAAGCGGCGCTTGCGGGCATTCTCGAATGCTTCAACATCGGCCGCAGCACCTTCCTCTCCAGCATGTTCAGGCCGCGCATCGACCGCATTCTTTTCGCGGCGACCAAGGCGGATCATCTGCATCATTCCAGCCACGACCGGCTCGAGGCCGTGCTGCGCCGCGCGGTCACCCGCGCTGTTGCGCGCGCCGAAGACACCGGCGCTGCGATCGACGTGGTGGCACTCGCCGCCGTGCGCGCCACGCGCGAGGCGCAGGTTGCGCATGGCCGCGACAAATTGCCCTCGATCCTGGGCACGCCGGCCGCGAGCGAGAGCGCGAACGGCGAGTTCTTCGACGGCAACACCGAGGTCGCGACCTTTCCGGGCGATCTGCCTGATGATCCCGAGCCGCTGTTCAATGGCGCGGATGCATTCCGCGGACTGTCGACGCAAGCAGCTGAGAAGAGCGACTTCCGCTTCCTGCGCTTTCGCCCGCCCAAGCTCGAACGCGAAGGCAATGACGAGCCGGCGCTGCCTCACATCCGCCTCGACCGTGCCTTGCAGTTCCTGATCGGAGACAAGCTCGCATGAACGACCGATCGAAGCCACGGCGGCCGGCGACGTTCCGGCTCGACGATCCCGATGTGGTCGTCACCGAAGCCGACGAGACCAGCCGGCTCAGCCGCGCCACGATCCAGATCACGCCGGAACACGATCCTCAGGCGCTGCCGGTGCCGATTGAAACCGCGCTTCCCGCACGGCGCGGCTTTCCCTGGGGCGCGCTGTTCTGGTCCGGCGTCGCCGGCCTCACCCTGCTCGGCACCGGGCTCGGCGTCGTCCGTCTGATCGAGGATCTGTTTGCGCGCAGCGAAAGCCTCGGCTTCGTCGGGCTCGCGCTGGCCTTCGTCACCACGCTTGCGCTTGTCGTGGTGATCGGGCGCGAGGCGTTTGGCCTCGCACGCCTTGCAACAATCGAAAAACTGCATCGGCGCGCCGCCGAGGTGCTCGCCAGCGACGATCGCAAGGAGAGCCGCGCCATCGTGCTGGAGCTGATGGCGATCGCGCACCAGAACCCGCAGCTCGCGCGCGCCCGTGCCGCGCTGGAGAGCCATTCCGGCGAGATCATCGACGGCGCCGACATGATCCGGCTTGCCGAACGCGAATTGATGTCGCCGCTCGATGCGGAGGCACGGCGGCTGGTGTCGTCGGCGGCCCAGCGCGTCTCGATCGTCACGGCGGTATCGCCGCGCGCGCTGTTCGACGTGCTGTTCGTGTTCGTGGCCTCGCTACGGCTGATCCGTCAGCTCGCCCGGCTCTATGGCGGCCGGCCCGGCGCGCTCGGCATGATCCGCCTGCTCCGCCATGTCATCGCCCATCTCGCCATCACCGGCGGCCTCGCCGCCAGCGACAGCCTGGTGCAGCAGATGCTCGGCCACGGGATCGCAGCAAAGCTGTCGCAGCGGCTCGGTGAAGGCATGCTCAACGGCCTGCTGACGGCACGGCTTGGATTGGCGGCGATCGACGTCACGAGGCCGTTGCCGTTCGCCGCGCTGCCGCCGCCGAAGCTGTCGGATCTCGCGACGGATTTGCTGCGGAGGAAAGAGGACGAGGAGTAGCTCTTAGAGCCAGCACGCGCCACTGGAACAGCGGCGAGTCCTTTGGCGGGGTGAGCTCCGGGGTCCATCCGGTGAGCTTGTCGACCGTATAGGTGTCGATCAGGACGCCGCGCCAGCGACGCTCGACCTGGCCAAGCTGCTCACGCTTGGCGGGGATCGATTTCCACAGTGGCGAATCATCATCGGGCTGGCGACCGATATAGATTCCCGAGCGCCCGACGATCCTGTTCATGCCAGGATCACGAAAATCCTGGAAGCGGCCGCGCTCGTTGATTTCGACCACGGGCACCCGGCCGCGGAACAGCCAGCGCATCATCGCGTAGGTGCGGTAATCGTTGGTCGCGATCCAGGTCCCGCCGGTCTCATCCAGCGCCGCCTGCGCGCGCGCCGCGACCTGCTCGAAGCCGGCCTCGGCGCCGATCGGATCCATCCTGCCGATGAAGTTCCAGGGCGCGGCGACGTAATAGAGGAACACGATCACGACGAAGGCGATCCCCGACACCAGCGCCGTATTCACCCAGAAGATGCCCGAGCGAATCGTCCGCGCCGACCAGCCTTCTCCCGGCATCATCGCAAGATTCACGGCGGCAGCCGCGAAGCCAACCGGCCACATGAACATCGGCCAGGTGTCGCCGACCCGGAGCGTCAACGACTTGAAGAAGAAATACACGAACGGCACCAGCACCGCGGTCGAGAGCAGGATCGCCACCGGCTCGCGGGAGCGATAGCCGCGCCACGCCGTCATCACCAGACCCGACAGCACCACCGGCAGCATGACGAAACCAACGAGACCGAATTGCAGGCCGATATAATCGCCGAGGGTGCGCAGCGAGACGCCGTAATTGGCGGTGGCGCGCACGCCCTGGAAACGGAACGAGGCCCAGTCGTGCTGGGCGTTCCAGATCAGCACCGGCGAGAACACGGCGATTGCGATCAGCAGCGCGAGGTAAGGATAGGGGCTGCGCAGCCAGCGCCAGCGCCAATCCGGCACCAGGAGAAAGGCGGCGACCGCGGGCGCGAACATGACGACGGTGAATTTCGACAGCAGCGACAGGCCGGCGAACAGGCCGGCCGCGAGCCACCAGCGGCCGTCGCCGCTTTGCGCGAGCCGCACCAGCGACCACATCATCGCCACCGCAAACGGGATCATGGCGACGTCGGGCGCGACCTTGGCCATCAACAGGCCGTAATAGAGCGCGGCCTCCGGCATCAGCACCGCAACCGCGATCGCGCGCACATCATGGGTGAGGCGGCGGACGATGTCGGCGAGCAGACACTGCGTCACCAGCATCGCGACGATGCCACCGAAGCGGACGCCCAGCGTGGTGTCACCGAAAATAAGGGTGCCGAAGCGGATCAGCCAGGCGATGCCGGGCGGATGATCGAGGAAGCTCAGCGCTCCTTCCTTCGACCAGGTCCAGTAATAAGCCTCATCGGTGCGCAGCTCGATGGCAGAGGCATAGACGATGCGGAGCACGGTCATCGCCGCGATCACCAGCGCGGCCACGACAAGCGGCCGGCGCGATGCGCCATTGGGTTTAGCTGTGATGTCGAGGGCAAGCGTCACGGCCGCGCTTTTCCCCGACTTGGGAGGGGGAGTCAATGTGCGGGGTGGCGCGCTCGATGTCCGCGCTCGGGGCGGTCTCGTAGGGGGGGCAAAGCGGAGCGTGCCCACCACCTGGGAGTGCGTGGGCACGGCGCAAGAGCGCCTTTGCCCACTCTACGATGCTTGTCCGGGACGACAGCGGAGAGCTTTGCCCACCCTGCGATACTTACCTTTACGTAACCTTGCCGCGCATGTGATCGGAGGGCCCGCTCAAGGGCGGAATTTAACTCTCCGCTGGCTGTTCTCCTCAGTGAACTGGTACAACCGAATCATGGCCGCGACCACGCTTTCACGATTGCCCGAACTCGTCCGCTCGACCAGCGTGCGGCAGGTGCGGCTGGTCTGCGGCGTCATCCTGTTCACTTACGTGGTCAGCCATTTCCTCAACCATGCGCTCGGCAACATCTCGGTCGATGCCATGCAGGTCGGGGTCTATTACCACACCGCGTTCTGGCAGTTCCTCCCGGTTACGATCGTGTTCTATGGCGCGGCCTTCACGCACATGGGGCTCGGCGTCTACGCGCTGTACCAGCGCCGCCAGTTCCGCTGGCGGACGATCGAGCCGCTGCAGCTGGTCTTGGGCCTGAGCATCCCCGCGCTGGTGATGGCGCATGTGATCGGCATCCGGCTGGGCCAGGTGCTGTATGGCCACGAGAAGCTTTATCCGCAGGAGCTCTATCTGTTCTTCGTCGCCGCGCCCAACCGGCTCTGGACGATGACGATCCTGCTGATCGTCGCCTGGGTGCACGGCTGTATCGGTATCTATTTCTGGCTCCGGCTGAAGCCGTTCTTCACGCGCGCGGCACCCTATTTGCTGGCCGCCGCCGTCCTGATCCCGACGCTGGCGCTGCTCGGCATCTACCAGGGCGGCCGCAGCGTCGCCGCCGACAGCGAGGACGGCGAGTGGCGCCCGCATAATTACACGCAGCGCGAGGTCGGCACGTTCGCACAAGCCGATACGCTCGACCGCATCACGGGTGGATTGACGATCAGCTATATCGGCCTGATCGGGCTGGTGATGCTCGCACGCGGGGTGCGCGGCTGGCGCGAGCGGCGCGGCGGCATGATCGCGCTGTCCTACGGCAACGGCAAGACGGTGCGCGTGCCCAAAGGTCTTTCCGTGCTGGAAGCGAGCCTGCGCCACAATGTGCCGCATGCCAGCGTTTGCGGCGGCCGCGCCCGCTGCTCGACCTGCCGCATCCGCATCATCGGCGACCACGGCGCCTTGCCCGAGCCCTCACAGCGCGAGGCCTTCGTGCTGGCCCGCGTCGGCACCGCCGATCCCTCGATCCGGCTTGCCTGCCAGCTGCGGCCGAACTGCGACCTCTCCTTCTTCCAGCTGTTCATGCCGCAGATGCTCGCGGCCAACGCACATGGGTCATCGCCTGCACGCATCGGCCAGGAGCGCTATCTCGTCAGCCTGTTCGTCGACATGCGCGGCTCGACACAGCTTGCCGAGAAGCGGCTGCCGTTCGACACCGTCTTCATCGTCAATCGCTTCTTGGGTGCGGTATCGCAGGCCGTGATCGAGAATGGCGGCCAGCCGAACCAGTTCGTCGGCGACGGCATGCTAGCGCTGTTCGGCCTGACCAGCGATCCGCAAACCGCCTGCCGGCAGGCGCTCAAGGCCGTCGCCGGCATTGCGACCCATGTGGACGAGCTGAACGAAGCCCTGAGCCACGATCTGCGCCAGCCGATCCGCTTCGGCATCGGCGTCCATGGCGGCGAGGTCATCATCGGTGACATCGGCTATCGCGACCACATCGTCTTCACCGCGCTCGGCGATGCGGTGAACGTTGCTGCCCGGCTCCAGGACATGACGAAGACGCTTCAATGCGAGGCCATCGTCTCCGACGAAGTCCGCCGCACCGCCGGTCTTCACGAGGATGCGCTGCCCCAGCAGGAGGTCGCGATCCGCGGCCGCGACGAGCCGATGATGGTGCGCGTCGTCACCGACACCAGGACGCTGCCTGCCGTCATCGCCAGCGGTGAGCGCGTTGCGGCGTAACGCGCGAGCCACGCGGAAAGTGCGCTCCCTCTCTCGCTTGCGGGAGAGGGTTGGGGAGAGGGTTGGGGAGAGGGTATCTCCACAACGGCACAATCCCCAAGAGGACAGAACTCCTCACCCGGCGCTACGCGCCGACCTCTCCCGCAAGCGGAGAGGCGCTCCACCAACACCGGCCTGCTGCAACGCAGCGGCATAGGCTTGCTGCGAAAGCACGAATTGACTTCGGCTGAGTCGTTGAGACAGATGATCGCAGGTGTCGCGGTGATGACCGCGAGCCAACGAAAAGCTCCGGGAGGAGACCTGAATGTTCGACCGACGCGACCTGCTCAAAGGAGCGGGCCTTGCCGCTATGGCGGCTACACTGAATTCGACCAAAGCGCTGGCCCTCGACACCGCCACCCTGCCCTTCGCCAATGGCGAGCGGCCGCTGGTGAAATATCCGCAGAAGCGGCCGATGATCGGCTTGACCAGCCGGCCGCCGCAGCTCGAGACGCCGTTCGCGGTGTTCAACGACGGCCCGATCACGCCGAACAACGCGTTCTTCGTGCGCTATCATCTCGCCGGCCTCCCCTACGATCTCGACCCCGACAAGTTCACGCTCGAGATCAAGGGCAAGGTCGACAAGCCGCTCAAGCTGTCGCTGAAGGATATCCGCAAGATGAAGGCGACGGAGATCGTCGCCGTCAACCAGTGCTCCGGCAACAGCCGCGGCTTCTCCGAGCCGCGCGTCGCCGGCGGCCAGCTCGCCAATGGCGCGATGGGCAATGCGCGCTGGCGCGGCGTGCCGCTCAAGACCGTGCTCGATATGGCCGGCGTGCAGGCCGGCGCCAAGCAGGTCGTGTTCGCTGGCATGGACGGGCCGGTCAGCGACAAGACGCCCGACTTCGCCAAGGCGCTCGACCTCGATCACGCCATCGATGGCGAGGTGATGCTGGCCTACGGCATGAACGGCGACGATCTGCCGTTCCTCAACGGCTTCCCGCTGCGTCTGGTGGTGCCCGGCTATTACGGCACCTACTGGGTCAAGCACGTCAACGAGATCACCGTCATCGACAACGTCTTCGACGGCTTCTGGATGAAGGGCGCCTACCGCATTCCCGATACGCCCAACAATTCCATCGAGCCGGGCACGACGCCGAAAGCGACGATCCCGATCAACCGCTTCACCATCCGCTCCTTCATCACCAGCGTGACCGATGGCGCCAAGCTGAAGGCCGGACGCACGACGCTGCGCGGCATCGCCTTCGACAGCGGCAAGGGCATCAAGGACGTCCAGGTCTCCATCGACGGCGGCAAGACCTGGACCTCCGCCAAGCTCGGCAAGGATCTCGGCAATTACTCGTTCCGCGAATGGAAGCTCCCGGTGAAGCTGGCAGCAGGGAACGTCGAACTGAAGGTGCGCGCCACCAGCAATTCCGGCGAGACGCAGCCGGAGACGCCGCGCTGGAATCCGGCGGGTTATTTGCGCAACGTCGTCGAAACCACCCGCGTCACCGTCGCCTGAGGAGACATATCATGCAGCGCACCGTTCTCCTCGCCGCCACGCTTGCGGTAGTCACTGTCGTCGGTTCGGCTCTTGCCGCGCCGGTCGATTACAAGACGCCGGACGAGGTCGCGGCCTTCAAGCCGGGGCCCAATCTCGAGGTGGTTCAGGGCAATTGCGCCGCCTGCCACTCGTCCGACTACATCGCCACGCAGCCGCCGATGAAGGACAAGAAAGCGTTCTGGCAGGCCGAGGTGACCAAGATGATCAAGGTCTATGGCGCACCGATCGACGATGCCGATGTCGGCAAGATCGTCGACTACCTGGCCGCGACTTATTGACGGCCTCAGGCTCAATTGACCGCGAAACGGGCAAAACCGGCAAAAACGCCGCGAAGTTGAGCGAATTTCGGCGAAATGCGGATGTGGTTTGATCTACCAAGCCCGCCACATTCCGCGTATTCTGTAGGACCGAACCGGCCGGTTGGCGGGGACTGGCGGTTCGTGATCTCGGAGGAAGACCCGCGGAGAAGACGTGATGCCCAAAGGTACGGTCAAGTGGTTCAATCCGACGAAGGGTTATGGATTTATCCAGCCTGCGTCGGGCGGCAAGGATGTGTTCGTGCATATCTCGGCGGTGCAGAAAGCCGGCCTGTCCTCGCTCAACGAGGGACAGACGGTGGAATATGAAGAGATCGCAAACCGGGGCAAGACCTCCGCAGAGAACCTCAAAGTATAAGCCCGTCAGCCTTTGCTGCCTCCCGGATCTGCTCCGGGAGTGAGGCCAAAAAAATTTAGAAGACGATCAGTGCATTCGACGACAGGCGTTGCGATTGCGCGCAGAAGGCTATTTGCCTCAAGAGATCGCCGATCAACGCCGCAGCAATGACAATCGCGACCGCATGTGGTCAGCCCACCGGCAACGGTGCGTCGCGCTTGATCTCCTCCATAACCGCATAGGTGCGCGTCTCGCGCACGCCCGGCATCGACAGCAAGGTCTCGCCGAGGAAGCGCCGATACGCGGTCATGTCAGCCAGCCGCGCCTTCACCAGATAGTCGAAGCCGCCTGCAACCATGTGACACTCCAGCACTTCGGGCGCGAGTTTCACCGCACGCGCAAACCGGTCGAAATTGTCAGGCGTGGTCTTGTCGAGCAGCACCTCGACGAACACGAGCAATCCTAGCCCAAGCCGGTGCGGATTGAGCCGCGCCCCATAGCCTTCGACAAAGCCCTCGCGCTGCAGGCGCTTCAGCCGCTCGCCGATCGAGGTCGGCGACAGCCCGATGCGCTCGGCGAGCTCGACATTGGCGATTCGTCCATCCTCCTGCAAAATAGAGAGGATTTTCCGGTCGATACGATCGAGTTCCATATTTTATCTAGCCAATATGCCTTTGATCTTCATTTTCTAAGGCAAAATGGCTATCTTGTCTATCGAACTACGGTCATGCGGGCCTTATCCTGGATTTGAGCCACAGGACACGCCATGCCGAACATTCCGCCGCCCTTCTCCGCGCCCTACGCCCCGGATGATGCCGACATCGCCGCGCGGCTGTTTCCATCGGCACATCTCGCCCCGCCGCAGGAAGCGCGGGTCGACCGCACGGCGACAAGGCTGATCGAGGCGATCCGCAAGCGCGACGACCGGCTCGGTGGTGTCGAGGACATGCTGCGCGAGTTCGCGCTCTCGACCAAGGAAGGCCTCGCGCTGATGGTGCTCGCCGAGGCGCTGCTGCGCGTGCCTGATGCGCGCACCGCCGACCAGTTCATCGAGGACAAGCTCGGCGAGGGCGACTTCATCCATCACGAGACCAAGTCCACCGCGTTCCTGGTCAACGCCTCGGCCTGGGCGCTCGGCCTGTCGGCACGGGTGATCCAGCCCGGCGAGACGCCTGATGGCACCATCGGCCGGTTGGTGAAGCGGCTCGGCGCGCCCGCGGTGCGCACCGCCACGCGCCAGGCGATGCGGCTGATGGGCAATCACTTCGTGCTGGGCGAAACCATCGAGCAGGCGCTGGAGCGGGGCAAGCCGCGCTCCGGCCAGAAGCCGCGCTACTCCTTCGACATGCTCGGCGAAGGCGCGCGCACGGCTGAAGATGCGAAGCGCTATTTCGACGCCTATGCGAGCGCAATCGAAACCATCGGCAAGGCGGCGGGCAACCATGCCCTGCCCGACCGGCCCGGCATCTCCGTGAAGCTCTCGGCGCTGCATCCGCGCTTCGAGGCAATCAGCCACGCGCGTGTGATGGCCGAGCTGGTGCCGCTGCTGCTTGACCTCGCGCAGCGCGCCAAGGCCCACGACCTCAACTTCACCGTCGATGCCGAGGAGGCGGACCGGCTGGAGCTGTCGCTCGACGTGATCGCGGCCACGCTCGCCGATCCCTCACTTGCCGGCTGGGACGGGTTCGGGCTCGCGATCCAGGCCTATCAGAAGCGCGCCAGCGCCGTGATCGACTACATCCATGAGCTCGCCCGCGCGCATGACCGCAAGCTGATGGTGCGGCTGGTCAAGGGCGCCTATTGGGACACCGAGATCAAGCGCGCGCAGGAGCGCGGGCTCGACGGCTATCCCGTGTTCACGCGCAAGGCGATGACGGATTTGAATTACGTCGCCTGCGCGGCGAAGCTTCTCGCCTTGCGCCCGCGCATCTTCCCGCAATTTGCAACCCACAACGCGCTCACCGTCGCGACCGTGCTGGAGCTCGCCGGCGACAGCTCCGGCTTCGAATTCCAGCGCCTGCACGGCATGGGCGAAGCGCTCTACGAGCGGCTCGCCAAGGATCATCCCGAGATCGCCTACCGCACCTATGCGCCGGTCGGCAGCCATCGCGACCTGCTCGCCTATCTGGTGCGGCGCCTGCTCGAGAACGGCGCCAATTCGTCCTTCGTGGCGCAGGCCGCCGATTATCGCGTGCCGGTCCCGGCGCTGCTGAAGCGTCCGGTCGATCTCATCGTGCGTCCCGATCACGCGCACCACGCCAAAATCCCGCTGCCGGGCGACCTGTTCGCACCGGAGCGGCATAATTCAGGCGGCATCGAGTTCGGCGAGCGTGCGGCGCTCGACCGATTGCTCGCGGACGTCAAGGCCGCGACGCCCGATCTCAAGCCTGTCGCGGATGCAACGCCCGAGCAGGCGGGCGCAGCGATCACTGCTGCCCGCGCCGGCTTTGCTGGATGGAGCCGGACGCCGGCGGGAACTCGCGCGGCCGCGCTGGAGCAGGCCGCGCATTTGCTGGAAAGCCGCGGGGCGCATTTCATCGCACTGCTGCAGGCCGAGGGCGGCAAGACGCTCGACGATGCGCTCTCCGAACTGCGCGAAGCCGCCGATTTCTGCCGCTATTACGCCGCGCAGGGCCGCAAGCTGTTCGGCGTTGATGCCGCCATGCCGGGCCCGACCGGCGAAAGCAACGCGCTCGCCATGCGCGGCCGCGGCGTCTTCGTCGCGATCTCGCCGTGGAATTTTCCGCTGGCGATCTTCCTCGGCCAGGTCACGGCGGCCTTGATGGCCGGCAACAGCGTTGTCGCAAAGCCCGCCGAGCAGACGCCGCGCATCGCGCGCGAGGCCGTCGCCCTCCTGCATGAGGCTGGTGTTCCCGCGAGCGCGCTGCACCTCGTGACCGGCGACGGCCGGATTGGCGCGGCACTGACCGCGTATCCTGACATCGCCGGCGTCGTCTTCACCGGCTCGACGGAGGTTGCCCGTCACATCAACAGGACGCTCGCCGCCAAGGACGGACCTATCGTGCCGCTGATCGCCGAGACCGGCGGCATCAATGCCATGATCGCGGATGCCACCGCGCTGCCCGAGCAGGTCGCCGACGACGTCGTCACCTCGGCGTTCCGCTCCGCCGGCCAGCGCTGCTCGGCGCTGCGGCTGCTGTTCGTGCAGGAGGATGTCGCCGACCGCATGATCGAGATGATCGCGGGCGCGGCGCGCGAACTCAGGATCGGCGACCCCTCAGACGTCGCGACCCATGTCGGTCCTGTCATCGACACTGATGCCAAGCAACGCCTCGACGCCCACATCGCACGGATGAAAACGGAGGCGCGGCTGCACTTTGCGGGCACAGCGCCAGAGGGCTGCTTCGTCGCGCCGCATATCTTCGAGCTCAGGGATGCCAGCCAGCTCACCGAGGAAGTGTTCGGCCCGATCCTGCATGTGGTGCGCTACCGGGCCGAAACCCTCGAACGCGTGCTGCAGGCGATCGCGCGCACCGGCTACGGGCTGACGCTCGGCATCCATTCCCGCATCGACGACACCGTCGAGGCCATCATCGACCGCGTCCAGGTCGGCAACATCTATGTCAACCGCAACATGATCGGCGCCGTGGTCGGCGTGCAGCCGTTCGGCGGCAACGGCCTGTCCGGAACCGGCCCCAAGGCCGGCGGGCCGCATTACCTGACGCGCTTCGCAACCGAGCAGACCGTGACCATCAACACGGCCGCGGCCGGCGGCAACGCGGCGCTGCTTGCGGGTGAGGAGTAGCTACAGGCAGGTGTCGTCGTTGCTGCCGCGCCCGGAGCTGCCACAAGGCGTGCGCTTGGATAGCTGCTGGATCTTCAGCTTGGACTGGTTCTGGGCGGCGATGTCGAAGACATTCGCCGGATTCATCTGGGTCGCGCTGCGATAATCGCCCGTCGCCCTGTCCAGATCACCCTTGCCCTCATAGGCCGTGGCACGGGCGAAATAGCGCTCGATCGTCGGCTTCTGCGCGATCGCCTTGCCGAGATCGTCGAGCGCCTTGTCGTATTGCTTCATCGAGGTGAAGGCGATGCCACGCAGGCTGAGCGCATCCGCATCGTTCGGCCGCGTTCCCAGCACCAGGTTGAGGTCGGTCATGGCCCCGGCGGCGTCCTTCTTGCCGAGATAGGCCCGCGCGCGAAGCGTCCGCACGAATGTATCGAAAGCCGGCTGCTTGCCGACGAGCTGGTCCAGCGCCACGATCGCGCGGTCATATTGGCCGGAGATAAGCATCGCGAGGCCCTGGCCGAGCTCGGCGACCGGGTTGTTGGGATTGCGGTCGAGCGCGTTCTTGACGTCAACGAGGCCCTCCGCGCTGTTCCCCTTCAGCAGCAGCACGAGGCCGCGGGCAGCGCGTGCATTGTCATTGACGGGGTTGAGCACCAGCGACCGGTCGAAATCGACGACGGCCTTGTCGTTCTGGTTGAGACCTAAATAGGCCTGACCGCGCTCGGCGAAGGCCATGTAATCCTTGTCGTTGAGCGCGATCGAGCGGTCGAGATCGGCGATCGCGTCCTGGAATTTTCCGTTCAGGCGGTTCGCCATGCCGCGGCAAACATAGGCAGCGGCATCATTCGGGTTGACGCTGAGCGCCTGATTGGCGTCGGCCGTGGCCTGGTCGAATTGCTTCAGCCCGATCGAGGCCACCGCATGGGACACCAGCAACGGCCCGTCGTTCGGCTTCGTCCTCAGCAGAGTCTCGATGTCGGTCCGCGCCTCCGCGAAATGGGACAGTGACAGGTTCGCGGCGATCCTGAGCTTGAGCGCAGCCTGGTTGCGCGGATCGGCCGCGAGCACCGCGTTCAGACGCGGCAGAGCGTCGGCATATTTTTTCTGCGTCATCAACTGCGCCGCCTCGGTCAAGGACGGCGGCGTCGCCGGGAACGTTCCTTTCGGGATCGTTGCCATCGGAACACTTGATTGCGGTGCCGCCGCCGGCGGAGCGATGGTTGCTGTCCTCGGCGCCGCGGGTGCGGGTGCCGCAGGCGTGGGCGCAGCGGACCCACTTTGTACCTTTGCAAGCTCCGCCTGCATCGCGACCGCAGCCTGCCGCTGCTGCTGGGCCATCTGGTCGTTCGGAGCGATCGACAGCACCTTGTCGAAATCCGCGATCGCGCGCGCATAATCGCCCTTGGAGCTGAAGCTCTGCCCGCGTGCGAAATAGGTGCCGCGATCGGGTAGCGGCGATTGCGCGATCGCGCGCGAAAAATCCTCGATGGCGTGATCGAGATCGCCCTTGCGGCGATAGACCTGGCCGCGCCAGAAAAAGGCTCCGGGCAGGCTCGCATTCAGCGAGATCGCCGTGTTGACGTCGTTCATGGCCGGATCGAGCTGCGAGGTCTCGACGGAGGCTCGCGCGCGCCCGACATAGGCCATGGCATAGTCCTGCTTCAAGTCGATCGCCTTGGTGAAATCGGCGGCCGCATCGGTCCACTGCCTCCGATCGAGCTTCAGCCCGCCCCTGGCCGCATACGCATTCGGACTGTTGGGATCGAGCTCGATCGCCTGGTTCATATCGGCCAGCCCGCCGTCGAAATTTCCCTTGCGCTGCCGCGCATAGCCGCGCGCCACCAGTGCCGGCACGGATTTTGGGTCGAGCTGCACGGCCGCATCGGCATCAGCGAGACCCGCGTCGAGGTTGGACCTGGCCATGAACAGGCGCGATCTGCTCACATAGGCGCGCAGCCGTTCGTCGGCGGGACGCGACGGGTCGTTGATGATGGCCGTGCAGCCGGGCTCTATCTTGGCGGGCAGCGGGCCGTTGCAGTCTTCGATGTCGCTCGCTCGGGCCAGCCCGGGCAGACCGCACAGGATCATGACCGCGGCGGGCGCTATCAGGCGAGCGAACGGGATCGACATTACAGGCGGATCCTTGAACCAAGCAGGCAGGCGCAGAAGCTGTACAACCAGGGCGAGCGGATTGCCATAACCGTGTGGCATGACGCCCCCGAGAAAGCGACTGTCCGACGGCGTTGCATCCGGCCGGAACATCGGTCAAATGACTGTGCCGTCAGGGATTCCGTCAATTCCAGCCGGCGGGAAACAACAAGAGCGAGGGAGCAACGCCGCGATGGAAAAAGGCATTTTTGCAGGGCTCAAGGTTCTGGACTGCGCGAGCTTCATCGCGGCACCCGCAGCGGCCACCGTGCTGTCCGATTTCGGCGCCGACGTCATCAAGATCGAGCCGCCCGGCGCCGGCGATCCCTATCGCAATCTGCCCAACCTGCCCGGCTATCCCACCGGCGAGCACAATTTCGCCTGGCTGCTCGAGGCCCGCAACAAGAAGAGCCTCGCGCTCGACCTCTCCAAATCAGAGGCGCAGGCCGTGCTCTACAAGCTCGTGGAAGAGGCCGACGTCTTCATCACCAACATGCCGCCGCCGGTGCGCACCAAGCTCGGCATCACCTATGACCATCTCGCCCATCTCAACGACCGGCTGATCTATGCCTCCTTCACCGGCTATGGCGAAAAGGGCGAGGAAGCCAACAAGCCCGGCTTCGACAGCAACGCCTATTGGGCGCGCTCCGGCCTGATGGATCTGGTTCGCGCCGACACCGACACGACACCGGCCCGCTCGGTCGCCGGCATGGGCGACCATCCCTGCGCCATGGCTCTCTACAGTGCCATCGTCACCGCGCTCTATCAGCGCGAGAAGACCGGCAAGGGTTCGCATGTCGCCTCCAACCTGATGGCCAACGGCGTCTGGGCTGCGAGCGTGCTGGCGCAGGCCAAACTCTGCGGCGCCAAGTTCGGCGAGCGGCGCCCGCGCGAGCGCGCGCTCAATGCGGTCGCCAACCATTATCAGTGCAAGGACGGCCGCTGGCTGATCCTGTCGCTGCTCAGCGAGGAGAAGCAGTGGCCGACGCTGGCCAAATGCCTCGGACGCGAAGACCTGATCAACGATCCGCGCTTTGCCACCAAGCCCGACCGTCACGCCCGCTCGGTCGAGCTGATCAAGATCTTTGACGAGACCTTTGCGACCAGGGACCTCGCCGAATGGCGCAAGATTCTCGACGGCAACGGCCTGGTGTTCGGCATCGTTGGCATCCTGGACGACATCCCGAACGACAAGCAGATGCTCGACAACGAGGTGCTGGTGCCATTCGAGAACGACACCATGCTCACCATCAACTCGCCGATCTGGATCGACGGCACCAAGAAGGTGCAGCCGCGCAAGCCGCCCGGCGTCGGCGAGCACAGTGACGAGATTTTGCGTGGCGCGGGATACGACGAGGCCGCGATCAAAGAGCTGCGGGCGAAGGGGGCGGTGGGGTAAGCCCGGTCGCCTGCTCCGAACTCCGTCATTGCGAGCGCAGCGAAGCAATCCAGAATCCCACCACAGATGCATTGCTGGATTGCTTCGCTACGCTCGCAATGACGATGTGGAGGCATCTCGGGTATAACAACCGGCGAAACCGCTGTCCCGAGAGGTCCCATGCCGCTCTATCGCCTGCACTACTTCCCCGAGTCCGGCAACAGCTACAAGCTGGCGCTGATGCTCACGCTTTGCGGCGAGACGTTCGAGCCTGTGTGGACCGATTTCGGCGGCGGCGTCACGCGCACGGCGGAGTGGCGCAGGGACGTCAACGAGATGGGCGAGATACCCGTGCTCGAGGTCGACGGCGTGAAGATGACGCAGACGGCCCCTCTCCTGCTCAAGCTTGCCGAACAGTATGGGCGTTTCGGTGCCGAGACCGAAGCGGAAAAATTCGAGCTGCTGCGCTGGCTGTTCTGGGACAACCACAAGCTCACCGGTTACATGGCGACCTATCGTTTCATGCGGGCCTTCACCGAGAACAATGATCCGCAGGTGCTGAAGCATTTTCGCCGGCGGCTCGAGGACTTCCTCGGCATTCTCGACGGGCATCTCCAGCACAATGCGTTTGCGATCGGCGCCAAGCCGACCGTGGCCGATATCTCGATGATGGCCTATCTGCACTATCCCAGCGACGAGCACGGCTTTGATTTCGCGGCGAGCCATCCCGCCATCCACGCCTGGCTCGGCCGCATGGCCGCCCTGCCCGGCTGGAAGCCGGCCTATGAGCTGCTTCCAGGCAAGCGGATGACGAATTACGCGAAGTGAGGACGCCGCTTACCTCAGCGCCAGCCAGCCGAGCGTGAACAGGATGCCGCCGATGATGACGACCACCGCGACAGCCGTGGTGCTGACGCGGATGCTGCCGGCGACTTGCTTGGCTTCCTCATTCTGCGCGATCTCGCGATTGCGCTCCTTGTTGGCGTCGCTGGTGTCCGTCATGAATCATCCAAATCGGTTGGGGGCGGGCCTAACGCGTCTTGATGAAGCACATGCCGATGCGGCTCGAAGCCGCCGCAGCCTGACAGGTGAGACCTTTAGCACAGGTCCATGACGTAAAACTCTTGTCGGCCGTTCCCGATCCCGCATTTTGCAGGGAACAATGCGCCCCCCAGCCGTCCTGATACTCGGTGCCGGCGAGCTCCTGGCTGCCGCGTGTCTGTGGCCGGCTGGCAAATCCGCGTGAAAAATCAGGATGTTTGCCCGCGGCAAAGGCGGTCAGGATGCTGCGGCGGCGGAGCTGGTCGCCGACAAAATGCGGCGAGGCCGGCACGATGGTGGCATTCGACGCCCCCTCCGTCAGCCAGTCCACGCCGGGAAAATGGAAGCCGCCGATGCCGCGGGTCTGATGGCAGCCCGAGCAGGTGACGTCGTTGAGGCGGCGCTGGAAGCCCGCGACCGAACGGATGTTCTCCACGGTGATGCCGCGCGCAGCCGCCTGCTTCAGCGCGCCGACGACATCGTTGTCGGTGAAGACAGGATCGCTGTTGCCCTCGCCTTCAACCAGGCCGAACTCCGGCTGCAAGGTTGAAGCATCGAGCCCCGCGGGCGTCGGCGCGACGGCCCCCTTGGCGAGATATTTCTCCGGGATCAGCACAGTGCCGCGATCGAACTCGCGGAGATTTGCGGGCTCGAGCAGCCAAGCCTTGAAGTCGCGCCGGAGCGCGTCATCGGACAGGATGCGGTCGCGATCGATCTGGTTCTCCAGCGTCGATTCCTCGAACGTCTTCGTGGCGCCGTCGTATTTGAACACCTTGAGCAGATAGTCGGAGCGGAAATCGTGCAGCGCCGATTTCGGCGCGATCGAGATCTGGATGTTGGTCTCGATGCGGTCGATCATGGCATCATAGGGCGCAGCGTGGCTGCCGATCAGCCCCTGCCAGTCGCCGTTGTCGAGCCAGCGCCGCGCCACATCGGCGCAAGTGACCGGCTTGCCGTTCGCGTCGGTCTGGTGCGCATCGCGCGCCTTCATCACCAGGTTGAACGTCATCGGCAGGCGCGTCGCAGTGCTGCCACCATCCGGCCCCGGCCCGAACCGCGCCAGCCGATAGATCAGCCGGATCTCGCCACAGGATTCTTCCGCCACATAGGCGCGGTCCATACGGTTGACGATGCCGGCCAGCACGAAGCGCGTGTTGGAAGAGTTGAGATTGGCTCGGTCGAACAGCTGGACGTCGAAACCTTCGCCGACACCGATAGTCTCCGTGGGAGATGCCGACTTGTGCTGCGAGATGTAGCGATCGAACTCCGCATCGATCGCGGGAAGAATTGGTTTGAGCTGCGAGAGCGACGGGAACATCAGGTCGGTCGTAAGCGGAAAGCTCGCGTTGCGCCCCGGCCAGAGCAAACGCGAGATCGTCAGCGCGTCGTCCTGGTCGAGCTTCTTCAGCAGATCGGGATCGGTGATTACCGTGCCGCGCGTCAACGGCGCATTCTCTGCTGCCGAGAGCGACAGGACGCCACCAAACCAGAGAATGGCAGCCAGGAGAATTCGCAGCGCGCGGCTCATGCCCCCACTAACACCGCGCCTGACAGCCTATTCAAGTAAAAAGGCGCTTCACGCGGTGGTGAAGCGCCTTTTTGGAAGTCGTTTATCGGAAGCTTAGCGCGCGACGATCAGGCCCTTGGGTGTGACGACCACCCAGCGCCCATCCTGGCGCCGGATCGCATCGACGCGGCCGAGACCGGGGATGGGATCGCCGGCATAGACTTCGTACAGGCCACCCCGACCCTCGATCAGCGCACCGCCATTGGCGACGTCGCGGAGCCTCCAGCCGTCGATCGTCGGCAGGCGGCCAACTTCGGTCTTGACCTCGTTCTTGAGCGCGGCGGCCGCGGGAGCAGCGGCCAGCGCAGTCGGCACGGGAGCCGGCGCGGCAGCGGCCGTCGCGACCTGGGCCGGAGCGGCCGGCGCAATCGTGCCGGTGGTCTCCTTCGCAGGCGCGGCGGCGGCCTGCGCGGGAGCGGCAGCCGGCGGCGCGGCGCGGAGCTTGTCGACAGTCTCGGACAGTTTGGCCAGCCTGGCCAACGGTTCGGCCTGCGCCTTCTCGAGCTTGTCGAGGCGGTCGTTGGCACGGTTGAACTGGCTGAGGCCGGTCTTCGAGGTGTGCTCGACATTGGCCTTGAGCGCAACGACGTCGGCATCGATCCGGGCGACCGAGGCATCCAGCGCACTGGTATCGGCGACCTGGGCCGGTGCCGGGCTGGCCGCGAAATGCATCATGCCCGCGGTCGCGAGCGCGCCGCTGACGGCGCCGACGCAAGCCGCGATCGCGACGACCGCGGCCATCGCCGACAGGCGGCGCTTGCTCCCGGTATCACGCACCTCGTCCGGCTTGACATGCGGGGCGAACTCTTCGCGATCCCAGGACCGCTCCGAGGGCGCCATCACGATCAGCTTGCCGGGCTTTGCCTCTGCTTTGGCCTCCGGCTTGGGCTCGGCTTTCGCCTCGAACTTGGGGACCACGATCCTTGAGGCCTCGATCTTGGGCGGCTCGACCTTCGGCGCATCCGCCATGACCGGATCAGGCTTGGGCGGCGTCTCGTGGTCGGGGGCAATCGACGGGGCCTCGATGCCGGCGGCGGCCTCGATGGCCGGCGGGGCGGCGGCGTCAACGGCGCCAGTCCGGTCGTTCGTCCGGTCATTGGTCTCTTGGCCGGCCAGGTCGGACATTGGTTCGCTCACGGCTAAAATACTCCAGTCTTGGTTGACCTTTTGGTAACTTTCATTGCTTGCGAATTCCTTACTCCGGGACCCGCTTACCGAAATTTTAGGAACTCGTCCGAGGCCGAATTGGGTCGGGAAAGTGGAACCGGCGTGGCGGCGCGCAACAAATCGTCAACCGATGCTGCCCTGCGGTAAGCCGTTTTAGCCGAAGGGGTTGCTTGCCCGTCACGGTTCCCCGGCTAACATGGCGCATCCCGTCGGCCAGAAGGCGTTTGGGGGGTACCATGACGATCGAGAAATGCATCAACGCCTTTGCTGTCGATGACGTCATCTTCGAGGAAGGTTCGACCGGCCGCGAGCTGTTCGTCGTGCTCGACGGCGAGGTCGAGATCGCCAAGATGAACGGCGCCAGCAAGACCAGCATCATCAAGCTCGGCAAGGGCGAGTTCTTCGGCGAGATGGCCGTGATCGACGGCTCGGCGCGCTCGGCGACCGCGATCGCAGCGGCGCCGAACACACGCGTCATGCGGATCAACCACGCCCGCTTCGTCTATCTCGTCAGCCAGCAGCCGGCCTTCGCGCTGATGGTGATGGACGCGCTGTCGAAGCGCCTGCGCGCCTCCAACGCGGTCACCTACCGGGCGGCGCAATCATGAGCGAACGGAAGCCGACCGCATTCCCGATCCTGATGAAGAACGACATCTGCTCGCTGATCCAGGCCGCCGATGACGTCTATCAGATCCGCTTTTCCAACCGCGCCGCCAATGCCTATCTGGTGCGCGGCTCCGCGCGCACCATCCTGATCGACGTCGGCCTGTCCTCGAACTATCCGGCAATGGTGGAGTGCCTGACCTTCGCCGGCTGCCCGCCTGAAAAGATCGACATGGTGGTGCTGAGCCACGAGCATCTCGACCATATCGGCGCGGCCTGGCACTTCAACGAGCGCCGCACTTATGTCGCCGCCCACAGGCTCGCCGCCAACAAGATCATGCTGCGCGACGACTTCTCGATGCTGCGCAAGATGTTCAACGAGCCGAACGTGCCCATCAATATCGACATCTGGCTCGAGGAAGGCAATTTGATCGACCTCGGCAATTTCCGTCTCAACGTGATGTATACGCCCGGCCACACCTCGGCCTGCATCACGCTGTTCGAGCAGGAAAAGGGCCTGCTGTTCGCCGCCGACACCTTGATGCCCGGTGGCGTGATGGGCGGCGTGTTCGGTTCGGGGAGCATCGCCGACTACATCCAGTCGCTGGAGCGCATCAAGGGGCTGAACACCAAGCTCCTGCTGTCGGGGCACGGTCGGTTGTCGGATACGCCGCAGGAGGACGTGCGCATTGCCATCGCGCGCTCGCACGGCCTCTTGGAAGACACCGCGCAATTGTTCGACGCACTGGACACGCGCTCGAATTTCGATCCGATCATGCAGTCGGTGCGGGACTTGAACAAGCTGGATGATTGAGGGCACGGTGTCGTCCTGGCGAAAGCCAGGACCCATACCGCGAGGTCCATCGATTGTAGGCGGTAGGCGTACCGACCAGTCTCCGCCAAACTACGTCTTGGGGTAATGGATCCTGGCTTTCGCCAGGACGACATTGGGGCTCACATCACCACCGGCGCATCCGGCAGCTCGTTCGGATGCGGCCCACCCGGTGGAAAGTGCTTGGCCAGCTCCTGCGACACTGCCGCGATGCCGCTGATCACGCCGTGCTCGAACCGGCCCGCGCTGAACTCCGCCTCCATCGCACGGCAGATCGCTTCCCAGCCGGCGGCTCCGACCTTCGCGTCGATGCCGCGGTCGGCGATGATCTCGACATCGCGGTCGGCGAGCAGCAGGTAGATCAGCACGCCGTTGTTGTGCGCGGTGTCCCAGATGCGCAGATGCGAGAACACATCGAGGGCGCGCTCGCGTGCGTGCTGATTGCGGAACAGCGGACCGCCGTCGAGTGCGCCCTCGACGACGAAGCGGACCTGGCCGGAATGGGTCGCTTCACTGCTCTTGATCGCCTGCTCGATGCGGTCGAGCACATCCTGCGGAAACACTTGCTTGGCACGCCAATGGTGCTGGAGGAGATGCCTGGTGATACGCCCGATGCCCATGACTACCAGCTCCCCGAGGCGCCGCCGCCACCAAAGCTGCCGCCACCGCCGCTGAAGCTGCCGCTGTCACTGGATGACGATCCGCTGCTCCAGCCCCCGGACGAGGAGCCGCTCGACCACGAGCCACCACGCGAGGTCCCAGTCGATGCCGGAAACAGATCGGCGATGAAGGACAAGACGAAGCCGATGATGCCGGCGAGCAAGGCCAACGCGCCGGATCCGAGGATGAGCAACGCCAGGAGGCCGATCACGCTGCCGGTCGCGACCGAGCCCAGCAATCGTCCCAGCAGCGTGCGCAAGAATCCGCCGACGATGAGCGAGGCAAACAGCGCGACCGGGAGGAGTGGCCCAATATCATCCAGATTGGCAAAATTCACGCTGCGTGACGGAGCCGGCAGCGGTTCGCCGTCGACGACGCGCATCATCCGCTCGGCACCGGCCGAGATGCCGCCGGCGAAATCACCCTCCCTGAACTTGGGCGTGATGACCTCGTCGATGATCCGCCGCGAGGTGACGTCGGTCAGCGCGCCTTCGAGCCCGTAGCCGACCTCGATGCGCAAGTGCCGGTCGTTCTTGGCGACCACCAGGATCGCGCCATCGTCGACCTTCTTGCGGCCGATCTTCCAGGCCTCGGCGACGCGGATCGAAAACTGCTCGATCGTCTCCGGGTCCGTCGTCGGCACGATCAGCACGGCGATCTGGCTGCCCTTGCGCTTCTCGAAGTCGCCGAGCTTCTGTGACAGTGCGGCGACATCGCTGCTCGACAGCGTGCCGGTCCGGTCGACCACGCGGCCGGTGAGCTGCGGCACGGCGACGTCGGCGCTAGCGGCAAACGCCCAGCCAAGCAACAATACAAGCAGGATAGCCTTGACGGCGCGCATCGGAGCCGAACGCGCTTACTTCGACGGCGCGGGCGCGTTGAAATCGACCTTCGGCGCGGTCGAGATTTCCTTCTCGTTCTCGACCGTGAAGTTTGCCTTCTCCTTGTAGCCGAACATCATCGCCGTGAGATTGCTCGGGAATGAGCGAATGGTGACATTATAATCCTGCACCGACTTGATGTAGCGGTTGCGCGCGACCGTGATGCGGTTTTCGGTGCCCTCGAGCTGCGACATCAAATCCTTGAACAGCGCGTCCGACTTGAGCTGCGGATAGTTCTCGGTGACGACAAGAAGCCGCGACAGCGCGCTGGAGAGCTCGCCTTGGGCCGCCTGGAATTTCTGCAGGGCGGCGGGATCGTTCAGCACCTCGGGACTCGCCTGGATGCTGCCGACCTTGGCGCGGGCATTGGTGACGCCGAGCAGCACGTCCTTCTCCTGCTGCGCAAAGCCCTTCACCGAGTTGACGAGGTTGGGCACGAGATCGGCGCGGCGCTGATACTGGTTCACCACCTCGGACCAGTTGGCCTTGATCTGCTCATCCTGGCTCTGGATCGCGTTGTAGCCGCAATTGGTGAGGCTGAGCGAGGCCAGCGCTGCCAGCACGGTCAGGATCTTGCGCATCAAATTTCTCCCGGTGGAATCGGCCAGCAAACTACCAGATGGAACGCATGCAGCGCCAGATATCCCGCGCGGACGGCGCGACAAGCAGCCGGCTGACGCAAGCCCCTTGCCTATACCCACGCGACATAGTCAACTCTTGACAAATAATCTTGGCAAACAAGGCGTCTTGGCAAACAAGACGAAAAATACAGGGGAGCGCGCCATGTCCTCGTTCGAGACCATCCTCGTGGAGCGGCCGGAGCCGGCGATCGCCCGGATCGTGATGAATCGGCCAGACGCGCGCAACGCGCAGAACCTGCAAATGACCTACGATCTCAACGCCGCCTTCGACGCGGCGGTGCAGGACGATGCGATCAAGGTCATTATCCTCGCGGGCAATGGGCCACATTTCTCGTCCGGCCACGACCTTCGCCCCGGGGCCAAGAATGCCGCAGGCACTGATTTTCCGCCGATAGGAAATTGGGGCGGATTTGCCGAAGCGAACGCTCACGGCCGTTTCGCGCGCGAGCAGGAAATATATCTCCAGATCACGCGGCGTTGGCGCAATCTCGCCAAGCCGACCATCGCGGAGGTGCACGGCAAATGCATCGCCGGTGGGCTGATGCTGGCCTGGGCTTGCGACCTCATCGTCGCCAGCGATGACGCGCAGTTTTGTGACCCCGTCGTGACGATGGGCGTCTGCGGCGTCGAATGGTTCGTGCATCCCTGGGAGCTCGGCCCGCGCAAGGCCAAGGAATTCCTGTTCACGGCCGATAGCTGGAGCGCGCAGGAGGCGCATCAGCTCGGCATGGTCAATCAGGTCGTGCCACGCACGGAATTATCCGCGCGCGTGCTGGAGCTGGCGCGCCGGATCGCGTCAAAGCCGTCCTTTGCGCTGAAGCTGACCAAGGAAGCGGTGAACCGCTCCGTCGATGTGATGGGCCAGCCCGCCGCGATCGACCAGGCCTTTGCCCTGCATCAGCTCTGTCACGCCCACAATCTTCAGGAGTTCGGCATGGTGGTCGATCCATCCGGATTGCATCCCTCCGTGCGCAAGCCGGCGGCCGCGGAGTAGAAGCCATGGATCTCAATCTCAGCGACGAGCAACGGCTGCTGCGTGAGAGCGCGGAGCGCTTTGTGGCCGAAAGTTACGATGCCGACCATCGCCGCAAGATGGCGAACGATCCGCTCGGCTTCAGCCCTCAAGTGTGGAAACAGTTCGCCGAGCTCGGCTGGCTGGCGCTGCCGATCCCGGAAGAATTTGACGGGCTCGGCGGCGGGCCGATCGAGATCGGCATCTTGATGGAGGCGTTTGGCCGCGGGATGGTGTGCGAGCCCTATGTCGCGACGGTTGTGCTTGGCGCCGCTTTGATCGAGCGATGCGGCAGCACGGCGCAGAAGCAGGCGAGCTTGCCCAAGATCGCGGACGGCTCAATGAAGCTCGCCTTCGCGCATTCCGAGCGCGCGGCGCGGTTCGATCTCGGCAAGGTCGCGACCTCAGCGACAAAGACGGCGCAGGGGTGGCGCCTGACCGGCAGCAAGATCGCGGTGCTCGACGGCCATGCCGCCGACGAGATCATCGTCTCCGCGCATCTGCTCGATCATCACGGACTCTCGGGTCGGATCGGCCTGTTCCTGGCGCCGGCGACCGCCGCTGGCCTTGCGGTCTCCGACTATCCGCGGCTCGGCGGCGGGCGCGCCTGCAACATCGAGCTGTCCGACCTGCATCTGCCTGAGGATACACTGCTCGGCGACGGCCAGGACACCCTGCCGGCGATCGAATGGGCCGTCGATCGCGCGATGGCTGCGCTTGGGGCGGAGGCCGTCGGCATCATGCAGACGTTGCTCGACACGACGCTCGACTACACCAAGATCAGAAAACAATTCGGCCGGCCGCTCTCCGCCAACCAGGTGATCCGCCATCGCCTCGCCGACATGGCGATCCAGGTCGACGAAGCCCGCTCGATGGCGCTACGCGCCGCGCTGAAGGCGGATAGCGCCCCGGTCGAGCGTGCCCGCGCAGCTTCAGCCGCGAAGGCGAAGATCGGCAAATGCGCCCGCTTCGTCGGCGAGCAGTCGATCCAGCTTCACGGCGGTATGGGCGTCACCGACGAGCTCGAGGTCGGCGCCTATTTCAAGCGGCTCGTTGCCTTCGACACGCTGTTCGGCGGCAGCGCACACCATTATGCCCGGCACGCCCAGCTTGGGCGCAGCACCGTATCAGCCTGAGAGGAGCGCATCATGGACCTGTCGTTCAATGCCGACGAGCGCGCCTTCCAGAGCGAGGTGCGGAGCTTCATCGCGAAGAATCTCACCGACGAGATGAAGCGCGCGACCGCGCTGACGCCGTCGGTGTTCTCCGATCCCCCGATCGGCATGGCCTGGCAACGCGCGCTGAACGGCCGCGGCTGGGGCGCGCCGGGCTGGCCGGTCGAACATGGCGGGCCGGACTGGACACCCGCGCAACGCTGGATCTTCGAAAGCGAATGCGCGCGAGCCGGCGTGCCCAACGTCAACGTGATGGGCGTGAAGATGGTCGGCCCCGTCATCATCGGCTTCGGCTCACCGGAGCAGAAGAATTTTTACCTGCCGCGCATTCTCTCCGGCGAGGACTATTGGTGCCAGGGCTACTCCGAGCCGGGCTCCGGCTCCGATCTCTCCTCGCTGAAGACGCGCGCGGTGCGTGACGGCGACGATTACATCATCAACGGCACCAAGATCTGGACCACGCATGCGCACCACGCCAACCGCATGTTCGCGCTGGTGCGCACCAGCGATGGGCCGCGGCAGCAGGACGGCATCAGCTTCATTCTGATCGACATGAAGACGCCTGGTATCACCACGCGCCCCATTCTCACCATCGGCGGCGACCACGAGGTCAACCAGGTGTTTTTCGACGACGTGCGTGTGCCCGTCGCCAACCGCGTCGGTGAGGAAGGCAAGGGCTGGACCTACGGCAAATATCTGCTCGAGTTCGAGCGCGGCTCCGGCATTGCGTCTGCCAAGCTGCGTGAAGGGCTCCGTGCGATCACAGAGCTTGCGGAGTCCGATCTGACGGGGCGCGCCATCGACAGCCCTGATATCGCCACGCGCATCTCGGAGGTCGAGGTCGACATCGACGCGCTTGAAATGACCGAGTTGCGCGTGCTCTCGGCGCTGCAGACCGGGCAGAATCCGGGCGCGGTGTCGTCGATCCTGAAGCTGCGCAACAGCGAGATCCGGCAGGCCGTGACGCGGCTAGGCGCGGATGTGATCGGCCACGACGCGCTCGCGGTCGAGCCGATGCGCCCGCTCTACAAGCTCAACCACGAGCCCGCGCTGCCCGAGGACATGCTGACGGTGGTGCCGGAATATCTCAACGGCCGCGCCTACACGATCTTCGGCGGCACATCGGAGATCCAGCGCGATATTATCGCGAAGATGATGCTGGGGATTTAGGGTTTGTAGCCCCACTGTCGTCCCGGACAAGCGTCAGCGCAGATCCGGACCCATAGCCACAGGCAGATGTGGTTACGGGTACTCGGAGTTACCAGCTTCGCGCTACAACCACTCCCAGTGACGATGGGTCCCGGATCGGCGCGCGCTTGTGGCGCGCTTGTCCGGGACGACGAGGGGAGTTAAGCGCCCATCTTCGCGTCCTTGATCGCCTTCCAGATCTTCTGCGGCGTCAGCGGCGTGTTCAGCTGGGTGATGCCGAGTTCGGCGAGCGCGTCCATCACGCCGTTGGTGACGCAGGGCGGGCCGCCGATGGCGCCGGATTCGCCGCAGCCCTTGGCGCCGAGCGGATTGGTTCGGCAGGGCGCGGAATCGTCCAGCGTCACCACGATCGGCGGCACGTCGTCGGCGCGCGGGATGCAATAGTCCTGGTAACTCGCGGTGAGGAGCTGGCCGTCGGAATCGTACGACACGCCCTCGTAAAGCGCCTGGCCGATGCCCTGCGCGACGCCGCCATGGATCTGCCCCGTCACCAGCATCGGGTTCACGGCGACGCCGACATCGTCGACGGTGGTGTAGCGCACCACCTTGGAGACGCCGGTCTCCGGATCGATCTCGACCTCGCAGATATGGGTGCCGTTCGGCCAGCTCGGACCATCGACCTCACCCTCGGAATCGACGCTAAGCTTGGCGCCGCCTTCCTTCTCCGCAAGCTCGAACAGGCTGATGCGCCGGTCGGTGCCGACCACGGTGAGCATACCGCCCTGGTATTCGATGTCCTCCACCGAGGTCTCCAATACGTTGGCCGCCTTCTCGCGCGCCTTCTGGATCAGATCATTGGAGGAGACCGCGACGGCCGTGCCGCCGACGAACAGCGAGCGCGAGCCGACACTGCCAAAGCCCATCGCAAGATCGGTATCGCCCTGCACGACGTCGATCTTGTCCATGGCAATCCCGAGGGTGTCGGAGATCATCTGCGTGTAGGTGGTCTGCAAACCCTGCCCCATCGCCATGGTGCCGGAGTGCAGGACGACGCGGCCCTGCGAGGTCGCTTGCAGCGTGACCTTTTCGGTGTGCGCGCGACCGCCGGTCCATTCGATGTAAGACGTGAGGCCGCGGCCGTAGAGCAGCCCCTTCTTCTTCGCGGCCTTCTTGCGCGCGGCAAAGCCGTCCCAGTCCGCAAGCTTCACGGCGCGATCAAGCATGTGCGCAAACGCACCGGAATCGTAGACCTGGCCGGCGGCGTTGGTGTAGGGCAGCTGCGCCGGCTTGATGTAGTTGGCTTTGCGGATCGCACGCGGATCCATTCCGATTTTTCGCGCGGCAGCGTCAAAGAGGCGCTCGACGATGAAGACGGCTTCAGGCCGGCCGGCGCCACGATAGGCGCCGACCGGCGCGGTGTGGGTCATCACCGACTTGACCTCGAAATGCACCAGCGGCAGGTCGTAGACACCGGTCTGCACGAACGGTCCGAGCACCAGCGGAATGATGTTGGCCGCGCCCGAGGAATAGGCGCCGGTGCAGCCGATCGAAGTGACGCGATAGGCCAGCACCTTGCCCTTCTCGTCCAGCGCGAAGGACGCCGTTGAGGTGAGATCGCGGCCATGGGTGCCGCCGACGAATTCGTCGGTGCGGTCGCCGCGCCAGCGGATCTTCTTGTTCAGCTTGGTCGCGACATAGGCGACAATGCCGTCTTCCGGATACAGGTTGGTCTTTTGACCGAAGCCGCCTCCGATATCGCCGACCAGCACGCGCACGCTGTCCTTGGGACGCTTCAGCACGGCTTCGGCCAGCACGTCGCGGGTCGAGGCCGGGGTCTGCGACTGCACATGCAGCAGCAGACGGCCGGTCTTCTTGTCGACCTCGGCAATGGTCGAGCGCGGCTCCATCGCCGATGGCACCAGACGCTGGCTGACGAGATCGAGCTCGACCGTGTGCGCGGCCTTGGCAAAGGCCTCGTCGACCTTGGCGGCATCGCCATAGCTCATCGCGCCGACGATGTTGTCGGGCGCCTCAGGCCACACCACGGGCGCGCCCGGCTTGACGGCTTCGACCGGATCGACCACGGCGGGCTGCACATCGTATTCGACCACGATCGCCTCAGCCGCGCTCTGGGCCTCGGCACGCGACGAAGCCACCACCGCGGCCACCGCCTCGCCGGTGTAACGCACGATCTCATGGGCGAGTAGCCGCCGCGGCGGCACCGTCATCGGCTTGCCGTCCGGGCGCTTGAAGATGCTGAGCGTCGGAATGGTGCCGACGTCGTCCTTGATCAGATCGGCGCCGGTGTAGATCGCGGCAACGCCGGGCATCGATGCGGCTGCGCTGGTGTCGATCGAGACGATCTCGGCGTGGGCATGCGGCGAGCGCAGCACGTACAACCACAGCGCGCCATCTTCCGGCTTGTCGTCGATGAATTGCCCCTTCCCGGTGAGCAGCCGCTGGTCTTCCAAACGCTTGACGGGCTGGCCCGCTCCGAAACGCAAATTGCCGGGAAGAATGTTCATTCCGTAGGGTCCTCAGGGTCTCTTAATTGCGGGCTGCCTTTTAGCGGATCGAGCCATGCGAGACCAGCCGCGGTTTTAGGCGGCGGGACCATGGATTCGTCATGCCGGGCATAGGCGAGCGGAAGCGAAGCCGTCCTGTCGAGGGGCTAAGCGAGCTCCTTGAGCGCGGCTTCCACAACCCTGCGCGCATCGGCAGTGAGCGGGGCCTGCGGCGGGACGGGATCACCGACATCGTAGCCCTGGATCGCAAGGCCAGCCTTGATGCAGGCGGCAAGATTGAAGCGGGCGAAGGCCTCGTTGATGCGCCACAGCCGGCGCTGCAGCGCCATGGCCTCGTCCCAGCGGCCCGCCTGGCAGAGATCGTAGAGCGCAACGCTCTGGCGCGGGATGATGCAGGCCGGTCCCGCCATCCAGCCGAGGCCGCCGATCAGCATCACCGCGGCCGGGATATGGGCGGAGGCCGAGAACACGCGCAAGGAATCGCCGCAGCGATTCATGATCGAGAGCAGCCGCCCGGTGTTGGTCGAGGCGTCCTTGATGTAGCCGATACGCGGATGTTCGGCGAGGCGCGCGATCACGTCGAGCGTCAGGTCCGAGCGCTGGAATTGCGGATTGGTGTAGATGACGACGGGAATGTCGACGGCATCCGCGATGCTGCGGAAATAGGATTCGACCTGCGCATCATTGAGCGGGAAATACGCCTCGAGGATCGCCAAAATGCCGTCGGCGCCAAGCTTTTGATAGGCCTGCGCCTGCGCCACGGCATCGGCTGTCGAAGTGGAGGCGACGCCGGCCACCACGGGCACACGGCCCTTCGCAGCCTCGATCGTGGTCTGCGCCACCGCCATCCGCTGCGCGGCATTGAGATAGGCGAACTCGCCGGTCGAGCCAAGCGGTGTGAGCCCGTGCACGCCGGCACCGATCAGGTCGTCGCAGAGCCTTGCGAGCACATCAGTCCGCACCGAGCCATCAGCGCTGACGGGCGAGACGAGGTATGGAAAGACGCCGCGAAATTCGGTCATGTCGGGAATAAAATCCGGGGAAGCGCGGTCCAATCTGGCAGGCGCGCGATCCATCGCGTGCTACCATGGGGTCTTATTGCCAGCAAGCGATCGGCATTCGAAGAGCGTATTTGTGGTTTTGCGAGACGTCCTGCAGCGTTGGCGGGTTTCGTTGGGTTGCGTCGGCCTTCTCGTCGTCGCACTGGGCCCGCGCATGGCCGAAGCCGGTGAATGCCCCTCGCCGCAATCCGAGATCGCGACCGACCGCCCTGACGTCACCAATTCCAGCCTCGTCGTGCCTGATGGCAGCATCCAGATCGAGAACGGCCTCAACACCTCGGGCCAGAGCGCCGGCAAAGGCTTTGACGGCAGCAACAGCCGCCTTCGCTTTGGCGTCGCGCCTTGCCTCGAAGTGCTGGTCGATATTCCGAACTATGTCGGACGACTGACCGGCTCGGTCGACACCGGCTTCACAAACGTCTCCCCCGGCCTGAAATGGCAGGTTAGCGGACTTCCTGAGCCCGCGAACCTCTCGGTGGT
>Ga0209148_1000526_pt1 | contig 37777 bp, 32 predicted proteins | sample AraplaCol_mMF_r2_2_FD_184288 | JGI IMG/M metagenome (GOLD analysis project Ga0209148, IMG submission 184288) | Arabidopsis root microbial communities from North Carolina, USA - plate scrape CL_Col_mMF_r2 (SPAdes) (version 2) | ecosystem: Host-associated > Plants > Roots > Endosphere | place... | reverse complement strand
CGCCGGCGGGTGAAGTCGGGAATCTCGACGCGGGTCTTGATGCGGCGGCGGACGCGTTCGGCGCTGTCGGCGAGCCGGCGTACGGGCCCCGCGATCGTGCTTGCCAGCAGCAGTGACAGCATGATCATGACAGCCGCGGCGACGCCGCCGACCTTGAGGATCGCGAGGCGCTCGGCCGTGACCATCTGATCGATTTCATCGCCCTGGGTCGACAGCATCAGCGCGCCATGGATGGCGCGCGAACGCTGCACCGGGACGGCGACCGAGACGATCACCTCGCCGCGTGAATTGACCCGCACCATCGAGCGCTTCTGGCCCTGGAGCGCGTCGGCGACTTCGACATAGCCATTGCCGTTTTCGCGCCCGAGCTCGCGATAGAGCGGCAGGTCGCCGCGGTTCAGCCAGGTGCGCACCGCAGCCTTGACGCGCTCGATCGCGCCTGGCTTTTCCGACAGCGGCGGCAGCGGAAAACCTCGCACGATATCGAGATCACGGCTGTCGAGCAGCACGCTCCCATTGGGATCGAAGATCCGCGCGCGGGTCTTGGTCGGCGAGATCAGGGTGCTCAACACCGGTGCCACGCGCTCGGGATTGATCGGAAAATCCAGCGAATCATCCACTCCGCCGTAGCTCTCGCCCAGCTTCAGATCGAGCAGCCGCTCGGGATCGACGGTGATCGCGTTGGTCTGCACCGTTGCGGATGCGCCGATGGCGCCGGCAATGATCTCGGCCTGCACCAGGAGGCTCTGCGCACGCGCGTCGATCAGGCCGGCGCGGAATTGCGACAGATACAGGATGCTCGCGACCAGCGCGACGAGGCCGGCAAGGTTGAGCGAGACGATGCGGCGGGTCAGGCTCGAGAACGACAGCGCGAAGAAGAACTGCCCGGCACGCTTGAGCCAGTTCAGCGGCCCCCAGCCTTTCGCAACCCGCTTGTCGTCATGATCCGATGCGCCGGGGGATGCGATATCCTCGGCGTTCGAACTCGGATCAGGCTGCGTTCGGTCAAGCAATGCTTACGCCCGCGTTAGGACAGCTCGTTGCGACGGTCCCGCATCCTAGAGCTATCCCGGTCCCGATGGAATCAGAACCGGGTTTGAGCTCTGCTCTTTGTGAAGGCGCTTCGCGCCTCAAGCTTCCTTGAAGCGGTAGCCGACGCCGTAGAGCGTCTCGATCATCTCGAAATCGTTGTCGACCACCTTGAACTTCTTGCGTAGCCGCTTGATGTGGCTGTCGATGGTGCGATCGTCGACATAGACCTGGTCGTCATAGGCGGCGTCCATCAGCGCGTTGCGGCTCTTGACCACGCCGGGCCGGGTCGCCAGCGCCTGGAGGATCAGGAATTCGGTGACCGTCAGCGTCACCGGCTCGTTCTTCCAGGTGCAGGTATGCCGTTCCGGATCCATGCGCAGCAGGCCGCGGTCGAGGGCCTTGGCATCGTTCTCCTTCGGCGCGACGGTCGGATCCTTCGGCGCGGAGCGGCGCAGCACCGCCTTGACGCGTTCGACCAGGAGGCGCTGCGAGAACGGTTTGCGGATGAAATCGTCGGCGCCCATCTTGAGGCCGAACAGCTCGTCGATCTCCTCGTCCTTGGAGGTCAGGAAGATCACCGGCAGGTCGGACTTTTGCCTGAGGCGGCGCAGCGTCTCCATGCCGTCCATGCGCGGCATCTTGATGTCGAGGATGGCGAGATCAGGCTGGGTGGTCCGGAAGCCGTCCAGCGCCGAGGCGCCGTCGGTGTAAGTCATGATGCGATAGCCTTCGGCTTCCAGCGCGATCGAGACGGATGTGAGAATGTTGCGGTCGTCGTCGACCAAAGCGATTGTGGGCATGAGCCTCTGCTTTCTGCTTTCCGTTTGGGTCGTGGCTTAAACGGCGAGCAATCCAGTGATGCGCCGCATACATGGGTGCCGAATTGGCGTTCGAACCTTGTCACCGAGCAATGCAAGCTGGGCTGAAGTGTGACCAAGTTCCACGAAACACGGCGGATTCGCCGCATGTCGACCCATAACCGGGCTCGGGTTTACCCGAAAAAAGGCCCGCCATGCAACCACCTGAGCGGAGAAAGCCCATGCAACCGACCCCCGATTTCGTTCCCCAAACGCTCGCCAAATCGCTGCTCAGGCGGTCGCGGCAGGGTGCGCTCGCAACCCTCATGCCCGGCAGCGGCGATCCCTATTGTTCCCTGGTCAATCTGGCCAGCCATCCCGACGGCTCGCCAATCCTCCTGATCTCCCGATTGGCGGTCCACACCAGGAACATCCTCGCAGACAACAGGGTCTCCCTGATGCTGGACGAGCGCGCCGCCGGCGATCCGCTGGAGGGGGCCCGGATCATGCTGTCCGGCCGGGCCGAGCTGGCCGAGGGAGAGAAGGATTTGCTCCAGCGGCGGTATCTCAATGCCCATCCGTCAGCGGAAGCCTTTGTCTCATTTAAGGATTTTTCGTTTTTCCGGGTCATTCCCTCGGGGACTCATCTGGTCGCCGGCTTCGGCCGGATCGTCGATCTCAAGCCGGAGCAGTTCCTGACGGACCTCGCCGGCGCCGAGGACCTGCTGGCGGCGGAGGAGGGGGCTGTCGCGCATATGAATGCCGACCACCGCGAGGCCATGAGCCTTTATGCAACGAAGCTGCTGGGTGCGTCCGAGGGCGACTGGCGCTGCACCGGCTGCGACCCTGAGGGCCTCGACATGCAGGACGGCCAGATCGCGCTGCGGCTCGATTTCCCGGAGCGGGTCACCAGCGGCACAGCGCTGCGCAAGATGCTGGTACGCCTGGTCGGCGAAGCGCGCGCCAAGGTGGACCAAAAAGCGGACTAGCGTGCGGCACATTGAACGTCGCCTCCCATCGCCGCGACCCAAGATCGTGATCGGTCCGAGGTTGGCAGCGAGGGTTCATGGCACGTCGTCGTTTGGCATTGGTCGCGGGCCTCGCGCTTGCGATCACCGCATCCCTTGCCACGCCCGGCCTCGCCCAGACAGGCGGACTTGCCGCGCAGAGCGCGCGCATCAATGCGCTCAGAACGGCAGGCAAATATTCCGAAGCTCTGCCGCTGGCGCAGGCCATGGTGGCCTCGCTCGAGAAGACCAATAACAACCGCGATCTTGCCGCCGCGCTCAACAACCTCGCGCAGATCTATGCCGACCAGGGCCACGACGACCAGGCCGAGCCGATCTACAAGCGCGCCATCGCGCTGATGGAGAAGGGGACCGGGCTCGACAGTGTCGAGATCGCGCCCGTGCTGAACAATCTCGCTGCGCTGGATCAGCGGCAGGGTCGCTTCGCGGATGCCGAGCCGCTGTTCAAGCGAGCGCTGGCCATCCGCGAGAAGGCGCTGTCGCGCGAGCATCCCGATGTCGGCCAGTCCCTCAACAATCTCGCCACGCTCTATGTCAAGCAGGAACATTTTGCGGAGGCCGAGCCGCTGTTCCAGCGCGCGCTCGCGATCTTTCAGAAAGTCGGCGGTCCCGAGCACCCCGCGGTCGCAACGCTCTTGAACAACATCGGCCAGCTTGATCGCGATCTCGGCCGTGATGCAGAGGCCGAGGCCCCGATCAAGCGCTCTCTCGCGATCCGCGAGAAGGTGTTGGGAGCTGATCACCCTGATGTCGCGCGCTCCCTTAACAATCTCGCCGGGCTCTACGAGCACCAGCAGCGCTATGCCGATGCCGAGCCGCTTTATCGCCGCGCGCTCGCCATCCGCGAACGCGCGCTTGGGCCCGATCATCCGGATGTCGCGACATCGACCAGCAATCTCGCCTATTTTCTCTTTGTATCGGGGCGAGTTGCGGACGCGCTGCCGCTCGCGGAGAAAACCCTTGCGGGTGATCACGCGCAGCTGCGCGTGGTGCTGCCGATCCTGTTTGCGGCGCGCCAGCAATCCCTGCTGCCTGATGACAAGGCGTTGGACAAGGCGCTTGCCGCGATCCAGCGCGGCACGCAATCGTCCGCCGCTTCGGCCGTGAACAAGCTCGCCGTCAGGCTTGCTGCAGGCACTGACCGGCTCGCCGAGCTGGTGCGCAAGGACCAGGATCTCGCAGCTGAATCCGAGGCGCTCGACAAGGCGATCATCGCGGCCGTGTCGAAGTCGTCGGCGCAACGCGACGTCGCCTCCGAGCAGCGCAGCCGTGCGCGGATCGCGGCGACTGCAAGCGAGCGCGCGGCGTTGCAGAAGACGCTCGCCGTCGAATTTCCCGACTACGCCTCACTCTCCAACCCGCTGCCTCTGACGGTCAAGGATGTGCAGCCGCTCCTGTCGGCGGATGAGGCGATGGTGCTCCATTCCGTCGTCGACAAGCGCAGCTACGTCATCGCCATCACGCGCGAGAGCGCGGATTGGAAAGAGATTCCCCTCGGCGCGGACGCGCTGGCGCAGAAAGTGACGGCGTTCCGCAGAGGACTCGATGTCGGCAAGGCACGCGATGGTTCCGGCAAGTCAGGCTTGTTCGATCTTGCCCTCGCCAACGAGCTCTATGTCACGCTGCTCGGTCCCGTTGAGGCGCTGACCAAGGACAAGCGCAGTCTGCTCACGGTGCCATCAGGCGCCTTGACCGCGCTGCCGTTTCACCTGCTCGTCACGGAGACACCGCAGGCTGCGATTCCTGATACCCTCGAAGGCTATCGTCGCGCCGCCTGGCTGCTGCGGCGACAGGCCGTCTCGGTGCTGCCATCGGTCGTGAGCCTGAAGTCGCTGCGGGCCTTCGCGCGCAAGGACGAGGGTGTCAAACCGATGACAGGTTTTGGCGACCCTGTGTTCAATCCCGCGCAGGAAGGTCCATCCGACCGGCGTGCAGCGAGTGGAAAGGTCGCAGCGCGCAATATCGCTACATCGGCCTATAGCGACTTCTGGCGCGGCGCAGGCGTCGACCGCGCGCGGCTCGCGCAGGCGCTGCCGCAGCTTCCCGACACCGCAGACGAATTGAACGCCGTAGCGAAGGATGTCGGCGCGACTGATGCCGATATCCATCTCGGCCGCGATGCCAGTGAGGCGACGCTCAAGCGTGCACCGCTTGCTCAATACAGCATCATCTACTTTGCGACGCACGGCCTCGTCGCCGGCGATATCAAGGGTGTCGGCGAGCCGTCGCTCGCCCTGTCGATTCCCGATCAGCCTTCCGAGCTCGACGACGGTCTGCTCACGGCGAGCGAGGTTGCGCAGCTCAAGCTCAATGCAGATTGGGTCGTGCTGTCGGCCTGCAATACGATCGCCGGCGACAAGCCCGGTGCCGAGGCGCTGTCCGGACTGGCGCGCGCCTTCTTTTATGCCGGCGCTCGCGCGCTGTTGGTTTCGCATTGGGCAGTGGATTCGGAGGCTGCCACCCGCTTGACCACTTCGACTTTCGATCTGCTCAAAAACGAACCAGGAATCGGCAGAGCCGAAGCCCTTCGGCGCGCGATGTTAACGTATGTTGATGACGCCTCGTCGCCTCGCAATGCGTATCCCGCGATGTGGGGGCCGTTCGCGCTCATTGGCGAAGGCGCGGTACGATAGAACGCCGCAGCATTTGTGCGTCGCAAAACACCAGATAACTCTGGAAGAGGCATTTGGTTGCGCGATCATTCGTGATTTTCAATGCGCGCGTTCAGAGCTGACACGCGCGACGTTTGGCGCGGTCCTTGAATAAACCAAAACCTACGGGATCAGCTTGGCAACGTCAGCGTTCATCAGTATTAGGTCATCCAGCCGAGGCCGGCCGGCCTGTAATTCACGGTGACCGCGATGGCGCCAAAGCTTGGTCGCGCTGGGTGTCGCGGGTTCTAGGAGGATTCTTCGTGCAAGAGACGGGCGTGCGCAACGGTGCCTTCGGCGCCGAGAAATTCGGCTTAAGGAATCTCAAGCAGGTTCACTGGAATCTCGGCGCGCCGCAACTCTATCAATATGCGCTCTCGGCGGGCGAGGCGGTGCTGTCCGCTGACGGTTCGCTCTGCGCCGATACCGGTGAGTTCACCGGCCGCAGCCCGAAGGACAAGTTCACGGTGCGTGACGCCATCACCGACAAGAAGATGTGGTGGGCCGGCAATCAGTCGATCACAGCAGAGCAGTTCGAGGCGCTGTATCAGGATTTTCTCAAGCACGCCGAAGGCAAGAGCCTGTTCGCGCAGGACCTCTATGGTGGCGCTGATCCGTCCTATCGCATCAGGACACGTGTTTTCACCGAGCTTGCCTGGCACTCGCTCTTCATCCGCACGCTGCTGATCCGCCCTGAAGCGGTCGAGCTGTCGAGCTTCACGCCCGAGCTCACCATCATCGACATGCCGAGCTTCCGCGCTGATCCCAAGCGCCACGGCTGCAAGTCGGAGAACGTCGTCGCCATCGACTTCGCCCGCAAGATCGTCCTGATCGGTGGCTCCTACTACGCCGGCGAGATGAAGAAGTCGGTCTTCACCACGCTGAACTATTACCTGCCTGAGCGCGGCGTGATGCCGATGCACTGCTCGGCGAACGTCGGCGCCAATGGCGACACCGCGATCTTCTTCGGGCTGTCGGGGACCGGCAAGACCACGCTCTCGGCCGATCCCAACCGCACGCTGATCGGCGACGACGAGCACGGCTGGGGCCCGAACGGGGTGTTCAACTTCGAAGGCGGCTGCTACGCCAAGTGCATCAAGCTCTCGAAGGAAGCCGAACCCGAGATTTATGCGGCATCGACGCGCTTCGGCGCGGTGCTCGAGAACTGCGTGCTCGACGAAGACACCCGCGCGGTCGACTTCAACGACGGCTCCAAGACCGAGAACACCCGCTCTGCATACCCGCTCGACTTCATCCCCAATGCTTCCCGCACCGGCCGCGCGCCGCAGCCCAAGAACGTGGTGATGCTCGCCGCCGACGCCTTTGGCGTGCTGCCGCCGATCGCAAAACTCTCGCCGGCGCAGGCGATGTATCACTTCCTCTCCGGCTACACCGCCAAGGTCGCCGGCACCGAGCGCGGCCTCGGCAACGAGCCGCAGCCGGAATTCTCGACCTGCTTCGGCTCGCCCTTCCTGCCGCTCGATCCGTCCGTCTACGGCAACATGCTGCGTGACCTGATCGCCCAGCACAATGTCGACTGCTGGCTGGTCAACACCGGTTGGACCGGCGGCAAGTACGGCACCGGTTCGCGCATGCCGATCAAGGTGACGCGCGCGCTGCTCACCGCCGCGCTCGACGGCAGCTTGCGCAACGTCGAATTCCGCACTGACAAATATTTCGGCTTCGCGGTTCCGACTGCACTGCCGGGCGTACCCAGCGAGATCCTCAACCCGGTCAACACCTGGAAGGACAAGGACGAGTTCGACAAGACCGCCCGCGCGCTGGTCGGCATGTTCCAGAAGAACTTTGCCAAGTTCGAAGCCCAGGTGGATGCTGAGGTGCGTGCGGCGGCGCCGGACGTGAAGCTCGCGGCGGAGTAAGGCTTCGCCTCTATCGATTGGGAAAGGGCGATCGTGAGGCCGCCCTTCTTGTTTGTGGCACGATCTCTCCCTTCGTCATTGCGCTCGCAATGACGGGGGACAGCTACGCCTTGAAATACGCAATCTGCGTCGTCGTCGCGAGCAGCCGCCCGTTCGGTGACCAGATCTCGGCGTTCTGGTCGGCATAGCTCTTGTACATGATCTTCGAGTAGGCTGTTGCCAGCACGCGCGTGATGTCCTCAGCTGCGAGCTCTTCGCTGTCGGTGTGGAAATACGTCGTCAGCGACACCGTGCCGAACGGCACCAGCTCGCGTCGAACATGGAAGATGCGGCCGAAGAACGCGTCGGACATCGACATCAGCGACAGCATGTCTAGCTTGCGCGGTTCGCGATCGCTGATCCAGATTTTCGAATAGGTGCTGGCGAGCTCGGCCTGCGGCGGCCCGAGCCGCATCTCGCCCTCGACGAAGCGAAATTCATACTGGTTGGCCCAGGACGCCTGGATTTTCGGGAATGGCAGCGTCTGTTCGAACGGCTTTGCATCAGGATATTGCGCCACCCTGTGCTCCCAGGACGGCCGGCGCTCGGCGAATACGGCGGTGGCGAGCGTTGCGACCTCGCCGCCGCCCTGCGACAGTTCGACGCTCCAGTGCTGGCTGGAGCGGTTGGCCTTCACCAGGCGGATGTCGAGATCGAACGGACCCTTGGCGATCGGTGCGCAATAATTGACGGTCAGCGCCAGCGGATCGCCGGCGGCTTGCGGGTGCTCGATCAGCGCGCGCAGGATGGTCGCGGCCGTCGCGCCGCCGAACGGCCCGACGAAGGCCCAATAATCGTCGCTGGTGTGCCCCTGCCAACTTGAGTCGCCAGCGGTGATGCGGGTGGCGTCGTCGAAGGGGTGCGGGAGCTTGGCGTGCATTGTGATGTCCGGCGTTCAATGACGAACGTCATATCACGTCCGTCGCCGGCCTGCGCAACTACCTCGGACGTAGCCGCTTTCACGCCACGGAAATATCAGCCGGTTGCGTCGCGCCGATCTTCCGCCGCCTGGAATGGCGGCGTGATCGGATTGACCGGCACGTTCCAGATTTCCTCGGCATATTCGCGGATGGTGCGGTCGGACGAGAACCACGCCATGCGCGCGACGTTGAGGATGGAGGCGCGAGTCCAGGCCGGTGCCACCTGCCAGCGCGCATCGACGGCGCGCTGCGCCTCGTAATAGGAATCGAAATCGGCGCTGACCATGTAATGGTCGAGATAGCGCAGCGCATGCGCGATCGATTCGAAGCGGCCGGGATCGCCAGGCGAGAATTCGCCGGCGCCGATCGCGTTGATCGCGCGCTGCAGCTTCGGCGAATTGCGGATCACGTCGGAGGCGTCGAGGCCCTGCTTGCGGCGGATCATCACGTCGCCGGCTTCCATGCCGAAGATCGCGATGTTCTCCACGCCGACCTGGTCGCGAATCTCGATATTGGCGCCGTCGAGCGTGCCGATGGTGATGGCGCCGTTGAGCGCGAGCTTCATGTTGCCGGTGCCGGAGGCTTCCATGCCGGCGGTGGAGATCTGCTCGGACAGGTCGGCCGCGGGAATGATCACTTCGGCGAGGCTGACATTGTAGTCCGGCAGGAAGACGACCTTCAGCTTGCCGCCGATCGCGGGATCGTTGTTGACGATTTCGGCGACGTCGTTGATCAGCTTGATGATCAGCTTTGCGTAGCGGTAGCTCGCGGCCGCCTTGCCCGCAAAGATCTTCACCCGCGGCACCCAATTGCCGTTGGGATCGTCCTTGATCGACTGGTACAGCGCGACCGTCTCGATGATGTTGAGGAGCTGGCGCTTGTATTCGTGGATACGCTTGATCTGCACGTCGAACAAAGCGGTCGGATCGACCTTGATGCCGAGCCGTTCGCCGATCAGGCGCGCCAGCGCGGTCTTGTTATGGAGCTTGACGCTGCGGAATTTCTTCTGGAATTCGACGTCGCTGGCGCGCGCCTCGATCAGCGAGAGCTGGGTCGGATCATCAAGCACGGCTTCGCCGCAGGTCTCGCGCAACAGGTCGGTCAGCTTCGGATTCGCCAGCATCAGCCAGCGGCGGAAGGTGATGCCGTTGGTCTTGTTGGTGATCCGGCCGGGATAGAGATGGTTGAGATCGTGGAACACGGTCTCGCGCATCAGGTCGGAATGCATCGCCGAGACCCCGTTGATGCGGTGCGAGCCGACGAAGGCGAGCTGGCCCATGCGCACGCGGCGGCCGCTTTTCTCGTCGATCAGCGAGACCGAGGCGCGGAAGTCGATGTCGCCGGGCGCGCGGGCTTCGGCGAGCGCCAGATGCTGCACGTTGATGCGGTAGATGATTTCGAGATGGCGCGGCAACAGCCGCTCGAACAGCTCGACCGGCCAGGTCTCCAGCGCTTCGGGCAGCAGCGTGTGGTTGGTGTAGGACAGCGTCGCGACGGTGATCTTCCAGGCCTCGTCCCAGCGGAAATTATGCAGGTCGACGAGGATGCGCATCAGCTCGGTGACGGCGAGGCTCGGATGCGTGTCGTTGAGCTGCACCGCGACCTTGGACGACAGGCTGCGCAGCTGGCCGTCGGAGGCGAGATGCCGCTTGATCAGATCCTGCAGAGAAGCCGAGACGAAGAAATATTCCTGGCGCAGCCGCAGTTCGCGGCCCGCCGGGCTCTCGTCGTTCGGGTAGAGGAATTTGCAGATCGCCTCCGCGCGCGATTGTTCGGCGCTGGCGCTGACATAGTCGCCCATGTTGAAGGCGTCGAGCTTCAGCGGATCGGGCGAGCGCGCCGACCACAGCCGCAGCGCGTTGACGTGCTGGCCGCGCCAGCCGACGATCGGCGTGTCATAGGCGATCGCCTGCACGGTCTCACCAGGGTGCCAGATCGCGCGGTCGCGGCCCTTGTCGTCGACATGCTCGACGCCGCCGCCGAAATTGACGTCGTAGATCACTTCCGGCCGCTGCAATTCCCAGGGATTGCCGAAGCCGAGCCATTCGTCCGGATATTCCTGCTGCCAGCCCTGGTTGATGATCTGGCGGAACAGGCCGTAATCATAGCGGATGCCGTAGCCGATCGCGGGGATCGACAGCGTCGCCATGCTCTCCATGAAGCAGGCGGCGAGACGGCCGAGGCCGCCATTGCCGAGCGCCGCATCCGGCTCGCATTTGCGCAGCTCGGGCAGCGACACGCCGAGATCGCCGAGCGCGACCTCGAAGATCTTCAAGAGCCCCATGTTGTTGAGCGCGTCGGTGAAGAGACGGCCGATCAGGAATTCGAGCGAGAGATAATAGACGCGCTTGCGGCCGGCGTCGTAGCTGCGCTTTTCCGCCGAGAGCCAGCGATGCACGATGCGGTCGCGCAGCGCGAGCGCCGCGGCCTGGTACCAGTCGTGCCTGGTCGCCATGCCCGCGTCCTTGCCGATGGCAAGGCGCAGCTTCGCCAGGATCGCACCCTTGATCTCCGCCAGCGCGAGCTCGTCGATGGGCTGACCGGGGGCGGGGAAATTTGGCTGGAACGATTGATCTTGCAAGGCCGTCACTTCCTGGTCGGCAGAAACACCACTAAACCCTACGCAACTTGCCCCTTTGCCGGAACCATTACTGGCGCGGCAGTGCACTGCGCTGGCGTAAAATTATGCAAGGAACGGGCCGCTTTGGGAACCCGGTTCAGCACGGGGAACGCCGATTTGGTGCTAGAGTGGGCGCAGATTCAGCCATCACTGTGGAGGAGCCGCCTATGAGACTGCTGATCGAAATCGCTGCCGCAGCGCTGCTCGTCATCTGCATCGCCACCTCCAGCGCCGCCTTCGCCGCCGGCAAGCGCAGCGCCGACGGCCTCAGCTGCGGCTTCTCGCTCCCACAAAACGCCACGCCGGCGCAACGCTGCGCCGCCATCAAGCGCCAATGCGGCGGCAAGTTTTACGCGAGCGCGTGCGGGGACAAGCTGATGTCGGCGGCGAATTAAGCTTTCGGGGCGAAGCGAGACTATCACCACATCGTCGTCCTGGCGTAAGCTAGGACCCATTACCCCGATTGCTAAATGAGGCCCGACCGATCATTCCAATCAGGATTTTCCTGCTCGATCAGCTTGATCTTCCAGTCGCGCTTCCAGAACTTGAGCCGCTTCTCGCGCGCAATCGCTTCCTGCGGTGTGGCGAAGTCTCGACGTGCACCAGGCGGAAGACTTTGTACTTCTGCACGAACTTCGAGCCGCGACCTGAACGATGCAAGTCGAGCCGCGCGCGAAGATCATTGGTGATTCCAATATGGATCGTGCCGTGATGACGGCTCGCGAGGATATAGACGTAGTAGCTGCCTGCGCTCATCGCTCGAGCTCGCAAAAGCAACGCTGACCGGGGTAATGGGTCCCTGGCTTTCGCCAGGACGACGACGTCAACAATCATCTGTTTAGCATCAGAACAAATTAAGAACACTTTAGCAAGTCTTTGATATATCATTGTGATTCGGCGCATTGCCGACACAATATCTAGGGTCTTACAGCCGTTGCGAGGACTACATGTCCACCATTGCCTTCGATCAATTTGCCCTCACCCGGATCGCCGATTTCGCGCGGTCGCTGTCGCGGCTGCATCAGGCGGCGCGGCGCCATGCGGTCGACGACGACCAGTTCGACCGCGAGTTCAACGCGGTGTGCCAGTCGATCTGGGGCTACACCATCGACGACATCAGCGACGATCTGTTCGCACCCGAGGACCATCATTTCCTCGATACGCTCGACGAGGCGCATGCGCGCATCTTCGCGGCTGAGCAGGGCTATGACCTCGTCGGCGAGACCGGCATGCTGACCGACTGGTGGGGCTTCTGCTGGATGATCCTGTCCGAGAAGCGCGGCCTGCTGACGGCCGAAAATCGCGCGGCCGCACGTGCCGCGATCGAGGAGAAATATCTGGCCGCGCCGAATGTGATCGGGGTGATTATCGGGCGGTAGCACCGCGACCTCCGTCATTGCGAGCGCAGCGAGCAATCCAGACTGTCTCCGCGGAGAGAGTCTGGATTGCTTCGTCGCAGGGGCTCCCCGCAATGACGGTGTGGATGCAGCCGGGCTCTAATCCAATCCCGCCCGCTTCGCGGCCTTCGCCTGTGACTTCGGCACGGCCGTCACGTCAGGCAGCGTCTCGCGCACGATCTCGGCGGCCGGGGCATCGGCCGCCACCGTCTCTGCGCGCACCGGGGCCACCTTCATCTCGCCGAGCCGGGCGCGGACTTGGGCGGTGAGGCCGGGATATGAGGCGACGGGAGTGAATTCCGCGATCTGCTCCTGACCAAGGCGGACACCTGTATAGGCGACGAGCCCATCGGTGGTCGCGATGACGTCGCCGGCCTTCAGCGAGCCGTCGAGCGCCAGGTCGACCGGTGCGAGTCCAGCCGGTTCGCGGCCGTTGCAGGTGCAGTCCGCGCGCAGCGCCTTGCGATAGGCGAAGGCGTTCTCGCTGTCCGCGTAGCGCTCGCCGGTCTGCGAATAAGCGCCGTCGATCGAGGAGCCAAAATACACTTTTGTCGCGCTGGCAGGGCAGAAGGCCTGACACATCTGCGCCGGCGAGGCGAGGCCGCGCATCAGCGGAAAATATTTGCCGTCACAGCTGCGTACGCAGAACGCCGGACCGGAGCCGCCCGCTGCCGCCGTGCGCGTCGGTGGCACATATTGAGGCTGGCCTTGGTTCTGCTGATTGCCGAAGGGATCGGCGAAGGAGCTCGCCTGCGGCGGCACATCGCGCTGGGGGCGCTGCTGCTGTAGTCCGCCGAAGAAGAAGTCGAACAGGCCTTCGGCTGAAACCGGGGCCGGGGTCGCAAGCAGCGGTGCTGCCAGAGTGGCGGCTACAAGCATCGCGCGACGCCGCCGGCGCGCATGGAACACGATTGTACGCAACGCTTACTCCACCCGACGCTACTGAACCGGCCGGGACCGTCAGGTCTCAGCACATGATTCACCATAAAGCGGGATGGTAAATGACCGGTTGAAGTGGCGCAGCGCGCCGCTACGCCTTCAAGAATTCCGACGCCTTGTACAGCGAGCGGAATGGCAGGCCGGCCGCGCCGAAGGTGTCGGTGGCGCCTTCCTCGCGGTCGACCATGGTCAGCACCAGCACCACTTCGGCGCCGGTCTCGCGCACGGATTCCACGGCCTTCATCGCCGAGCCGCCTGTCGTGGTGACGTCCTCGACGATCACGACGCGCTTGCCGGCGAGGGTCTCGCCTTTGGGCAGGCCTTCGATCGCCAGCCTGGCGCCATGCTCCTTCGGCTTCTTGCGCACGAAGAAGGCCGCGATCGGATGGCCCTTGATCCAGGAGATCTGCGCCAGCGCGCCGGCGAGCGGCACCGCGCCCATCTCGAGCCCGCCGATGAAATCGAGATTGTCGTCCTTCAGCGTCTCGAAGGTGAGCTCGGCGAGCAGCGTCGCCCCCTCGGGGTCCATCATGGTCGGCTTGAGGTTGAAATAGAAATCGCTCTTGCGGCCCGACGCGAGCGTCACCTCGCCGCGGCCGAAGGAGCGGCGTCGGATGATTTCGAACAGGCGGGCGCGGGAAGCGGATTTCGACACGGCGGTCCCTCGGAAGCGTTTTGAGAGGTGGCGGAATTTATCCGCGACCGCGGCGACATTCCAGAGGGAGCCTCCCCCGTCAACAGGGATCGGCCATCCCGGCCCGTCAGTTGTGAGGATGCAACTTTCTGAGGTAGGTGGATGCCATGGATCTCGGGGAAGGAAGCCGGCAAATGACCATCGAGCTGCACACCTGGAACACGCCGAACGGCCGCAAAATCTCGGTCGCGCTGGAGGAAATGGGGCTGCCGTACAAGGTGGTTCCGGTGAACATCACCAAGGGCGAGCAGATGGCGCCGGAGTTCCTCAAGCTGTCCCCGAACAACAAGATCCCCGCGATCCTCGACCCCGAGGGGCCGGACGGCAAGCCGGTCGGCATCTTCGAATCCGGCGCGATCCTGCTCTATCTTGGCGAAAAGACCGGCAAATTCCTGCCGAAATCACTTTCAGCGCGCATTCCCGTCTACGAATGGCTGATGTGGCAGATGGGCGGCTTTGGCCCGATGCCCGGCCAGGTGCATCACTTCATCGCGCTGGAGAACGAGCAGGACCGAGCCTATGGGCTCAAGCGCTACATGGCGGAGACCCGCCGGCTTTACGGCGTGCTGGACCGCCGCCTGGACGGCCGCCAGTTCGTCGCCGGCGACCTTTCGGTCGCCGATTTCGCCATCCTCGGATGGGCCTGGCGCCATCCCCGCCACAAGGTCGATCTCGCTGATTTCCCCAACGTCAAACGCTGGTACGAGGCGCTGATGGCGCGTCCGGCGGTGAAGCGTGGGATGGAGGCGAAGCTGGATTGAATTTTCTTCTCCCTCGCTCCCTTCTTACGGGGAGAGGTGAAAAAGCCCTCTCACACCTTCTTCGCTTCCACCACCATCCGCACGGCGAGGCCCGCCAGCACGGTGCCCATCAGCCAGCGCTGCACCAGCATCCAGCTCGGCCGGTTCGCCAGGAATAGCGCGATCGATCCGGCGCCAAGCGCGATAATCGCATTGACGCTGACGCTGAGCGCGATCTGGATCGCGCCCAGCACCACCGACTGCGTCAGCACACTGCCGGCCGCGGGATCGATGAACTGCGGCAGCAGCGCCAGATACAGCATCGCGATCTTCGGATTGAGCAGGTTGGTGACGAGCCCCATCGCGAACAGTTTCCGTGGACTGTCGATCGCGAGCTTCTTCACCTCGAACGGCGAGCGGCCGCCCGGCTTCACGGCCTGCCAGGCCAGCCACAGCATGTAGCCTGCGCCGGCAAAGCGCAGCGCGTCGTAGGCGAAGGGAATCGCAAGCAGCAGCGCCGTGATGCCAAACGCCGCGCACAGCATGTAGAACACGAAGCCCAGCGCGACGCCGCCAAGCGAGACGATGCCGGCCGCCGGTCCCTGCGTGATCGAACGCGAGATCAGATAGATCATGTTCGGCCCCGGCGTGAGCACGAGACCGAGGCAGACGAGGGCGAAGCCGAGCAAAGCGGAGGTGTGGGGCATGGGTGAACCGGTGCGGGAGATGCACCGGTTCTAATAGGCACGGTCTTGTCGGGCCATCGCGCAATTGCTCGGAGGACAATTCGGTCTTGGCTTCTCTGCGGTGCTGCTATCCCTGGCCTGCTTGCGCCGCCCTTGTGCCAGTTGCTGCAGCGACGTCGGTCGTTCGGCCGTCTCCAGTGCGGAGATACGCGTCCATCTTCCCGGACGCCGCCTGGAAAAGCCGATCCGAAAATGCACCGGCGAGCAGGCAAAGGATTGTCACCTTCCAGAAGTCGGTTTCGCCCGTGGTTTGGGTCGAATTTGCGAAGATCGAAATGAAGCCGGTAAAGAACAGCCCGACGACTACGACCGATACGATTCCGCCCATCGCCATTGAAGCCCACATTCTGCCGATCGATGCGCCGTCTTCGAACAGCGCATGTGGTGTAGGGGCAGCAAGAAACTTCGCAAAGATCGACATCAGCGCGCCGATGGCTCCGAGCGACAAGGCCCGTGTCACCACATAGATGTTCGAACTCTCTGCCGCCGCGGTCTCCAACTTCTTGCCGAGGTCTGTCTGGGTGGCGACGATGGTGGCTTTCCGGTCCTTCAAATCGACGAATTCGCCGTTGAGCTGGTCCAACTCGCTAGACAGCCCGTTCACCTTGACCCCAGCTTCGATAGCGGCTTTCGCAATGTCTTCGGTCGACGCACCGGCGACACGCATGCTGCTTTGTTGGGCGGCCATGTTTGCTGATAGCTCCTTCAGGCCACGCTCCTGCTTCGCGATTTGCGTGCGGAGCTCCGCGAGCTTTCGATCCGTATCGCTCGCCTCCTGAGACAGCTTTGTGAGTTGCTGGCCATATTCGTGAAGTGCCAGCAGATATTCGGGGTTGACGACCCTGAACAGTCCCGGCGTTGCAAGAAATCCCATCAGCAAAAGAATTATGAATGTTACGACGCAAATTGTCGTGCGCATGGATCGTCTCCCCCTGAAATGATCCCATCATTCCATTGAATCAGGAGGACGGCAACCTAAGGGCGTGGACCAGAAGCGCGCCGCCTTGGCGCAGCGCACAATGGAGCCTCAATGCGCCTCCCAATTGTTCGCCGCGCGCGCGTCGACATGCAGCAGCGCCGGCGTGGGGCGGCAAGACCATCGCGCAATTGCCTGGAGGACAATTCAGTTCGCTCGCCCGGTCGAGAACGCGAACCAGAGGGCGATCATGACCAGCGCAAGCGCGAACACGCGGCGTACTGTCCTGCGATTGTTGGCGACGTCGATGGTCGATTGCAGCGAGCCCGCCAGCGTGACGATCGTGGCATGGATCAATGTTGCGATGGCGACATAGACGGCGCTGAGGACCAGCGTCTGGCTGACGACCGATCCGGCTTCGGCGCGGACGAACTCCGGCAGCACGGCGACGTAGAACACGGCCGCTTTGGGATTGAGCAGATTGGTGATCAGTCCGCGCCGGAAGGCAGGCCACGGCCGCGCCTCGCCATCACCCGCCGCGTCGGGCGCAATCTCCTCCTTGCCCGACCAGGCCTCCCAGGCCAGCCACAACAGATAGGCGACACCGCCCCAGCGCAACAAACCGTAGAGCAGCGGTGAATGATCGATCGCCGCGGCAAGGCCGAATGCCGCGATCACGCCGTATGTCATCAGCCCGAGCGCAATCCCGGCAACCGCCGCGAAACCTGTGCGCATGCCGCTGGAAAGCGATAGCGCGGCGAGATAGGTCATGTTGGGGCCAGGCGTGATCTCGATCACGAGCGCCGTCAGCGCGAAGGCGAGCAGCGGATTGAGATCACTCACGCGGTTCGCCCCTGGTGCCCGACCGGACGGCCGGTGCGCGGACGGATCAGTGCGCCTCGTCCCAATTGGTGGCGGCCCGGGCATCGACATGCAGCGGCAGCGACAGCAGCACGGCCGGGAACGGCGCGTCTTGCATCACGTGCTGCACGACGGGGAGCGTCTTCTCGACTTCCGCGTCCGGCACCTCGAAGATCAACTCGTCATGCACCTGGAGCAGCATCTGCGCCGAGAGCTTCTTCTCGGCGAGCGCGTCCTCGACGCGCGTCATGGCGCGGCGGATGATGTCGGCGGCGGTCCCCTGTAGGCGGGCATTGATCGAGGCGCGTTCGTTGAAGGCGCGCACCGAGGCGTTGGAGGCCTTGATGTCGGGATAGTACATCTTGCGGCCGAACAGCGTCGTCACATAGCCGTTCTTGCGGCAGAACTCCTTCGTCTCGTCCATGTAGGCGCGGATGCCGGGGAAGCGCTCGAAATACTTCTTGATGTAGGCCGAGGCCTCTTCGCGGGCGATGCCGAGCTGGTTGGCGAGGCCGAACGCCGAGATGCCGTAGATGATGCCGAAATTGATCGCTTTGGCGCGGCGGCGAATCTCGCTTGGCATGCCCTTGATCGGCACGCCAAACATTTCCGACGCGGTCATGGCGTGAATGTCGAGGCCATCGCGGAACGCCTGCTTCAGCACGGGGATGTCGGCGATCTCGGCGAGCAGCCGCAGCTCGATCTGTGAATAATCGGCGGAGACGAGCTTGTGGCCCGGCGTCGCAATGAAGGCGCGGCGGATCTTGCGGCCGTCCTCGGTACGAACAGGGATGTTCTGCAGGTTCGGCTCGTTCGACGACAGCCGGCCGGTGGTGGTCGCGGCCAGCGCATAGGTCGTGTGCACGCGATGGGTCTGCGGATTGACATAGGTCGGCAGCGCGTCGGTGTAGGTCGATTTCAGTTTTGAAACCTGCCGCCACTCCAGAATCTTCCGCGGAAAATCGTGGCCCTGCTCGGCGAGCTCGTCGAGCACCTGCGCCGTGGTCGACCACGCGCCTGTTTTGGTCTTAGTGCCGCCAGGCAGTCCCATCTTGCCGAACAAGATGTCGCCGATCTGCTTGGGGCTGCCGACATTGACCGGCTCGCCCGCGATCTCCTGGATCTCGGCCTCGACGCGCGCGGCTGTTTGCGCGAAGTCGCCCGATAGGCGCGATAGCACCTGGCGGTCGATCGAGATGCCGCGCCGTTCCATGCGCGCGAGCACGGAGACCAGCGGCCGCTCCAGCGTCTCGTAGACAGTGGTCATGTGCTCGGCGACGAGGCGGGGCTTCAGCACGCGCCAGACGCGCAAGGCGATGTCGGCGCCCTCCGCCGACAGCGGTGCCGCCTTGTCGATCGGAACCTGGTCGAAAGTGATCTTGCCCTTGCCGCTGCCGAGCAGCTCGCTCTCCTTCAGCATGGCGTGGCCGAACCAGCGCTCGGAAAGCGAGTCGAGCTCGTGCGAGCCGCGGCCGGCATCGAGCACATAGGAGATCAGCTGTGCATCGTCGGCGTTGCGCAAGGTGATGCCGTGCTGCGCCAGCATCACGGCGGCGAATTTGACGTCGAAGCCGATCTTGAGAATGCCGGCTGATTCCAGCACCGGCCGCAGCGCGTCGATTGCATCGGTGTGCTTGACCTGATCCGGCGCGAGGCCGGCGTCGAACAGGCCGCCGTCGCCGCCGGACTGCTTGTGTGCCAGCGGCACATAGCAGGCCTCGTTCGGTGCCAGCGCCAGCGCCACGCCGCAGAGATCGGCCTGCATGGGATCGATGGAGTTGGCCTTGATCTCGATCGCGACATGGCCGGCATCATGGATGCGTGCGATGAAGGCGTTGAGTTCGGCCAGAGTCTTGATCGCCTGGTATTTGGTCCGGTCGACCCGTTGATTGCGCAAGGCTTCCTCGCGCGCGGCTGCAAGCGAGATCGGCGCGCCCTTCAGACTTGCGGATTTGTCACCCTTGTCAGCGCCCTTTTTGGCCGTCGCAGGAGCGGCGAACAGATCGCCGGAGGTTTCCGCCGATTTAGTCCCCGCGCCGTCGCCCGATTTCGCCGCGCTGCTGTTGCTCGCATCCGCGTCGACATTGGCTGGATCGATCTGCGAATAATCGGCGACACGGCGCGTCAGCGTGGAAAATTCCATCGCCTTCAAAAAGGCGATCAGTTTTCGCGCGTCAGGCTCGTGGACCGCCAGATCATCCAGCGGCACCTCGAGATCGACCTTGTCATCGAGCAGCACGAGCTGCCGCGAGATGCGCGCCTTCTCGGCGTTTTCGAGCAAGGCCTCGCGGCGCTTCGGCTGCTTGATCTCGGTGGCGCGGAACAGGAGCTGTTCGAGGTCGCCATATTCGACGATCAGCTGCGCCGCGGTCTTGATGCCGATGCCGGGCACGCCGGGCACGTTGTCGGTGGAATCGCCGGCCAGCGCCTGCACCTCGACGACCTTCTCCGGCGGCACGCCGAATTTCTCGATCACCTCGGGAATGCCGATGCGGCGATCTTTCATGGTGTCGTACATTACGATCTTATCGTTCACGAGCTGCATCAGATCCTTATCGGAGGACACGATGGTCGTGGTGGCGCCGCGCTCGCTCGCCTGCCGCGCATAGGTCGCAATGAGATCGTCGGCCTCGAAGCCGCCCTGTTCCAGGCAAGGCAGGTCGAAGGCGCGCACGGCCTCGCGGATCAGCGCGAATTGCGGGATCAGATCCTCAGGCGCCGGCGGCCGGTGCGCCTTGTAATCAGGGTAGATCTTGTTGCGGAAGGTCACTTCCGACTTGTCGAACACGATCGCAAGATGTGTCGGCCGGTTGTCCTCGGGCATGTCGCGCAAGAGCTTCCACAGCATGTTGCAGAAGCCGAGCACCGCATTGACCTGCAAGCCGTCGGACTTGCGGTTCAGCGGCGGCAGCGCGTGATAGGCGCGGAAGATGTAGCCGGAACCGTCGACCAGGAAGATATGGTCGCCTTTTCCAGCCGCCTTGGCTGCGACCGGTTTGGCAGCAGCTGTCGCAGCAGTGGGCTTGGCGTCGGCTTTGGCGGAGGTCTTCGGGGATGTCTTTGGCATGGCCGCAATGTATGAATTTTTGCGGCAAAAGACAGCCTCGGCGGATCGCTATTTTGCCGACTCGCACAGCAAATCATGGCATCAGGCCAGGCAGCCCTCGATGAAACCTGCAACGGCGCGCACCGTGGGCGTGCGGCGCAGGTCGCGATGGACAACCAGCCAGACCTCGCGCCCAACGGGGCGGCCGCCGATGTCATGGCGCTCCAGCTGTGGGTCGGCCTCGCCGAGGAATTTTGGCAAGGCCGCCAGTCCAATTCCCGTCCGCGCGGCGGCCGCCTGGTTCTCCAGATCGTTGGTGCGAAGCACGATCTCGCGCGAGGCGGCGAAGCGCATCAGCCATCGCTGCTGAGGCGCTTCGTCCATGCTGGAATCGTAGGCGACGAATGCGAAAGCATGCGGTGGCGTCGTCTTCAGATAGTCAGGCGAGCCGTAGAGGGCGAACTCGAAATAGCCGATCTTGCGCGCGACGAGCCCGGGCTCCGTCGGACGCGACAGCCGAAGCGCCAGATCCGCCTCGCGACGATTGAGCGAGGCCGTGCGCTTCTCGCCGATCAGCTTGATCCTGATGCCGGGATGCTGTTGCAGCAGCCGGATCAGCTTCGGCGCGATCAGGAGGTTGGCGAGCGACGGTGGCGCGCTGATCGTGATCTCGCCGCCGATCCCGGATTTCGAGGCCTGCGCGGCGCGCTCCACCGCAAATGCCGTCTCCGTCATCGGAGCGCCGATCTTGGCGATGCGCTTGCCGTCCTCGGTGAGCTCGTAGCTGCGCGGCCTGCGGTCGACGAGCTTGAGCGACATGGATGCTTCGAGAGCCGCGACCCGACGGGCCACGGTGACATGGTCGACATTGAGGCTCCTCGCCGCGGCGGACAGGGTGCGCTCGCGTGCGAGCGCAAGGAAATGCTGCAAATCAGTCCAGTCCATCTGTGCGAATTCTCACATCCAGATCTCAATCCTGAGCAGTTTCGCAGATTTTCGCATCGTTCCATAGTTCTTCCGTCATCGACAGGAGGACCAGACATGGCCGTGATCGTGAGATTGAAGAGCCCGGGCGACGTAGACCAGCTCGAGCTGGCGAGCGCGGATCTGCCACCGCCAGGCCGCGGCGAAATCCGGTTGCGGCAGACCGCGATCGGCGTGAATTCCATCGACATCTACCAGCGCAAGGGTCTCTATGCGCTTCCGCCGGAGCGAATTCCCGGCGTCGAGGCGGTCGGCGTTATTGCGGCGCTGGGCGCGGAGGTGACCGGCCTCGAAGTCGGGGACCGCATCGCCTATGCGGGCGCGCCGGTCGGCGCCTACGCCTCCGAGCGTAATTTGCCGGCCTGGCGCTGCGTGAAGCTTCCCGCGGGCATTCCGGACGAGGCGGTCGCCGCCGCGTTCGTCAAGGGCATCACGGCAGACATGTTGCTCAATCGTGTTTTCCCGGTTGGCGGTGACACGACCATTCTGGTCCATAGCGCTGCGGGAGGGCTCGGGCAGCTCCTGACGCGCTGGGCCAGCGTAACAGGGGCGGTTGTGATCGGGACCGTCGGATCACACGCGAAGGCCGAGATCGCCCGCGCCGCCGGTGCATCTCATGTGATCGTCGGGCGGGACGCCGATTTCGCCGCGGCCGTTGCCGATCTCACCGCCGGGCGCGGCGTCGATGTCGCCTATGACGGCGTCGGCGGGATGACGTTGCAGAAGACCCTTGGCTGCGTGCGGCCATTCGGCGTCGTGGCGAGCATTGGCCAGTCGGCCGGCCCGATCCCATCGATCGATGTTCACGATCTCGGGCCGCGGCGCAGTCTGATGTTGGCCCGGCCGAGCGTCATGGCCCACATGAACGATGCCGATGCGTATCGCGGTTCGGCCGAGCGGGTGCTTGCCGCGATGACCGCCGGCGTGCTGCAGGTGAGCGGCACGGCCTACAGTCTGCGGGACGCGGCGCGGGCTCAGGCCGATCTCGAAGCCGGGCGGACGACGGGAGCTTTGTATCTGCGCCCTTGAAGCGGCCTATTCGGCCGCCTGCAACATCGGCCCGGCCTTCTTCGGCGCGATCCAGAATGCGTCGGGCCGCTCGAACAGAAAGTCGGCGTGCAGCCGCAATGCGGCCTGCCAGATCGCGAGCGATCCGAGCACGCCGACGATGGTCACGATCAGCGACATCGCGCCGATATCGGATATGACGCCTGTGTGCAGGAGCAGCGTTCGCGTCGCCGCCATCGGCAGGAAGAAGGCGAGATAGATCACGATCGAATGCTCGCCGAAGAAGCGCAGGAAATTGCACCATCCGGCGCGCGCCAGCAGCGTGCCTGATGTGATGATCGCACCGGCGCCGGCGAAGCCGAGCAAGAGCGAGACGATCTTCCATTCGCTGGCGCCTGATGCGACGAGGCCGGCATTGACCAGCGCCCAGGTCAGAAGCGCCGCGAGCGCGCGCACGGGATGGCTTCGTGCACGGTCCGACAGCGCAAACACGTAAGGCGCAAACAGGTAGCCGGAATAGAAGTAGACGAAGCGCGCGCAGAACTCGTCGATCGCGGTCCAGCCGGTCGTGATGCGCGCCGTCTCCAGCGCGGCCGCGATCAGCCAGATCGCCAGTGGCGGGAATCTGCGTGTCAGTTTTGTGACAACGAAGAAGACCGGAAGCAGGTAGATGAACCAGAGCGTGCCGAACGGCTCGATGAAAGATTCCAGATAGAGCAGGCCAACGTCACGCCAGCCGGTTTCGGCCGCGAAGGCAGGTGCCTTGAAGCCGAACTGGATTGTCACCCAGACGACATAAAAATAAGCGAAATGCACAACCTTGCGGTCGAGATAGGTTCGCCAGTCCCGATCGATCACCAACGGCAGGAACAGACCAGATATCAGGAAGAAGTCCGGCATCCGGAATGGCTTTGCGAAGGCCACGAGCAGATGCATGAACCCCGGTTCACCGGCGGCGAGCTCGACCCCCAGCACCGAATGCATCATCACGACCATGACGATGCAGATGCCCTTGGCATAGTCGACCCAGTCGACACGCGCGGCGGCCGGGGCTTTCGGTCCCCCGCTCGCGGCTGATGTGCCTGATGAAGCCATGGTGTCCCTTTTCGAGGCGTGTTCCGCCGGGGTCTGTGCGGCCGTGGGGCAGTGTGCAGCCGTGTGGCTTAGGATTTCTTTACTTGTACAATTCGCGTGCCTGATTTCGTGCCCGGACGGTTTCCTTCGGTCGGGAAAATGCTAAACCGCCCATATCCGGGGTTTCGTTAACCAAGCCAGAGCAGGGATTTTCATGCGAATCGCGATGATCGGAACAGGCTATGTCGGACTGGTGTCTGGAGCCTGCTTTGCTGATTTCGGTCACGACGTCATCTGTGTCGACAAGGACGAGAAGAAAATCGCGGCGCTGCATCGCGGCGAGATCCCGATCTACGAGCCGGGCCTGGACGAACTGGTCGCCAACAACGTCAGGGCCAAGCGGCTCGACTTCACCACCGACCTGTCCGGGCCGGTTGCGGGTGCCGACGCCGTGTTCATCGCGGTCGGCACGCCGTCGCGCCGCGGTGATGGTCATGCCGATCTCACCTATGTCTACGCCGCCGCGAAGGAGATCGCGCAGTCGCTGTCCGGCTTCACCGTGGTGGTGACGAAGTCGACCGTGCCTGTCGGCACCGGCGACGAGGTCGAGCGCATCATCCGCGAGACCAACCCGTCAGCTGATGTCGTCGTCGCCTCGAATCCTGAGTTTCTGCGCGAGGGCGCCGCGATCCGCGACTTCAAGTTTCCCGATCGCGTCGTGGTCGGCACCTCCGACGAGCGCGGCCGCAAGGTGATGGGCGACATTTATCGACCGCTGTCGCTGAACCAGGCGCCGATGATGTTCACCGCGCGCCGCACCGCCGAGATGATCAAATACGCCGCGAACGCGTTTCTCGCGACCAAGATCACCTTCATCAACGAGATCGCGGATCTGTCCGAAAAAGTCGGCGCCAATGTGCAGGAAGTTGCCCGCGGCATCGGCCTGGACAACCGCATCGGAACGAAATTCCTCCACGCCGGTCCCGGCTTTGGCGGTTCCTGCTTTCCGAAGGACACCAAGGCGCTGATCAAGATCGCGCAGGACTACGATGTGAGCTTGCGCATCGTCGAATCCGTGCTCGCGGTCAACGAGAACCGCAAGCGGGCGATGGCGCGGAAAGTGAGCCAGGCGCTCGGCGGCTCCTTGCGCGGCAAGACCATCGCGGTGCTCGGCCTGACCTTCAAGCCCGACACCGACGACATGCGCGATGCGCCGTCGATCCCGCTCGTCACGGGTCTCCTCGACATGGGCGCAAAGGTCAAGGCCTTCGATCCTGTCGGCATGGAGCAGGCCAAGGGCGAGCTGCCCAACATCACCTATTGCGAAGATGCCTATTCCTGCGCGCAAGGTGCCGATGCCGTCGTCGTCGTCACCGAATGGGCGCAGTTCCGCGGCCTCGATCTCGATCGGTTGAAGGCGACCATGGCCCAGCCCGTCGTCGTCGACCTCCGCAATATCTTCCGTCCCGAGGACATGGCCGCCGCCGGCTTCACCTACGAGAGCGTCGGCCGGCCACCGGTGCAGGGCTGATCTCGACATATGATTGTCATACCCCGCGAAGGCGGGGTATCCAGTAACCCCGATCGTCGTGATGATTGGGATCTGAGCTTACTGGATCATCCGCCGCAGTGCGCAATCGCGCACAAGGCGGGGGACGACGGAATCGCCATACTTGCCCCGCAACTTCGACACACCCTTGCCGATCGACGCCGTGCTCGACGATTTGTCGCGCACGCTGGATCGGCACAACGCAGCGGTGCTGGTCGCCCCTCCCGGCGCCGGCAAGACCACGCGCGTGCCGCTGGCGCTGCTCGATGCGCCCTGGGCGAAGGGCAAGAAGATCATCGTGCTGGAGCCGCGGCGCATCGCCGCGCGCGCCAGTGCCGATCGCATGGCCAAGTCGCTCGGCGAGCGCGCGGGCGAAACCGTCGGCTATCGCGTTCGCTTCGGTTCGAAGATCTCGCGTGCGACGCGCATCGAGGTCGTGACCGAGGGCATCTTTACCCGCCAGATCCTCGATGACCCTGAACTATCAGGCGTTGCCGCCATCCTGTTCGACGAATTTCACGAGCGCTCGCTCGATGCCGACATGGGCCTGGCGCTGGCGCGCGATGCGCAGCTGGGCTTGCGCGAAGATCTGCGCATCCTGGTGATGTCGGCGACGCTCGACGGCGCGCGTGTCGCAAGGCTGCTGGGCGAGGCGCCCGTTGTCGAGAGCGAGGGCCGCGCCTTTCCGGTCGAGACGCGCTATCTCGGCCGCAAGGCGGATGCGCCGATCGAGCGGCAGATGGCGGATGCGATTGCCTCGGCGCTCCGCGCCGACAGCGGCTCGGTGCTGGCGTTCCTGCCGGGCGCCGCCGAAATCCGCCGCACCCAGAAATTCCTGGCCGATCGCGTGCAGGATGCCAGCATCGAGATCGTGCCACTGTTCGGTGCGCTCGATGCCGCCGTGCAGGATCGCGCCATTTCTCCCGCACCCAAGGGCATGCGCAAGGTCGTGCTCGCGACCTCGATCGCGGAGACCTCGCTCACCATCGAAGGCGTGCGTATTGTCGTCGATTCCGGTCTCGCCCGCGTGCCGCGCTACGAGCCCGATATCGGCCTGACCCGGCTCGAGACCGTGCGCGCTTCGCGTGCTGCAGTCGACCAGCGCCGCGGCCGTGCCGGCCGCACCGAGCCAGGCGTCTGCTACCGGCTCTGGGACGAGCCGCAGACGGCCTCGCTCGCGCCCTATACGCAGCCGGAAATTCTCAGCGCCGATCTCTCCTCGCTGGTGCTCGATCTTGCGCAATGGGGCGTCGCCGATCCGGCCGCGCTGTCGTTCCTCGACCCGCCGCCGCAGCCGGCATGGAAAGAGGCCAAAAGCCTGCTCACCGAGCTCAATGCGCTCGATGGCGACGGCCGCATCACCGCCGAGGGCAAGAGCCTGCGCGCGCTGGCGCTGCCGCCGCGGCTGGCGCGCATGATCGTGGATTCGCACCGCGCAGGCGCGGGCGAAGAGGCGGCGGAGATCGCGGCCATCCTGACCGAGCGCGGGCTCGGTGGCGACAGCGCCGATCTCGAGCACCGGCGCGACCAGTTCCGCCGCGACCGTTCGCCGCGAGCGGCGAGCGCGCGCGACCTGGCGCGACGCTGGGCCTCGCAGGTCGCGGCCTCTGAGAAGGAGGGCCAACAGGAGGATCTCTCGACCGGGCTGATGCTCGCTTATGCCTTCCCGGACCGGGTCGCGCGCAACCGCGGCAATGGCAGCTTCGTGCTCGCCAATGGCCGCGGCGCCGCGGTGGAGCAAACCTCGTCGCTTGCCCGCGCACCCTACATCGCGATCGGCGAGATGACCGGCACGGCCGCGAGTGGCCGCATCCTGCTCGCCGCGCAGATCGCCGAAGCTGACATCGAGCGACATTTTGCCGAGCACATCGAGAGCGTCGACGAGATCTTCTTCGACCGCGGCGCGATGGCGCTGCGCGCGCGGCGCAAGCGCGTACTGCACGCAATCACGCTGTCGGAGGCCACGCTTTCGGTGTCGCCGTCGGAAGACACCGCGCGCATCTTCGCTGACGGGCTGATCGCAGCGGGGCTCGACCGGCTGCCCTGGTCCAAGGCCGCCAAGCAATGGCGCGACCGCGTGATGTTTCTGCGCAGAGCCGAGGGCGAGAGCTGGCCTGACCTGTCGGACGATGGGCTGATCGCGCGGCGCGATGATTGGCTGGTACCGGCGCTCTACGACAAGATCGCGCTGAAGGACATCTCCGCCGGCGATCTCTCCGATGCCCTGATGGCGCTGTTGCCGTGGGAGATGCGCGCGCGGCTCGACCGCGAGGCGCCGACACACTTTGAGGCGCCGACGGGTAGCGTGCTGGCGATCGACTATGAGGCCGAGCAGGGGCCGACCATCGCCGTGCGGCTCCAGGAATTGTTCGGCCTCAACACCCATCCGTCGATCGCCGCCGGCAAGGTGCCGCTGGTGCTGGAACTGCTATCGCCGGCGCAGCGCCCGGTGCAGGTGACCCGCGATTTGCCGGGTTTCTGGCGCGGCAGTTACGCGGCCGTCCGCTCCGACCTTCGCGGCCGCTATCCGCGTCATCCCTGGCCGGATGATCCGGCGATCGCACTGCCGACCCGGCGCGCCAAGCCACGCGGGACGTGAAGCCGCATTAACCGTTCGCTCATCCTTTTCGTCAAAATGAGACGGGCCCTACCGTGGCATCGCTCGCGAAGGGGCGCGCCGCGTGGTGAAATCGCGCGTTCGGCTCGGAAGTGGTGTGATGCGTAACATTATGATCTTCGCGGCCGTGATGATCGGCCTCGGTACATTCATGGCGCAGATGGCGGACAGAATGAGCTCCGCGTCCGCCACCTCAGCGCCGCATTCGACGGTCGCGCTTGCGACCACCGCGCCGGCCGGCAGCCGCAGCCTCAACATCCCCCGCGACATTCGCGGTCATTTCCAGACCGAGGGCCGCATCGACGGCCAGCGCATCGGTTTCATGGTCGACACCGGAGCTTCCGTGGTCGCGCTGAACGAGACTTCGGCTGCCCGCTTCGGCCTGCGTCCGTCGCGCAGCGAGTACAACGCCACGGTCACCACTGCGAACGGCACCATCAAGGCCGCGCGCACCCGCATTGCCATGCTTGAGGTCGGCGGTATCGTCGTGCGCGATGTCGATGCCATGGTGCTGCCGGACGCTGCGCTGTCCGAGAACCTGCTCGGCCTTTCCTTCCTGTCCCGCCTGAAGCGCTTTGAATACGCCAACGGCCAGATGGTGCTGGAGCAGTAAGAGCGGCCGCATTTCAGCCTCATCATTTCGAAACGGACCTGAGCGAGCGTGCGGCCGGTAACGTTTTTCCGTTACCAAACTGCCGCAATTATCGGCCATAAGCCTTCATTCCCGCCTTCCGCTGCGCCCTGGCATTCGCTAAGGCTGCATCAAGTCCCGCCATTTTCACGAGACCGCCTCAATGTTCCCCAAGCCGAAATCCGTCTTGTTGCCCAACACCTACGCCTTCGAATCCGAGCCGATGGTGAAGCCCACGGGTTTCCGCGAATACGACGCGCGGTGGTTGTTCCAGAAGGAAATCAACCTGATGGGCGTGCAGGCGCTCGGCATGGGACTGGGCGCGCTGATCGCGGAGCTCGGCGTCAAGCAGGAGATCGTCACCGGCCATGATTTCCGCGGCTATTCGGCCTCGATCAAATACGCGCTGATCTCCGGCTTGATGGCGGCGGGCTGCAAGGTCCACGACATCGGCCTTGCGGTGACGCCGATGGCCTATTTCGCGCAGTTCGATCTCGACGTGCCCGCTGTCGCCATGGTCACGGCCTCGCATAACGACAATGGCTGGACCGGCGTGAAGATGGGCGCCAACCGTCCGCTGACCTTCGGCCCCGACGAGATGACGCGGCTGAAGGAGATCGTGCTGGGCGCCGAGTTCAAGAACAAGGCTGGCGGCTCCTACCAGTTCCACGAGAATTATCCGGCGCGCTACATCGCCGACCTCACCAATCGCCCGAAGCTCAAGCGCAAGCTCAAGGTCGTCGCGGCCTGCGGCAACGGCACCGCGGGTGCGTTCGCGCCGCAGGTGCTGGAGGCGATCGGCTGTGAGGTGATCCCGCTCGATACCGAGCTCGACCACACCTTCCCGAAATACAATCCGAATCCTGAGGACATGGAGATGCTGCACGCGATCCGCGACGCGGTGCTGCATCACAAGGCCGATGTCGGCCTTGGCTTCGATGGCGACGGTGACCGCTGCGGCGTCGTCGACAACACCGGCGAGGAGATATTTGCCGACAAGGTCGGCGTGATGCTGGCGCGCGACATGTCGGCGATCCACAAGGACGCTCAGTTCATCGTCGACGTGAAGTCGACCGGTCTCTTCATCACCGATCCCGTCTTGCAGAAGCAGGGCGCCAAGACGGCCTATTGGAAGACCGGCCATTCCTACATGAAGCGCCGCACCAACGAGACCGGTGCGCTCGCCGGCTTCGAGAAATCAGGCCATTTCTTCTTCAACAAGCCGTATGGGCGTGGCTATGACGACGGCCTCGTGTCAGCGCTCGCGATCTGCGACATGCTCGACCGCGCGCCTGGCAAGTCGATGGCGGACCTCAAGGACGCGCTGCCAAAGACCTGGTCGTCGCCGACCATGTCGCCGCATTGCGCCGACGAGGTGAAGTACGGCGTCATCGACGCCGTGGTGAAGCACTTCGAAGGCTTGCAGGCCAAGGGCGCCAAGATCGGCGGCCAGGCGATCCGCGATCTGGTTACGGTCAACGGCGTGCGCGTCACGGTCGAGGACGGCAGCTGGGGCCTGGTGCGCGCATCTTCCAACAAGCCGGAGCTCGTGGTCGTGGTCGAGAGCCCGGTCTCCGAGCAGCGCATGCACGACATGTTCGAGATGGTGAACAGCGTGCTGCGTAACCATCCCGAGGTCGGCGAGTACAATCAGAAGATTTGAGGCGGGGCCGTAGCGCTCGCGATAGCCGCATTCACTGCTGTCATCACCCGCGAAAGCGGGTGATCCAGTACGCCGCGGCCTCTCGATTTTAACGCTGGCTTCACGGAATACCCGATCGCCCGGTCAAGCCGGGCGACGACAGCTTTCGTGTGGCGAGACTTAAGCTGCCACCACGGCCGGGATCGGCAGTGCCGTCACCGACTTGATCTTCTCCATCGCGAATCGCGAGGTGACGTTCTTCAGCGGCACGGCGGCGATCAGCTTCTTGTAGAAGACATCATAGGCCTGCATGTCCGCGACCACGACGCGCAGCATGTAATCGACGTCGCCGGCCATGCGATAGAATTCCATCACCTCGGGCATGGCGCTGACAGCTTCGGCGAATTTCTTCAGCCAGGCGTCGGAATGATCGGAGCTCTCCACCGAGACGAACACGGAGATGCCGAGCCCGATCTTGTTCTGGTCGACCAGCGCGACCCGCTTCAGGATCACGCCGTCGGCCTCGAGGCGCTGGATGCGCTTCCAGCAGGGGGTCGAGGACAGTCCGACGCGGTCGCCGATTTCGGCAACGGACAGGGAGGCATCCTCCTGGAGGACCATCAGGATCTTGCGGTCGATGGCGTCGAGGCGGCGGCTGGTCTCGGGGATCTGGACGGCGAGGTCGGTCATTTGAAGAACTTTGTTCCATTTCAGGGGCCGATTTCCCTGATATAGAGAAAATCCTTCTCTAGCAAGTCCATAATCTTGGCGCCCGGCCGCATCAGCGCCTCAGGTGCCGCGCAAAAGTCCTTCAACTTCAATACGTTGCGGCGCAGCGAGGCCACCACCATGGCGGGTGCATTTCAGCGCCGCGGCGGCCGCGGCGAATCGCAGCGCCTCGCGCAGGTCGCCAAGCTCGGCGAGGCGAAGCGTGAAGGCGCCATGGAAGACGTCGCCGGCGCCGAGCGTGTCCACGGCCTCGACCGGAAAGGCTGGCGTCTCCTCCAGCCGGCCCGCCTCATTCAGCCAGATCGTGCCCTCAGGGCCTCGGGTGGCGGCGAGGAAGGCCGGCGTCAGTTCGGCGAGCCGCTTCAGCGCCTCGCCGTCGTCGTTGATGTCGGCGGTCTCCTGCACCTGCTCGCTGGCGAACAGCAGATGCGAGGCGGTTGTGAGCAGGTCGTCGGTCAGCGCCATCGCGCGATCGACGCCGACGATGACCGGAATGCCGCGCCGGCGCGCCTCGGTGCAGAGATCGACGCAGAAGGCGCCGCAGCGGCTCTCGACGAGGACAGCCTGGCAATCGGCCAGCAATTCGTCGGCATCTGACAGCTTCACGCGCCACAGCGCGGGATCGCGATAGATCGTCAGCGTTCGTTCGCCAGACGCGTCGATGATGATCGCCGAGACGGGGGTGGTCGCGCCCGGGACGCGCACGAGGTGGCTGGTTTCAATCCCCTCGGCGGTCATCCGCTCGAGAATAAAACCGCTCGACGTCTCCAGCGCATCGCCCATCGGTCCCGCAAACGCGATGCGGCCGCCAAGTCGTGCCATCGCGATCGCGGCATTGAGCGCGTTGCCGCCGCAGATCTCGGCAAGATGCGTCGCGTTCGCCTTGCTCCCGCGCTCCGGTACGGCCTCCACCCGGAAGGTGAGGTCGCGCACGGGAATCCCGATGCACAGGATGCGCGGCGCGATCGCAGAGTGCGCCATCGGCTGCCTCAGCTCTTGTCGTGCACCCAGCGGCCGAGCAGATGGTGAGCGATCGCGAAGGGATGCGGGCCGGCGAGGCCGTCCGGATGCGTCCGTTTCAGCATCAGCGCCGCCTCGTCGCGCGTGAACCAGCGCGCGTCCTCCAGCTCGGAATGGTCGACCACGATGTCCTCGTTCAGCGCCCGCGCGCTGCAGCCGATCATCAGCGACGAGGGATAGGGCCACGGCTGGGTCATGTAATACTGCACGTCGGTGCAGCGAATGCCTGACTCCTCGAGGATCTCGCGGCGTACCGCGTCCTCGATGGTCTCGGCGGCCTCGACGAAGCCGGCGAGGCAGGAATACATGCCCGGCGGAAACTGCTTCTGGCGGCCGAGCAGGCATTTGTCGCCTGACGCCACGTGCATGATCACGACCGGATCGGTCCGCGGAAAGTGCTCGGCCTTGCAGGTCGGGCATTCACGCTTCCAGCCGCCTTCCTTCATCGCGCTGCGGGCGCCGCAATTGGCGCAATAGCCGTGGCGCTGGTGCCAGCCGACCATCGACTTTGCCATCGCGATCGCCGACAGCTGGTCGGGTGGGATCGCGCCCTGCATCGCCATGCCGCGCAGCTCGGTGACGGTGTAATCGTCGCGGCCGATCAGCTTCTCCGCCGCTGCCTGTGCCAGGCCCATGCCGAAGATTGCGGCGTCATCGCGAAGCCCTAAGAAGATCGTGCCGGGATTGGCACCGCATTTCAGCGCTTCGTCGATCGACAGCAGCGCGCGCACCTTGTCGCCTTCGCGCTTCACCAGCAGCGAGTCGCGGTAGACGACATAGGCGCGCGACGACGATTTCTGCTCCATCGCGAACAGCTTTTCGTCATCGCGGCGCAGATGCGCGGCGCGGTCGAGAATGTTGGTGACGAAGGCCGGCTGCCCCAGCGGAAACGAGTCGAATGCTGACATTTCTTGTTCTTTCAACCCAACCAGATTTTCTTGCGAAGCGCACTGATGAAATTCTGTACCTCGGTCGCGTCATGCGCCAAGGGCTTCATCACGCCCCACACCGGCCGCGGCCAGGCGGCGTCACTGGTGCGGCGTGCGATGATGTGAATGTGAAGCTGCGGCACGAGATTGCCGAGCGCGGCGACGTTGAGCTTGTCGCATTTGGTGATCTCCTTCAGCGCGCGCGAGACGCGGGAGATCTCGGTCATCAGTTGCGCCTGCTGCACCTCGTCGAGATCGATGATCTCGACCGCATCAGCGCGCCGCGGCACCAGCAGCAGCCAGGGATAATGCGCGTCCTTGATGACCAGCACCTTGGACAGCGGCAGATCGCCGATGTCGATGGTGTCTTCTTTCAGGCGGGAGTGCAGCGACCAGGCGGGTTCGGACATGGAGGTTTCCGGATGGCCCGAGGGGAGCGGGCGTGTTGGGCCAGACCATACGATAGGTGGTCGGCAAGGGGAAGAATAGCAACCGCATACGCGATCGTCGTCCTGGACAAGCGAAGCGCAGATCCAGGACCCATTACCCCAGGAAGTAGCTTTGCGAGGATTCGTGGTGACGAGCTTCGTGTCACAACTCCCCGCTGGGGCAATGGGTCCTGGCCTTCGCCAGGACGACGAAAAACTACGCCTCCGCCAGCACCCGCGCATTGGCGCGGATCGAGGCCTCGCTGACGCGGATGCCGAGGCCGGGGCCGTCGGGCACGACAACGTGACCCGCGCGGTTGGCAACGCGCTCTTCCAACACGTCCTCGGTCAACACGTGATGCGGCATATAGAATTCGCAGCCGAGCGAAATGCCCGGCGTCGCCGCGATCAGCTGCGTGCCGGCGGCAAGACCAATGCCACCTTCCCATAGCGTGCCGCCATAGCCGGGCAGACCGGCGATGTCGGCGATCGCCATGATGGCCTGCGCCTCGAACAGGCCACCGGCCTTCATCAGCTTGATCGAGACGGCATCGGCGGCCTCGCGGCGCACCACCTCCATCATGTCGCGGCGGTCAAAGCAGCTTTCGTCGGCGAGCACGGGTGTTTCCAGCGCCGCCGTGAGCTGCGCCATCACGTCGACAAACTTGCGCGGCACCGGCTGCTCGATGAAGGTCGGTGCGAACTCCTCGACATCGCGCAGGATCTTGATGGCGCCGAACGGCTGTAGCGCCTGGTTGTAGTCGACGCGCAGATCGACCTTGTCGCCGAACTCGTTGCGGATCGCCTCGAGGTGATCGAGATCCTCGCGATGCGGCTTCACGCCGGTCTTGACCTTGTAGATGACGTTGCCTTCAGGAACCATCTTCCGCATGCGCTCGAGATCGGCGGCAAAATCGGGATCGGCGATCGAGAAGGAAAGGGGGATGGTGTCGCGCACACGGCCCCCAAGGAGATCGGCGACCGAAAGCCCTGACGATTTGCCGACGATGTCGAGCAGCGCCATCTCGATCGCGACTTTTGCTTCGGCATGGCCAACCAGCGCGCGGTCGAGCTCCGCCATCAGCGCGCGGATGCGGCGGACGGGCTTGCCGAGCAGGATCGGCCGCAAATAGATATCGAGCGCGGCGAAGGCAGCTTCCGGCGTTCCCGTGAACACCTCCCACGGCGCCGCCTCGCCCCAGCCAACCACGCCATCGCTGGAGGTCAGCTCGATCAGCACGCGCTTGACCGTGCCCTTGACGTTACCGACGCCCTGCAGGCGCGCCATCTTGATCGGGCTTTCGATCAGGAACAGCCTGAGACGCTGGATGGTCGCTTCGCTCATGTCAGGCCTCCATTGACATGCCAGACCTGGCCCGTGACGTAAGATGCTTTCGGTGACGCCAGGAAGGCGATGATCTCGGCCACTTCCTCTGGCCGCCCGCGACGGCGCATCGGGATCAGTGCTTCGGTTGCGGCGATCTGTTCGGGTGAGAGCCGGCTCTCGCTCGGCTTGTCCTTGACGATGAGGCCGGGCGAAACCGCATTTACGGTGATGCCGTCCTTCGCAAGCTCCACCGCGGTGAGCCGCACCAGCGCTTCGAGCGCGGCGCGGCTTGCGGCCGTGGCTGCGAACGGCGCGAATTCGGGCCGGATCGCGTGTGCGACGAAGGAGGACACCGCAACGATGCGCGCACCTTGCCCCGCCCGCAGCAGCAGAAGTGCGGCCTCGACCATGCGTGTGAAGGCCAGCGCGGACTCATCCATCGCCTGCCGGAATTGATCCGCCGGCGTGCCGATGGCGCTGCCGCGGCGGGCGTGGCCGCCGACCAGGATCAATCCGTCGAGCCGGCCGAAGGCGGCTTGCGTGGCAGCGATGGCGTCGCTGACGGCTGTTGCTTCGGAAAGGTCGCCGAGACACTTCGCGACCACCGCGCCCTTTGCCTCCGCTTCGGCTGCGGTGGTGCCGAGTCCTTCCGCGTTCGCGCGCGTGTGCAGCAGCAGCGCCGTGCCGGGCGCGGCAAGCAGCTTTGCGGTGGCGCGGCCGATGCCGCTGGCGGCACCGGTGACGAGATAGACGCGATTGATATCAGGCATCACGAAGTTGCGTTGGCCGGCGGCAGCGCGCCGGTGCGGTGGAAATGGCTGAGGAAGGCGCGCGTCGCGGCTTCCCTGGGATTGTCGATCACCTGCCGCGCCGGGCCTTCCTCGACGACGATGCCGTCACGCATGAAGATCAGGCGGTCGGCGACCTCGCGGGCAAACGCGATCTCGTGGGTGACGATCACCATGGTCATGCCTTCGGAGGCGAGCTGCTGGATCACGTTCAGCACCTCGCCGACGAGCTCAGGATCGAGCGCCGAGGTCGCCTCGTCGAACAGCATCACATCAGGCTCCATCGCCAGCGCGCGCGCAATCGCGACGCGCTGCTTCTGGCCGCCGGAGAGCGTTGCCGGATATTGGTCCGCCTTCTCCGCAAGGCCCACCTTGGCGAGCTGGGCGCGCGCGAGCCTTTCGGCGTCGGCCTTGGCCATGCGTCGCACCGTGACCGGCCCCTCCATCACGTTCTGCAGCGTCGTCATATGCGGAAACAGGTTGAAGTGCTGGAACACCATGCCGGTGGTGGCGCGGAATCTTGCCAGCGTTTTCACATCAGGAAGCTTCGAGCCGTCGCCGAACGCAAAGCGCGTGTCGCCGACGCGGACGCTGCCGCCGTCGGGCACGACCAGCAGATTGATGCAGCGGAGCAGCGTCGATTTGCCCGAGCCTGATGGTCCGATCAGCGCGACAACGCCACCCTTGGCGACGTCGAGATTGATGTTCTTCAAAACCTCGTTGCTGCCAAAGCTCTTGCGCAGGCCACGGATGTCGATCTTCGAAGTGTCGCTCATTCGCTGACCGCCAGTCGCTTCTCGCCGCGGCGGACGATGATGGTGAGCGGGATCAGGATCGCCGCATAGGCGACCGCAACCGCGGTGTAGGTCTCCAGCGGCCGGTAGCTGTCATGGGCCGCGACCTGGCTCTGATAGACCAGATCGGGCACTGCCAGCACCGAGACCAGCGAGGTGTTCTTGAACTGGATGATCGACTGGTTCATCAGCGCCGGGATCATGCGCTTGATCGCCTGCGGCAGCACGATACGCCGCATGCTCTGGCCAGGGGTCATGCCGAGCGCGGCGCCGGCTTCCGACTGGCCCTTGTCGATCGAGATGATGCCGCCGCGGATGATCTCAGAATAGAACGAGCCGCCATAGAGCGACAGCGCCAGCGCCGAGGCCGTGATCGGCGTCATCTCGACGCCGGCGAGGATCGGCAGCGCGTAGTAGAACCAGATCAGCTGCACCAGGATCGGCGTGCAGCGGAACGCCTCGATGAAGGTGAGGGCGATGAGCCGCACCGGCTTCAAGCGCGACAGGCTGCCGAACGCCCCGAACAGGCCGAACACGAGGCCAAGCAGCACGATCACCACGGTGAAGCCGACGGTGACGCCAAGCCCGTTGAGAAAGAGCCAGCGATAGCTCCAGAGAATGCCAAAGTCCCACTGATACATGCGCGTCTGCTTCCTTCACCTCTCCCGCTTGCGGGAGAGGTCGCAGCGCATCGAAGATGCGATGCGGGTGAGGGCTCTTTCCTCTGGGAGAGTCTTGCCAGCGGCGACACCCTCACCCCGCCCCTCTCCCGCGAGCGGGAAAAGAGCGGAGCATGCCGACTGAACTCGACCCGAACTCATGAGCGATTACAGCGAAACGCCCGGCGGAATGTCCGCCTCGGTCACGCCCACCAGCTCCATGTTGGTGATGATGGCGTTGCGGATGAAGCCGAGGCCCTTGTTGAAGTCGATCCAGGTGTTGACGTAGTCGCGGAAGGTCTTGTCGTTCTCGCGCCGGAAGCCGGCATTCGACGTGGTCGCGAAGATCGGCGTCGGCAGCACGAACTGGCCGAGCGAGGGATTCTTCTTCAGTACCGTCAGCGACAGCATGGTGATCAGGCACTGCGCATCGACGCGGCCGGTCTGCAGCGCCGCGGTGGCGTCGTCGGCGGTCTTGAGGCGCGAGATCTGCGCCTTCGGCGTCAGGCGGCTGACGACCTGGTCGTGGGATGAGCCCTGGTCGACCGCGATCTTGATGTCGGGCGAGTTCAGCTCGGCCCAGCTCTTCGGCTTGAAGTCCTTCTTGCAGAGAATGCCGAAAGCGTTGTTGAAGACAGGCACCGAGAAGTCGACCACCAGCGCGCGCTTCGGGGTCGGGTTGAGGCCGAAGAAGATGTCGATCTTGTTGGACTGTAGATCGAGCACCGAATTGCCCCAGGTGGTTTCGGTGATCTCGAGCTCGGCCTCCATGTCGTCGGCCAGCCCCTTCGCGATGTCGATGTAGAAGCCCTTCCACTGGCCGCTGGCGAGGTCCTTCATGTAATAGGGCGCGCCGCCGCCGACTGCTCCGATCCGCATCTTCTTGGTGCGGCGGATGCGGGCAAAGGTCGATTCGTTCGGATCGGCCGCCTGGGCCACGGCGGGAGAGGCCAGCGCGCTCGCGGTCACCGCGCCGATGGCGCCAAGTCCGACAATCGATGCAACATCACGACGTGTAACCATTGGGATCAATCGCTTTTCTGGTTAGGTGGAGTTCCGGCAGCGTTCTTACCAAGGCGGCCGAGGCGACGGAAGCACAGCCTATCGGCTGAGCAGACCCGGAATTGCCCGGATGCTGGGCAAGATCAAGTGGCGCAATGTGATACCCGCTTGCTTTCCGCTCCCTTTGGCCCCAAATAGGGACCGGGAGATTGGCGGTGGACGAGCCACTCGCCAACCGGGTCAGGTCCGGAAGGAAGCAGCCCTAACGAGGTCCGGATCGGGTCGCTCGT
>Ga0209148_1000523_pt1 | contig 37832 bp, 32 predicted proteins | sample AraplaCol_mMF_r2_2_FD_184288 | JGI IMG/M metagenome (GOLD analysis project Ga0209148, IMG submission 184288) | Arabidopsis root microbial communities from North Carolina, USA - plate scrape CL_Col_mMF_r2 (SPAdes) (version 2) | ecosystem: Host-associated > Plants > Roots > Endosphere | place... | reverse complement strand
TACTGGAGCTCGGTGCTCATTGCCCGCCTCAATCTTACCGAGCACACTTCCCAATTCGGCCGCGGACTGGCCTAACACTGTCCACCATGTCTCCGAACATGTGTCCACCATGTCTCCGGTCTATACACAGGGGAGGGTTGGGGTGGGGTTGCTTGGGCGTTAGCGCATAGCCGATGTTCGCGAAGGTTCTTGCTGGCATGGGATGACTTGTAATTTGCGGTGGTGTCCACGTCCCGCCGCTCGCTTCGCTCGCACCCCACCCCAGCCCTCCCCTGCAAGCAGGGGAGGGAGCAGATCACTGCAGCGTCACACTTCTGGCCCGACCGACGTTCACTGCAGCACAGCCGTCGTATACGGCGGCAACGTCACCTTCCCATTCGCCAACACCACGCCACCATTGCTCTGCAACAGCACGGACGACACTGGCGCCTCGCCACCCAACTCAAACGTGCGCGCATCGCGCGACAGGTTGTGCACTACCAGCACGCGCGATTGCGCATCCTGCAAGGTATAAGCCACTCCGTGCGGATCGCTGATCGGCACGTTGCGCAGCACGCCATCGCGCAAGGCACTCACCTGCCCGCGCCAGCTGATCAACTTGCGATAGAGATTCAACAGCGAAGCGGGATCGCTGTCCTGCGCCTCCACCGACACCGCCGCGTCATCCGTCGTGCTCCAATCCTTCCAGTTGGCCGTGCCCTGACCCTTGCCGTTGCGATACCAGCGCATCGGCTCGCGCAGGTTCTCGTCGGGCTTGCTGCCTTGCATGCCGAGTTCTTCGCCGTAATAAATAAAAGGATGGCCGGGTAGCGTCAGCAGCAAGGCGGCAGCAACGCGCATGTGCGCCATGTTGTCGTCCAGCTGGCTCATCACGCGTTGCTGATCGTGATTGGAGAGGAACGGCGCATCGTCGAACGCGCCATGGTCATGCTGGCGATACGCCGCATAGGTGAATTCCAAGCCGCGGCCGATGCCGAGATTGCGCTCCTGGCTCACACTCCCGATCAGCTGCGCCGCAAGCGGAAAATTAAAGACGGTATTGAGTGGCCCCATGTACGGCGTCAGGTCATCCGGGTTCTGCCGGGACACTTCGCCAACCAGCCAGACGTGCGGATCAGTCGCTTCCAAGGCATGGCGATATTCGGCCCACCAGCGCACGTTCTTCTGCAGCGCGATCGGATCGTTCATGTCGCTACGCAGATCATCGTAGATGTGTTGCGCAGCATCCAGGCGGAACCCGTCCACGCCTTGCCGCAACCAGAAGCGGCCCACGTCGATCATCGCCTTGCGCACGGCGGGATTGTCGTAGTTGAGATCCGGCATGGCGCCGGTGAACGTGCCTTCGTAATACGCGCCGTTCGAGGCGCGATGCCAGGCCGGACCGCCCACGGCGCTGATGGCCTGCAAGTCCGTACCGGGCTTGGCCCACAGATACCAGTCGTGATGCGGATCCTTGGGATCCAGCGCCGCCTTGAACCAGGGATGCTGGTCGCTGGTGTGGTTGATCACCATGTCCATCACCACCTTGATGCCGCGCTTGTGCGCTTCGGCCAGCAGTGTCTCGAAATCCTTCAGCGTGCCGTACTGCGGATTGATGCCTTCGTAATCGGTGATGTCGTAGCCGTGATACGTCGGCGAGGGATTGATCGGCATCAGCCAGATGCCACTGACACCGAGCGACTTGATGTAGTCGAGCTTGGCGGTGACGCCGTTGAGATCACCGATGCCGTCGCCGTTGGTGTCGTCGAAAGCGCGAACGAAAATTTCGTAGTAGACGTCGGAAGCCTGCGCACCTGATTTCGTCGCGACTGCCTTCTCTTGTGCAAAGGACGGTACCGCCAGCAGCGCCAGCGCTGCGCTGAGTGCAAGAGCGCGCAGAAGAGTTCTGAACTTGGACATAAAGTCGCCTCCCGGGGATGGAGTGTCATCGTCGCGGCACGGCCGCGCAACGAAGTCGGGAAACGACGAAACGGGTCGCACCAGGTTGCGCCTGGAAAAAAGGGACCCGGTTCCACAATCGTCCACGGAACCGGGCCGGGGGAACGTGCCGGGCACCACGGGAGGGCGCCCGGCACTTTGCTGGGTTTACAGCTGGAAGTTCACGCCCAGGTAGCTGGTGCGGCCGAAGTACTGGATGGTACCGGTCTGCTGCGGATTGCCACCGAAGTACGTCTTGGTCGGCTGATTGCTCATGTTGAGCATCTGGTAGACCACGCTGAACTGCTTGGTGATGTTGTACGAAGCCTGGAAGTCGTACACGGTTTCGGCCGCAAACGTCACCAGCTGGTTGGTTACCGCGATCTGCGTGTTGGAGAGGAACGACGAACGGTAATTCGCCGACAGACGGGCCGAGAACGTGCCGTTGTCGTAGAACACTGCCGCACTCGCCACGCGCTTGGACAGACCGGGCAAGCCGATATACGTCGTCGGGCCAGCCAGGTTGGTCGGGTTGTGCACGTTGCTGTTGGTCATCGCCAGGTTCGCGTCGAAGCCCAGACCCGACCAGATGCCCGGCAGGAAGCGCGTCTTGGTGAACGATGCTTCCACGCCGCGCACGTCACCACCCTTGGCGTTATAGGCCGTCTGGTACTGGCCGTTCGCATACGGCTTGCCGGTGGTCGGATCGTTCGGCACGGTGATGCCAACCGAGGCAAAGTCGAAGTTGTTGTAGGTAACGGTCTGGATGAACGAATCGACTTTCTTGAAGAACACACCAACCGTCGCTGAGCCGGTGGAATCGTCGAAATAATGCTCGTAATCCAAGTCGTACTGGGTGGCGCGCAGCGGATTGAGCAGCGGGCTGGTGCTACCCCACACGTTGTACTGGCCATTCGACACCCACGAGCCTGCGCCGGCCAGCATGGTGTTGATCGGCGGACGCGACAGCACCTTGGCCGCGGCGAAACGCGTCTGGTCGTTGTCGGTCCAGTGGTAGATCAGGTTCATCGACGGCAGGTAATCCGTATAGGTCTTGCCCAGCCGGATCGGCGCATAGTCGCGGCTGCTGTTGCCGTTGCCATCGACAATCAACACGCCCGCGCCGTTGCCTACTTGCTGCAGGCCATCGCTGTATTGCGACTGGTGCGACACGCGCACACCGACGTTGCCTGTCAGTTCGTGACCGAACAGCTGCGCATCGATGTCGCCCATCAGGAACACGTCGCGCGTGCGCTCAGCGACCGAACCGCTCTGGATTTCCGACCAGCTCTGATCGGTGATGTTCTTCACCGGGTTGGCAACGATGCCGTGCGCGGCAAGAATCGCCGGGCCGTTGAGCGTCAGGAAGCAGGGGAAGCCACTGAACTTGCCTTTCCAGCAGGTGACCTGGGCAGCGGACGAAGGAATGCTCAGCGGCGGCTCGCCAGGAACCGGCGAGGTGTTCCATTCCGAACCGTAGACGTAGACCTCGCGATCCGCGTTGTACTGATGGTTGTTGAGATAGACGCCTGCTTCGATCGCCGAGAACACCGGGTTGTTCGGCATGTCGTACTGCACGCTGGTGCGGAACGCCTTGTCGCGGTCGTGGTAGATGTACGGATACACGCCATAACGCGACAACCCCATGTCGTTGAGGTTGGTGTAGAGGCCTGGATTGGCCAGCGACACGTTACCGATATTGCGGCCCTGGAACTGGAACGTCGTCGACTGCGCCATCAGCTGCGGCTTGCTGGTGCCCAGGCCCGTGTAGGGATCGGCGGTGGTGTCGACGTTGATCTCGTTGCTGGTGGCGCGCGACAGCGAGATGTCGGAGTCGACATGCCAGTTGCCGTGGTTCCACTTGAGATTCAAACCACCGGAGAACACGCTGGTGTTGGTGGTGTAGTTGTCGGCGGTGGTCTCGTTGGAGAACTGATTATTGTAGGGATTGTTGGTGCGCGGATCAGTGCCGCCGAGCGGATTGCTGCTTACGGTACCGCCGATCACCGTGCCCAGTGAACTCAACACCGGATTGGTAACCTGCGCGTTGTTGCCGTAGAAGTTCTGCGAACGCAGACCGTAACCGAACGAACTGTTGTTGAACTTGGAGAAAAACGTGTCCGAGGTCAGCTGCAGCTCATCGGTTGGGCGCCATACCACCGTGGCCAGATAACCACGACGACGCTCTTCGCCGCCGTTCTGTTGCAGCTGATAACCCTCCGGTAGATACGCCTTCTGCGGTGAGTTGTTGTTCAACTGATAGAGGCTGCCATCCGACGCCTCCCCCACAAACTGCTCGGACACGTGCGGCTGATAGAGATCCGCAAAGCCCAGGCCGACACCCAAGGTGTTGTTGAGGAACTTGCCCTGGTAGGCCACGCTCAAGCGATAGCCGTTCGGACTGGCGCCCGGCACGTCATGCGCCTGTCCGTCATAGCTGCCGCGCGCGTCGATATTGAGCGACTGCGCCTTGCTGTTTTCCAGCGGATTGGCCGTCTGCAATGCAATGGTGCCCGCCACGCCGCCGGTCACCAGCGACGCCTGCGAGGTTTTGTAGACGGTCGCCATGTTGATCAGCTCCGACGGATACTGATCGAACTGAATGTAGTTGGTGCCGCTGGTCGACGGCTGCTCGCGGCCATCCAGCGTGGTCTGGATGAAGTCACCCGAGAGGCCGCGGATGTTGATCTGCGAGGACATGCCGGCGATGCGTTCGGTCGACACGCCCGGCAGATGCGTCAGCGAGTCGGCGATGGATTGATCCGGCAAGCCGCCAATATCCGCTGCCGTGACCACGTTCTGGATGGTGTCGGCATAGCGCTGGTAGTCGATCGATTTTTCGACGCTGCTGCTGAAGCCGGTCACCGTCACGGTGGACAGGCTCTTGGCCAGCTCCTGCTGGCTCTTGGGATTGGTGGTGGCCTGACTGGTACCACCATTGCCGGTGTTGTTGCTGGCCGTGCTCTGCTGTTGCGAGGTACCGGGCGCCGTCTGCGCACCGTTGTCACCCGTCGCGGCCTGCACGCCGAAAGCCATGGTGAGACCTGCCGAAGCCAGAGCCATCACCAACACATTACGCTTGAGTATCACGTTCCCCTCCTCCCCAAAAAACATTTCTTGTAGGCGCCTCTTCTTGATCGTTTGCCGCCACGACGCTTGCCGTGGCTGCAACGGCAACTTGCACGCAGGCTTGAGACCTGCCGCGTGGAATGCATGGTAGGGCGCGTTTTTCCAAGCAGAGCACATCATGCATACGTATTCATATCCACCCGTGCACTGCCCTCATCGCAGCGCAGCAAAAGCGCGCCGTGCGTGCGCACGAAGACGGCGGCAGCGTGGGAAATGGCGGTAATGCAGGGGTTTTCTGCGGCACTCCCACCGCTGCACACCCCAACGCAAGTGTTTGTCCCACGATCCATGCCGCAACCGCAGCACAAATGAATACGTATGCAAATCCTGCGAGCAAGCAGAATCGCGCGACTAAGCTGCACCACGCCGACAAGCTCTGCGTCCTGCCGGGGAACGTTCGCCTGGTGCATGGGGATTCCTTGCGTTGCCGTCATTCCCGCGAAAGCGAGAATCCATTTACTCTTGCGGAAAAGCACAATGGATTCCCGCTTTCGCGGGAATGACGGCGAAGAAAGAACCTGGCATCCGTGGCGCTATGTGCCGAGGGAACGAAGCAGATCCGGCGAGTTTTCGGATTCACTAAGGAAAGCGTTTCACATGACCGATGCATCCTGGTGGCGCGGCGCCGTCATCTATCAGATCTATCCACGCAGTTTTCTGGATACCAATGGCGACGGCGTGGGCGACCTGCCGGGCATCATCCAGCGTCTTGATTACGTGGCGAGCCTGGGCGTGGATGCGATCTGGATCGCGCCGTTCTTCCGCTCGCCGATGGCCGATTTCGGCTACGACATTGCCGATTACCGCGACGTCGATCCGCTGTTCGGCACGCTTGAGGATTTCGATCGCCTGCTCGCCAAGGCGCATGCGCTGGGCCTGAAAGTGATGATCGATCAGGTGCTCAGCCACACCTCCGACCAGCATGCGTGGTTCAAGGAAAGCCGCGAAAGCACCAGCAATGCAAAAGCCGATTGGTACGTATGGGCCGATGCCAAGCCCGATGGCAGCCCGCCCAACAACTGGCTGTCGATCTTCGGCGGTTCGGCGTGGCAATGGGAACCGCGGCGCGGCCAGTATTACCTGCACAACTTTCTCGCTTCGCAGCCGGATCTGAATTTCCACAACCCGGACGTGCGCGCGGCGGTACTCGACAACGTGCGCTTCTGGCTCGACAAGGGCGTGGATGGCTTGCGCCTGGATGCGATCAACTTCTGCTTCCACGACAAGCAGCTGCGCGACAACCCGCCCAAGCCGAAGGAAAAACGTGTCGGCCGCGGCTTCAGTCCGGACAATCCGTACGCGTTCCAATATCACCTGTACAACAACACGCAGCCGGAAAATCTCGATTTTCTGGAAGACCTGCGCCAGTTGCTCGATCGCTACCCCACCGCGGTGACGCTCGGCGAAATTTCCTCGGAAGATTCGCTGGCGACCATGGCTGAATACACGCACGGCCATCGCCTGCACATGGGCTACAGCTTTGAATTGCTCAGCAGCGATTACAGCGCCAGCTACATTCGCCAAACGGTCGCGCAGCTGGAAGCGCAAGTGAGCGAAGGCTGGCCGTGCTGGGCCATTTCCAACCACGACGTAGAGCGCGTACTCACGCGCTGGGGCAATGGCAACGCCTCGCCGCGCCTGGCCAACCTGCTTACCGCCATGCTGTGCTCGTTGCGCGGTTCGGTATGCGTGTATCAGGGCGAAGAACTTGGCCTGACCGAAGCCGACGTACCCTTCGAAGCACTGCGCGATCCCTACGGCATCACCTTCTGGCCGAACTTCAAAGGCCGCGATGGCTGCCGCACGCCGATGCCCTGGAACGACGGCTCGTTCGCCGGCTTCAGCGCGGTGGCGCCATGGCTGCCGATCGACGAGGCGCACAAAGCGTTGGCGGTGTCGCATCAGGAAGCCGATCCGAATTCCGTGCTGCAAGGCTTCCGCCGCTTCATGCGCTGGCGCGCAACGCAGCCTGCGCTTCAACATGGCGACATTCGTTTTCTGGACGTGCCTGAGCCGGTGCTGGCCTTCGTGCGCAAGGATGGCGGCGAACAGGTGCTCGCCGTGTTCAATCTTGGCAAGCAGCCGCAGACCGTCGCGTTGCCGGCATTCGATAGCATCACGCCGCTGGAGGGGCATGGCCTGGAGCAAGGCGTATTGCGGAACGGGCAGCTTGAATTGCCCGGACATGGCGTCCTGTTCGCGCAGGTCTCGTAACCTCCCCGTGGCCGTCATTCCCGCGAGAGCAGGACGTAGCGCGAAACGCGGAGACCATCCGAAGGACGCCCCGAAGGGGTGAGCGAAGCGAATCATCATTTGCTCTGATGCAAAAAACGAGGATGGATTTCCGCTTTCGCCGGAATGACGGCCATCGGATTACGAGAACCACTTCCCCTAAGAATCAAACCACTTAACCGTCTAAATTCACGGCTTCGTCACGTTTCCCCGCCTAGCTTTCACATACGCAATCCGCCGGAAACAGGGGCCGGCGGAGAGGCCCTCACTGTCTCCCTGGATCATTTTGGCGGCGCTCCGACCCAGCGCCAGGTAAACGCGTTTTACCGTGATATCGCTGCCAGGGCTGCTTTGTTTCCGCCCGCTATTCAAAATCGCAGCAGCGGATCGACACGGGTGTTCTTGTCGCATTTTGCCGATCATTGCGTTGTGCTCGTTTCTCTCACGGAGAGAGCCGCCATGAATTACAGCGAATACTTAAGGCCTGTCAGTACGGCGTTTGCAACGCCTGCCGAACACCCATCAACGGGCTTGCACATGCCGAACCTGCATTACCCCTGGGCCAGCGCCTGCTCCCCGCACGCGCCGTTTGTCGAAGCCCGCATGCATCAATGGCTGCTGCAATATGGCCTGATTCCCAATGAGCACTATCGCGCACGCCTGGCGCGGGCGAAGTTCGGCTGGTTGGCGGCGCGCTGCCATCCGTATGCCTCGATGGAGCGGTTGCAGACGATCGCCAATTTCTATGCCTGGTATTTCCTGGTCGACGACTGGTTCGTGGGCAATACCGAAAAGGTATCGGAGTACACCATCTCCAACCTCACTGCCGTGATCGACGTACTCGACGCCGGCCGCACGAGCAACGAGCCCGTCTACGGCGAAGCTGCCTGGGCGGATATGTGCCGGGATTTGCGATCGAGCATGTCCGGCGCGCAGTTCGAACGTTTCGCCCATGCCATGCATTTGTGGGTGGGCATGGCCGGCTTGCGCATGCTGGAGCACACGCACGCGCAAGCGCCTCAGGCGCATCGGCGCGAAGCCATCCTGCGGCTTGCCGGCGGCTTGTATCCCTGTCTCTACCTGATCGATTTCGCCAATGAGCAACCCCTGCACCAGGAAGAACACGATCGGCTGAACGTGCAGCAGTTGCGCCGGCACACCAACCGCATCGTGTGTTGGAGCAGCGACGTGCAGCATCTGGGCATGGACGTCCGCCAATCGGCGCCCCGCCGCAACACGGTGGCGCTCTACACCAGCCAGGGCTACTCGCTCCAGCACAGCGTGGACCGCGTCAGCGCGCGCATCCGCACCGAACTGGAAGCGTTCTTGCGCGCCGCCACGGCCGCCAAGGAAAGTGCGGGCCCCGCCCTTTCCAGCTACATCAGCGGGCTGAAGCACTGGATGAGCGGCTACCGCGACTGGCTGGCCGCGCAGCACAGCACGCGGGCGTTTGCCGAGCCGGAAGCGGTGATCAGCGCCTGGTAGCAGGCATGCCCGCATTGTTCACGGTGCAGTGCAAAAAAGCACTTGACGCATGCATCTGTAACCAAAAGTCGACTCGCTGAAAGCTAACGTGGTTAAAATCTTGTGGTTCGGCCGGGCGCGCGCCTACCCCTGCCCGGGCGGTTTCGATCGTTTCCAAGAAGCCGCCCTGCCACGCGCCCTCCATGTCCCCGTGACTTGCGCGCCGCAAGCGTGCACGGCGAGGCCATGGCGTCCGAGTTGCTCCGACACCATCGAGGACCCAGCTTTTGAATACAGCGAACGATACGGCAGCACGACGCAATCCTGGCGTGAGCGGCATGAGCCTGTACGTGCCCCGCCCGCGCGTCTCCCTGCGTGACTGGTGCGAATGGACGGGAAATTCCTGGGACAAGGTGCAGGCCGTGGTCGGCCGCAGCTTCCGTCAGCCGGCGCCGTATGAAGATGCCTACACCATGGCGGCCACCGCCGTGCTGCGCTTGATCCAGCAATACAAGATCGATCCGCGCAACGTCGGCCAGCTCGCGCTGGGCACCGAAAGCAGCAAGGACAACTCCGCCGGCGCCGTGATCGTGCGCGGCATGGTCGATCGCGAACTGGAACGCTTAGGGTTGCCGCGCCTGTCGCGCCAGATGGAAGTGCCCGAGTTCAAGCATGCATGCCTCGGCGGTGTGTACGCGCTCAAGAGCGCGCTGCGCTATGTGGCGTTCGATGCCCACGGTCGCCAGGCGATCGTGGTGTGCAGCGACATCGCCGCTTATGAACGCGGCTCCAGCGGCGAACAGACGCAAGGTGCCGGCGCCGTGGCGATGCTGGTGGAAGCGCAGCCGAAGCTGTTCGAGGTGGATCTGGCGCGCGCAGGCAGCGCATCGGATTTCCGCGGCCCGGATTTCCGCAAGCCATTGCTGCGTTACTTCCATGAGGAATACGGCCAGCGTCATCATCGCCTGCACGACTTCCCCATCTTCAGCGGCAAATACTCCACCTTTGCCTATCTCGACGAAGTGGGCCAGGCGACCGATGCGATGATCCAACGCCTTGGCGTCTCCGATCTCGACTTTCTGGAAGGCGCCAAGGGCCTGTTCTTCCACCGCCCGTATCACATGATGCCGCTGCAGGCATTGGCCTTTATCTACGCCCGCGCACTCGCCCGCGCACCGCAACCCAATGCGGACTTCCAGGCACTGTGCGAACAGGCCGGCGTGTCACCGGAAGGCGTGATCGCCGAATGCCGCAATACGCCGGATCTGTTCGGCGAATTCCTGAGCCAGGGCGCCCATGCCGAAGCACCACAAGATGCGCATCCGCTCACCACCAAGCTGTCGGGTGTGGTGCGCAAGAGCCCCGCGTTCCAGCAATTGCTGGCCACACGCGTGAACCTGGGCACCGATTGGGCGATGGAACTGGGCAATCTCTATACCGCCGCGCTACCGGCGTGGATTGCTGCCGGCTTCGAGCAAGCGCTGGAAAACAACGTGGAATGGACCGACGCCAAGCTCTACGCCATCGGCTATGGCAGCGGCGATGCATCCGAAGCGATTCCGCTGCGTGTAGTGCCAGGCTGGCGCGAAGCGGCGGCGAAAATCGGTTTCCGCGCCGCGCTGGCGGAATCCACCGACCTCACCCGCGAGCAATACGAAGCCATGCACGATGGCCAGGACGTCGCGCTGGATTGCCCGCCCGTCAACCAGTTCGTTATCGCGCGCACTGGCGACACGTATGAAGCCGCGTTCCAGGATCTGGGCGTGGATTACTACGAGTTCGCGCAGTAATGCAGTGAGACGTGTAGGTCGGGGTGAGCGAACGCGAACCCCGACATCGCCATGCCTATCCCGATGACGACGTCGGGGTTTTCACCCCGACCTACGGCTGCAGGTGGTTCCAGAAATCGCATTGACGCAGAGCGCCCCCTGAACCCCTTGTGATTTTGTGCAAACGCACATAACAATGCCGTAACGCCCCTGCGGGAGAGGGGAGCGGCCGGTGACGGCCAGCGTCGGGGGCGTCCAGCGTCAATCAACTTGGGGAATCTTGCATGTCCAAACGATGGGCCGCGGCTGTCGTTCTAGCCGGTTTTGCCGTGACCAGTACCAACGCATGGTCAGACGATGACATTTTCAGCAGCGGCCATGTGGATGGCGATCTGCGTCTCTACAACTACAGCCGCCTCTACGCCAGCAAGACCGTGCCGAATGCGAACGCCTTTTCCATCGGCGCGCTGATCAATGCGCAGACGGGGACGTTTCTCACCGGCTTCAGCGTGGGCGCATCGTTCGCCACGGCCAATTCGCTAGGTACGTATTCGGATCAGCTGGCCAAGGTCGACACGACGCTGGCGGGGCCGACCAACTCCATCGCCGCCTTCAGCCAGGCCTATCTGCAATACCAGCACGGCATGTTCCTGTTTCGCGGCGGCTATCAATATCTGGCCGACGATCCGTGGATGGGCAACAACGATGCGCGCGTCATTCCTTCTTCGTACAACGCGTTGAAAGTGCAGGTCACTCCGCTGGCCGGCTGGAACCTGTTCGCCGTGCGCGAATACAGCTGGAAAAGCCGCACGTCGGAAGGCATGTATCCTGACAACCTGTATTACCCGTCCAAGTACGACGGCGATTCGATGTACGGCAACAACGGCTCGCTGCCGCTGCATGCGCGTTCCGCACCGGGCACCTGGGAAGGCGGCACCACCTATGTCGGCCATGGCGTGAATGCGCAGTTTCGCTACTACGACTTCATGCACTTCGCGCGCAGCGCGTTTGCCATGGGCAGTTATGTCTTCGACACCGGCAGCGGCTTTAATCCGGCAGTCGGCGCGCAATACCTGGCGCAGAACTATGGCGCGGACAACCGCTTCACCGAGACTGGCACCAAGTTGTTCGGCGTCGCGGGCAATCACATCAAGAGCCGCGTCATCGGCGGCGATGTCGGCGTGGTCATTCCAAATGGCCGCTTCGATGTGTTCTATAACAAGGTGGCGCATCAGCAAGGTGCTGTCGGCGGCGGTGCGCTGATTTCGCCCTTCACCACCAATTACGCCAGCGATCCGCTCTACACCACCTCGATGATCCGCGGCCTGATCGAATCCGGCCCGGGCCACGCATGGAAAGGCAAGTTCACCTACGACCTGTTCGACAAGAAACTCGAACTTGCCACCGCGTACGCCAAATACTTCACCTATTACCGCGGCACCAGCCACGATCTGTACGTCGACGTGATCTATCACCTGGACGGTATCTTCAAGGGCCTGACGTTGCGCAACCGCTGGGAGCTGTCCAACGGTGGCATCAACAACCTCAACCCGACCAACAAGACCTTCGTCTACAACCGGTTGATGATCGACTACAAGTTTTAAGCGCGCGTGAAAGGAAGGCGGCCGACGCCTTCCTTTTGCCCGATCCCAGCGCCTATGATCGACCCAACTTTTTCGCGGAGCGAACCATGCGCGCCATTTTGATCGTCCTGGGACTCGTGCTGCTGGTCGGCGGCCTGTGGGTCGTGTTCGGCCACGGCAGCTATACGCAGACCGACACCTTGCTGCAGGTCGGCTCAGCCAAACTCACCGCCAAGCATGACAAGGCAATTCCGGAGTGGATGGGTATCAGTGGAATTGTAGTGGGGGCGCTGCTGGCGATGGGCGGGTTGTTTTCGAAGCGTTGAATCTTGCGTAAAACTTCCCCCGCCATTCCGGCGCAAGCCGGAATCCAGTGAAAAGATGCGGTGCGAAGCACTCGACATAAAGAAGTTAGGAGTGCTTCGCACGAGTATTTGTACTGGATTCCGGCCTGCGCCGGAATGACGACAAGGCAAGCTCCGGCATGCCGAGGAACAGTTAGAGAGAACACGCCCCACCCGCTACAATCCCGCGGATGGATGTCTCCCACCTGATCGACTCGCTCAACGACGCGCAACGCGACGCCGTCTGCGCATCCCCCGGACACTATCTGGTCCTCGCCGGCGCCGGCTCCGGCAAAACCCGCGTGCTTACCAACCGCATCGGCTGGCTCAACCAGGTCGAGCGCGTGCCGCCGTGGGCGATTCTTGCCGTAACCTTCACCAACAAGGCTGCGGGCGAAATGCGCGCGCGCCTGGACAACCTGATTCCGGGCGGCACGCAAGGCCTCACCGTCGGCACGTTTCACGGCATCGCTCACCGCCTGCTGCGTCGTCATTGGCGTGAAGCCGGCCTGCCAGAAAGTTTCCAGATTCTCGACGCGGACGATCAACAACGCATGGTCAAGCGCGTGATCGCCGGGCTCGGGTTGGACGAAGCACGTTTCCCGCCGCGTCAGGCCGCCTGGCAGATCAACAGCTGGAAGGACGAAGGCAAGCGCCCGGAAAACATCGAGCATCATCAGCACCCGGTGACGCGCACGCTGGTGCAGATCTACCAGGCTTATGAAGACGGCTGCCAGCGCGCCGGCCTAGTGGATTTCGCCGAACTGCTGCTGCGCGCGCACGAGCTATGGCTGAAACAACCCGCCGTACTGGAGCATTACCAGCAACGCTGGCGCTATCTGCTGATCGACGAATTCCAGGACACCAACGCGCTGCAATACGCATGGATTCGCGTACTTGCCGGCCGCAGCGGCCAGGTGTTCGTGGTTGGCGACGACGACCAGGCCATCTACGGCTGGCGCGGCGCCAAGGTGGAAAACGTGCAGCAATTCCTGCGCGACTTTCCTGGCGCGCGCACGATCAAGCTGGAGCAGAACTACCGTTCCACTTCCACCATTCTGAAAGCCGCCAACAGCGTGATCGAACGCAACGGCAACCGTCTCGGCAAACAACTATGGACGGCCGGTGAGGAAGGCGATCGCATCGCCGTGTATGCCGCCTACAACGAACAGGACGAAGCGCGCTTCGTGATCGAGCGCATCCGCGAATACATCGCCGAACATGGCGATGCGAAAGATTGCGCGATCCTGTATCGCTCCAATGCGCAGTCGCGCAACTTCGAAGAACAGCTGATCCAGCACGACGTTCCGTATCGCGTTTACGGCGGCCTGCGCTTCTTCGAGCGTGCGGAAATCAAGGATGCACTGGCGTACCTGCGCCTCACCGCCAATCGCCATGATGACGCTGCGTTCGAGCGCGCGGTAAATACGCCGCCGCGCGGCATTGGTGACCGCACGCTGGATGTGTTGCGTCGGCGTGCGCGTAGCGAGGCGACGTCGATGTGGGAAGCGGCGTTGAGCGAGCTCACCGGCAGCAATGAATTGGCGGGGCGGGCGAAGAATGCGGTGAAAGCGTTTCTCGCCATGATCGATGAGATGGCCCGCGCTTTTCAGCCCCTCTCCCCCCGGGAGAGGGGTTGGGGTGAGGGCACGGACTCGCCGGATACAGCGAGCCTGCTCGCTTCGCCCGAACCCGCACCCCCAGCACCTCTCCCGAAGGGAGAGGGGGGCCAAGCCCTTTCTCTCGCCGAACAAATCGACCACGCCATCACTCAATCCGGCCTGCGCGACTTCTACGAAAAAGACAGCCGCGGCAACGCCGAATCGCGCGTGGAAAACCTCGACGAACTGGTCAACGTCGCCAGCCGTTTCGAACTTACGCCGGACGACATCGAAGCAGGCTTGAGCGAACTCTCCGCCTTCCTCTCGCACGCCGCGCTCGAAGCCGGCGAAGGCCAGGGCGAATCCTGGGACAACTGCGTGCAGCTGATGACGCTGCACTCGGCCAAGGGCCTGGAATTCCCGCTGGTGTTTCTGGTCGGCGTGGAAGAAGGCCTGTTCCCCAGCCAACGCTCCGTCGAAGACGAAGGCCGGCTGGAAGAAGAACGCCGCCTCGCCTATGTCGGCATCACGCGCGCTCGCCAGCGTCTGGTCATCACGCATGCCGAATCGCGCCGCATGCACGGCACGGAAATGCTTTCGCGCCCTTCACGCTTCCTCGCCGAAATACCGCCTTCCCTGCTCGATGAAGTGCGCCCGCGCGTGCAGGTAAGCCGCCCCCTCTACGCCGGCCGCTTCAACGAACCGGCACCTTCGTTGCAGGAAGACATGCCGGTCAAGCTCGGCCAGCGTGTTAGCCACCCGAGCTTCGGCGAAGGTGTGGTAGTGAGTGCCGAAGGCAGCGGCGCGCACACGCGCCTGCAAATCAATTTTGAAAGCGCTGGCAGCAAATGGCTGGTGGCGGCTTACGCCAAGCTCACTCCGCTGTAAGGATGCTGCGGCGATGAACGAGCGTCCCATTCGCGAACTGCGCCGCGAACTCGGCAAGTTTCATCAACAGCTGCAAGACGTCTATCAACGCCTGCCGTGGAGTCATCGCCTGGTCAACGGCCTGTCCCTGGCGGTGCAGGCACTGGCCGCCGCCAGCCTCGGCTACGGACTGGGTTTGCTGCTGCATACGCAACAGGCGTTCTGGGGTGCGCTTACCGCCATCGCGGTGACGCAGCAGAGTTACATCGATACGCGCAAGTCATCCATCGATCAGGTGCTCGGCGCGGCCATCGGCGCCACCATCGCCATGATCGGTTCGTATCTGGCGCAGGACAATTACCTCGTCTACGCCATCACCATGGCCATCTCGATCGTGCTGTGCTGGCTGTTCAACATCGGCAGCGCCGGCAAGCTCAGCGCCACCACCGTCACCATCGTGATGCTGGTGCCGCATAACGGCCCGTTCTGGACCATCGCGCTCACGCGGCTGGGCGAAGTCACCATCGGCATAGGCAGCGCCTTGCTGGTGACCTGGATGGCGAACAAGCTGGAAAAGCTCTGGCAACACGATACGTAGGTTGGGTTACCCCGGACTTGATCCGGGGTAACCCAACGTCTTCGTCGCGACATTGTTGGGTTACGCTGCGCTAACCCAACCTACGGCTCAATCGCTGATCTATGATCTACGGGAACGCCGAACCCGACAGGAAGGCACGGATGGCCAAGCTCATCCCCACCCGCAACAGTTGCCTGGGCCGCATGACGTCCGGCGAAAAACGCCTGTCCGAGCGGCTGGAACAAAAGCTCGAAGACGATTACCTGCTGTGGTACGACGTGCCGATCAGCCGGCATCAATGCCGTCCCGATTTTGTGATCTTCCATCCACGCCGCGGCCTGCTGGTGCTGGAAGTGAAGGATTGGGCGCCCGAACGCATCATCGCCGACAAGACGCAGTTCACGCTGATCACCCAGCGCGGCATGGTGAAGGAAATCAATCCGCTGATGCAGGCGCATTCGTATGCCATCCGCATCAACGAAGAGCTGGAACGCGATCCCGCGCTGATCCATCCCGCCCAGCATCGTCACGCCGGCAAGCTGATCATGCCGTGGGCCTACGGCGTGGTACTGGCCAACATCAGCCGCAAGCAGTTCATCGATGGCGAACTGGAACATGTTATTCCGCCGCACTTGGTGATTTGCCGCGACGAGATGTACGAAAGCGAGGATGCCGAGAGCTTTCAGGAACGCCTGTGGGCGATGTTCCCGCAAGTTTTCCCCTGTGCACTCACCTTGCCGCAGATCGATCGCATCCGCTGGCACATGTTTCCCGAGCTGCGCGTGGAGTGGGGTGAAGGACAATTCGGGCTCGCGTTTGGCGGCAACGACGAAAGCAAAACATCCGTCGATATTCCTGATCTTATCCGCGTGATGGACATGCAGCAGGAGCAGCTGGCGCGTTCGCTCGGCGATGAGCACCGCATCATCCACGGCGTGGCCGGCTCCGGCAAAACCATGATCCTCGGCTTTCGCGCGATGCATCTGGCGCGCACGCTATCCAAACCCATCCTGGTGCTTTGCTACAACAAGACCTTGGCCGCGCGGCTAGGCCAGCTGATGGGCGAGCGCGGTCTGGCTGACAAGGTGCAGGTCTACAACTTCCACAGCTGGTGCCGCGCCATGCTGAAGGCGTATCACGTGCCGCTGCCTCCGGATGGCGATGGTTTCTTCGAGGCCATGGTGGAGCGCGTGATGCAGGGCGTGGAGCACAACCAGATTCCGCGCTTTCAATATGGCGCCGTGCTGATCGACGAAGGGCATGATTTCGAACCGGAGTGGTACCGCCTGATCGTGCAGATGGTCGATCCGTCGACGCAATCCTTGCTGGTGCTTTATGACGACGCGCAAAACATCTACGGCAAGGCCAACCGTCCCGCGTTCACCTGGAAAAGCGTGGGTGTGCAGGCGCAAGGGCGCACCACCATTCTGCGCATCAACTATCGCAACACGCTGGAGATCCTTTCCGTTGCCCGTCTTTTTGCGCAGGCGCTATTCGATGAGCGCGCCGTCGATGACGACGATGTACCGTTGATCGCCCCCGAAAGTGCCGGGCGGCGTGGCGCGATTCCTATCTTGATCCGTGCTGAAAACGCGAGCGCCGAGCTGCGCACCATCGTGGAACGCATTCGCTTAGAACAACAGCAAGGACGCACGCTTTCGGACATGGCCGTGTTGTTCCGCAACCATTGGGAAGGCGACAAGATTCAACAGACCTTGCAGCATGCCGGCATCACCAGCCGCCATGCCGATGGCGTCGGCAAGAGTTCGCTTTTCTCGGGGGAAGACAGCGTCAAGCTGGTAAGCATGCACTCCAGCAAGGGCCTGGAGTTCCCGGTCGTGATCATCCCCGGCCTGGGCGCGCTGCCCAAACAAGGGCAGGACGAAGCGCAGGAGGCGCGTTTGCTCTACGTCGCCATGACGCGCGCCACCGAGCGGCTCGTTCTGCTCCACCATGAAGAATCGGTATTCACCGCGCGCATCCGCGCGTCGATCAACGATATCCAGGGCCAGCTCGGCGCCGCGTAGGTTGGGGTGGGGCGCAGCCGAACCCCAACACGGTGTGGAAGCATCGGAGAGGCTGGGGTTCGCGTTCCGCTCGCCCCAACCCACGCGCACTTCAAGCAGCTGCCGCGTGAAGCCTGATGCCCAAAGCCTGCATGACCTTAAGAATGGTGGCGAAGTCAGGGCTACGGTCACCCGACAGCGCCTTGTACAGGCTTTCACGTGAGAGGCCGGTCTCTCTCGCCACACTGGTCATTCCTTTAGCTCTGGCGATATCCCCAAGCGCCTTGGCGATAAAAGCGGCATCGCCGTCACTCTCCTCAATGCATGCGTCAAGGTAAGCGGCGCAATCTTCCGGTGTCGTCAGGTAGTCAGCAACGTCATACGGGGCAGTTTTGGTCTTGGCCATGGAACACCTCACAGATTCTTTGCCAGCATATGCGCCAGGTCGATATCCGCTTGCTGTGAAGTTTTGTCCCCACCGCACAGCAAAATGATCAGCGCGTTTCCCCGCTTCGTGTAATACACCCGATAACCCGGGCCATAATCGATCTTCATTTCGGCGACGCCACCCGTCAGTACACGCTGCTGACCAGGATTGCCCTCCAGCAGCCGTTGCACACGAGCGTTAATTTCTGCTCTCGCACGGATATCGCGCAGTGCACGCAGCCAGTGGTCGTATTCAGCGGTCCGTCGCAGTTCAATCATAATCGCATTGTAGCCTCATGGCTACAGGCGGGCAAATCTCTTCATGCCGTGCTACGTCACCCTCGCTCATTCCCGCAGGCATAAAATTTACGCGTTCTTTACGCAGCACATCATTTTCGCTACCCGCTTCTTATGCGCCTCTGCCTAAAGTGCGCAGCCTAAGAAGCATCGAGCGACACCCATGGACTTCGTCTATCTACTTTTCGGCTTTGTGCTGGCTGCGGCCACGCTTGGCTTTCTGCTGCTCTGCGACCGCCTGGGGCCACGTTGACCGCGTCGGCGGCAGCGATTTCATAACGGAGCGAATCCCATGAACTTCTTCTATGGACTGGCTGCTGCGATCGCGGTGGCTTTGACGGTTTACCTGTGCGTGGCTCTGCTGAAGCCGGAGTGGTTCGAATGACTGCCAACGATTTTCTACAGATCGGCATTTACCTGGTGGTGCTGCTGTTGCTCATCAAGCCGATGGGCAGCTACATGGCGCACGTGTTTGCCGACGAACCGAACCGCCTCACGCGTGTGGGCGCAGGTTTCGAGCGCCTGATCTATCGCGTCTGCGGCATCGACGCCCAGGAAGACATGGGCTGGAAGCGCTACGCCATTGCCATGTTGCTGTTCAACGTGTGCGGCATGGTGCTGGTATACGCATTTGAGCGCCTGCAGGGTTATCTGCCGCTGAATCCGCAACACTTCCCAGCGTTGAGTCCTGATCTGTCGATCAATACCGCCGTCAGCTTCATTACCAATACCAACTGGCAGGCTTATTCGGGCGAGTCGGCGATGAGCTATCTCACCCAGATGGCCGCGTTGGCGGTGCAGAACTTCCTGTCCGCCGCGACCGGCATTGCCGTGGCCATTGCAGTAATCCGCGGTTTTGCACGCAAGACCGTCAAGGGTATCGGGAACTTCTGGGTGGATATGACGCGCACCACGCTGTACGTGCTGCTGCCGATCTCCTTCCTGCTTGCGTTGCTGCTGGTGTCGCAAGGCGTCATCCAGAACTTCAAGGCTTATGTGGACGTGCCGGTAGTGCAGACCACCACGTACGCCAACCCTGTCACCGATGCAGCGGGCAACCCGGTAAAAGACGCTTCCGGCAACCCCGTGACCAAGCCCGCGCAGCTCACCACGGAAACACTGCCGATGGGACCGGCCGCGTCGCAAATTGCGATCAAGATGCTGGGCACCAATGGCGGTGGTTTTTTTGGTGCCAACTCCGCGCATCCGTATGAAAACCCCACGCCGTTCTCCAATTTCCTGGAGATGCTGGCGATCTTCCTGATTCCCGGCGGCTTGTGCCTGACCTTCGGTGAAATGGTGGGCGATAAGCGCCAAGGCTGGGCGATCCTCGCCACCATGCTGGTGATCTTTATCCCGCTGGCGATTGGCGTGACGGCGGCCGAGCAAGCGGGCAATCCGATCCTGCACACGCTATCGATCGACCAGCACGCTTCCGCGCTGCAAGCGGGCGGCAATATGGAAGGCAAGGAAACCCGCTTTGGTATCGCCGCCAGCAGTCTGTTCACCGCTATCACCACGGCGGCATCGTGTGGTGCGGTCAACAACATGCACGATTCGCTCACGCCGCTCGGCGGATTGGTGCCGATGTGGTTGATGCAGCTGGGCGAGGTGATCTTCGGCGGCGTCGGCTCGGGCTTTTACGGCATGCTCGCCTTCGCGGTGGTGGCCGTGTTCATTGCCGGCCTGATGGTGGGCCGTACGCCCGAATACATCGGCAAGAAGATCGAAGCGTACGAGATGAAGATGGCCAGCCTGGCCGTGTTGATTCCCTGCGCGCTGGTGGTGATCTGCACGGCGATTGCGGTGATGACGCCAACGGCCACCGCCACCGTAGGCAACCCTGGCGCACACGGCTTCAGTGAAATCCTCTACGCGGTGACCTCCGCCAGCAACAACAACGGCAGCGCGTTCGGTGGCCTTTCCGCGAACATTCCGTTCTGGAACGTGATGCTGAGCGTGTGCATGTTCTGGTCGCGCTACATGCTGGCGATCGCCATGCTCGCCATGGCCGGCTCGCTGGCCGCGAAGAAACACGTACCCACCTCGGCCGGCACCTTGCCGACGCATACACCTTTGTTCGTGACGTTGCTCACCAGTGTGGTGATCGTGGTGGGCGCACTGACCTTCCTGCCTGCGTTGGCGCTTGGCCCGATTGCCGAATACCTGATGGCGGCGCACTGATTTTTTATCCCACTTTCGCCGGAGAGCTTGTGAGAAAGCGGAATGCCTCTGTCGTCATGCCAGCGAAAGCTGCATCCAGCGCCTTGATGCCACAGCAAAGGCAATGGACCCCAGCTTTCGCCGGGGTGACGGAACAGAAACATCCTCGCAAGCGCAACGGCGAAGGGAAAGCGAAGAAAACCGGAGTTCAGAGCACATGACTTCTCATGCCCATGCGGTCCGCACGTTCGACCGCACCTTGATCACCAAGGCGATCGCGGACGCGTTCCGCAAACTCTCGCCGCGCATGCAATTCCGCAATCCGGTGATGTTCGTGGTATTCGTGTGCAGCGTGCTCACCACCCTGCTATGGATCCAGGCGCTCACCGGCCATGGCGAAGCACCCACCGGCTTTATCTTCTGGGTAACGGTGTGGCTGTGGTTCACGCTGCTGTTCGCCAATTTCGCCGAAGCGCTGGCCGAAGGCCGCGGCAAGGCACAGGCGGCGGCGTTGCGCAGCACGCGCAAGGACGTACTGGCCAAGAAGCTGGCTGAGCCGAAACGCGATGCGGCCATCACGTTCGTGCCGTCGAGCGAATTGCGCGCCGGGCACGTGGTGCTGGTCGAAGCCAACGAACAAATCCCTGGCGATGGTGAAGTCCTTCTCGGTGCGGCAAGCGTGGACGAAAGCGCCATCACCGGCGAATCCGCACCGGTGATCCGCGAAGGCGGCGGCGATCGCAGCGCCGTCACCGGTGGCACGCGTGTGCTGTCGGATTGGCTGGTGATCAGGATTACGCAGAACCCCGGCGAGAGCTTTCTCGATCGCATGATCGCGATGGTGGAAGGCGCGTCGCGCCGCAAGACGCCGAACGAGATCGCGCTGACCATCCTGCTGGCCAAGTTCACCCTGATCTTCCTGCTCGCTTGCGCCACCTTGCTGCCCTATTCCATCTACAGCGTGCAGGTAGCCGGCAAAGGCAACCCGATCACCCTGACCGTGTTGATTGCGCTGCTGGTATGCCTGATCCCCACCACCATCGGTGCGCTGCTGTCGGCGATCGGCATTGCCGGCATGGATCGCATGATTCGTGCCAATGTCATCGCCACCTCCGGCCGCGCGGTGGAAGCCGCCGGCGACGTGGACGTGCTGCTGCTGGACAAGACCGGCACCATCACGCTCGGCAATCGCCAGGCGTTCGCGTTCCACGCCGCCCCGGGTATCGAGGAACGCACACTGGCCGACGTCGCTCAGCTTGCCTCGCTTGCGGATGAAACCCCGGAAGGCCGCAGCGTCGTGGTGTTGGCGAAAGAGCGCTTCAACCTGCGCGAGCGTGAGCTTGAGCCGATGCATGCGGAGTTCGTGCCCTTCACCGCGCAAACGCGTATGAGCGGCGTGGATATTGGCGAGCGCCGCATCCGCAAAGGTGCGCTGGATGCGGTGGAACGCTATCTCGATGGCCTCGGCAGCCATCTGCCACCAGCCGTCAAGCGCATGGCCGAAGACATCGCACGCCGCGGCGCCACGCCACTGATCGTGACCGAAGGCGATCGCGCGCTGGGTGTGATAGAGCTGAAAGACATTGTGAAGGGCGGCATCAAGGAACGCTTCGCCGAACTGCGCCGCATGGGCATCAAGACCGTGATGGTCACTGGCGACAACCCGCTCACCGCTGCAGCGATCGCCGCCGAAGCCGGCGTGGACGATTTCCTCGCTGAAGCCACGCCGGAAGCCAAGCTGAAACTCATCCGCCAGATGCAGGCCGAAAGCCGCCTGGTGGCGATGTGCGGCGACGGCACCAACGATGCGCCGGCGCTGGCGCAGGCCGACGTGGCGGTGGCGATGAACACCGGCACGCAGGCGGCGAAGGAAGCCGGCAACATGGTGGACCTGGACTCCAACCCCACCAAGCTGATCGAGGTGGTGGAAATCGGCAAGCAGATGCTGATCACGCGCGGCTCGCTCACCACGTTTTCGATCGCCAACGACGTCGCCAAATATTTCGCCATCATTCCGGCGGCGTTCGCCACCACGTATCCAGCGCTCAATACCTTGAACGTGATGAAGCTCGCCACGCCGCAGAGCGCGATTCTCTCCGCGGTGATCTTCAACGCGCTGATCATCATTTTCCTGATTCCGCTGGCGCTGAAAGGCGTGAAGTACCGCCCGCTTGGCGCGGGCCAGCTGCTGCGCCGGAACCTGCTGGTGTATGGCCTGGGCGGCATCGTGGTGCCGTTCGTGGGCATCAAGCTGATCGATATGCTGCTCGTGCTGTTTGGTCTTGCCTGAGGAGGCATGCATTTATGCAAACCGTAAAGCTCTCCCTTTCACTCCCGGATGCCACCCACCCGAACATGCAGCTGCATGTTTGCTCGGAAGAAGCCGATTGCGATGTGGTGATCGAACTGCCGGTACGTGCCAAGGGAAGCGTCACGCGGGCGCCAGACACGCCCCTGACGGCACAGGAAGAATACGTGCTCGGCGGTTACGCCGGCATTTGAGTGATCGAGATCAACCCATGACACGCACGCTGCCGCGACACTTTGCCATTCCTCCCTGCTTGCGGGGTAAGAAGCTCGAAGGCTGCGGTCGCGCTTAACGACAAGAAATCGGCGTCGCTTATCACTGGGCGATGCCGCCCAGTAACGACGTTTCGAGAGGGATGGTATGTACATCAAGAAGGCTCTAGCTGCTGCGATTCTGCTGGCCGCCGCGCCGGTTTTTTCGCCGGCCATGGCGCAATCCACCAACGTGAACAATATGCCGGCGAGCAGCAGCTTGCCCGCATCGCCCGTGGTGGCGGAAAGCGGCGATTGCAGCCGTGGTTTCTTCTCGCGCCTGGCCGCCGCGTATCGCGAAGATGCACAACCGAGCAGTTCCAGCTCCCCGGCACCGGCACGCCGCGGCATGGATTCGCCGTTCGATTCGCCGCCGTTCCCGTCGGCGGAATGGCAGCTCGGTGGCGTGGATTATCCCATCGGCGTGCCGAACGAAAACTCGCAATATCCGCTGGAAAAAGCGCTGGGATGCACCAAGCTCGGCCAGTGGATGCAACGCAACAAGATCGAGATGTACGGTTGGATCAATCCGTCCGTAAACATCAGCACGTCCAGCTTCACCAACTACCCGCTCTCCTACGCAACGCGACCCAACCGGGTCGAGTTCGACCAGTTCCTGTTCCGCCTTGAACGCGTTCCCGATACGGTGCAGACCGACCACATCGACTGGGGTTTCCATTTCGACAATCTGTGGGGCTACGACTACCACTACACCACCATGAAGGGTGTTTTCAGCAATCAGTTGCTGAATAACCCCTCCACCAGCCAACCGCTGGCGGGCAAGGTATACGGCAACGATCCGATGATCTGGTACGTGGACCTGTACATTCCATGGGTGGCACAGGGCATGCAGATTACCGCCGGCCGCTACCTGTCGCTGCCCGATATCGAAGCGCAATTCTCGCCCAACAACTATCTGCTGACGCATTCGATCCTGTACACGGTAGACGCGTATACCAACGTCGGCGTGATCACCACCACCAAGATCAACGATCAGTGGACGGTGCAGCTTGGCGTGCACGGCGGCGACGATTCAGCGCCGTGGAACGACAGCAGCCGGCTGAGCTTCCAGGGTTGCGTGCGCTGGGTATCGAAGTCGAACAACGACATGCTGTATCCCTGCGTGGAGTCGTACAACTTCTCCAAGCAGACCTACAACAACTTGCAGGAATTCGTGTTGACGTGGGGCCACCGCTTTACCCACAACGTGCACATGCTTACCGAGGCCTACAAGATATTCGTGCGTGACCAGCCTGGCGCCCCCACCGGCGTTCCGGGCTACCCGCTGGGCGAAGCTCCCAACTTCCCCACCGGCCACAATCCTGCTCGCGGCATCGTCAACTACCTAAATATCGAGTTGAATCCGAGCAACATGCTGTCGATTCGCAACGAGTTCTATGACGACGAGCAAGGTCAGCGCACCGGCTTCGCCACGCGCTACTCCAGCCATACCGTAGGGCTGACGCACTGGGTATCGCAGGATCTGGAGATTCGTCCGGAACTGCGCTACGAGCGCGCCTACGATTTCCCCGCCTACAACGGCGGCAAGAAAAACTATCAGGCCACCGCGCTGATGGACGTGATTTTCCACTACTGAGGTAACCGCCATGGGCCGGTTGATTCGCAATGCCGTTTCGATGCTGCTGCTGATGACCGTCATCACCGGCATCGCCTACCCGCTGCTCGCCACTGGCGTGGCGCAGGTGCTGTTTCCGCATCAGGCCAACGGCAGCCTGATCGAAAAAGACGGCAAGCCGATCGGTTCTGAACTGATCGGCCAGTCCTTCGACGACCCCAAGTATTTCTGGGGCCGTCCTTCTGCTACTGCGCCGCAACCGTATAACGGTACGGCGTCGAATGGTTCCAACCAGGGGCCGAGCAATCCGGCGTTGCGCGATGCCGTGCAGCAGCGCATCGATGCCTTGCGCAAGGCGGATCCGGGCAATACCGCGCCGGTACCGGCGGATCTGGTGACGGCGTCAGGCAGTGGGCTTGATCCGGACATCAGTCCGGCAGCGGCGCAGTATCAGGTGGCGCGCGTGGCGAGTGTGCGTCATCTGAGTGCGGATCAGGTGCAGGCGTTGGTGGTGAAGTACACGCAAGGGCGGCAGCTCGGTTTCCTGGGCGAGCCGCGGGTGAATGTGTTGCAGTTGAATGTGGCGTTGGATGGGTTGCAGAACAAATAAATGCTTGCTTCTTGCCACGGCCTGCTCCCTCCCCTACGTGCAGTAGGGGAGGGTTGGGGTGAAGCACGCTCGCGATGACCTCAAGCATTACCGCAAGCACGTGCAACCCCACCCCAGCCCTCCCCTGCCACGCAGGGGAGGGCGCAGATTCCCGCAAGGACGCAAACACGCGCTTATGATGCCCGCATGACCGACACCACCCGTGACGCCCGTGCCGATGCCCTGCTCGATGTCGTGCAGGAAGAACACAGCCGCCGATTGAAAATCTTTCTCGGTGCGGCGCCGGGCGTGGGCAAAACCTACGCCATGTTGTCCGCCGCGCGCGAGTTGAAGCGGCAAGGCGTGGACGTCGTCATCGGGCTGGTGGAAACGCATGGCCGCGCCGAAACGGCGGCGTTGCTGGAAGGCCTGGAAGTACTGCCTCGCCTTACGCTGAACTATCAGGGCCGCGAGTTCACCGAGTTCGACGTGGATGCCGCGCTGGCGCGCAAGCCGGACATTCTGCTGGTCGACGAACTGGCCCATCGCAACGTGCCCGGCAGCCGCCATGAGCGACGTTGGCAAGACATCAACGAACTGCTTGACGCAGGCATCGAGGTCTATACCGCGCTCAACGTGCAGCACCTGGAAAGCCTCAACGATCAGGTGCGCCGCATCACCGGCATCACCGTGCGCGAGACGGTGCCGGATGCGTTTCTCGATCGCGCGCGCGACATCGTGCTGGTCGATTTGCCGCCGCGCGAGCTGATCGATCGCCTGCGGCAAGGCAAGGTCTACGTGCCGGAAACTGCCGCCGCCGCGCTCGATGCCTTCTTCTCGCCCACCAATCTCGCCGCTCTGCGCGAGCTGGCAGTGGATACGGTCGCCGGCCACGTCGACAGCGATCTGCGCGAACACATGCTGGCGCGCGGCGGCAAGATGCCGGTGCGCCGGCGCGTGATGGCCGCCATCGATGGGCACGCGCAAAGCGAATATTTGGTACGCGTCGCGCGCCGCATCGCCGAACGCCGTGGCGCGCGGTGGACGGTGGTGTTCGTCGACACCGGCGCCACGCTGGACGAAGCGCGGCGCGAACGCATCGATACCGCGATGCGCCTGGCGCGGCGACTGGGCGGCGACGTGTCGGTATTGCGCGGGCACGCGGTTGCCGAAGAATTGCTGGTGCATGCCGATCGCGAAGGCGTCGGCCAGATCATCCTCGGCCGCACGCGCGAACGGTTTTTCGCGCGCATGCTCGGCCGCTCCCTGACGCAGCAATTGCTGCGCCGTGGCGCGCATCTGGAACTGACCATCATCGCCACGCCGGTCGAGCGCGTGCGCGCACGAAAACGCCTGCGCCTGATGCCGATGTACGGGCGCCGCGACGAATACATCTTCGCCACCGTCATCACCGCCATCGCGATGGGCCTGGCATTCATCGCCGATCGCTACTTGTCGGTGGCCAATCTCGCGCTGATCTTTCTTACCGCCGTGATGGTGGTGGCGGTACGCACGCGCATGGTCGTGGCGGTGTACACGGCGACGCTGTGTTTTCTTGGCTACAACTTTTTCTTCGCGCCGCCGCGCTACACGTTGGTGATCGCCAATTCCGATGACGTGCTGACCGTGACGCTGTTTTTCGCCGCCGCGCTGATCTGCAGCCGCCTGGCCACACGGCTGGCGAGCCAGGTGGAGTCATTGCGCGCCGCGCACGACTATTCGCATGCATTGCTCACGCTTGGGCAGCGGCTGTCAGCCAGTACGGATGCCGATGGCATTCGCCTCGTAGGCGCCGCCGCATTGGCCCACGCGCTGCGTTGCGAGGTGGCGATACTTGCACGCGACGTGGAGCATCGCCTGCAAATGGCCGCCAACAGTTCGCGCACGTTGACGCTGACCACGCAGGACCTTGCCGCGGCGGAATGGAGCGAACAGCACGCCGAAGCGGCCGGCCGCTTTACCGACACGCTCAACGCTGCACGCTGCTGGGTGCTCCCGCTGGGCACCGAGGAACATCGCCTTGGCGTGGCGGCGTTGCGCTTCGACAACCATGTATCGCCGGATATCGAACGGCGCAGCCTCGCTTTGGCGATGGTGCAGGACATCGGGCAGGCGCTGGAACGCGCACGGCTTGCGTCCGAGCTGGAAGGTGCACGCGTGCAAGGCGAAACGGAACGCTTGCGCAATGCCCTGCTCTCTTCCGTCTCGCACGATTTGCGTTCGCCGCTGGCCTCGATGATCGGCTCGGCCGGCACGCTGTCCAACTACTGGCGGCAGTTGCCTGAGAGCGAGCGCCAGGAGCTGCTGGATGCCATCCTTGGCGAGGGCCAGCGGCTGGATCGTTATATCCAGAATCTGCTGGACATGACCCGTTTGGGCCACGGCACGCTCAAGCTCAATCGCGACTGGACCGATTCAGCGGAAATCGTGGCTTCGGCCATCACGCGCGTGCGCAAGCTGTTCCCCGAACTGCGCGTGGATTCGACGCTGCCGAATGAAACTGTGCTGTTGTTCGTGCATCCAGCGCTGATCGAGCAGGCGCTGTTCAACATCCTGGAAAACGCCGCGCGTTTTTCACCGCCTGGTGAGGCCGTACAAGTCAACGTGCGCGTGGCCGGCGATCGCCTGTTCATCGATGTGGTCGATCGCGGCCCGGGCATTCCCGAAGACGAACGCGCACGCATCTTCGACATGTTCTATTCCGTGGCGCGCGGCGACCGTGCACCACAGGGCACCGGCTTGGGCCTGGCGATCTGCCGCGGCATGATCGGCGCGCACGGCGGCAGTGTGGAAGCCTTGCCGGGCAACGGGGTTGGTACCACCATTCGCATCAGCCTTCCGCTACCCACACCGCCATGAGCGCTGCCAATCCCTGCGTACTGGTCATCGATGACGAAACGCAGATCCGCAAGTTCCTCGATATCGGTTTGCGCGCCGAGGGCTACGACGTGCTGCTCGCCGCCAACGCCGCCGAAGGTCTGGCGCTGGCCGCTACGCGCAATCCGGATGTGGTGATTCTGGACATCGGCCTGCCCGACCGCGAAGGCCACGAAGTGCTGGGCGAATTGCGGCAGTGGACGCAGGTGCCGGTACTGATGCTTTCGGTGCGCGATACCGAGAACGAGAAAGTGAAAGCACTGGACGCTGGCGCGAACGACTACATGACCAAGCCGTTCGGCATCCAGGAATTGATGGCGCGCCTGCGTGCGCTGTTGCGCAATCGCGCGACGACGGCCGAAGCGCTGCCTCGCTACGAAGACGGGCGCCTGCATATCGACCTGGGCTTGCGTGAGGTGATGCTGGATGGCGAGCCGCTTGCCTTGACGCGCAAGGAGTACGCCGTGCTTGCCATGCTGGTACGCCATGCCGGACGCGTCGTCAGCCAGCAACAATTGCTGCGCGAGATCTGGGGTGGCACCCACGTGCATGACACGCATTACTTGCGCATCGTGCTGGGCAAGCTGAGGCAGAAGCTGGGGGATGATCCCACATCGCCGCGGTGGTTGAAGACGGAACCGGGCGTGGGGTATCGGTTCTTGTCGGGAAACGGCTGAGCGTAGCGATCGCGTAGGTTGTCGTGAAAGACGCCACCGCCTCACGGCCGTCATTCCCGCGAAAGTGCACTGCTGTCCAAGGAAACTTCGCGCAAGAAGAAGGACTGCTTGCGGGGGCAACGCGTTTGGATGACGTCAGGTGGCAGGAGACTTGGACATGCTTGCTCAAGACGGCATGCATGCACGAGTCGCAGACCGCTCCCTCCCCTGCGTGCAGGGGAGGGCTGGGGTGGGGTGAGGCGAGCGAAGCTCGCGTCCAGCTGCGCTGGAATGGGCCTTAGAGATGATGAACTCTCTTGCAAGCGTGCTTCACCCCACCCCAACCCTCCCCTACTACACGTAGGGGAGGGAGCTGATCTGGCGAGCAAAAAGGTTCCTTGGACAGCAGTGCGCGAAAGCGGGAATGACGGCCCTTGGCGAGTTTCATCATTGCGGTGCTGTAGAGCTGCATGACTGTTAGGGTGAGACGCAGGCGAGCCCCAATATGGCGAGCAACCTTGGGAGCCGTTGAAGTTCGCGTTACGCTCATTCCGACCTACGAAATCGCGTCATTCCTTTAATCGCGGCACGCCATGCACGTCGCGCTCTTCAATCGCGATCGGTCGAGTATCGAGCTTTCCGCCGACGACAACACTTTCAGGCAATGGCTCAATCACGTCGCCACGGGTTATCGCCATGGCATTGCGGTAGCAACGTTGCGCGAGCGATGCATCACCCATGCCGTTGTAGGTATCGCCCAAACCTTCCCATGCGCTCGCAGTTGGCATCAATGCCAGCGAACGCTCCAGGTATTGACGTGCCTTGCTCCAGAACTGCAAGCGTACCGACATGCGGCCCAGTGCCAGCAGCAAGCTCGGATCGTTGGGGTGGGCATCGAGCCAGCCCTCGGCACGACGCAAGCGTGCATCGAGATCCTCGCCGGCCAGCGCACCATAAGTTTCCACCAGCTGCGGCGACCATTCGCGGCGCAGGGCGGATTCCACTTCGTCCATCGCCGGCAGCATCAATCCGTAACTTGCTGCTTTGCGCGCATACGCATCGACCACGGCCGGCGCGCGGCGCTGTGCCTTGGGCAGTTGCGACCACAGCGTGTTCAACACAGCGCCATCGCTGGCGGCTTGAATGCTTGCCACCAGCACCACGGCTTCCAAGGCGTTGTAGGCACGGGCACTCATCACGCCACTTTTCTGCAACGGCTCCAGTGCGTTGCGCGCGCGGCGGGTGTCACCGGCGGCCACGGCGGCGAGCACCAATTCGCGCCAGCCGCCAGGGCTGAGATTGCCGCTGTCGGCTTCAGGCGTAAGCAAGGCGAGTGCTTCGGCAGGCTTGCCGTCGCGGCGTAACACGCGGGCACGCACGACGCGCGCGGCACGTGGCGCCACTTGCGCGGCTTGATCCAACGCTTCCAAGGCGCGTGCATGTTCACCGCGGCGCGAGGCTGCTTCCGCCGCTGCCAATAGCGCGGGACCGCGCAAGGTATCCAGGCGCGACGCGCGATGCAGATCGCGCTCGGCATCGCCATGGCGGCCTTCCATCAAGGCGACCAGTCCATCCGCCAGGCGTTGCCGGCTGGTGCGTTGATGGCGGCGCGAGTACGCACCGAACGGCCAGCGCACCGCACGCCACAGGGCGGCAATCACGATCCACGCCAGCACCAGGATGACCACCGCCGCCAGCAGGCTGGTCTGCACGGTGTAGCCGTGGAAGCGCACCAGCACATAGCCGGGATCTTCCGCCACCCAGTGCCAGCCGAACGCAGCCAGCGCGGCGACGATCACCAGCGCCAGGATCCAGCGCCACAACTTCATGGCTTGGCTCCGTTGGCGGATGCGTTATCGGCCGCCGGCTTGAGGGTGTGCACGGCGCGCAGATTGCGCAGTTCACTCAGCGCGGCACCCAGTTTCACCGGTGCAGCCGGCTTGAGTTGCGCGAGCAACGCGGCAACGCGCTGATGCGCCTGCTGCACGGCGGGCGATTGCGGATCGAACTGCGCGGTCAAACCGGCATCCGCGCGTTGCAACGACGCCGTGGCTGCACCCTGATCCCACGCCAGCAACGCAGCCTGCGCTTGCGCAAGATCGAGCGCCATCAGGTCGCGTGCGATGCGCGCATCGGCAATGTCGATCGGCGCGCCGTTGTCGCGATGAATCTGCACCACGCTGCGCAGTGCGTGCCAGATACGCGACCACGCGCCTTCATTCTGCTGGGCAGCCGGTTCGTCCAGTGGCTTCAACGGCAAGTTGGGCACGGCGCTGCGCAGCTGCATCACGCTATCGAGCTGCTGGGCGGGGTCAGAGGTCTGGCTCTTCACCAGCGCTTCGTGCTCGGCGTCGATGCTTTGCTGCACACCTTTGAACGCATCGTCCGTCACACCGGCAAGCGTCTGGCCGGCAAGCGCGAAGGCTTGCGCCGCGCCTTGCGCATCGTGGAACAGGTTGTAGCGCTCGGCGCCCATGCGCAGCAGGGACTCGGTTTCATCCAGGCGCATGGCGTCCTGCGCGGAAAGCGTCTTTTCGGAGAGCTTGCCGACCGCCTCTTCCAGATCACGCATGCGCTGGTCGTGCGAGAGCAGTTCTTCGCGCAGGGAGCGGTTGACCTGATCCGCATCGTTCAAGCGCTGCAGCAGCAGGTTGCCCTGGCTGGTGGTGGTGGACAGCTGATGCTCCATGCTGTTGACCCGCTCTTCCAGCGTGGCGGCGGTGCGCAGCGCCTGGGCATTGATATGCAGCAATTGCCACTGCCGCCACGCGATGTAGCCGACGCCAATAATGGCGAGCAGGGCCAGCAGCAGTGCCAGCGCTACGGCGCCGCCACCCGGGCGTGCCGGTGGTGTGGGCCGGCTGCTGCGCGCAGGGTCGGCCGGAGTGCCCATGCCGGGCGTGGTACGTACGTCGGAGGTGAGATCGTCCTGGCTCATGGGCGCATGCTAGCAGTCTGGCGCGCCTGCTTCGTGGGACACACGTGAATGGATATCACAAGCACCCGCCAGCAGGTCTGCCTGATTGGCCGATGCAGCTAGGTGGATACGCATAAATCCCACAGCACGCGCCGCCTCCGCGATCCGCTCGCTACTGACGACCGCGGTGGCGCGGCATAGCTGCGCCCAGGCCGGCGCCAACAACTGGCCTTGGAGATTTTGCAGCGCCTCGGCGCTGGAAAGCAGCACACAGGCCATGGCAGGTAGTTGCTGCACGGCTTCCTGATGCCGTTTGGTCAGCTGAGACGCCGCACGCCGATAGACGTGCACCTCGCGCAGCAGCGCACCGCGCTCGACCAATTGCTGTTGCATCAGACCACGTCCGCCCGGCGCGCCGATCAGGGCGACGCGCTTGCCTTGTGGTTGTTGCAGCGACGGCAAGCCCAGCACGCCTTCGCTGTCCTGGCGCGAGGCAGGTACTTGCGCGGTGATGCCCTGCCGCTGCAACGCACGCGCGGTGCCTTGGCCAACGGCGATCACGCTGCCATGCGTCTTCGCCAAGGGCGCAAGCGCCAGGGCATAGCGCACGGCAGCGGGGCTGGTGAAGATCATCACGTCCTCGTGCTGGGCGGCGAGCCATTGTGTTTTTGCGTGCAGCGGATCGGCGGCGCCGCGCAAGGACAGGCCGGGCAGCAGCAGTGGCGTGCCGCCGAGTGCACGCACTTTTTTCGCCAGCGACGTGCCGGTGCCGGCGGGGCGTGTGATGACCACGGTAAGGCCATCAAGCCTGCGCGGCCGCTCTCCCCTGCCATGATCTGGATGGCTTGCGCGAGTCATTTACCCGATTCTTATCCCGGTATGCCCGGAGTGTAGCGTCTACACTGTTGCGCCCTTTCCCCATGCAATCCCCCGATGAACCAAGCCGATTCCCACACCGCCGCCGCCCAGGCCTTGGTGACCTTCATCCGTGACAGCATCCCGCTCGCCCATACCATGGGCCTGGAACTTGGCAGCTACGACGGCGAAAAGCTGGTACTGAACTGCCCGCTGGCGCCCAACGTGAACGACAAGGGCTGCGCGTTCGGTGGCAGCCTCACCAGCCTGATGACGCTGGCCTGCTGGGGCGTGGTGGAGCTGGCGCTGCGCCAGCGCGGCGAGGATTGCGACGTGTACGTGGGCGAATCCACGGTGCGCTATCTCGATCCGGTCTGGGGCGATTTTCAGGCCGAAGCGCAGCGCGCCGAGGAGGCCAGCTGGGACACGTTCTTCGCCACGCTTGCCGCCCGCAACCGCGCCCGCATCGCGGTGACCTGCCAGGTACCCGGCGAAGACGGCAAACCGGCCGCCACGCTTGCGGCACAGTTCGTGGCGAAGCGCCGCAAGGCTGCGGCAGAATAAGCGCTTGCTTCGGAGGGGAATGCCTTTATGCGTCGCATCGTCGGCTCGATTCTGCTGTCGAGCATGTTGTTGCTGTCCGGGTGCGCCACCGATCGGCGCAACGATTCGCTCGCCCACACCATGATTGCCTACGCCAACGCGGTGCGCTGGGATGGGTTCGAAGCGGCGCAGTTGTTCGTCGATCCCAAGGTGCGCGAAGCCCATCCCATCACCGACCTTGATCGCCAACGCTTCAGCCAGGTGCAGGTGAACGACTACGACGACGGCAACGGCCCGGTGCCCGCTGGCGAAAACGAGGTCCGCCAGACCGTGCGCATCGGCCTGACCAATGTGCACACCCAGGCCGTGCGCACCATCGTCGACCATCAGGTGTGGCGCTACGACACGGAGAAGAACAAATGGTGGCTGGAGACCGGGATACCGGATCTCAATCAGTAGCCGCTGTTGCCTGGAGACGGTCATCGCGCCAACTGGCCTATAATCCGCCGTTTACTTCAGACCTCGGCACCCCATGAACGACTTCCTCCACAAACTGCCCCAGTTCCTGAGCAACCATTGGGAGCTGTCACTGCTGTTCGTGGCGCTGGTGATCGCGCTACTGGTCACCCAGGTCATGGTGCTGCTGCGCAAGTACAAGGAACTGACGCCGGCCGGTCTTACCCAGTTGATCAATCGCGACACGCCATTGCTGATCGATCTGTCCGCGATTGCCGATTTCGAAAAAATGCACGTGCCCGGCGCCAAGCACGTGGCCATGAGCCAGTTCGATCCGGAACACAAGGATCTGGTCAAGGCGCGCGAATTGCCGGTGGTGGTGATGGACAAGGACGGCCGCACCTCCGACGGCGCCGCGCAGCGCTTGATCAAGGCGGGCTTCACCCGTGTGTATACGCTCGGCGGCGGCGTGCTGGCGTGGCAGCAGGCGCAGTTGCCGGTGGCGAAAGGCAAGAATTGATTCGCAGATCGTAGCGAGCTGTGTAGGTTGGGTTACCCCGGGCTTGATCCGGGGGTAACCCAACGAATCCCGCCGAAATGTTGGGTTACGCTGCGCCAACCCGAATGGCACTGACTTAAGCGCGTATCTCCAACCTTGCGAGGATACGTCCCCTCCCCTGCGTGCAGGGGAGGGAGCGCATCCTCGCAAGCATCGGGATGCACCCCGAAATGAGTGCCACTGGCGCTAATCCAACCTACATTGCCCGCTCAACTCTCTGCAGCGATACCTGCACGGCCGGCAAGAATCTGCGCCAGCACATCCGGCGCGTATTCGAACGAGTCGAAATACAGGCGGTCTTCCGGCAAGCCGGAAGCCACGAACAATCTGCGTCCGGCATCGATCATCGCCGGCGGCCCGCTCATGTAGACGTCGTGGCCGAAAAGATCGGGATGATCTTCCAGCACAGCTTCGTGCACCAGGCCTGCACGCAAACCAGCCATCTCGGCTTGCTCTGCATCGGACAGCACCGCTTGAAAGCGCAACGCATGCGCTGCCGCCGCCCATTGCTCGGCATGCGCGCGCATATACAGATCCGCCACCGTGCGTGCGCCCCAATACACGTCGATCGGGCGCCGTGTATGCAGTGCAAGAAAATGATCAAGAATGGCTTTCACCGGCGCGAAACCCGTGCCGCCGGCCATGAAGATCATCGGCCGCTCCGAGTCCTCGCGCGGCACGAACGTACCCAGCGGCCCTTCGATGCGTAACGCGTCGCCCTCTTTCAGCACGTCGCTGACCCATGAAGTAAAACCGCCGCCAGCCACGTGGCGCACGTGCAGTTCAATCACACCATCGGCCTGCGGCTGGTTCGCAATGGAAAACGGGCGGCGGCGTCCTTCATCCAGCAGCACGTCCAGGTATTGTCCGGGCAGCCAGTTCAGGCGCAGCTCGCCGGGCGCGGGCTGCAAATGGAGGCCGATCACGTCCGGTGCGAGTTGCCATTTGCGGTTCACCTGCACATCCAATTGACGCCGCGCGATGTCCTCCACCGAGGTGACTTCGCGCGCCTGCACCAAGAGATCGGTGAGCGGAACAGCCTGGCACAACAACACCGCATGCTGCACGCGATCGCGCACATCCAGCGCCGCCGGCGGATTGCGTGGGTAATGGCAGCGCCCTTCGATCAACGTGGCCTTGCAACTGCCACACACACCCGCGCGGCAGGAATACGGCAGCGCGATGCCGGCGCGCTGCGCAGCCTCCAGCACGGTTTCGCCCGGCTGCACGCCAAAACGGCGCCCATTGGTGAGAGTGACGGTAAACACGGGGCGCATTGTCGCCGCTGGGGTGGTCGGCGGACAATGCGGGCTTCTCAGCCGATATCAACGCGCCATGCCCATCTGGAAGCAAGACACCAGCCTTGAACGCCTGAACGGCGGCATCCGCAACACCCTGATGGAGGTGCTGGGCATCCGCCTCACCACGATTGGCGACGATTGGCTGCAGGGCACGATGCCGGTCGATCACCGTACTCACCAACCGTATGGACTGCTGCATGGCGGCGCCTCCGTGGCGCTGGCCGAAACGCTTGGCAGCATGGGCGCCATGCTGACACTGGATGCGGAAAAAGAACGCGCGGTCGGCCTGGACATCAATGCTAATCACGTGCGCGGCGTCACCAGCGGCACCGTCACGGGCACGGCGCGTCCGCTGCATTTGGGGCGATCAACGCAAGTGTGGGAAATCCGCATCGAGGACGAAGCCGGCAAGCTGGTGTGCATCTCGCGGTTGACGATGGCGGTGGTGCCGGCGACGGCGGTGGGCTCGCGCTGAGCATGCCCAACGAAACACCTTATGCACGCCTCACACCCGATGTGGTGCTCGATGCCATGACCGCGTGCGGGCTGTGGCCGGATGGCAGACTGCTCGCACTGAACAGCTACGAAAACCGCGTGTGGCAAGTCGGGCTGGAAGACGCAAAACCGGTGATCGCCAAGTTCTATCGCCCCGGACGCTGGAGCGATGCGGCCATTCTGGAGGAACACGCGTTCGCACAGGAATTGGCCGACGCCGAATTGCCGGTGGTCGCGCCGCTGCCATTCGCAGGACGCACACTGCTGCATCACGATGGCTTTCGCTATGCCTTGTCGCCACGGCATGGCGGTCGCGCACCCTCGCTGGAATCGACCGATCAATTGGAGTGGCTGGGGCGCCTGATTGCGCGCATGCATAGCGTTGGTGCACGCAACACTTTCACGCATCGTGGCCGCATCGATCGCGACACCTTGATCGCGCAACCGATGCACAACGTGCTGGCGTCCACGCTGCTTCCGTCAAGCTCGCACGATCGATATCGCCATGCCGTCGAGCGTATCGATCAATTGGTAGCAATGCGCTTCGACGCCGTAGGCCCGGTGCGTGCGCTGCGCCTGCATGGCGACTGCCATCCCGGCAACGTGTTGTGGACCGATGAGGGCCCGCATTTTGTGGATCTCGACGACGCGCGCATGGGGCCGGCAGTACAGGATCTCTGGATGCTGGCGCACGACGAGCGTGCGATGGATGCGCTGCTCGAAGGCTATATGTCGATGCGTGATTTCGATCACGCTGAACTTGCCTTGATTCCTGCGCTACGAGCCATGCGTCAAGTGCATTATGCTGGCTGGATCGCGGCACGCTGGCACGATCCAGCGTTTCCGGCGGCGTTTCCATTTGCTGCCGAACCGCGCTGGTGGGAACAGCACATCACGGACCTGCACGAGCAGGCCGACGAATTCGAATAATTGTTTTTGGGGTATTGCATGCGTCAAATCCTGTTTCGCCTGATCGGTATCCTGGAAGTGGCCGGCGGTTTCTACGGCATGGTGCTGCTGTTGCCAGGCTTGCTGGCATTCGGGCCGTTGCGTACCGCGGCGATCGGGCTGATCGCGTTCGCGCTTTATGCTTTTGTACTGGTCGCCGGTGTGCTGCTGCTGGAAAACAGCGAGCGCGGCATTCATCTGTCCAGCATCGCGCAGCTGCTGCAATTGCCGCTGCTTGGCACGCCGATCTTCAGCTATGGCCTGCATTGCGGTGGCTACATCAATCTGTTCACCACCGTGCATCTGCATCCGGAACTGGCCTGGCATTTCGGCAGCCAAGGCTTGCGGCTGGCGTTTGGCGGGCCGTCGGTGTCGTATTTCGGGGTGAATCTGCTGGCGCTGTTGTCGTGGATGGTGCTCAAGCTGCGCTAAGGGTTTTGGCAGGGATGCGAACCTCAACATGTCTGCTGAGCCCTGCATGACGATGCCGGGTTTTTCGTCCTGAGGTATCTCCACGTTTTTTGCATGCTAGTCCGGGAAAATCCAGGGACGACATTGATTTCATATCGAAGCGAGTCGTCATTCCGGCCTTCGTGTTCAGACCGGACACATGGTTTACAGGTGTGCCAAGACATGGTGGACACTTTATCGCACAGATCGCATGTCGATGGTCTGCAAACGATGGTGGCTGAAGAACAGGTCGTAGACCCCGTCTTCAGTGGGTCTTGGTCGGGCAGCAATGGTGTGTCCGTGGAGTGCCACCGAGACCGTTAACGGGTGGCCGAGAAGGCGTATACGACCGCGCTGATCGACGCGGATAAGGATGTCGTCGGGACCGTATTCGATGGCCGGTAACTGTTCGGGAAACGGTCTGGGGCTGATGGTGTAGCGGTTAGCCGGAGTCTCCATGCCGAGAGCTTCGTGGGGTCTGACGTGGTTGTAGATCTCCCGCCAATGGTCGAAGGCCTGACGCAATTCCTCCATCGACTGGAAGGCGCGACGGCGCAGGACCTCCACATCCAGCGTGCGATGGAAGCGTTCGTCTTTGCCATTGGTCTGCGGATGGAACGGACGACTGAAGCTCACATGGATGCCCAGTTGAACCAACCAGATCGTGAAGGATGAC
>Ga0209148_1000522_pt1 | contig 37888 bp, 35 predicted proteins | sample AraplaCol_mMF_r2_2_FD_184288 | JGI IMG/M metagenome (GOLD analysis project Ga0209148, IMG submission 184288) | Arabidopsis root microbial communities from North Carolina, USA - plate scrape CL_Col_mMF_r2 (SPAdes) (version 2) | ecosystem: Host-associated > Plants > Roots > Endosphere | place... | reverse complement strand
CCGACGCGACAAGCAGGACATGCGCATGCCAAAATTGATCGTCACCACCCGCACCGGAGACCAGGTCGCGATCGACGCGGATGAGGGCTTGAGCGTCATGGAGATCATCCGCGACGCCGGCTTCGACGATCAGTTCGCGCTTTGCGGCGGCGGCTGCTCGTGCGCCACCTGCCATATCTATGTCGATCCGGCCTTCGCGGACCGGATTCCCGCCCTGGCCGATGACGAGAACGAACTGCTCGAAGGCTCGGACTACCGCCGACCCAATTCGCGACTGTCCTGCCAGATACCGTTCGATCAGGCGATGGATGGATTTGAAGTCCGGATCGCGCCCGCGGATTGAGCTGGGGACTTGCTCCAGATTGTCGCCGCGCTGCAACACTGCGCCCGGCGCAAACCGGACATGCGCGCTTCGCAATGGCGCGGCGGCGCGCATGCCGCTAGATTGCGTGCATGCAAATTGGTCATCGGGTCGACGAAACCGGCCTGCTGCTGCGCGACGGCGGCAGCTTCTATCTGCGGCGCGATACGGGCGGGCGCTTCGCGCTCGACCTGCGGCGCACGCCGATCGACGAGGTCGAAAAGCGGGTCAGGCTGGTCGGCACCTACGTCGGGTCCGATCTGGTCGACGTCGACGGCGTGTCGCTGATCTGATCGTGCGCCCGGCGGCGACATGCGCTTGCTGGCCCTGCAGAAAAGCTATGTTGGCCCGCGCGAGCGGTGATACCACCTGACCGTCATGACCAGCTCCGCCTCTTCGCGCCGCTTCCCCTCCTTCGGTGTCCAGGTGCTCGCCGGTATGGCGATCGGGCTCGGCCTGGGCTTCGCGGCGCGTGCGCTCGGCGGCGCCGACACGGCACTCGCGCTCACGCTGCACACGATCGGCCAAATCTTCGTCCAATTGCTGAAGGCGCTGGTGCCGCCTCTGGTCTTCACCGCGATCGTGAGCTCGATCGCGGCGCTGCGCGACCTGGAGAATGCGGCCAAGCTCGTGTGGCAGACCCTGCTCTGGTTCGCGCTGACCGCGTTGATCGCGGTGTCGATCGGGATCGCGCTCGGCCTGCTGATCCAGCCGGGCCTGCATGCCGGGCTCGATCCCGGCAGCGCGACGATCCCCGCCACGCGCGGCACCTGGCTCGATTTCCTGAAAGGGCTGGTGCCGGTCAACGTCTTTGGCCTGACCGCCTCGACCACGGTCGAAAATGGCGCGGCCACGACGTCGCTCTCGTTCAACGTGCTGCAGATCATCGTCGCGGGGATCGCGATCGGCGCGGCAGCGGTGCGCGTCGGCGCGGCGGGTGAGGGCTTCCTCAAGTTCAACGCATCCGCGCTCGCGGTTTTCCGCCGCCTGCTCCACTGGGTGATCCGCCTGACCCCGATCGGCACCGCGGGCCTGATCGGCGACGCGGTCGTCCGTTACGGCTGGAGCACCTTGTCCGTGCTGGGGGCTTTTGCCGGCGCGGTCTATCTCGGCCTCGCGATCGTGCTGCTGGTGGTTTACCCGACTTTGCTCGCCGCCAACGGCCTCAATCCGCTGCGCTTCTTCGCCTCGGCCTGGCCCGCGATCCAGCTTGGTTTCGTCTCGCGCTCGTCGGTCGGCACCTTGCCCGTGACCGAGGATGTGACCGAGCGCGCGCTCGGCGTGCCGCGCGCTTATACCGCCTTCGCGGTTCCGCTCGCCGCGACCACCAAGATGGATGGCTGCGCGGCCATCTATCCCGCGGTGTCGGCGATCTTCGTCGCGGAATTCTACGGCGTGCCGCTCCACCTCGCGGATTACGGGCTGATCATATTCGTGTCGGTGATCGGTTCGGCCGCGACCGCCGGGCTGACCGGCGCGGTCGTGATGCTGACGCTGACCTTGTCGACATTGGGCCTGCCGCTCGAAGGCGCGGGCCTGCTGCTCGCGATCGATCCGATCCTCGACATGGGCCGCACCGCGATCAATGTCGCGGGGCAGGCGCTGGTGCCGACGATCGTTGCCAAGCGCGCGGGCATCCTCGATATCGCGCGTTTCGCGGGCGGCGCGCCGGCGGAGGCCGAGCCGCAGCCTGCCTGACCATTCAGCCTTGCGCAAGCCGGGGCAGGCCAAGTGCATGGCGATGCGCTTGTTCCTTGCTCTCACGCTTATCCTGCTACCCGCTGCCGCGTTCGGGCAAGCCGTCGAGGATGAGGCGCACCGCGTGGATCGAAGGCAAACCGAGGACCTCAACCGCGGCGTCCAGCGCTCGGTCGAGCGGCGCAATGCCGCCGATGCCGCGAAGCTCGCGCGCTATCGCGATGCCGAGGCGGCTTATGAGCGCCAGCGCGCCGAATGGCGCCGCCGCGTCGCGGCTTGCGAGGACGGCGACACACGCGCCTGCGATCCCTATTGAGCCGGGTAGATCGGGCCGCCAGAAGATGATCGGCGGCGGATCGGGGCGGGATAAGACATGCGGTTGGACGTGCCTGGCGCGATAATGGCCCTGTTCGCATGCGCGACCGCCGCCGCGGCGCAGACGCCGTTCGAGCGGCAGGTGCTGGTCGCGCTCAATGCCGCGCGGACCGATCCGGCTGCCTATGCCGCCGGGCTCAAGCGCTATCGCACTTATTTCCACGGCAAGCTGGTCCATTATCCCGGAGCCGATGCGGAGATGGAGACGGACGAGGGCGTCGCGGTGGTCGATGAGGCGATTGCGTTCCTTGGCCATCGGGCACCGCTCGCACCGGTCGCGGCGGCCCCCTTGTTGGCTGCCAGTGCCGCCGATCTGGTCGCGGACCAGGCGCAGGGCGGTACCGGCCATGAGAGCAAGGACGGCTCGACGCCGTCGGATCGCGCGCGCCGCCAGGGTGGAGGCGATTTCATTGCTGAAGTGATCGCTTACGGTCCGATCGATGCGGCGGATGTCGTGCGGCAGCTTATCATCGACGACGGCGTCGCCGATCGCGGCCATCGCGGCATCCTCTATTCGCCCGAGCTGCGCTTCGCGGGTGTCGCCTGTGGGCCGCATCCCGAATATCGCACGATGTGCGTGATCGATCTCAGCGCGACACAAGATGGCCGCGCGCCGGCAGGGCGTCCGGCCAGGATTCCGCGTTAAAGCTCGCGCACCAGCCGGCGCACGACGCCCAGCCACGGCGAATCCACGATCACCGTCTGGCGCGCGCCGCTGGTCAGCGGAAGCAGCAGCAGCCGGTCTTTTTCCAGCCCGATCATTCGCCCGAAAGCAAAGCGCCCGCCCGCGCGCGGCACCAGCACGTCGCGATTGAGCGCGCGGCCGAACTGATCGGGCGAAAGCCGCTCGCACCAGATCGCGTCGCCTGCGCGATAATCGCCGACGCTTTCCTCGACCAGGATCACCATCGCGCCCTCCTCGGGCTGTGGCGGGGTGGCGGTGAGCGCCTTGTGCGGGACGTGCGCGCCGTCGCGCGTCAGCAGCGCTGCGACGGGAAGCTCGGCCTTGTCGGGGGTGCGGACCAGATCCGCCGCCTCGACGCCGAGCGCGCGCGCGATCCGGTTGAGCCAGCCGACGCTTACGGTGCGCGTGCCCGTCTCGAGCCGGCCGATCGTCTGCGCGGTGGTGGGCGGATCGCAGCGTTGCGCGACGTCGAGCAGGGTCAGCCCCTTCGCATTGCGAACCTCGCGGATGCAGGTGATCATATAGGTCCCTTAACCGATCTGGTGATTTTAGAATCGCATGCATGCGCCGTTCCGGCAAGCGCAAAGCGGATGGCGCGCGGCGCGCCAGACGACTATCTGCATCCCATGGCCCGCCTCCGCGCCGATCAATTGCTCGTCGATCGCGGCCTTGCCGAGAGCCGCACGCGCGCGCAGGCCTTGATCCTGGCGGGGCTGGTCTATGTCGGCGAACGCAAGCTCGCCAAGGCGGGTGACCAATTGCCTCTGGACGCGGTGCTCGACGTGCGCGGGCGCGATCATCCCTGGGTTTCGCGCGGCGGGATCAAGCTCGATCATGCGCTGACGCATTTCGGCTGGGACGTGAGGCAAGCGGTCGCGATCGACGTCGGCTCCTCGACCGGCGGGTTCACCGACGTCCTGCTCACGCGCGGTGCGGCCAGGGTCTATGCGGTCGATAGCGGCACCAACCAGCTCGCCTGGAAGCTCCGCCAGGACGATCGCGTGATCGTCCTGGAGAAGACCAACGCGCGCAATTTGACCCAAAGCGAAATCCCCGAGCCGGTCGATCTGATCGTGTGCGACGCGAGCTTCATCGGCCTCGCCAAAGTGCTCGACCGCCCGCTGACCTTTGCAAAGCCCGACGCGCGCCTGGTCGCTTTGATCAAGCCGCAATTCGAGGCGGGGCGCGAGGAGGTCGGCAAGGGCGGCGTGGTGCGCGACGCGAAGGTGCACGAGCGCGTCTGTGCCCAGGCGCGCGCCTGGGCCGAAAGCCAAGGCTGGAACGTTGTCGGCATCGAGAAGAGCCCGATCACGGGCCCCGAAGGCAATGTCGAATTCCTGCTCGCGGCGACGCGCGGCGCGCCTGATATTGCCAAAGCCGCCTCATCTACCCATGTAGTCGGCTAATACACCTAGGGAGTCCGACGATGCAGAGTGACAACAGGTTCTTCGAGGACCTCGCCAAGATGATGAACGGCCTTGCCGGCACGATGGCGGGCGTCGGGCGCGAGGCCGAATCCAATGCGCGCGAGAAGTTCAAGAGCTGGATCGGCGGCTTCGATTTCGTGAGCCGCGAGGAATTCGAGGCGGTCAAGGCGATGGCCGCCGCCGCGCGCGACGAGGTTGCCGCGCTCAAGGCCGAGCTTGCGGCGCGGAAGGACAAGGGCCACGCACCGACCAGCTATGACGCGCCGGCGGCAGCGGCCAAGCCGGCGGGCAAGCCGCGCGGGAAGAAGGCTTGATCCGTCATCCCAGCGAAAGCTGGGATCTCGTGAGGCAAGCGGACTGCCCTCTCCTGAGATTCCAGCGTTCGCTGGGATGACGGGGTAAGTTTCAGGCAGCGACACGGGAAGGTTGACCGCCGCCCTTTGCGCGACGGCGCACCCCCTGCTAGGCGCTGCCGCCTATGACTCCTCTCGACAAGATCCGTAACTTCTCGATCATCGCGCATATCGATCATGGCAAGTCGACGCTTGCCGATCGGCTCATCCAGCGCACCGGCGGCCTGACCGAACGCGAAATGTCGGCGCAGGTGCTCGACAATATGGATATCGAGAAGGAGCGCGGCATCACGATCAAGGCGCAGACCGTGCGCCTCGACTGGAAGGGCCATGTCCTCAATCTGATGGACACGCCGGGCCATGTCGACTTCGCTTATGAGGTGTCGCGCAGTCTGGCGGCATGCGAGGGTGCCTTGCTGGTGGTCGATGCCGCGCAGGGGGTCGAGGCACAGACGCTCGCCAACGTCTATCAGTCGATCGAGCATGATCATGAGATCGTGCCCGTGATCAACAAGATCGATTTGCCTGCCGCCGAGCCCGAAAAGGTGCGCGCCGAGATCGAGGAGGTGATCGGGCTCGATGCCTCGAACGCGATCCTTGCCTCGGCCAAGTCGGGCATCGGCATCGACGAGATATTGGACGCGATCGTCGAGCGCATCCCCGCGCCCAAGGGCGACGCCACCGCACCGCTCAAGGCGATGCTCGTCGACAGCTGGTACGACCCCTATCTCGGCGTGGTCATCCTCGTGCGCGTGACGGCCGGCGTGCTCCGGAAGGGGCAGCAGATCGCCTTCATGGCGGGCGGCACCCAGCATCTGGTCGATCGCGTCGGCTGCTTCCGTCCCAAGATCGAGCAGCTCACCGAATTGGGGCCGGGCGAGATCGGCTTCATCACCGCGCAGATCAAGGAAATCACCGAGACGCGCGTCGGCGACACGATCACCGACGCCAAACGGCCCGCGGCCGAGCCTTTGCCGGGCTTCAAGGAAGTCCAGCCGGTCGTGTTCTGCGGGCTGTTCCCGACCGACGCCAACGACTTCGAGAAGCTGCGCGACAGCATATCCAAGCTGCGCCTGAATGACGCGAGCTTCAGCTTCGAGATGGAGACGTCGGCGGCGTTGGGCTTCGGCTTCCGCTGCGGCTTCCTCGGCCTGCTCCACCTGGAGATCATCCAGGAACGGCTGATGCGCGAATATGATCTGGACCTGATCACCACCGCGCCGTCGGTGATCTATCATATCCATTTGTCGCATTCGAAAACCGAGGATGCGCAGACGATCGAGCTGCACAATCCGGCCGACATGCCCGATCCCAACCGGATCGAGATGATCGAGGAACCGTGGATCGAGGCGACGATCTACGTGCCCGACGAATATCTCGGCTCGATCCTCAAGCTCTGCCAGGACCGGCGCGGCATCCAGAAGAACCTGACCTATGTCGGCGGCCGCGCGCAGCTCACCTACGAGCTGCCGCTCAATGAGGTCGTGTTCGATTTCTACGACCGCCTGAAGTCGATCAGCCGCGGCTATGCCAGCTTCGACTATCACCAGATCGGCTATCGCGAGGGCGATCTCGTCAAGATGCAGATCTTGGTCAATGACGAGCCCGTCGATGCGCTCAGCATGATCGTCTATCGCGGCGCCGCCGAGACGCGCGGACGCGGCATGTGCGAACGGCTCAAAGACCTGATCCCGCGCCACATGTTCAAGATCCCGATCCAGGCCGCGATCGGCGGCAAGGTTATCGCGCGCGAGACCATCGCCGCCCTGCGCAAGGACGTGACCGCCAAATGCTATGGCGGCGACGCCACCCGCAAACGCAAGCTCCTCGACAAGCAGAAAGAGGGCAAGAAAAGGATGCGGGAATATGGGTCCGTGTCGATCCCGCAGGAGGCGTTTATTGCGGCGTTGCGGATGGGTGAAGAGTAACTCGGGTGCCCCAGTGCCTCACGCCTCCGGAACCGTGCTCCCCCGCACCTTGAGCTGGTAATCGAGCGATCTGCGGAAGCCGACGCTGTTCTCCGCCTGGCGGTAATAAGGGTCGGTCAGCATATCGACCGCCGCCGCCGCCATCGCCGCCTTGGGCTGGTGGATCGTGGTGAGCTGGGGCCAGGCGAGGCGCGAGGTCGGGGCGTCGTCGAAGCCGCCGATCGCGAGTTGGTCGGGCACGCTCAAATGATGCTTCATCGCCATCATCAGCACGCCCAAAGCCATATCATCGTTGGAGGCGAAGACGGCGGTCGGTCGGTCGGTCGCGGATAGAAGTGTCTCGCCCAGTTCGACGCCCGAGCGGACCGAGAAATCGCCCTCCAATATGATCGCGGGGTCGATGGGCAGATGCGCGGCGATCATCGCCTCGACGAAGCCGGCGAAGCGCTTGCGCGAGGCGCTATGCGCGGGATCGCCCTTAAGAAAGCCGATGCGCTTGTGTCCGCACGAAATCAGGTGGCGCGTCATCTCGGCGGCAGCGGCCTGATCGTCCATGCGGACATAGCCCGACCGATCCTCCTCCCCACTCGGCGAGATGCGGACATAAGGCAGGTCGGCCGCCTCGATCACCTCGAGCACCTTGCGATCGTCGCACAAAGGCGGAGTCAGCATGATGCCGTCGAGCCGCAACGTGCCGAGCGTTCCCGCCAGCTCGCGCGCCCAATGCGGATCGCCGCGGTCGATCGGCTCGACCAGCAGATGATAGGAGCGCTCGCGGCACCGCTTGAGCGCGCCCAATTGCACGTCGGCGGCATAGCCCGAACTCGGATCGTCGGTGAGGAAGCCGAGCAGGTACGAGCGCGAGCTGGAGAGGCTGCGCGCGAAAGCATTGGGCCGATAGTCGAGCTCGCGCACCACGCGCAGCACCTGCTCGCGCTTGTCGGCGCGAACATGCGCCTCGCCATTGATCACGCGCGACACCGTCTTGGGCGAGACCCCGGCGCGTGCCGCCACATCCTTGATGGTTACGACCGTCAAACCGCTGACCCCCGACAAGCCCGCGCGAACGCGGCAATGAACAAATAGCATAAAGCGGGCAGAGCCAAAGAGGCCGCGAGCCCGACGCGGTCCGCAAGCGCGCCGGTCAGCATCGGCACCACCGCGCCGCCGACCACGGCCATGCACAGCAAGGTGCCCCCGGGCGTCGCCAGTTTAGGATCCTTGGGCAGGGCCAGCACATAAATGGTGGGATACATGATTGAGTTGCACAGCCCCACCGCGAGCAAAGCCACGCCTCCGGTCATGCCTTCCGCCGCCGCGGCGACCAACGTGAGCAGGGCGGCGCCGACCGCGGCGAGCATCAGCAGCAATGCGGGGCGAGCGCGCTTCATCGCATAGGCACCCGCGAGCCGGCCGAACATCGCGCCGCCCCAATAGAGGCTGACCATCCGCGCCGCGCTGACCGGCGCCGCCCCGAACACATCGGGCATCACCAGATAATTGACGAGCAACGCGCCGATCGCGACCTCCGCGCCCGCATAGAGGAAGATGCCGACCGCGCCCGCCATCAGTCGGCGGTTGCGCAATAATAAGGGCCAGTCGAGCCGCACGCGCCCCAAGTCCGCCTGCGCCGACCGGTCGAGCAGCGCGCGGTTGAGGAAGAAGATTAGGGCAAGCGCCGCCAGCACGAGGATCGCGAAGACGAAGGGCGGGGCGATCTCGACGATCGCGGGCAGCCCGGTGGTGGCGGGGTTGCCCAGCACATATTGCGCGGCGACCAGAGGCGCGACGACGGTGCCGGCCGAATTGAACGCCTGCAGCAGGTTGAGCCGGTACGCCGCGCCCTCCGCGCTGCCGACCACCGCCACCACCGTGTTCGCCGCGATCTGGAGGAAGGTGATGCCCGCCGACAGCGCGAGCAACGCGAAGAGTATCATCACATAAGAGTGGAGCCCATGCGCCCATAGGAAGAGCATGCACGACACCGCCATCACCGCCAGGCCGGTCGCGGCCGAGCGCATATAGCCCATCGCGATGATCGCGAGCGCGATCGGGATCGCGAACAGCAGGTAGCTCATGTGGAAGGCGAACTGGATCAGCAGTGCGCGCACATAATCGAGCCCGTAGACGAGCGTCATGCGCGGCACGAACAGGCTGATCGTCGAGGACAGAAAGCCGCCGATGAAGAAGACGCCGATCGACAGGCGAAACAATCGCGTCGCGCTGCCCTGATGATCCGTCCCCGTCACGGAGCCAACATGTACTGCGTGGGCAACGACTTGCAACGGTGGCGACGTTCTGCGGAAACAATTTGACATCGATGTCGGATTTTCCGAGAAAGCATTATGGTGCAACCCTTCCGGGTTTCTCCTCACCCCCCTAGGCTGCTTCGGTAGTCGAGTATTGACGGCTGTCGCGCTCTGCGTGGCGGCCGTCCCTTTTTCCAGCCCGTTGTCCGCACGCACGACAGTTTGTCCGTCTTATTCTGGATCGCTTCGTCGGATAAATCCGCGGCACCAATCTGTTAGCGCTAACTTGTGATTCGTTGACATCGATGTCTATCATGTTACGCCGACGTCCAAGCAGGAAGACACTGCTTGTCAAAAGAAGCGGCGCCTGGGGAAAGTCGCCGCACAAAGGGAGGAAATATGAACGGCTTACGGCTTTCGCCGGCGCTTGCGCGCTCGGCATCCGCTTTGGCGATCGCGACATGCCTGATCGTTCCTGGCATCGCCTGGGCGCAGACCGACACTCAACCGGCCAACGCCAGCCCGGCGGTTTCGCAGGCGGATGCGCAGGCGGGCGACGAAGTCGTCGTCACCGGCATCCGCGCTTCGCTCGAACGCTCGATCGCGATCAAGCGTGACTCGACCGGCGTGGTCGATGCGATCTCGTCGGAAGATATCGGCAAGTTCCCCGACACGAACCTGGCGGAATCGCTCCAGCGCATCACCGGCGTGTCGATCAATCGCGTCAACGGCGAAGGCGCCACCGTCACGGTTCGCGGCTTCGGTCCGCAATATAATCTGGTGACCCTCAATGGCCGCCAGCTTGCCGCGGCGAACATCACCGTCGTCGGCGGCGATCAGAATGGCGACGGCGCAGGCGGCTTCGATCGCTCATTCGACTTCTCCAATCTCGCATCCGAAGGCGTGAAGACGCTCGAAGTCTATAAGACCGGCCGCGCTTCGGTCCCGACCGGCGGTATCGGTGCCACGATCAACGTCGTCAGTCGCAAGCCGCTCGATGCGCGCGAGAGCGGCTTCAATGGATCGATCGGTGCCAAGGCGGACTATGATCGTAGCACGCGCGACTGCGTCGCCTGCGGCAGCCATGTCACGCCCGAGGTCTCCGGCGTGCTCAGCTGGTCGAACCCGGAACAGACGTTCGGCGTATCGGTCTTCGGCAGCTATCAGCGCCGCAATTTCTCGGTCCCGTCGGTTGCCAACAATGGCTGGAATATCGTCAAGCTGTCGGACTTCCTGAATACGGGCGGACCGTACATCAACGCCCAGACCAAGCTGAACAACACGCCCACCGATCCCAACACGTTGGTCGGCGTGCCCGACGACTTCCGCTACCACTTTTCGGAGGACCGCCGTACGCGCATCAACGCGCAGGGCTCGGTCCAGTGGAAGCCGACAGACACGCTCACCATCACAGCGGACACCTTGTTCGCGCAGGACAAGCAGAGCGAGCGCCGTTCGGACGAATCCAACTGGTTCAACCGCCCGTTCGACGTCGTGACCTTCAACAGCAATCCCGGCGTCGTGACGACCACCTACCTTCACGAGGTGGAAAATGGCTCGACCAAGGATAGCGGGTCCGAACAGGCCTATCGCGCGCAGAAGGGCCAGCTCAAGGATTATGGCCTGAACGCCAAGTGGGACGTCACCGACACTTTCCACATCGTCGCGGACGGCCATGTCAGCATTGCATCCAGTTCGCCGGACAATCCCAATGGCGTGAGTTCGACGGCGGTGGCGATCAGCTCGCCGATCCTGTCGCAATATGGCCTCGATCAATCGACCGGCTTTCCGCGCGAGACCATCTCGACCAACGATGCCGCCAAGGGCAACAATAATGGCCATTGGGACGTGGGCGATCTTGCGACCCAGCAGAACCGCCAATTCTCGTCCTGGCAGCATCAGAATCTGAAGGAAGGCCGCCTCGATGCCGGTTGGGATCTGGGTGGCGGCAGCCGCTTCGATTTCGGTGGCGATTATCGAGCGTCCAATGTGGATCAGCGCCAGTATAATACGATCCAGACGCTCGGCGATTGGGGCAATGCCAATCCACGCGACGTGAATGCGATCGCGCCGGGCCAGGTCCAGGAATTCTGCCTGGTCTGCACCTTCCATCATCACGATGCGAAAGCGACCGGCGACGCGCTGATCTCCTGGCGCACGCAGGACGCGACCAAGCTCTACAACACCTTGTTCGACGCCTACAAAGCGATGGGCCACGATTTGCGCATCGACGCCAACACCAACAATCGCGTGAAGGAGAATATCTGGGCGGTCTATGGCCAGTTCACGTGGAAGGGCCAGGTCGGCGATCACGACGCGACGATGGTCGCGGGCGCACGCTACGAGCAGACGCGGGTCAATTCGACGTCGCTCCAGACCATCCCGACCGCGGTCGTCTGGCAAGCGGATAACGACTTCACCATCTTCCAGTCGGCGGACCAGCAGCCGGTGGCAGCCAAGGGCCGGTACAACAACCTGCTCCCCTCACTCGATTTCCAGATCGCCATCCGCGAGAATTTAATCGGGCGCTTCTCCTTCTCCAAGACGATCTCGCGCCCGAATTACGGCAACCTCTTCGCCTCGACGACCGCGACGCCTCCGGGCCGGCCGACCGTGCTGGGCGGGGTTCCGGGCGGCTTCAAGAATGATGCCGATCTGCAACCGCTGATCTCGGACAATTTCGATCTGTCGCTGGAATGGTATTTCAAGCCGGGAAGCTATCTGTCGGGCGGCTTCTTCGAGAAGAGGGTGCACAATTTCATCGGCAACAGCCTGGTAAACCAGAATTTGTTTGGTTTGCGCGATCCGACCTCGGGTCAGCCCGGCACCCGTTCGGGTACGGCCAAGACCGCGCTGCAAAGCATGGGCTATGACCTGAGCGACGTGAACCTGTTCACGCTCACCGCGCTGATGCAGCAGCATGGCGGCAACCTTGCTGCCGCCCAGACGGAGTTCAATGCGAACTACGACACGACCAACCGCGCGCTGAAGCAGTCCTTCGTCGATTCGGTGCTCGCCGCCGTCGACATCCTGCCCGACGCGAATGATCCGCTGATGCAGTTCCAGGTCAACACGCCGATCAACAACAAGGACGCCAAGATCTGGGGCTTCGAGCTTGCCGGCGAATATTTCTTCGGCAATTCGGGGATCGGTGTCGCGGGCAGCTATACGCTCGTGCGCGGCGACGTCGGGGCCGACGTGACCGCGGATCCCAGTGCTAACCAGTTCGCGCTGGTGGGCCTGAGCGACACGTTCAACGTGACCGCCATCTACGATAAGCACGGCATTTCGGCGCGCCTGGCGTACAATTACCGCAAGAAGTTCCTCTCGGACCTGAACCGCGGCGGCAGCCACAACCCGGTCTTCACCGCGCCTTATGGCCAGCTCGACCTGAACGTGAGCTACGACATCACGCCGAAAATCTCGGTCTCGTTCGAAGGTATCAACCTGACTGAAGAAGGCATCCGTACTTACGGTCGCGATAAGGTCGAGACCTTCTTCATGCAGGAAGGTTCCGCGCGCTTCCTGGTGGGCGCGCGTTACAAGTTCTGATCTTCCGATCCGGACGGAAAAAAGGAAGGGCCGCTGGCGACAGCGGCCCTTTTCCTTGGCCCGCGCCGAAGGGCAAAGTCAGCGTCGTGGCAGGCGGACTGGACAAAAGGGCCGCTTTGGGCGACGATTTGCCGCCGACGCTTGGTGCGGCAACAGGGGGCTATTATGAACATCCGGACGTTCCTGGCCGGCAGTGCGGTTGCCGCAGCGCTCATGCTCGGCGCCTGCCACAAATCCAACGAGGCCGCGACCAACGAGGTCAATGCCGCGGCCGAGCTTTCGAACATGGCGGACACCAACGCCAATGACGAGATGATGAACGAGGAGAGCGGCAACCAGGCCGCCATGAACGCGGGCTGAGACAGAGCGGCCCCGCGCTCACACCGATTTGCCTAGGAGTGCGGGATCGACCGTGCTTTCCCCTTGCCATATGGAATCGACATGCCGGCTGCCGTTTTGGATAGCGCCATCATCGCGATAGGGACGGAACGGTCCTTTCGCGGGGCGGCGCGATTCCGGAACCGGTTCCGGGCCGGAACGAGCTCGAGCCGACCGCCGTTGACCCCCGTCGGCTAGCGGCGGCGGATCGAGACAGCGTCAACCAGATGGTTTCCTCCCCGGATATCCCGACCCTGCGCCTGTGCAGCCTGCTGGAGAGCGCGGCTTATGCCGCGATCTTCATCACCTTTTGGGCGCGCCGCCGCGATCAGACCTATCTGCTGCACTGGGGGCTGAGTTCGGTCCTCTACGCGATGGCCTTGTCCGGATTCGAATATAAGCCCGGCCCGCCGACCGCCTTGTCGAGCGCGGTGGACTATGGGCTGGTGGCACTTGCGGACTTCCTGCTCGTCTCGGGCATGCGGATCTTCGATGGCAAACCCGCCTTCCGCCAATGGATGGCGGCGCCGATCCTGGCGACCGCGGTCGCGGTCGCGCTGCCGATCGCTTTCGTGCCCGGCCACGCGGGGCTGGTGTTGAGCCACGTGCTGGGCTCGGTCGGGCTCGGCGCCTGCATGGTGATATGCGCGGTCGCCATTCTTCGGGGCGCCGAGGATGTGGCGGCACCGCGTCGGATCGTCGGCATCGCGATGCTGGCTTATGGGCCTGGCTATATCGTGTCGATCTGCATCGAATTGTGGGGTTCGTTCGGCTCAACCACGCTCGACCTTCTGCCGATGCTGCAGGACCAGGTTTTGCTCGGCGTGCTCAATCTCGGCCTGCTTGCCACGCCATGGGAGCGCGCGCTGCGCGAGCTCAAGGAATCGGTGCTGCGCGATGCGCTGACGGGCGCCTGGAACCGCGCCGCGCTCAAGCAGCATGATCGTGAACTGGCGCGTCCCGAGACGAGCCTGTTCCTGATCGACATCGATCATTTCAAGAAGATCAACGACACGCACGGCCATGCCGCGGGCGATGCGGTGCTGATTGCCCTGTCGGGCCACGTCCAGGCGCTCGTGGCCGAACGCGGCGGCATGTTCGTGCGGCTGGGCGGCGACGAGTTCGTGATGGCGGCGCCCACCGCCGACGATCGCGACGCGAGCGCGCTCGCCGAGCGGATCCGCGCGCTTCCCGATCCGGTCTCGACCGGCCTGCCGGTCTTCTCGCTCAGCATCGGTCTGTCGCGCGTCTATCCCGACGAGGAGAGCCTGTCGCTGGCGATGGCCCGCGCCGACCTCTCGCTCTACCGCGCCAAAGCCGGCGGACGCGACCAGATCGCCGCCGCCTGATTTTGGCCCGGCGGTTATCAGTCGAACAGGCTGGAGACGGAGCTTTCGTCGGAGATGCGCTTGATTGCTTCGGCGAGCAGGGGCGCGATCGGGAGCAGGCGGACCTTCCTTGCGTCGAGCACCGGCTGCAAGGGCTGGATCGAATCGGTGATGATCAGTTCGGACAATTGGGATCCCTCGACGCGTGCGACCGCACCGCCTGAGAGCACGCCGTGGCTGACATAAGCGACCACGTCCTCCGCGCCCGCCTCGCGTAGCGCAGCGGCGGCGTTGCAGAGTGTGCCGGCCGAATCGACAATATCGTCGACCAGCACGCAGAAACGGCCCTCGACATCGCCGATGATGTTCATCACTTCGGATTCGCCGGGTTTCTCGCGCCGCTTGTCGACGATCGCGAGCGGGCAATTGTTGAGCCGCTTGGACAGGCTGCGCGCGCGCACCACCCCGCCCACGTCGGGCGAGACGACCATCAGATTCTTCTTGCCGAAGCGCGCCTGGATGTCGGCCGAGATGACCGGCGCGGCATAGAGATTGTCGGTCGGGATATCGAAGAAGCCCTGGATCTGCCCGGCGTGGAGATCGACGGAGAGCACGCGGTCGGCGCCCGCGACGGTGATCAGATTGGCGACCAGTTTGGCCGAAATCGGCGTGCGCGGGCCGGGTTTGCGGTCCTGCCGCGCATAGCCGAAATAGGGAACGACCGCCGTGATGCGCTTGGCCGACGCGCGCCGCAGCGCGTCGATGCAGATCAAGAGCTCCATCAGATTGTCGTTGGTCGGATAGCCCGTCGACTGGAGCACGAACACATCCTCGCCCCGGACATTTTCGTGAATCTCGACGAACACTTCCTCGTCCGCGAAACGGCGGACCGAGGCATCGGTAAGACCGATCTCAAGATAGTCGGCGATCGCCTTGGCGAGTACGCGGTTGGCGTTGCCGGTCATCAACTTCATGGGCTGGCTCTCTTCCCTCTTCCCGCGTCTGCTTCCCCTAGCGGTGCGGCCGCATCCGGGGAAGAGGGCAGAGCGGCGGGCGCTCAGGGCCAGAGCGCGAGGACCGCCCCCATCAGCAGGAACTGAAGCAAATGGTAGCCCGAATTGATCAGCCAGAAGGCCAGGCTGCGCCGTTCGTACAGATATTGGATCCCTAGGCTGGCCGCGATGAAGCCGATGGCCACCTCGGCACCCATCACCAGTCCATGATGCAGCGACGGGTGCGGCCCCACGATCGTCGCGAAGACGATCGCCGCGACCAGCGCGGGAATGATGCCGATCGCCACCTTGACGCCCACGCCTTCGGGCTTGTCGCTCAAGTCGACGCCGAGTTCGCGCGCCCATGGCTTCAGAAATCCTATCGGCGAATACCAGAGCGCGCCGGGGAAATAGCCGACGAGCGCCGCAACGATCACTGCAACCCAGTTGAGATGTTCCAGATTTTGCATCGTCCCCTCCATTGGATGACCCGCCCTTTTAGCATGTTCCGGCGGCGTAATCATGGGCGCTTTGTGAACGGGCCGATCTCTGGCAGAGGAAGGGCGAGGAAGGGGCATTATGGCGACGATCGCGGCGAACGACTGGACTTATTCGCGCAGGCTGCGCGACCCTTTGCTCGCTGCGGCGGGCATGCTGATGCTGCTGCTCGGCATCGCCTTCTCCCGGCACTTGGGGCAGCCCTCGGCAAGGCTGTCGCCCTGGATGATCGTCCATCTTTCGGCAATCCTGCCCGCCATCCCGCTCGGCGCGGTCATGTTGTGGCGGCGCAAAGGGGATCGGCTTCATCGCCTGCTTGGCCGAACATGGGCGGCGCTGATGGTCGTGGCGGCGGTGGCGAGTTTCGGACTGCACGACCTGATGGGGCATATCGGACCGATACACATATTGTCGGCGATCACGCTCGTCGGCATCCCCCGGGCGGTCTGGGATGCGCGCCGGGGTAATATCGCGCGCCATCGGCGGACGATGACCATCATCTACGCCAGCCTGGTCACCGCCGGCTATTTCACGCTGATCCCGACGCGCCTGCTGGGCCACTTCCTGTTCGGGTAGAGCTTCCACCGGCGGCAGGGAGGCTCTAGGGGCCTGCCATGGCCTCCGTGATAACCCGCTTCGCGCCGTCTCCGACCGGCAGGCTTCACGTCGGCAATATCCGCACCGCGCTGCACAATTGGTTGTGGGCGCGCAAGTATGACGGCCGCTTCCTGCTGCGGCTCGACGATACCGATCTGGCGCGCTCGACCCAAGAGCATGCCGAGGCGATCCATGCCGATCTCGAATGGCTGGGATTGGCGCCCGACGCATGGGTGCGCCAGTCGGACCGGTTCGCGCTCTACGAGGCGCGGTTCGAGGAGTTGCACGCGGCGGGGCGGGTCTATCCCGCCTACGAAACCGCCGAGGAGCTCGACCTCAAGCGCAAGGTGCTTGCCGGGCGCGGTCTGCCGCCGATCTACGACCGCGCCGCGCTCGCGCTGAGCGATGCTGATCGTGCGCGGCTCGAGGCGAACGGTATCAGGCCGCATTGGCGCTTTAAGCTCGACCATGACGCGATGATCGAATGGGACGATTTGATCCGGGGACACCAGCATCTCGACCCAAAGCTCCAGTCCGATCCGGTGATCCGCCGCGCGGACGGGAGCTGGCTCTACATGCTGCCGAGCGTGATCGACGATATCGACATGGGCGTGACGCATATCGTGCGCGGCGAAGATCATGTCACCAACGCAGGGCTGCAGCTTCAGATGTTCGGAGCATTGGGCGCGCCCGCGCCGGCCTTCGCGCATGAGGCTCTGCTGGTCGGCAGCGAAGGCAAATTGTCGAAGCGGCTGGGCTCGCTCGGTGCCGACGCGTTTCGGGAGGACGGGATCGAGCCGCTCGCGCTCGCCGCCTTGCTCGCGCGGATCGGGACGAGCGATCCCGTCGAGGCGGTGACGGACATGGCGCCGCTGATCGCGGGCATCGATTTCGCGCGCTTCGGCCGCGCGCCGGCGCGCTTCGATCTCGACGAATTGCGCGGGCTGAGCGCGCGCACGATCCATCTGATGGATTTCGCAAAGGCGCGCGCGCGCCTGCCGATCGGGATGAGCGAGGCCTTGTGGCTGGCGGTTCGGCCCAACATCGAGCGGGTCGACGAGGCGGCGGCCTGGTTGCGGGTGATTGAGCAAGATCTGGATCCGCCCGCGATCGATCCGGCGGACCGCGACTATCTGATCACCGCGGCCGGCGTGGCGGCGGACATGGCCTGGGAGGAAGACCCCTGGCACGCGCTGACCGGCGCGCTCAAGGAGCGGACCGGGCGCAAGGGGCGGAGCCTGTTCCTGCCGCTGCGCGTCGCGCTGACCGGACAGGAACATGGCCCCGACATGAAGGCCCTGCTGCCGCTGATCGGCCGCGAGCGTTCGGTGAAGCGGCTCAGGGCGGCGGCTGACGGCTGAGGCTGGCAACCGGACGCGCAAGGCCCTATCTTCGCGGCATGAGGATTTTTCTCCGTCCCGCCCGGCCCAAGGCGCTGATCGCGGACATCAGGCGCGTGTGGAAAAGCAGCACGAGCCGCTACAAGCTGGTGTTCGGCGCCTTGTCGCTCGGCATCACGTCGATGATCGTAACGGGCTTCATCCTTCAAACGCGCTGGGACGCGATGCCCAAGGGGCCTCAGCTCATCTATGCCGAGGACTTCCCCGCCAACCGTACCGACGCGCAGATCAAGCAAGACCAATGGGCCGCCGCACGCGAGCGGCGCGTGGCGGCGGACGAACGGCGGCGCGAGTGGAAGAAGATCCAGGACGCGCTGTCGAAGTACGGCTTTTGAACGCGGACGATAACCGCTTCATGGCCGCCGCGCTCGCGCTCGCAGAACGCGGGCGGGGGCGGACCGCACCCAATCCCAATGTCGGTTGCCTGATCGTCAGGGCCGGGCGCGTGATCGGCCGGGGCTGGACCCAGCCGGGCGGGCGTCCGCATGCCGAGGCGATGGCGCTGGCGCAAGCCGGCGCGGCGGCGCAGGGCGCGACCGTCTATGTGACGCTTGAGCCATGCGCGCATGCCAGTCCGCGGGGGCCGGCCTGCGCGGACCTTTTGGTCGAGGCGATGCCGGCGCGGGTGGTTGCGGCGCTGACCGATCCCGACAGGCGTACCGCCGGCGAGGGCTTTGCCCGGCTGCGCGCCGCAGGGATCGAGCTTACCGAGGGCGTGCTCGCTGCGGAGGCGCAGCGGACCATGGCGGGCTTCCTGACGCGGCAGGCGTTGGGAAGGCCCTATGTCACGCTCAAGCTGGCCTTGTCGCTCGACGGTATGATCGCGCGCGCCGATGGCGAGAGCCAGTGGATCACGGGCGCGGTAGCGCGGGCACACGCGCATCTCGAGCGTAGCCGGCATGAGGCGATCCTGATCGGGCGCGGAACGTGGGAAGCGGACCAGCCGCGACTCGATGTTCGGCTGGCGGGGTTGGAGGACAGATCGCCGAGGCGTCTAGTCCTTACTTCGTCACCCCAGCGGAAGCTGGGGTCCAACTCCCAACCGTCCAATTCTGATGAAGGTGCGGGAGATGGGTCCCAGCTTTCGCTGGGACGGCGGGAGGTGGATATGATTGCGAATCCTCGCGAGATTTCTACTCTGGAGGGTGTCGACCACCTGTTCATCGAGGGCGGCGCGCGGGCGGCCTCCGCATTCCTTGCCGAGGGGCTGGTCGACCACCTTTTGCTCTACCGCGCGCCGATCCTGATCGGGGCAGGCAAGCCCGCGCTTGGCGACATCGGACTGGCGTCGCTGGCCGACGCGCATGGGCGCTGGCGGTTGGCCGACAGCCGGATGCTTGGCATCGACCGGCTCGAAGTCTACGAGCGCTCCTAATGTTTACGGGTATCATTACCGACGTGGGCCGGATCACCGGCGTCGAGCATCGCGGCGACCGGCGCCTGCGCATCGCCACCGCCTACGACACCGCCAGCATCGACATGGGCGCGTCGATTGCTTGTTCGGGCGTGTGCCTGACCGTGGTCGACAAAGGCGCCAATTGGTTCGCAGTCGAGGTTTCGGCCGAAACGCTGTCGCGCACAGCGGGCGACTGGGGCGAGGGCACCCCCCTCAACCTCGAGCGCGCGCTGCGCGTCGGCGACGAGCTGGGGGGGCATATCGTCACCGGCCATGTCGATGGGGTTGGTATCGTCAGCGAGGTGGTGCCCGAGGGCGACAGCACGCGGATCGTGATCGAGGCGCCGGCAAGCCTGGCGCCTTATGTCGCGGCCAAGGGTTCGGTCGCGCTCGACGGAATTTCGCTGACCGTGAACGAGGTGTCCGATTTGCCGGACGGGAAGGTGCGCTTTGGGCTCAACGTCATTCCGCATACGCAGCAGATGACGACGTGGCGCGCGGTGGCGCCGGGCCGCGCGGTCAATATCGAGATCGACGTGCTCGCGCGTTATCTCGGCCGGATGGAGCAATTGCGCCGTGTCGTCTAGTTCGCAGGTTTCGCGGTTGCGCCATGCTTTCCTGTCGACGCCCGAGGAGGTGATCGAGGAAGCACGCAACGGGCGCATGTTCATCCTGGTCGACGACGAGGATCGCGAGAATGAGGGCGACCTCATCATCCCTGCGCAAATGGCGACGCCGGACGCGATCAACTTCATGGCGACGCACGGGCGCGGGCTGATCTGCCTGGCGATGAGCAAGGCGCGTGTCGACCAGCTCGGCCTGCCGTTGATGAGCCGCCACAATGGCACGCGCCACGAGACTGCCTTCACCATTTCGATCGAGGCGAAGACCGGAGTCACCACGGGTATCTCCGCCGCCGACCGCGCGCGCACGATCGCGGTCGCGATCGACGCGTCGAACGGGCCCGATGCGATCGTGACCCCGGGCCACGTCTTTCCCTTGGTCGCGCGCGAGGGCGGGGTTCTGGTGCGCGCGGGCCATACCGAGGCGGCGGTCGATGTCGCGCGGCTGGCAGGGCTCAATCCGTCGGGCGTGATCTGCGAGATAATGAACGACGACGGCAGCATGGCGCGGCTCGACGATCTGGTCGCGTTCGCACAGCGCCACAATCTCAAGATCGGCACGATCCGCGACCTGATCGCCTATCGCCGCCGCCATGATCATCTCGTCGAGAAGCGCGCCGAGACGCATTTCACCAGCCGTTGGGGCGGCGATTGGACCGCGATCAGCTTCTACAACAAGGCGACCGGCGACGAGCAGATTGCGTTGGTCAAGGGCAAGGTCGATCCCGACCAGCCGATACTCGTGCGCATGCACGTGCAGGCGCTGTTTGCCGACATGTTCGGCGAGCTTTCGAAGCGCGGCGGCCTGCTCGAAGGCGCGATGAAGATCATCGGCGAGGAGGGATCGGGCGTGATCGTCGTGCTGACCAAGCCGATGGTCGGCGGCCGTCTCTCCAAGGTGGTCGAGGCGCAGGCGAGCAAGCGCGAGGGCGGAATGGACCCCGAGGAATTGCGCGATTACGGCGTCGGCGCGCAAATCCTGACCGAGCTTGGCGTGCAGGACATGGTGCTGCTCACCAACTCGCATCACACGCTCGTGGCGCTCGACGGCTATGGTCTGTCGATCGTGGGCGAGCGGCCAATCCCCTGTTGCGGAGACGAATGATGGCGCGCTTCCTGATCGTCGAGGCGCGATTCTATGCGCACCTCAATGACCTGCTGCTTGAGGGCGCGCGCGGCGCGCTGGAGGAAGCGGGCCATGCCCATGAGACGATCACCGTCCCGGGCGCGCTCGAAATTCCGGCGGCGGTGGCGCTGGCGGCGGAGACGGGCCGCTATGACGGCTTCGTCGCCTTGGGCGTGGTGATCCGCGGCGAGACCTATCATTTCGAAGTCGTCTCGAACGAGAGCGCGCGGGGGCTGATGGCGCTGACGCTGGATGGATTGCCGATCGGCAACGGCATCCTGACGGTCGAGAATGAAGCCCAGGCTTTGACGCGGGCCAAGCCGGACGAGAAGAACAAGGGCGGCGAGGCGGCCAAGGCGGCGATCGCGATGCTCGAGCTGAAATCGCGGTTCGGCTAAAAAGACCCGTCCGCGCTGAGCCTTGGCGGCCCAGCCCGAACGGGCAGGGGGAGCCTTTAAAGCTGAGTGCCTTCCAGCACCTCGCGCAGATAGGCGACATGGCTGCGGAAGGCCTTCGCGCCAGCCGGGGTGATCGCGACGCGGGTGCGGGGCTTCTTGCCCACGAAATCCTTGTCGATCGTCACGTAGCCTGCTTTTTCGAGCGTGGTCAGATGGCTGCCGAGATTGCCGTCGGTCGCCTTGAGCAGGCCCCGCAACCGTGTGAATTCCATCGGCCCCTCTGTAGATTCGACATTCAACGTCGCCATGATCTTGAGCCGCAAAGTTTGGTGGATGATCTCGTCGGGGCCGCTCATCACGCGTTCCTCAGCCAAGCACCGCTCAGCATCAAGCTGCCGCCGCACACTGCGGCCATCCAGTAGAGAATCCAGTCGCGGAAGAAGAGGTAGCCGACCATCGTCAGTGCGAAGATCGCGAACCCGACCCAGCCGAGGCGGGGCAGCCAGGCAATGCCGATCATTCCGTAGATCGCTCCTATGACGAGACCGGGGAAGACGATGAAGGGCGTGACCGTCGCCGGCGCGAACAGGATGTAGGTCGCAGCGATGAACAAGGCGGCGAAGAGGATGCCGAGCAATATTCTGCCGCCACCGCCGTTGCTCGCCATGCCGGGCTTGCCGCGCTGCACCCGCGCCAGCAGGATCGTACCGATGATGCCGGCCGCGTCGAGCGGCAGCCAGATCCATCCCCATTCGGATTGCGGGCGGATCGCCATCAGCACGTAACCCACCGCCCAGATCAAGCCCCAGCCGATCAGATAAGGTCCGGCATGGCGATAGCCGCGCATTTCCCCCGCGCGTGCCTGGGCCAGCTCGACATCGCGCAGCGCGCCTGCCGCATCGCTTCGACTAAGTGTCATTCGAATTGCTCCTAGAGAACTCTGTAGCGCAAAGTACATTTGCGCGGATACTCTGTCAAGCAGAGTTGTTTGCCGTCCTCGTTTGGCTGGTTGATAGCGGTGGCCTGGATTGCCCGCGCCGCTTTCGCGGCTCGCAAGGACGGGGGTGGGGGCTCGTCACCCTGAACTCGTTTCAGGGTCTATTTGGCGGCTTGGCCGCAACCTCCCGATGGATCCCGGATCAGGTCCGGGATGACGGGTGTGGGGTGGGTACGCGCCAGCGACCGCATGTCCATGGGACGTGCGGGGGCGTGGCTTAGGCATAAGCGTTGTGACCGGCGCGGTTCCGCACACCTGCTCGGCAGCGGGGACGTTGCATGGCGACCGTGGGGTTTCCCCCGGGATGCCGGCCTGCAACCGTCCTATGCGCAGGCATCCAGTCGGGCGGCTGCGGGATTTGAGCGGGTAACAGTCAAGCCCCTGGAGGTGTCCCTCCAGCCATCGCCCGCATAGCCGCGGTACGCGATAGCCACCCGGAAGCTGCGGTCTTGGCCGGGGGTTACCCCCTTCGCGTCGTCCGCGTAGCTCCCCTCCACGACGCCGGCATCACCGCGTGGCGAACCACACGCTGAGATCTGTACTCTTTGGGCGAAGTTACCGTCTCATGCATGCCGAGGAGCTTCGCGCCGGTCTGTCCGCTGACTGGGTTTCCCCAAGTCTGCGAACGTGAACTGCGTACATGTTTTGTTCCGATTTGTCAAGCCCCACCTCCGTTCGCCCTGAGCCCTTCGACTGCCTGCCAAGGCAGTCGCTCAGGATAAACTTCATGCCTTCGGCATGAACTCGAAGGGCGTTTCCTCAACGTGCTTCAACTTCGCTCAGCACGAACGGGGTGAGATACGTGGACGCCTGCCGCCAGCAGGAGGCGCGGTCAGAGATGCAATCCGAAGCGCGGGCCGATCCAGGTCATGACGAGGTAAAGCGCGATCGTCAGCGCGCAGCCTGCGAGCAGGCTCAGCCAGAAGGGCAGGCCCGCGCGCAGCATCGCGGGCACGAGCAGGAACATCGGCAGCGAGGGCAGCACGAACCAGAAGGTCGCCTGCGCATGCGCCGCCATATTCTGTGCATCGGGCTTGTCGTGCCAGAGCCAGATCATGCCGAGCACCGAGACGAGCGGGAGCGAGGCGATCAGCGCGCCGAAGCCGGGATAGCGTTTGGCGACGGTCGAGACCGTGGCCACGATCAGGCCCGACAGGGCCGCCTTGAGGATGAACCACATCTCAGCCGCCGGGATGATAGGTGCGTTCGGTGTGACCGGTCAGGTCGGCCGGGTAGAAATAGACCGGGCGCAACTGGCCATCGATGTAACGCTGCGCCTGGTCGTTGAAATGCGGGGACTTCGGATCGCCGCTCTCGCCGCCCGCCGTCACCGCCCAGGCGCGCAGATGCGGCGCGAATTCGACCACAGCAACGAAGCTGTTCCCGCTCGTCCCGTAATAACGTTTGGTGTTGGAATAGGGCTTCGCGCCGAACGAGGCGAGCGAGCCCCATTGGGCGGAGGTGAAGGGCACCGCTTGGCTGGGCCTCCCATCGTCGAAATGCGGCGCGATGGCATCGTCCAGCCGCTGGAAGCGATTGACCTCGCCCCATTTGACGCGCCAGCTGCCGAAATCCCGGACCAGCCGGTCGCGCGCCTTGGCGAGCGCGGCGAGCTTGGCATCGGCGCCGACGCGCTGCGCGATATAAGACGGCACGTTCATCCGCTCGGCCTTGGCGAAGGCGCCGACCTCGGGCCACAAAGTATCGCCCCAGAAAATGGCGAGCGTGGTTGCTTCGGACTCGTAGCCCCAGCGATCGTCCCAGCCGCGCAGCAAGGCGATCGGTTCGGCGAGGTCGGCCTTGCGCGGATCGCTCGGCGGCAGCGCATCCCAGGCCTGGGTGAGCTGTGGAACGAGCGTGGCGAAGGCGGGCAGCCAGCTGTCGAAGGCGGCGGCGGTGAGGCTTTCGGGGGTAAAGCGCTTGGCATCGGCCAGCAATTTGTCGGCGTGGACGCCACGCATATTCTCACCGACCTGGTCCATGTAGCGTGGAAAATCGCGCTGGCGCAGGCTGTCGCGCCCGGCGGCGGTCCAGGGCCAATTGTTGGTGTTCTTGACCCAGCCCGAATCGGGTGACGCCACATTGGGCAAGCTGTCGATCGCGTGCAGCCCCTTCCAGTCGGTGGCAGGATCGGATCCGTCGACCGGTTTGGTATAATCGAACCTGTCGTCGCGGATCGGCACGAACTGGGGATGGAGGTAGGCGATCTCGCCCTTGCGGTCGGCGAGGATCGTATCGTTCGACGAATTGGCCTGAAGCGCGGCGACATCGAGATAGGAATCGAGATCGTGCGTCTTGGTGCGCAGCCAGCTCTGCTCGAGCGCGGGGACGGGCTTCCACATGAGCGCGGTCGCGATCATCCGGCCGCCGCGCGCGGCGACGATCGGCCCATGATGCGTGCGGAAGGTGACGAGGCTGAAATCGGCGAGCGTACCGTCGGGCTTGCGATACCTGACCGTGATCGGGACCATCGTCACCGGCCGCAGCTGCTTGCCATAACGGTAGGAAAGCTTGCCGCCGTCGCGCTCCACCGTTTCGGCAAACTCGTCGATAGCGTCGACGCCGGATGAGGTGTGCATCCAGCCGATCTCGGGATTGAAGCCCTGATAGATGAAGAACTGGCCCCAGGTGGAGGCGCCATAAGCGTTGAGCCCCTGGTTGCTCGTCATCTGCAGCTCGGACCGGAAATAGAAACTGGTATGCGGGTTGATCAGCAGCAGGGCATGGCCGCCGGCGGTCTTTTCAGGCGCGATGGCGATGCCGTTCGATCCGCGCGGCTCGCGCGCCTCCATGCCGGTCTCGAGCGCGGTTTTGGGCTCGAACGTGCCGTCATAGAAGCTCTTCAATTCGGTCAGCGAGATGCTCTCGATATCGCCGCCGATACTGCCCTCGGTGAAGCTCAGCGCCATCCATGGTTCGAAATGCGTGAGCACCTTGGGATGCACGGCGGGATGCGTCGCGAGATAGTAATTGAGCCCGTCCGCCCAGGCATCCATCAGCGCGCGCAGCCAGCCGGGGCTGGTGCGATAGCGCTCCTGAAGATCGGCGGGGTCGACGAACAGGCGCTGGCGGATATCGGCCCAGACCACGCCTTCACCCTCGGCTTCGGCGGTGCGGCCGAGCGCGGTCAGGTAATTGGCCTCGATTCGCCCGAAATCATCCTCCGCCTGCGCATAGATCGCGCCGAACACCGCATCGGCATCGCTCCTGCCCACGACATGCGCGATTCCCCAATCGTCGCGCGTGATGGTGACGTGCTGCGCCATGGCCTCGAGGCGGGGGAGATCGGCGGGCTGTGCCGTCGCGGAAGAGGCGAGAAGGGCACCCCACAAAGCGAGGAGCTTGCGGAGCCGGGGCGTCGCTTTATCCATGGCATCCGTATCGCGCGCGAAAGGGCGGGCGGCAAGGGAGGCGGATATGCGCAAAGCCTGGGTCGCGCTGATGCTGGCAATCGGCACGTCGGCGAACGCGGCGGGACCGGCAATCCTGTTGCGCGGCGCGCAAGTGTTCGATGGGTTTGCGGTGCATCCCGGCTGGGAGGTGCTGGTCGAGGGCGAGCGCATCGCGGCGGTCGGGCCGCATCTCGAAACGCCCGCGGGCACGCGCGTGATCGATCTGCCGGGCGATATGGTGATGCCGGGGATGATCGAAGGACACGGGCACCTCTTCCTCCATCCCTATAATGAGACGAGCTGGGACGATCAGGTGCTGCATGAGCCGCTCGCGGTGCGTACTGCGCGCGCGATCGTGCATGCGCGCACTACGTTGATGGCGGGCTTCACGAGCGAGCGCGACCTCGGCACCGAGGGTGCGGGCTTCGCCGATGTCGGGCTCAAGCAGGCGATCGACCAAGGGATCGTGCCAGGCCCGCGCCTGATCGTGGCGACCAGGGCGATCGTGGCGGAGGGGGCTTACGGCCCCAAGGGGTTCGAGCCGGGGGTGAAGGTGCCGCAGGGCGCGCAGGAAGTGAGCGGGGCCGACGACATCGTCCGCGCCGCGCGCGACCAGATCGCGGCGGGCGCCGACGTGGTCAAGATGTATGCGGACTATCATTATCTGCCGAAGGAGCCGAGCCGTCCAACGCTGACGCAGGCCGAATTGAGCGCGGGCACGGCGGCGGCGCACGATGCGGGCCGGCTCGCGGCGGTGCATAGTGTAACGCCCGAGGGGATGCGCCGCGCGATTGCCGCGGGGATCGACACGATCGAGCATGGCTATGGCGGCACGCCGGAGATCTTCAAGGCGATGCACGACAAGGGGATCGCACTCTGCCCGACGCTGGCGGCGTCGGACGCGGTCGCGCGCTATCGCGGCTGGAACGGGCAGGAGCCCGCGCCGGCGGCGGTCGAGGAGAATCGCAGGAGCTTCAAACTCGCGCTCTCGGCGGGCGTGCCGATCTGCATGGGCGGCGATGTCGGCGTGTTCGCGCATGGCGAGAACTGGCGCGAGATGGTGCTGATGCAGCAGGCGGGGATGCCGGCGATTCAGGTGCTGACGGCGGCGACCTCGGGCAATGCGCGGATCCTGCATCTGCCGGATGTGGGGTCGCTGAAACCCGGGCTTTTGGCGGATATCGTCGCGGTCGAGGGGGACCCGACCAAGGATGTCGCGGCGGTGAAGTCGGTGCGGCTGGTGATGAAGAATGGAGTGGTGGTGCGGCAGTGACTGTTCCCCTCCCGCTTGCGAAAGGGTTAGGGGAAGGCAGTTCTTTTGCCCGTAGCCCCTCCCCCGACTCCTCCCGCAAGCGGGAGGGGGAAGATCATTTCGACCGCAAGCCTCCGCCCAATGCGCGGTAGAGTTCGACCAGGTTGGAGGCCGCATCGAGGCGGGTCTGCACCAGATTCTGCTGCGCGGCGTAGAAGGTGCGCTGCGCGTCCAGGCTGGTGAGGAAGGGATCAACGCCCGAACGGTAGCGTGCGTCCGAGAGCCGGTAGGCTGCCCCCGCCGCATCGACGCGGCTGGCGCGCGCGCGCAATTGCTCGTCGATCGTGCCGCGTTGGGCGAGCGCGTCGGCGACCTCGCGGAAAGCGGTCTGGATCGCCTTCTCGTAGGTGGCGAGCGCGGCGTCGCGGCTGGCCTTGGCATAGCGCAGATTGGCGGCATTGCGGCCGAAATCGAAGATCGTCTGGCTGGCGGTCGGCGCGACCTGGTAGGTGTAATTGCCGTGGTCGAACAGGCCCGACAGGCCGGTGCTGAGCGTGCCCGCGAGCGCGGTCAGCGAGATTTGCGGGAAGAAGGCCGCGCGCGCCGCGCCGATATTGGCATATTGCGCCTTCAACTGATCCTCGGCCTGCAACACGTCGGGGCGCTGCAGCAGCACGTCGGAGCTCAGACCCGCCGGGAGCTGTTCCAGCGTGAAGACATGATCGGTCAGCCCGGTCGGCAGCAGATCGCGCGAAACGGTCGTGCCGACAAGCAGGTTGAGCGCGTTCTGATCGCGCGCGATCTGCGTCTGGAGCGCGGCGATATCGTAGCGTGCCTGCTCGTAATTGGTCTGCGCCTGCTTGACCTCGAGCTCGGAGATCACGCCATGCTGGTATTGCGCGGTGGTGAGATCGAGCGACTGGCGGAAGCTTTCGAGCGTGCCTTGCGAAATCCTGAGCTGATCCTGGTCCGCCGCCATGGTGAGGTAGGCTGAGGCGATCTCGGCGATCAAAGTGATCCGCGTGGCGCGTGCGCCTTCCTCGGTCGCGAGATATTGGTCGAGCGCGGCCTTGGTCAGGTTGCGGACGCGGCCGAACAGGTCGATCTCGAACGCGGAGAAGCCCGCATCGACCGAATAAATGTGGCTGGTACGGTCCGCGCCCGGCAGCGTCGTGGCCGACGAAGCCTTGGAAAAGGTCGCGCCGGCGCTGGCGCCGATCGTGGGCAGCAGATCGGCGCGTTGTACGCGATAGAGCGCACGCGCCTGCTGCACGTTGGCGAGCGCGATGCGCAGGTCGCGGTTGTTAGCGAGGCCCTCGCCGATCACCTGGCGGAGCGCGGGGTCGACGAAGAAATCCTGCCAGGCGACGTCGGACGCGGCGGCCGCCGCATTGGCGGCAGGATAGGTGCCGCCGCTCGGCAAGGCGGCGGGCGCGGGCAGGCCCGGCCGATGATAGGCCGGCGCAAGATCGCAGCCCGCGAGCAGCAGGGCGGTAAGGGGAAGAAGCCGCTTCATGCCTGCGCCTCCGCTACGTCGCCGGCGGCGCCCTTCTCCTTGCGCCGTTCGAACAGGCGGCGCACCGCGACGAAGAACATCGGCACGAAGAAGATGCCGAAGATCGTCGCCGCCAGCATGCCGCCGACCACCGAGCGGCCGATCGCATTCTGCCCGCCGGAGCCGGCGCCTGCCGCGATCGCCAGCGGGAACACGCCGAAGATGAAGGCGAAGCTGGTCATCAGGATCGGCCGCAGCCGCAGCCGCGCCGCCGCGACAGCGGCGTCGAACGCATTCATGCCTTCCTGCATCCGTTCCTCGGCGAACTGGACGATCAGGATCGCATTCTTCGCCGAAACGCCGATCGTCGTGATCAGGCCGACCTGGAAATAGATGTTGTTGTTGACGCCGGTGAGCTGCGCCGCGAGCACCGCGCCGAAGATGCCGAGCGGCACGACCAGCATGACCGATACCGGCACCGACCAGCTTTCGTAGAGCGCAGCGAGGCACAGGAAGACGATGAGCAGCGACAGCGCGTAAAGCGACTTGGCCTGCCCGCCCGCCAATTTCTCCTCATAAGAGAGGCCGGTCCATTCATAGCCGGTTCCGGGCGGCAGCTTGGCCTGTAATTCCTCCATCGCCTTGAGCGCGGTTCCCGAGCTTTCGCCGGGGGCGGGCGTGCCGAGCAATTCGATCGAGGGCTGGCCGTTATAGCGCGTCAGCTGGACGGGCGCCGCCTGCCAGCGGCTGGTTGCGAAGGCGCTGAACGGCACCATCTGGTCATTGACGCCGCGTACGTAGAAATTGGTGAGATCCTCGGGCTTCAGCCGGAACGGCGTATCCGCCTGGAGATAGACGCGTTTGACGCGGCCGCGATCGATGAAGTCGTTGATATAGGCGCTGCCCCAGCCGGCCGAGAGCGTGGTGTTGACGTCGGCAATGTTGAGGCCGAGCGCCTGCGCCTTGTCCTGATCGACGTCGACCTTGAGCTGTGGCTGGTCGGGAATCGTGTTGGGGCGCACGCCGGCAAGGCGCTTGTCCTGCATCGCCATGCCGAGCAGCTGGCCCTGCGCCGCGGCGAGGCGCTCATGCCCGATGCCGCCAAGGTCGGTCAGCTCGAAATCGAAGCCCGTGGCGGTGCCCAATTCCTGCACCGACGGCGGGATGACCGCGAAGATCATGCCGTCGCGGAAGCTCGCGAAGGCGCCCATCGCGCGGCCGACGATCGCGCTGGCGCGGTTGGCGGCGCCTTTGCGCTCATCCCACGGCCTGAGTTTGACGAAGGCGAGACCGGCATTCTGCGCCTGGCCGGCAAAGCTGAAGCCGGCGACGGTGAACACGCCGTCCACATTCTTCGATTCGTCCTTGAGGAAATGGTCGCGCACCTGCGCGAGCGCCGATTCGGTGCGCGCGGTGGTGGCGCCCGGCGGCAGGTTGACGAGCGCATAAGCGATGCCCTGGTCCTCGTCGGGCAGGAAGCCGGTCGGCAGGCGATAGAAAAGCAGGCCCAGGCCGAGGCAGATCACCGCATAGGCGATGAACGCCTTGCCGCGGTGATGCTCCACATAATGGACGCCGTTCTGATATTTGTCCGCGGCGCGATCGAAATTGCGGTTGAACCAGCCGAAGGGGCCGGTGGTGGCGCGCTCGTGCACGCTGCGCGGCTTGAGCAAAGTCGCGCACAGCGCGGGCGTCAGGATCAAGGCGACGAACACCGACAAAGTCATCGCCGAGACGATCGTGATCGAGAATTGGCGATAGATCACGCCGGTCGATCCGCCGAAGAAGGCCATCGGCAGGAACACCGCGGCGAGCACGGTCGCGATGCCGACCAGCGCACTGGTGATCTCGTCCATCGATTTGCGCGCGGCATCCCTGGGCGAGAGGCCTTCGGTTTCGATCAGGCGCTCGACATTCTCGACCACGACGATCGCGTCGTCGACGAGCAGGCCGATCGCCAGCACCATGCCGAACAAGGTGAGCGTGTTGATCGAGAAACCGGCCGCATACAGCACCGCGAACGTGCCGAGCAGCACCACCGGCACCGCGATCGTGGGGATCAAGGTCGCGCGCCAATTCTGGAGGAAGATGAACATCACGACGAAGACGAGCGCGACCGCCTCCACCAGCGTATGGACGACCTGAACGATCGAGAGGTGCACGAACGGCGTCGAATCGTAGGGATAAATGATCTTGATGTCGGGCGGCATGACCTTCCCCAGATCAGCCATACGCGCCTTGATCCGCGTGACCGTGTCGAGCGCGTTGGCACCGGGGGCGAGCTTGATCGCCATGCCCGATGCCGGGACGCCGTTATATTTGACCGTATATGCGTAGGTTTCCGACCCCATTTCGACCCGCGCCACGTCGCCGAGGCGCACGACCGACCCGTCGGGATTGGACTTCAGCCTGATCTGCCGGAACTGGTCGGGCGTGTTGAGGCGCGAGGAAACCGAGACCGAGGCGTTGAGCATCTGCTCGCGCGGCGCGGGCAGGCCGCCGATCTGGCCGGCGGAGACCTGCGCGTTCTGCGCGCGGACGGCGTTCTCCACGTCGGCGACGGTCAGATGGAAATTGTTGAGTTTGAGCGGATCGAGCCAGATGCGCATCGCATATTGCGACCCGAACACCTGCGTGTCGCCGACGCCCTGCACGCGGCTGAGCGGATCCTGCAGGCGCGAGACGATATAGTCGGCAAGGTCGCCCGAACTGTAACGGCCGTTGGGCGAATAGAGCCCGACCACGATCAGGAAGTTGCGGGTCGATTTGACCACGCGCACGCCCTGTTGCTGGACTTCCTGCGGCAGAAGCGGGGTCGCCGCCTGAAGCTTGTTCTGGACCTGCACCTGCGCGATATCGGGATTGGTGCCCTGTTCGAAGGTCAGCGTGACCGTGACCAGCCCCGCCGAGCTGCTCACCGATTCCATGTAGCGCAGATTGTCGATGCCCTTCATCTGCTGCTCGATGATCTGCGTCGTCGTATTTTCGAGCGTCTGCGCGTCGGCACCCGGATAGGTCGCCTGGATCTGCACCTGCGGCGCGGCGATCGCGGGGAATTGCGCGACCGGCAAGGTGCGGATCGCGAGCACGCCCGCGAGCATCAGCACGATCGCGATCACCCACGCGAAAATGGGCCGATCGATGAAGAAGCGGGCCATGACGCTTACTTACCCTTGGCGGCGGCTTTGGGCGCGGTGCCGGGGGCGCTACCGCCCGCCGGCGCGGCGGGCGCGCCCGGCTGGCCCGGCCCGGCGGCGGAAGCGGCGGGGGTCCACGGCACGGGCTGCACGGGCATGCCGGGCTGCGCCATCATCGCGCCGTCCATCACCAGCCGGTCGCCGGCCTTGAGCCCGCTCGTGACCAGCCATTTGTCGCCGATCGCGCGGCTGGTGGTGAGCTGACGCACCTCCAATTTGTTGTCGGGGCCGACCACGAAGGCGATCGGATTGCCCCTTTCGTCGCGCGACACCGCCTGCTGCGGGGCGAGGATGCCCTGCGCCTGCGTACCCTCGATCAGGTGCGCGCGGACGTACATGCCGGGCAGCAGCAGCCCTTGCGGGTTGGGGAAGATCGCGCGGACCGTGACCGTGCCCGTATCGCGCGCGACGGTCACGTCGGAGAATTGGAACTTGCCCTCATGGCCGTAATCGCTGCCGTCCTCCAGCGTGAGGCCGACGCGCGCCGCTTCGCCGCTGCGCGAGATCTGCCCCGCGAGCAATTGCTTGCGCAGCCGCAGCACGTCGACGCTCGACTGATTGATGTCGACATAGATCGGGTCCAGCCGCTGGATCGTGGTCAAGGGCTGCGCCTGCGCGGTGGCGACGAGCGCGCCGACGGTGAAGGTCGATGCGCCGATCCGACCTGAGATGGGCGCGCGAATCGCGGTGCGGCGCAGATTGATCTCGGCTGACTGGAGCGCGGCGCGCTGGGCGGCGACATCGGCCCTGGCCTGATTCGCCGCGGCGACCGCATTGTCATAATCCTGGCGCGCGATCGCGTTGATCTTGACCAGATCGCCATAACGCTGCGCGAGCGCGCTGGTGGAGGCGATATTGGCCTGCGCGCGCGCCAGCGCGGCGCGCGCATTGGCGGCGGCGGCGGCATAAGGCGCGGGATCGATCTGATAGAGAATCTGCCCGGCGTGGACGGTCTCGCCCTCCTGGAACAGACGCTTGGTGATGATGCCGTCCACCTGCGGGCGCACTTCGGAGCTTTCGAAGGGCGAGGTTCGGCCAGGGAGCTCGGTCGTCAGCGTGACCGGCTGCATCTGCACCGTGACCACGCCCACCTGCTTGGGCGGCGGAGGCGGAGGCGCCTTCTTGCCGCACGCCGACAGAAGTAGCGCCGCGGCCAATGCGGCGGAGGTGAACGAGCGCATGGGGGTCCCTCTCGTTTGCGAGCGGGGTTCTATACCGATCGTTTCAGCGAAGCCAAGCCGCTATGTTGCAGCGCAATCGGCTTTTATTCGCGTTCGGACCTGACCGCGGCCTCGATCCAGGAGAGATAATCGGCCGATCCCCTTTCCAGGGCGATTACGAGGATTTCGGGCACGTCATAGGAATGCAGTGCCTTCAGGCGCCGCATGACCGCATCGGCGAGATGCGCCATCGTCTTGATGTGCAGCCTGGTTTCGGGGGCATGTTCGACCTTGCCTTGCCAGCGGTACCAGCTCTCGATCGGCGAGAGCTGGACGCAGGCGGCGAGCTGCTCGGACACCAATGCCTCCGCGATCCGCGCGGCCTCATCCCGCGTCGCGGCGGTGGACAGGATCAGGATCGCGCTCAAAGCTTGGGCGCCTCCTGTCCGAGCAAGCTGCGATTCCGGCCGTAGAGCAGGTAGATGACAAGCCCGATCGCATTCCACAGCAGACACCACTCGATCGTCTTGGCGGGCAGGCTTGCGAACAGATAGAGGCAGCCCAGCACCGCGCCCGGCCCGATCAGCCAGGCTATAGGCGCGCGGAACGGGCGTTTGATCGCGGGATCGCGGCGGCGCATCACGAGCATGCAGACCGCGACCGCGATGAAGGCGATCAAAGTGCCCGCATTGGCAAGCGCGGCGATCTGGTCGATCGGCAGGATTCCTGCGAGAATCGAGACCAGGATCGCGGTGAGGATCGTGATCCGCACCGGGGTTCCGCGCGACGAGATGGCGGCGAGCCGGGTCGGCAGGAAGCCGTCGCGCGCCATCACGAGGAAGATGCGGCTCTGGCCGTAGAGGAAGCCGAGGATCACGGTCGGCAGCGCGATAACCGCGGCGACCGCGATGATATGCGCGACCTGTCCCTTGCCCATTTCGCGCAGGATCAACGCGAGCGGCTCGGGGCTGTTGGCGAACCGGGTATAAGGCAGCGCGCCCACCGCGGCGGCGGCGACCAGTATGTAAATGAGCGTGCAGGCGAGCATCGATCCGACGATGCCGATCGACAAGTCACGCTCGGGCCGCTTGGCTTCCTCGGCCGCGGTGGAGATGGCGTCGAAGCCGTAGAAGGCGAAGAAGATGATCGCCGCCGCCGCCATCACGCCGCGCGGCGTGCCGTCGGGCTCCACCACCTTGGCGAAACCGTGCGGCATGAAGGGGTGGAGATTCTGCGCGTTGAAGGCGGGAAGCGCGACCGCGACGAACAAGGCCAACGTCACGATCTTGATCGCGACGAGCAAGGTGTTGAGCCGCGCGCTTTCCCTGGTGCCGACGCAGAGCAGGCCGGCGACGACGGCGATGATGAAGATCGCGGGAATATTGGCGATCCCGCCCAAGGCCGGCCCCATCGTCAACGCCCTGGGAAAGCCGACGGCGGTCAGCAAGGGTGCGGCATAGCCCGACCAACCCACTGCAACGGTCGATACGACCAGGCTATATTCGAGGATCAGGCTCCAGCCGACGACCCAGGCGATCGTCTCGCCCAGTACGGCATAGCTGTAGGTATAAGCGCTGCCCGCCGCAGGCATCATCGTCGCCATCTCGGCATAAGCGAGCGCGGCACAGGCGCAGATCGCGCCCGCGATCGCGAAGGAGAGCAGGACGGCCGGGCCGGCGCGATCCGCGCCCACGCCGATCAATGTCAGGATGCCGGTGCCGACGATCGAGCCGATGCCCATCGCCATCAGGTGCGGCCAGGAGAGGGTCGGCGTCAGGCGCGGCCCCGTCCGCGCGGCCTCGATCGGCTTGCGCCTGTGCCATCCGGTCATGTCTGCCTCCCCTGTTCGCTTGTCCGTTCGTCCCGAGTAGGGATCGAGTAGCTGCGGCACGCAGCTTATCGAGATTCCGTATCGAGGGACTTTTGTCTCGATACGGCTTCTCGGCAAGCTCGAACCCTACTCGACACGAACGGTGTTGTTTAGGTCACAGCTCCTTCAGCACCACATTCGGATCTGCCAGCCGCGCCGGATCGGGGCTCTTGCCGTCGACCACCAAAATACGGCCCTGGACATAGTCGCGCACCGCGTTGACGCAGTCGAGCGCGATCACGCGGCCTTGCTTGAGGTAGAGGAGCGAGAAGCTGCGGGTAGCCGGATCGCCGCGCGTGACGGTGGCGTCGTGGCCGATCGAGAGGCCGACCGTCTGCAGCCGCAGATCATATTGGTTGGACCAGAACCAGGGCACCGCATGATAATTGGTCGGGCTGCCGGTCAGCGTTTTGGCGACCGCATTGGCCATGTCGTTGGCGTTCTGGACCGATTCCAGCCTGATCTCCGCGCCGTCGGCGAAGGCGTTGGCGTGGAGCGCGCAATCGCCGATCGCGAAGATGTCGGGCAGCGAGGTCCGGCATTGCGCGTCGACTTTCACGCCATTGCCGCCCGCCGCGCCCGCAGCGACCAAGGGCTGGATCGAGGGGATGATGCCGATGCCCACGATCACCATCTCGCACGGCAGGATCTCGCCATCGGCGAGGCGGACGCCGGTCGCGCGGCCGTCCTTCTCCTCGATGCATTCGACCATCGCGCCGAGCCGGACGTCGACGCCATGCGCGCGATGCTCGGCTTCGTAGAAGCGCGACAAGGGCTCGCCCGCGACGCGCGCCAGCACGCGATCGAGCGCCTCGAGCACGGTCACGTGCTTGCCGAGCTTGGTCAGCACCGCCGCCGCCTCGAGACCGATATAGCCCCCGCCGATCACGACCACGCGGGTCGTAGCGGCAAGCTCGCGCATCAGCCGGTCGACATCCACGCGGGCGCGGACGGCGTGCACGCCGGCCAGATCGTGGCCTGAACAGATGAGCGTGCGCGGGCTGCCGCCGGCGGCCCAGATCAGCGTATGATAGCCGAGGGTCGAGCCGTTGCTGATCGTGACCGTATGTGCCTGTGGATCGACCGCGACGACGCGCCTGCCCGTCAGCATCGAAATCTCGCGCTCGGGCCAGAAGGCTGCCGGGCGGATCAGGATGCGCTCGAACGGCTTCTCGCCCGCAAGATAATCCTTGGACAGAGGCGGGCGTTCGTACGGGATTCCGGGCTCGTCGCCGACGATTGCGATCGAGCCTTCATATTTGTTCTGGCGGAGCGCGATCGCCGCCTGTGCACCGGCATGGCCGCCGCCGACGATCAGGATGTCATAGTCGCTCATGCCAGCCGCGCCGCATGCCAGGCGAGGTGATCGGCCATGAAGGTCGAGACGAAATAATAGCTATGGTCATAGCCCGGCCGCAGGTTGAGCGAGAGGCGGATGCCGGCGTCGGCGCAGGCCTTGCGCAGCAATTCGGGGCGCAGCTCCTGTTCGAGGAACTGGTCGTCCGCGCCCTGGTCGATGAGCAATTCGGGCAGGCGTGCGCCGTCCTCGATCAGCGCGATCGCGTCATGCCTGCGCCATGTCGCCATGTCCGGACCCAGATATTGGCCAAGCGCCTTCCGCCCCCACGGCACCTGCGAGGGCGCCACGATCGGGGCGAAAGCGGAAACGGCCCTGAAGCGGTCGGGATGGCGCAGACCGATGGTGAGCGCGCCATGGCCGCCCATCGAATGGCCCAGGATCGATTGGCGCTTCGGGTCGCCAGGGAAGTTGGCGAAGAGGAGTTGGGGCAGTTCCTCCGTGACGTAGCTCCACATCCGGTAATTGGCCGCCCAGGGTTGTTGCGTCGCATCGACATAAAAGCCTGCGCCGAGCCCCAGATCGTAGGCACCGTCCGGATCGTCGGGCACACCCTCGCCGCGCGGCGAGGTATCGGGCGCGACGAAGATTAGGCGGTGCTTCGCGCAGGCCGCGCGATATTCGCCTTTCTCGGTGACGTTGGCATGCGTGCAGGTGAGGCCCGACAGATACCACACCACCGGCAGAGTCTCGCCTTCCTCGTGCGCGGGTACGAAGACCGCGAAGGTCATGCCGGTCCCAGTCGTCGCCGAGGCGTGGCGATGGACGCTTTGGATGCCGTCGAAGGCTTTGGTGGCGGACAATTGCTCCAGGCTCATCGAAACACCACCGTCTTGCCATCGTTCAGGAACAGGCGCCGCTCGCCGATCGCGTTGATCGCGCGCGCGAGCACCTGCGCCTCGATATCGCGGCCGATGCGAATCATGTCATCGACCGAGGCGCGATGGTCCACGCGCTCGACCGCCTGCTCGATGATCGGGCCTTCGTCGAGATCGGCGGTCACAAAATGCGCGGTGGCGCCGATCAGCTTCACGCCGCGTGCGTGCGCCCGGTGATAGGGATTGGCGCCCTTGAAGCCGGGCAGGAAGCTGTGGTGGATATTGATGCAGCGTCCGTCCAGCCGCTCCACGAAATCGGCGGTCAGAACCTGCATGTATCGCGCGAGCACGAGATAGTCTGCGCCGCTATCGGCCATCACCCGTTCGATCGCGCGCTCCTGTGCATCGCGGTTGGCGGCATCGACCGGGAGATGGTGCCAAGGCAGATGATGCCATTCTACCAGCGCGCGCAGATCGTCATGATTGGAGACGATTGCGGCGATCTCCGCCGACAGAGTCCCGCTCGCCCAGCGATGGAGCAGGTCGTTCAGGCAGTGCGAGCCTTTGGAGACGGCGACCACCAGGCGCGGCCGCCGGGAGGCCGGATGCAGCGACCAATCGAGCGCGAACCGATCGGCCACCGGCGCGAAGGCCGCGCACAACCGTGCGTCATCATCGGGGAAAAGCGGCCCGCCCGCCTTGAACACCACCCGCATGAAGAAGCGGCCGGTATCCAGATCGGCATATTGCTGGCTGTCGATGATGAAGCCGCCGCGCTCCGCCAGGAAGCCGGCGACGCCCGCGACGATGCCGACGCGGTCGAGGCAGGTGAGCGTGAGCGTCCAGGATGAAGGCTGCGTCAATGGCGGTTCAGCCCTAACGGTTGGGATGTCATCAATAGACCACCACGCTGCGGATGCTCTCGCCCGCATGCATCAGGTCGAAGCCCTTGTTGATCTCGTCGAGCGTGAGCACGTGCGTGATCA
>Ga0209148_1000520_pt1 | contig 38141 bp, 34 predicted proteins | sample AraplaCol_mMF_r2_2_FD_184288 | JGI IMG/M metagenome (GOLD analysis project Ga0209148, IMG submission 184288) | Arabidopsis root microbial communities from North Carolina, USA - plate scrape CL_Col_mMF_r2 (SPAdes) (version 2) | ecosystem: Host-associated > Plants > Roots > Endosphere | place... | reverse complement strand
ATTGTGGTGACTTTGGGACTCTCCTTTGTCTGGCTCGGAATTGCTGTCACGATGCTGCCCTCGCCGGGCGGTAAGGCGCCCGCCGCATTGAAGGCAATAATGACGGTGCAGACGCCATATGTCCCATTTCCGATCCTTGCAGCGGTTGCGATTGGACTCGTCGTTCACCTTGCGCTCATGACGACAAGCTTTGGCGTGGTCGCGCGCGGCGCCGGTGGCAATCCAAAGGCGCTCGCCCGAGCCGGCTGGTCGATTCTAGGCACCAAAGTCGTCATGTACATGCTCGCCGGCTTGTTTGGGTTGCTGGCCGGACTGGCGTTACTCGGCCTTACGACTTCGGCAGACGCCCATGTCGCCGACCGCTATACGCTTTATTCGATCGCCGGCGTCATTCTCGGCGGTGGCGAGTTCATCGGAGGCCGGATCAATCCCATTGGGGCCGTGGTCGGCGCCCTGACGCTGGCGCTGGCGGGCGCCTTCCTGATCTTCCTGCGGATCTCCCCGGACTGGCAGATCGGAGCCCAGGGCGCAGTTCTCATCATCGTGCTGGCGCTGCGGGCACTCGCGAGCACCAGGGAGAAAAGCTTATGAAAGGCCTTCTCGGCGGGCTCCGCGGTCAACCTTGGATCGGCTCCTTCCTTGCAGCCGGTCTAGTTTGGATCTTGGCTGTCGTCTTCGCGGGAGGACGCGGCGGTGGCGAAATTCTCTCTTCGGCGCTCGCCTTCGCGACGTTCACGGTGATCGTCGGTCTCGGGCAGATGATGGTGATCACCACGGGACCCGGAAACGTCGATCTGTCTATTCCCGCGACGATGACCCTGTCAGGTGTCATCGCGATGAAACTGATGGACACCGAGAGCGCGCGCATCCTGGTCGGCATCGCCGCCGCGATGGGCGCCAGCTTCGTGGTCGGAGTGGCTAATTACGCGCTGATCCGGCTGCTTCGCATTCCGCCGATCATCGCCACGCTCTCCTCCAGCTTCCTGGTGCTGTCGACGGCGATCTCGGTCGGGCGGGGTCTTCGCATCAAGCCGCCGCCGCCTCTGGCGGACTTCGCGACGGCGCGGGCCTTCGGCGTCCCGTTCGCGGCGATTGCGGTAGCCGCTCTGACGGTGATCATCGGCCTGACACTCACACACACGATCTATGGCCGGACGGTTGCGGCGATCGGGCAGAACGAGCGGGCCGCATGGCTTGCTGGCCTCAACGTCCGTCGCACGCGCTTTGCGACCTATGTGCTCAGTGCCATGCTCGCCGGCCTCTGCGGCATCTTGCAATCGGGGTTCTCTGGCGGCGCTGCGCTGAACATGGGCGATGACTTCCTGCTGGCGTCGATCGCTGTTGTCGTGATCGGCGGCACGTCGGTCGCGGGCGGCCGCGGCAACGTTCCAGGCATCTGGGGCGCCGCGCTGTTCATGTATCTTCTGGTCACGATGCTCAACATCTTTGGCGCAAGTCCCGGCGTGCGCTTGATCATGACAGGGTTGATTATCATAGCCGTGATTGCGGTCGCGGGCAGCGAGAACCCGGGGCGGGCGTGAGCTCATCTTCGGTTTGACTCCCGCTCGCTCCGCCATTCGCACGAATGCCCTGGTGCTTACTTCTCTCGCTGCGAGATTTTCGACACTCTGCGAAGAAGCGCACACGGTTTCATGCAGGGATCCCACCATAAAGGGACCAGAGTTGGCTCACGAGCGTTCCTGCGTCGACGGGAAGGACTGCGCCGGTAATGGAGCGTGCCCTATCAGACAGCAAGTTCGTCGGCGAGTCCGGCGTCGGCAAGGAGCTGTTCTCCAGCCAATTGCATGTGATGAGCCGGCGGAGCCGGGGTCCGTTCGTCGCGATCAACTGCGCCGCGATACCGGAGCAGCTCGTCGAGTCCGAATTGTTCGGCGTCGAGAAGGGGGCCTATACGGGTGCAATCGCCTCACGTGCGGGCTATTTCGAGCGCGCCTCTGGGGGCACGCTGTTCCTCGACGAAATCGCCTCACTGACTTATTCCGCGCAGGGCAAGGTGCTGCGTGCATTTCAGGAGCGCAAGGTCGAGCGCGTCGGAGGCAGCAAGACCATTTCCCTCGATGTTCGGGTGGTCGCGGCTTCCAACGTCGATCTCAGCGCAGAGGTCGCTTCCGCCAGGATCTTTACTTCCGCCTCTGAGTCTTCCCGATCGCGATCCCGCCGCTGCGCGAGCGGCGCGACGACATCCCCCTCCTGGTGGCGCATTTCGTCCGCGTCTATTGCCCACGGCACGGTCGGCGCCTCACAGGATTCAGCCGGCGTGCGACGGACGCGCTGCTCAAATACAATTATCCCGGCAACATCCGCGAATTGCAGAATCTGATCGAGCGAGGCGTGGTCTATGCCGATGACGGCGGCGTCATCGACGTCGGTCATCTCTTCAGCGGCTCCGAGCTGCTGCCGCCGTTCTCGATTCAATTGACCAGCGAGGGTCGGCTTGGACGGATACCGCTTCGCACAGACGGCGCGCAGCCCGAGATGCCCGCCGCGCCATCGGCCGATTCCGGCGCATCCTTTGCCGATGTTGAACGTGCCACCTATGAGGCGGCCCTGGCGCGCGCGGGCGGCAACGTCTCGGCTGCTGCGCGCGCGCTCAGGATCAGCCGAGCGCAACTCGACTATCGGCTTCGGCGGCTCGGACTGAATTAATAGGTTACGCCCAGCGTCGGTCGTAGTCGCTTGCTGGCAGTCAGAAATGACCTCGCCAAACAAAGGGCGAGTGCTGATCTCCATGATCCGCTATTGCCAATATTTGATATATCATGTATCAGAATGCCGACAATTGCGCGAAACCTACGAGACGCATGGCGAAGCTCATCTTCGGAGTGGTGGCGGACGATCTGACGGGCGGCATGGAAACGGCCGCCATGCTGGTCGCTGCCGGGATCGAATGTGGATTTGTCACCGACCCCGATCTTGTCGGCAGCTGTGGCGATGTGCCGGCTATCGTGATCGCGCAGAAGACTCGGGTGATCCCCGCGAGCGACGCCGTCAGCATGACGGCGAAGGCGGCACGGGCGCTGCTGGCGCGGGACGTCAGGCAAATCTTCTTCAAATATTGTGCGACGTTCGATTCCACCGACCAGGGCAATATCGGCCCGGTCTCCGACATGCTGATGCAAGTGACGGGCGCCGAATACACCGCCTTCTGCCCGGCTTCCCCTGTCCTTCGAAGAACCGTCTACAATGGCCATCTGTTTCTCGGGACCGAGCTGATTTCGGACTCGCCGAAACGCCATGATCCGCTGACCCCGATGACGGACCCCGATCTGGTCAGGGTCCTGCAACGCCAGACGCGGACCAGGGTCGGCCTTTTGGCGCATTCGCTGGTCAATGCCGGCGCGGACTCGGCCCAAAGCGCCGTCGCCGAAGCGGCGGCTCGGGGCATCCGCTACTTCATTGCAGACGCGATCTACGCTCGGGATCTCGATACGCTTGCCACGCTGACCTGTGATTGGAAGCTGATGACGGGTAATGCGACGATCGTGCAGCATTACCCGGACATCTGGAAGGCGCGGGGATTCGTCGGCGCCGCCAAGAGGCCGCCGGGCTTACGCGCAGTTGGCGGGGGTGGCGTGGTGCTCTCCGGGAGTTGCGCTGAGCGGACCCTGGAGCAACTCGCTGAATTCGAGAAGGGTCATCCGGTGCTTCGCATCAATCTCCTTGATGCCGAGGATGTGGCGGCGACGGTTGATGACGCGCTCGACTGGGCGCGGCCACGGTTGCAACAAGGTCCCGTCGGTTTCGCTACGTCGGACGCACCCGAGGCCGTCAAATTGGCCCAGCGGCGGTATGGCCGTGAAGGCGCAGCGCAACGCGTCGAAGCCATTCTTGGCCGGCTCGCTGTCTCTCTTCGCGAGATCGGCGTGCGTCGCTTCATCGTGGCCGGCGGCGAGACGTCCGGTGCGATCGTCGAGCAACTCGGTATCAGACAATTGCGGGTCGGCCCCTACGGTGGCCCCGGCATCGGCACCGCGGTGACCGACGGTGAGGATCCGGTGGCCCTCTGTCTCAAGTCAGGCAAGCTGGGTCCCGTCGATCTGTTCGCGACGACGCTCGACGCAATGTTGAATCCGGAGGGCGTCAATTGAACGAACGCGAACTTAGACAATCAGTGTTCGATACTGTCGCGCGCCTCGAGGCCAAGGGCTTCAATCACGGCAGCAGCGGAAATGTCAGCTGTCGCATCGGAGCAGATATTCTCATCACGCCGACAGGCGGCAATAGCAGCAACACGACAATTGACGACCTCGTCCATTTGACTCGCGACGGAACCGTGGTCGGCGATGGCTTGCCCTCGAGCGAATGGCATATGCATCTGGCGATCTTGAATGCCTATCCGCATGTGAATGCGGTGGTTCACACCCATGCCGATTGCTGCGTCGCGCTGTCCTGCCTCGCCAAGCCAATTCCGGCATTCCACTACATGGTCGCCAGCTTTGGCGGAAACGATGTGCCTTGCGCACCCTACGCCACCTTCGGCACCAGGGCTCTCGCCGATGGCGCTGTCGCGGCGCTGAAACGCCGCAAGGCCTGCCTGCTCGCGAACCACGGCATGATTGCCGTGGGCAAAGACCTGCAGGCGGCCTTCGACCTCACCGTGAAGCTCGAAACCCTTGCCCGGCAGTATCTGCTCGCCTGTCAGGCCGGCGCGCCCGCGATCCTTGCCGACGACGAGATGGCGCGCGTGGTCGAGCGTTACGGCAGCTACGGCCGCGCTCCTCTTCCGGCCTGAGAAGGACAGCACCATGGAGATCACCGGGAAGACCAAGATCATGTTCGTGCTCGCCGACCCGATCGACCATGTGCGGGCGAGCGCGGTCATGAATGCCTATTTCGGATCGATCGGCGACGATTTGGCGGTGTCGCCGATCCATGTTCTCCCAGGCGATCTCGGCCACGTCGTTGCAAGTATCAGGCTCATGCGCAACGTCTACGGCTTCGGCGTAACGATCCCCCACAAGACCTGTGTGATCGAGCATCTGGATGAGATCACGCCGGCGGCACGGCTCATTGGCGCGGTCAACTTCGTCAAGCGGACGGCGGAAGGGCGCCTCGTTGGCGACAATCTGGACGCGCGCGGATTCATCGCCAGCCTCGCCCAGCATGACGTTGCAGTTCGCGATCGGAAGGTGCTCCAGGTCGGTGCCGGCGGCGCCGGACGCGCAACGGCATTTGGCCTCGCGGAAGCCGGCGCGCGCGAACTCATGATCATGAACCGGGACGAGGAGAAAGCGCGTGCGCTTGCGGCCGCCGTGGCTGCGCATTATCCCGCAACGAAGGTCAGTGCCGGCCGCGCGGAGGCGCGCGGATTCGATCTCATCGTCAATACGACGTCGCTCGGCATGAAACCGGATGATCCGCTTCCACTGGACATTGAGGGTGTGGGTCCGGGCGCCACCGTCAGCGACATCATCGTCAATCCTGCAGTGACGCGGCTTCTCGCAAGGGCGGCCGCGCAGGGCGCAAAGACCGTCGGCGGAAAGCCTATGCTCGATGCGCAGATGACCCTTGTCGCGCAGTTTGTTGCGCGATAACCTGATATATCAAATATTATATCGAAGCCGGAGCTTGGCGACTGAGGATAGGGATGTGAGGGCCGATGCCCTGCATCGAAGCAAACGGAAGGGAAGCGAAACTCCGTGAACATTGCATCGGCCAGACAATCGGCGTCGGGCGCATCGATCCGCATCAGTCGCTTGGAGAAGCGTTTCGGTGCCGTGTCCGCTGTCGACGGCGTCGATATCGAGATTGCTGCCGGTGAGTTCATCGCCCTGCTGGGACCCAGCGGCTCCGGGAAAACAACGATCCTGATGAGCGTTGCCGGATTCGAATTCCCGACCAGCGGCACCATTCATGTCGATTCCGAAGACCTGACCTACGTCCCTTCGAACAGACGCAATCTCGGAATGGTGTTCCAGAACTATACGCTGTTCCCCCACATGTCGATCCTCGACAATGTCGCCTTTCCCTTGAAGATGCGGGGTCTTCGGACAGCTGAACGTCATGCGCGGGCCGAAGCCGCGCTCGCGACCGTGCGTCTGGCAGGCTATGGCCAGCGTCGTCCGAATGAGCTTTCCGGCGGCCAGCAGCAGCGTGTGGCGCTCGCGCGTGCGATCGTCTACCAGCCGCGCGTGCTGCTGATGGATGAGCCGCTGAGCGCGCTCGACAAGAATCTGCGCGAGGACATGCAGCTCGAGATCAAGCGGCTGCATGCCGAGCTTGGCATCACCGTCATCTTCGTCACCCACGACCAGAGCGAGGCGCTGACCATGGCTGACCGGATCGCCGTCCTGAAGGATGGCAAGATCCAGCAGATCGGGCCGGCGCGCCAGCTTTACGAACGGCCCGCGAATCTTTTCACCGCCGGCTTCATCGGCGAGATGAATTTCGTCGACGTCGCGGTCCAAAGCGTCGGCGACAATATCTCCGTCACGCTGCCATCGGGTGAAACATGGCGCCTCCCGGCCACGGCGGCAGTCGAGCCGCTTGCATCAGGCGAGGCAGCGGTGCTGGCCGTGAGGCCCGAGCGGCTGCAACTCGGCACTAGCCTCCCGGGGCAAGTCGTCGCCGTGACGCTGAGCGACATTGTCTACGCCGGGGCGGCGCTGCTTCTGATCGGTCGTTTGCCTGACGGCACCGAGATGCGCGCGCGAATTCCCGGCGCCTCGCAGCTCAGCTCCCTGGTCCCGGGCGACGTTGCAACCTTCACCATTCCCGCGGAGGCGATGCTGCTCTACCGGGGGAAGCGGCGATGACGGAGCCGGGGCGATCGCATTTCTGGCATTCCGACGGCCGCCGGCTGAGCGGCCTGTCGACGCTGCTGCTGCTGCTGCCTTTCTTCGCCATCATCGCCTTCGTCTTCGTCTATCCGATCCTGCAGCTCCTGGTGATCAGCGTCCTCGAGCCGCATCCGACCTTGGAGAATTACGCCCGCGTCGTCGAAAATCCGGTCCACTTGCGCGTCCTGCTGCGCACGCTCTGGACCGCGACGCTGGTGACGGCCTTGTCGGTGTTCCTTGGTTTCCCGGTGGCCTATTACATGAGCCGGGCGAAGGGGACAGTCGCGGCTCTTGTCGCGGTCTGTGTCATCCTGCCGCTTTGGTCGAGCGTCCTGGTCCGCACTGCCGCCTGGTCCTTTCTGTTCCAGCGCAACGGGCTGATCAATTCGGCGTTGATGGCTCTCGGTCTGACCTCACAGCCATTCAAGCTGCTTTACACCCAGAGCGCCGTGGTCATCGCCATGGCCCACGTGCTCTTGCCATTCATGATCCTACCGATCTACGGCGCGTTGCGCAGTATTCCTAACGACTACGAGCGCGCAGCCGCCGTGCTCGGCGCAACGCGCCTGCGGATCTTGCTGGAGGTCATCCTTCCCTTGAGCCTGCCGGGCGTCGTCTCGGGCTCGCTGCTCGTGTTCCTCACCGCGCTCGGCTTCTTCATCACGCCTGCGCTGCTTGGCTCGCCGCAGGAGATGATGATCTCGACGCTCGTCTCGAAGCAGATCCGTGAGGTCCTCGATTGGCCTTTCGCGGCCGCGCTGGTCGGCGTGCTGACCTTGTTCGTGACGTTGCTGGCGATCATCTTCAGCAAAACGCTCCGCTTCGACCGGCTGATGGGGAATGCCTCGTGAAACCGCCTGTTGACCGCGGATCGCTCGCGCTGGGGGCCTATGTCTATGCCGTGCTGGCCTTCATCATCGTGCCGCTGGTGATCGTCATTCCGATGTCGTTCAGCCAAAACGAATATCTGGCATTTCCGCCGTCCGGCTTCACGCTGAAATGGTACTCGGAATATTTTGACAGCAGGCAATGGCGTGCAGCCACCTGGCTCAGCGTGCAGGTAGCATTGCTGACCGCGCTTTTCGCGTCGGTCATCGGCACGGCGGCGACTTATGCCATGATCCGCGGTCGCAGCCGGCTGGTCACGGTTTTCCAGATCCTCCTGATCGGGCCGATCATCGTGCCGCATATCGCGCTCGCGGTCGGTCTCTATCTGTTTTTCCAGACGATCGGTCTCTCCGGGACCATTCCCGGCTTTGTGCTGGCGCATACCGTGCTCACCTTGCCGTTCGTCGTTTTCACGATGGCCGCGGCGCTGGGTAAGGTCGATGCCAGTCTGGAGGCGGCGGCCATGAGCTGCGGCGCGACGCGCTTTCAGGCCTTCCGCCTGGTCACGCTGCCGCTCGTCCTGCCGAGCCTCGCCAGCAGCGCGCTGTTTGCCTTCATCATCTCCTTCGATGAGCCGGTGGTGTCGTTCTTTCTGTCCGGCGTGCGTCAGAAGACGCTGCCGCGCCGGATGTTCGAAGACATCGAGCAGAACCTGACGCCGGTGATTCCCGCGATCGCGACACTGCTGATCGTCTTATCGATCTTGATTCTGCTGGGGGCCCATGTGCTCAGATCCCGCAGCGTCAACCAGCAACGAACAAGGTGAGAAGCCAGAGAGGAGACCGTCAATGTCGAAAAAAGGTTGGATGTGGAGCACGGCAGCTTTTGCGCTTGTTTCGGCTCTTTGTGGAGCGCTGCCGGCCGCCGCTGAAAAGCTGGAAGACCAGTTGGTGATTGCCACGACCGGTGGCCTGATGGGCAACACCCTCGCGAAATATTTCTACGATCCCTTCAACAAGGCCAAGAATGTCGAGATCGTCCCGGTCGCAATCGAGGTGCCCGACCAGTGGGCGCGGGCCAAGGCGATGCAGCGAACCGGCAAGGTGGAGTTCGACATCGTCACGGCAACGGGGCCCGACCTGGTCGGACGCACCGACATGCTCGAGAAGATCGACTGTGCGAAACTGCCGAGCGTCCAGAAATTCGGCGTCTCCGACGCCTGTCAGCCCTATGGTGTCGCTCGCACCACCGGCGGCATGCTGATCACCTACAATACCGAAACGTTCAAGGACAAGGCGCCCAAGACCTGGGCGGACTTCTGGGACGTCAAGCAGTTTCCCGGGCCGCGAGGGCTGCCCGATACCGGCGACAGCGATTGGTGGGTTCCGGTCGCCGCGCTCCTCGCCGACGGCGTCAAGGCGGATCAGCTTTTCCCGCTGGACCTCGGTCGCGCCTACAAGAAGCTGGACGAGATCCGTCCCAATGTCGGGGTGTGGTGGAAGACAGGCGACCAGGTGCAGCAGATCATGCGCAGCCGCGAGGTCGTCATGGCCATGAGCTACTCGGGCCGCGCGCTCGCCGTCGTGAAGGAGGGCGTACCGGTTGCCATGTCCTGGGACCAGGCCATTCGCGACACCGGCTACATGTCGGTTCTCAAGGGTGCACCTGACCTCAATGCGGCCATGGCCTATCTCGACTTCTTCTATGCAAGCTCCGACGCTCATGTGCCGTTCATGCGCGCCGTCAACTATGCGACGGCCAGCAAGTCGGCCATCGAACTGTTGAAGCCGGAGGAGCGCAATCTCTACGCGACTTCGCCCGAAAATTACGAAAAGCTGGTCAAGCCCGATTTTGCCTGGATCGGCGAACATCGCAATGAGCTGCGCGAGCGCTGGATGGCCTGGCTGACCCGCTGATCCGTGGCAGCCCGTCCCGCCATTCGCGATTGCAAGAAGAGGACGAACGATGGATCACACCAGTGACCCCGGTGCGTTGCGCTACGTGATCGATCCCGGAAGGCTCGATCTCGTCGAGGAATTCCGCGCAAGTCCGCTCGGCGTGCATAGTCCGGACCTTCGCAAGCTGCTGGCGCGGATGCGATGGGGCAAGCCGGAAGGCCGGCTGGTCCTGGTCGTGCTTGAACCCGGCAAGGCCTGGCGGCTGTCGCGCATCCCCAAGCGCCGGGGCGATCCGATGCCTTTCGTCGATGATCGCGTCTTCACCTCACTGGCTGAAGCGGAGTGGCATGTCTTCAAGCTGCGTTGGCAGGAAATGACGGGCAGGGCACTGCCTGCGGAGGTCTCTGGTGATCTATAGGACCAACGAATATCTCGGCTATCCGGATCGCATCAGCGTTCCCGCAGGCGAGACCGTCAGATTCCAGCTGAGCAGCAAGCGGCCGAGCGTGAAGATCGAGGTGCTCAGGCTACGCTGCGGCGATGTCGATGCCAACGGCCCGGGTCTCAAATATGAGGTGATGACGAGCCCCATTGACGGTGAGCATGCCTGCCGCGACCAGCCGATCCGCCCGGGATCCAACGCCGTCATTGACCACGATGGTGCGTTGATTCCGGCCGGCGGGCACTGGTGTTTCGGCGCCTACGTGTATCCGACGCGGATCGCGGACAATGCGAAGGCGGTGATGGGAAATTGGTGCGAGCGCTCGGCGCGCGGCTACGCGCTCGAGCTCGACGAGGACGGGCATCCGGTCCTGGTGCTGGGCCAGGCGAACGCTGCGCCAGCCCGCTTTGTTCTCGACGTCAAGCTGCGCCCGCGCGTCTGGGCGTTCGTATCGTGCGCGCTTGACCTTGAGCAGAGATCGGCCACCTTGTCGCTGATCGTTCCGGCCGACGGCGTTCGGCCGGCGGCCACCCGTTCGAAATCGTTCGCCCTGCCGCAAGCGGTCGCGCTCGACTCTGGGCTGGCGTTCTTGATCGCAGCCCATCATCTGAACGGCGATCGCCAGTATACCTCGCACTTCGACGGCAAGATCGAAGCTCCACGTGTCTTTTCATGTCCGTCGGACGCAGAGGCGCTGCGTGTCTTTGATGGCCGGCAGCGGACGGGAGCGAGCGATGCCGGGCTTGTCGCCTTCTGGGATTTCTCGGACGGAATCTCATCACTGTCGATCAAGGACCTTTCACCCAACGGCCTGCACGGCGGCCTCCGCCAGCTGCCGCGCAGGGGCGTTACAGGCTTTCACTGGTCTGGATCCGTCCATGACTGGAGGCTCTCGCCGCAGGAATATGCGGCGATTCATTTCCACAGCGACGACATCTACGATTGCGAGTGGCAGACCACCTGCACGCTCGATGTGCCCGCCCACTGGCGATCAGGCGTCTATGCGCTCCGGCTGACCCCGGGCGGTGATCGTCCCGATGTGGACTGCGAGAGCTACGTCACTTTCTTCGTAACGCCCGGCAAGACGTCGAGGCGTGCCGATCTCGTCGTGGTCGCTTCGGTCGCGACATATCTGGCTTATGCCAACAGCGCGTTGCGGCTCTATCAGGTTCACTTCGAGACGCTGATGGAGCATGTCCTGTGGTTGCCGCAAGATGACGTCTTCATGCAGGAGAACCCGGAGATCGGCCAGTCGACTTATGATTGCCATGTCGACGGATCGGGGCGAGCGTACAGCTCGTGGCTGCGGCCCGTTCTCAACATGCGCCCGCGTGGCTACTGGTTCAATCTGATCAACGACACCCATATCCTCGACTGGCTCGAGGAGAAGGGGATCGCTTACGATCTGATTACGGATGTCGAGCTCGATCGGGAAGGAGCGCGGGCGCTTGCCCCCTACCGGGTCATGATGACGCCGACCCATCCCGAGTACTACAGCTTCAACATGATGAACGCGATCATGGCGTATCAGAACGCCGGCGGGCGCCACATCTCGATGGGGGGCAATGCGTTCTACTGGCGCTGCGGCTTTCATCCGGCCGCGCCCGCCGCGCTGGAGGTTCGCCGCGGCATGGCCGGAACGCGCACCTGGGAGTCGGAGCCGGGCGAAGTTCATCTTGCCGGCACCGGCGAGCCGGGTTCGCTGTGGCGGCATTCGGGCTTTGCGCCGCAAAAGCTCGTCGGCGTCGGGTTCTCGGCCATGATCAACGATACCTGCGGCTACTATCTGCGCACCGCCGAAAGCGAGGATGCGCGTGTCGCGTTCATCTTCGAGGGCACTGGCCGTCACGAGAAGTTCGGCGATTTTGGCTTCCGCTACAATGGTGCCGTCGGCAGTGAGATCGACCGGTATGATCTCGAGCTCGGAACGCCGCCGCATGCGCTGCGGATCGCGACGTCGGAAGGACTGGGCGCGGGCGCGCTGCCGACGCCGGAGGAGTTTCGCACTGTGGTCGACGGCCTCGACGGCACGCAGAATGCGCTGGTGCGCGCCGACATGGTGTTCTTCGAGACCGCCAATGGTGGCGCCGTCTTCGCGAGTGGGTCAATCACCTACGGCATGTCTTTGGGCCACAACAACTACGACAACAACATCAGCACCATCACGTTGAATGTCGTGAACAGGTTCCTCGATCCACGGCCTTTCGTCCTGCCTGCCAAAGCCTAGCGGGCTCGCCGGATTTCGGCCCAACACGCAAAATCGCCATCTCGCCAGAGATGGTGTCTCGAACCAGGGAGGCTGTCATGCCGGACAAGCGCGAGTTTCTATCCCCGGAATTGGGACCCCTCAACGTCGCTCCCCGCAAGGCGCGCCCGATGCATGCGGATGAGCACTGGGGCAGCCAGCCCTGGTACGAAGCTCCGCGCGGCGATCCCGCCGTCGCGGAGGTCTACACCTATACCGACGCGATGTCTTACGACCCTGGAGAGGAAGTCGTCTTTCGCTCTTCCGCAACGGCAAAGGCCTGGCGGCTGCAGATCTATCGCGATGATCTCGCGCCCGAAATGGTGCATGAGATCGACGCGCTCGAGGGCGTGTTCGCAGCCACGCCGCCCGACGCCTATCGCAATGGCTGCAACTGGCCCGTCGCTCATCGCTGGAAGCTGCCGCCGGATCTGCGCTCGGGCTTCTATCGGGTGGTCTCGTCGTGCGAGCGAGCGAATGGCGCCCGTTTCGTCCAGCATCATTTCTTCGTCGTGCGCCCGACCGAGGCGACGCGGCGCGCGAAAATTCTGATGATCCTGCCGACCGGCACCTGGACCGCCTACAATGATTTCGGCGGTGCCAATCACTATTTTGGTGTCGAAGGTCCAAACCGCGACGAGCCTTCGCCGGTGTTATCGCTGCAGCGACCGTGGACGCGCGGCGTGGTCTGGCTGCCCCCAGGCGCGCCGCGCATCTGTGCCGATCCTGCCCCCGCGATGGGTGACGCGCCCCGCTATCCGATGAAGGAGTGGGCCTTCGCCAACGGCTTCGGCCAGTACTATGCGGCGGCAGGCTGGGCCCAGTTCGACCGGCATTTCGTGCACTGGGCGCAGAAAGAGGGCTACGCCCTCGACATGATCACCCAGACCGATCTTCACTACCGGCCCGAACTGCTCGACGCCTACCCTTGTGTCACCATCATCGGCCATGACGAATACTGGACGTGGGAGATGCGCGAGGCGATCGAGCGCTATGTGGAGGGCGGCGGGCGGCTCGCGCGCTTCGGCGCCAACTTCCTGTGGCAGATCCGGCTCGAAGAGGATGGCAAGCGCCAAGTCTGCTACAAGTTCAAGGCCATCGACAGGGACCCGATCGTCGGCACGGACCGCGCGCGGTTGATGACGTCTGCCTGGGAAGATCGCAACGTCCGCTGGCCCGGCGCCTCGACGGTCGGCGTGAACGGTGCGCACGGCCTCTACGCATCCTGGGGCGGCTTCGCGCCGAACGGCCAAAGAGGCTTCACCGTCTACCGCCCCGAACATTGGGCATTTACGGGCACAGGACTGCACTATGCCGATATCTTCGGCGACAAGCAGCACATCTTCGCCTACGAGGTCGACGGTCTCGACTACACGTTCCGCAACGGTCTTCCCTTTCCGGTCCCGGTCGAGGGGCAGCCCGAGACCATTCAGATCCTGGCGATGGCACCGGCCGTCCTGGCCGAAGACGAGCCGCCGGGTGAGGGCTTCCGCTATTACGTCCGCAGCAGCGACCACGAAGGCCTGGTGGAATGCATCACCGGCGAGGTCACGCCCGAGGGACTGGCCCGCTACAAATACGGCTCCGGCATGATGGTGCACATGACCCGTGGCAAGGGCGAGGTGCTGACAGCCGCGACCTGCGAATGGGTGATGGGGCTGAAGCGCGGCGATCCGTTCACGCAGCGGATCACCCGCAACATCCTCGATCGCTTCACCGCGCCTCGCTCCGCGTGAGCGCTTTTCAGCGACGCTTGGATTTCGCGCGTGCTGCTCTGGCAGATGGTGCGGCGCGCGTCTGCGTCGCCTCAACCTCGACGTCTTCGTCGACGGCCGTCTCCGGCGTCATGAAGCGCGTGCCGCCGTGCTTCTCCAGCAACCGGACGAGATTCTGGCCGCCCTCCATCATGTCCGCCTGGATCGACTCGCGAACCTTGTCCGGTCGGCGCTGCCGCAGATTTTTGAGAACGGACAGGTGCTGATGTTCGTTTGGATAGGTCGGGGGAGCGTGCGGATAATGGAAATTCAACAGGGGTCCGTTGCGCATCCAGATGTCGTCAAGGATGGCGAGCACTTCGGGAAGGCCCGATCCATCATAGAGACCGCGGTGGAATTGCCAGTTGGCGCGAACCGCGTCGGACCATCTGTGCTCCTTCTCCGCGCTGATCAGCTCGCGGTGAACGGCTTCCATCTTGTCGATATCGGCTTCCGAGATGCGCGTGGTGGCGTGCTCGGCGGCAAGTCCCTCGAGAAACAGCCTGACAGTCCTGAGCTCGATATACTGCTTGGCCGTCATGTGGGCGACCATGATCGAGCGTCCCGCCTGCATTTCGAGCGCACGGCCGCGCACGAGCTGCATCAGGGCTTCGCGGATCGGCGTCTCCGACACGTTCATGGTCGCGGCAAGATCGCGAATCTTGAAGCGATGGCCCGGCCAGAACCGGCCTTCCATCAGCGCCTGGCGCAGATTGTTGTAGACCAGGCTCGTCAGGCTGTCGCGCGCGACCGGGCCCACGCCGCCCTCGCCATGCCTCGGTTCAACATCAGCCATTTCTCGATCCCCGAAAGGTCTGGGCCGTCTCGGCGATGCGCGCCGATACGGGTCGAATCCATCCTCGCCATGAGGGTCTACGGCCCCCCGCCGGCAAAGCAACAATTCCCTTGTACCCGACAACATAATATATGATATATCACAATTGACAGGAGATAAGGCAATGTCGGAGATGATCAGGACAAGGGATGCTGCCCTGCGGGCACGGGCCGAAAAGGTTGTGCCGGGCGGCATGTGGGGTCATCTCCACGCGGCCAAGCTGCCGGAGACATATCCGCAGTTCTTCAGCCGCGGCGAGGGCGGCGTCCTCTGGGATGTCGACGGTCACCGGTACGTGGACTTCATGTGCAGCTGGGGTCCCAATCTGCTTGGCCACCACCATCCCGAGGTGGAGGAAGCCGCCGAGCGTCAGCGGCGCGATGGCGACTGCCTCAACGGTCCGGCCGAGGTCATGGTCGAGCTGGCCGAGCTCGTCGTTGACATGGTCGGGCATGCCGATTGGACGCAATTTCAGAAGAACGGCACCGATGCGACGACGACCTGCGTCACGATCGCAAGGGCTGCAACAGGCCGGCGAAAGATTCTCGTCGCCAAGGGCGCTTATCATGGCGCCGTGCCATGGTGCTCACCGTCGCTTCTCGGCGTGACCGCGGAGGATCGCGCTCATCTCGGATATTTCACCTTCAACGACGTCGAGAGTCTTGAAGCGGCGGCTAGCGCGGCGGGCGATGACCTTGCCGGAATTCTGATTTCGGCTTACCGCCACGATCTCGGGTTCGACCAGGAGCTTCCAACCGTCGAGTTCGCGCGTGCGGCGCGTCGCATCTGTGACAGCAAGGGAGCCGCGTTGATCATCGACGAAGTTCGCGCCGGCTTCCGCCTCAATGCCGCTGGTAGCTGGGAAGGGCTTGGTGTTCGGCCCGACCTGTCCGCCTGGAGCAAGGCGATCGCCAATGGTCATGCCCTGGCGGCTGTTACCGGCGCCGATTGGCTGCGCCGCGCGGCGTCCCAGGTTTTCGTCACGGGGTCGTTCTGGGCTGGTGCCGTCGCCATGGCTGCTGCGGTTGCGACGTTGAAGATCGTGCGCAGGGACGATGTTCCGACCCGCCTCGCGCAGCTCGGACAAACGCTGCGCGATGGCCTCGAGACCCGTTCCCGTCAGTTCGGCCTTTCAATCCGTCAATCGGGACCAGCGCAAATGCCGACCCTTCTGTTTGATGGGGACCCGGACTATCGGAAAGGTTCGGCCTTCTGCAGCGCCTTGCTTGCAAGGGGCGTCTACTTCCATCCCAAGCACAACATGTTCCTCTGCGCCGCCCATACCGAGGCCGACATCGCCGCTGCTCTCGAGGCCGCAGAGCACGGCTTTGCGGTCGTGGCGGCACTTTGATTCTCGGCGATCACTTCCGCAGCGTCGCTCAAAGCCGTCGCTAAATAGCCATAACGCACGGGCTAGGTTTCACGCAGTCAGATCGACGCATGAGACCGCTACGATGTTCTGGAAATCAACTCCAGTCTTGGGAGCCGCCCTTTGTATCGCCGCATTTTCCGCAAGCGCGCAGCAGAGTGCGGAGTTCGACGCGTGTATGGCGGAAGCCGACGGCGTGTCCTCGAAGATGCTCGATTGCGGCAAAGCCGCAATCGACAACTGGGACGTAAGGCTGAACGCCGCCTATCAGAGCCTACTGCATGGGGCCGCGGACAAGGCGCGAGCGCAACTGCAGCAAGAGCAGCGGGCTTGGCTCAAACATCATTTGACCGAGACCCGCCGTCTCGCTGCCGACCCCAACAACGGGTCCGTCGCATTGCTCGACTCCCAGTCTTTTGAACTGGATGATCTGGTCGAGCGGACGCTGCAGCTTGAAAAGCGCGTCAGCGGGACGCCTTGATCGCGAAACCCCGTCGTTGTGAGCGTCACGCGTCTTGTGGCGCGGCTGCGACGGCGGCCCGTCGCTGCGCCGGCAGGAAACATCCTGCAATCGCGCCGACCAGCGACAGCGTTGCGGCAAGACGCATCGCCGCGGCAAATCCGCTGTCGAAATGCGCTGCCGAATAGGCCCCGCCGTGGGCCGAGAAGCTGGCCACCAGCGCGGCGATGCCGAACATGCCGCCGAGGAAGCGGCCCATGTTGAAGACGCCGGATGCCTTGCCCATTTCGACCACGGCGACCGAGCTCAGGACGGCGTTTTGCGCGGCCGGCATCGCCATCGAGACGCCGACGCCGGCCAGCACCAGCGGCACCACCAGAGCGGAGTAGGCAACTACGGGACTGACGATCTCCGCGATCCAGCCGAGGCCAATCGCCTGCATCAGCAATCCCGTCACCACCAGCGGCCGCTCGCCGAACCTGTTGACGACCGCGCCGGCGATCGGAGCGGTGACGAACAGCGTCGCGGTCCAGGGCAGCACGCGAAGTCCGGCGCTGAAGGCGTCGTAACCCAGCGCGGTCTGCAGGAACTGCGGCAGCATGAACAGGACACCATATATCGCGGCATAGAACAGCACGCTCGCCGACATGCCGGCGGCGAGGGCGCGCGATGCAAACAGCCGCATCGGCACAATCGGCGCGGCCGCGCGCAATTCCCAGAGCACGAAGCCGACGGTGAACACCAGGCCAGCCATCAGCGTCGCCATCACCTCGGCGCTGGCCCAGCTCACGGCGTTGCCGCGCAACAGGCTCCAGACCAGCGCCAGCGCCGCAAGTGCCACGAGCAAGAGTCCGGGGATGTCCAGCGCAGCAGCATGTCCGAAGCTTTCGCGCAACCTTGCCCGCACCAGTGCGATCGCGATCAGGCCGATCGGCAGGTTGATCCAGAACACCCAGCGCCAGCCGAAATGGTCGGTGATGAAGCCGCCGATGGCCGGGCCGATGATCAGCGCGCAGCCGGTGAGGCTGCTGAAGATACCGAGCGCGCGGGCGCGCTCCTCCCGGCCGAACGTGCCGCTCAGGATCGCCATCGCCAGCGGCATCACCAGCGCGGCGCCGGCGCCCTGCAGCGCCCGGGCAGCGATCAGCGCGGTGGCGTTGCCTGCCAGTGCACAGGCGGCGGATGCAACGACGAACAGGGCGATTCCGGTCGCGAACATGCGGCGGCGGCCGAAGCGGTCGCCGAGCGCGGCGCCGGTCAGGAGCAGCACGGCGAAGATCAGGTTGAAGGCGTTGACGGTCCATTGCAGCGTCTCGACCGGGCTGCCGAAATCGGCGCGGATGGCCGCGAACGCGGTCGTGATGATCATGGCGTCCAGCGCCATCATGAAGGATGCCAGCGCGGTGACGCCAAGCACCCAGTTCCTCTCGCCGCGATTGGTCGGGGTCTGCATCGCCCTCTCTCCGTGTCTCGCGCCGCCTGTCGCGGCGCGTTCTGCGGGCTAGACGAGGCCGAGGGGGCAAAGGGTGCGCCCGGAAATAATCTTTTGCGGACCGAATCCTTTGGTAACTGGCAATCGTCCTTGGGGGGTGACGCGGCCATCGGTTTTCCGGGTAGGTTTTGCTAGAGTGGACGATGGCGCGACAACCAGGTGAATAGCTGAGGAGCGCGCGATGCGAAGGACGTTGATCAGATACAAGGCCAAGCCGGAGCTGGCCGACAAGAACGCCGAGCTGGTCTCGGCCGTGTTTGCCGAATTGAAGGCGGCGAGCCCAGACGGCGTACGCTATCTGACGCTGCGGCTGGAGGACGACACCTTCATCCATCTTGTCGAGGCCTCGGCCGAGGACGGATCGAGCCCGATCCCGAAGCTCAAGGCGTTTCAGGTGTTCCAGGACGGCATCCGTGACCGTTGCGCGGAACCGCCGCTGGTTCGTGATGTGAAGATCGTCGGCAATTACCGTATGCTGGACGAGTCCTGACCAGGCGAGGCGGAGGAGCAATGGCGCCAGACCCGCTGGCTACCGTCGACATCGAGGCCCTGCTGGCGCGGATGCGGCCGAAGCTGCATCGCTACTGCGCCCGCATGGTTGGTTCGGTGATCGACGGCGAGGACGTGCTGCAGGATGCGCTGATCAAGGCAATGGCGGCTCTGCCATCGGTCTCGCCCGTCGTCAATGCGGAGGGCTGGCTGTTCCGCATCGCGCACAACACCGCGCTGGATTTCCTGCGTCGCCGCAACCGGCAGAAGGCGCTGCATTCGGCTGAGGAGGTGGACATGATCGCCGGCCAGCTCGATGAGGTGGAAAGCCGCCAGATCGCCGCGACCAGCCTGCGGACCTTCATGCGACTGCCGGTGGCGCAGCGGTCCAGCGTGATCCTGATGGACGTGCTCGGCTGCTCGCTTGCCGAGGTCTGCGACATCATGGATTTCAGCTTGCCGGCGGTGAAGGCCGCGCTGCATCGTGGACGCACGCAGCTGCGTGAGCTCGCCGCGGAGCCTGATGACGCGCCGCAGCCGGGCCTGTCGGAAGCCGATCGGATGCGACTCAACGCCTATGTCGGCCATTTCAATGCGCGCGACTTCGACGCGATCCGCGCCATGATCGCCGACGACGTCAGGCTTGAGCTCGTCAACCGCACCAGGCTGAAAGGCAAGGCCGAGGTTTCAAACTATTTCGGCAATTATTCGAAAATCAGTGATTGGCACCTGGTGACCGGGCTGGTCGATGGACGTCCCGCGATCCTGGTGTTCGATCCGAATGAGCTGAACGGGCGGCCGAAATACTTCGTGCTGCTGAACTGGTCCGCCGATAAGCTCGCCACCATCAGGGATTTTCGTCACGCGGCGTATGTCATCGATGGTGCGGAGTGCGTGGTCGATGGAGGGTGAGCGGACGGGCGTCCGCCGCTTGCGCCACGCCCGGCGGTCTAGCCGGCAAGGATCCGCCGGCAGGCGTCGACAAACACTTGCGCGCCGGTGACGATGTCGGCGTCGGCGGTGTTCTCGGTCCAGTGATGGCTGATGCCGCCGATCGAGGGCACAAACAGCATGCCCGCGGGCATGATGGTCGCCAGCATCTGCGCATCATGGCCCGCGCCGCTCGGCATGCGCAAAGATCGTCCTCCGGCGAGGGCCTTGCTCGCGGCCTCGATCGCGTCCTGAAAGCCGGTGTTCATCATGGCCGGGGCGCCGGTGCGGATCTTTGCCACGGCGACGGTGCAGGGGCCCTTGGCCGTAGCCTCATCCGCCAAGGTCCGCAGCAATTCTTCCAGCCGCGCGATGACGGAAGGATCGTCGTCGCGGATCTGGAACAGCATCTCCGCGCCGCCGGGAATGATGCTCGGTGCGCCCGGATCGAGCGTGATGCGGCCGGTGGTCCAGACCGTGCGCGGCCCGCACGCAGCCGGAAAGCGTAAGTCGATCGCCACGCAGAATTTGGCGAGCGCGAGGCCCGCATCCTTTCGCACGGCCATGCGCGTGGTGCCGGCGTGGTTCTGCTCGCCGGTGAAGGTGATGCGGTATTGCCAGATGCCCACGATGGAGGTCACGACGCCGATCGCGAGCTTGCCGCTTTCGAGGGTGTCGCCCTGCTCGATATGCGCCTCGAGATAGCCGATATGCCGTCCCGGCTCGGCCGCGAGACGCGGACGCCCGGCGAGCCCCATGTCGAGAAGCGCATCGCGCAAGGTGCGACCATTGGTGCGGTCGCGTGCGGCGTCGATCTCGGCCTCGCTCACCTGGCCGACATAGGAGCGCGAGCCGAGGAAGCTGCCGAAATGGCCTTCCTCGTCGACCCACGCGGCCACCTCGACCGCGCCTTTCACGGAGGGATCGGCATTGAGCACGCGCGCGGCCTCGAGCGCATAGACGACGCCGAGCGGACCATCGAGCCAGCCGGCGTAGTTCTGGCTTTCCAGATGCGAGCCCGCGAGCAGCTTCGGTCCGGGTTTCGCGCTGTTGCCAAGGATATTGCCGATGCCGTCGATCGCGCCGGTGAGGCCGGCGTCCGGCAGCTTCTGCAGCAGCCAGTCCAGCGACTGCCTGTGCGGCTCGGAGAAGGTCGGCTTGTGCACGCCGGTCTTGTAGGTGCCGAACGCACGAAGCTCATTGAGATCGGCGAGAACGCGCTGACCGTCGGCATGCGGTTTGGTGTCAGGCATGTTCGGCAACCTTCAGCGCCTCGGTGCGGATTTCCTCGACCAGCCGTTCCTTGAGCTGGACGAATTCCGGCGTGGTCTTGATCTTGTAGGAGCGTGGATGCGGCAGGTCCACGGCGATCTCCGCCTTGATGCGGCCGGGACGCGCGCTCATGACGATGACGCGGCTGCCGAGGAAGATCGCTTCCTCGATGTCGTGGGTGACGAACAGCACGGTCTTCTGGTCGCGCTCCCAGATGCCCAGCAGCATCTCCTGCATCAAGGCGCGGGTCTGGTTATCGAGCGCGCCGAAGGGCTCGTCGAGCAGCAGGATCTTTGGGTCATTGGCAAGCGCGCGCGCAATCGCCGTGCGCTGCTGCATGCCGCCGGAGAGCTGCTTCGGCCAGTGGTTCTCGAAGCCCGATAGTCCCACCTGACGAATGAAGGCGTCAGCGACCTTGTTGCGCTCCGCCTCCGGCACGCCGCGTTCGCGCAGGCCAAAGGCGATGTTCTCGCGCACGGTCAGCCAGGGAAACAGCGTGTAGGATTGGAACACCATGCCGCGATCGGCGCCGGGCCCGGTGACCTCGCGGCCATCGAGCGTAACACGGCCGCTGGTCGGACGGTCGAGGCCGGCGACGATGCGCAGCAGCGTGGACTTGCCGCAGCCGGACGGGCCGAGGATGGTGACGAAGTCGTTATTGCCGATGACGAGGTCGGTCGGCTCGAGCGCGCGGGTCGGCGCATTGCCGCGACGCGCGGGGAAGGTGCGCGAGACCTGCTCGATCTTGAGGATGGTCATGCCAACCTCCACGGAAACAGCCAGGCGTTGAACGCCTTGAACATGAAGTCCGAGAGCAGGCCGATCAGTCCGATCACGATGATGCCGAAGATGATCTGGCCGGTGTTGAGCAGCGCCTGGCTGTCGGTGATCATGTGGCCGATGCCGGAGGAGGAGCCGATCAGCTCGGCGACGATGACGTACGTCCAGGCCCAGCCGAGCACCAGCCGCAGGATCTCGGCGATCTCGGGCGCGGAGGAGGGCAGCAGCACGCGGCGGATGATGCCGCGGTCGCTGGCGCCCAGCGTGTACGCGGCTTCCACGAGATCGCGCCGCGTCGCGCCGACCGTCACCGCGACCATCAGGATGACCTGGAACACCGAACCGATGAAGATCACCAGCAGCTTCTGCAATTCGCCGATGCCGGCCCATAGGATCAGCAGCGGAATGAAGGCCGAGGCGGGCAGATAGCGTGCGAAGGAGACGAAGGGTTCGAGAAAGGCTTCGATCGGCTTGTAGGCGCCCATCAACACGCCAAGCGGCACGGCGATGATGGCGGCGAGCGCAAAGCCGCCGACGACGCGCCAGATCGTCATGCCGATGTCGAACACGAAGCCTTGCTTGACCAGGAGGTCATAGCCTTCCTGCACCATGGTCAGCGGGTTGGCGAGGAATGTCTTCGACACATGGCCGCCGAAGGTCGCCCAGGACCAGAGGGCGACGAACAGCACAAAGAAGGCGAGGCCATAGGCCACGCGCTGCTTCGATGTCACGGAATCCAGGGGACGCATCTTCAGTTGATCCGAATGGTCGAGCTGGCCCCGCGTCTCCGCGGGGCCAGCGATCGTGAGAGAGTCTTACTTGATGAAGCTGGCGTCGAAGAGATCCTCGACCTTCGGCGCGGACTTGATGATGCCGATGTCGAGCAGCAGCTCGGCGGCGTCCTTGTTGAAGGCGAGGAAGTCGCCGGTGAAGAACTTCTGGTTCGCGGCCTTGTCCTGCCAGCGCAGGTACTTTGCCGAGTTGCCGAACTGCTCGCCGGTCTGCTTCACGTCGGCGCCCATGATCTCGTAGGACTTGGCTTGGTCCTTGGCGATCATTTCGAGCGATTCGAAATAGCTGTCGGCCAGCGCCTGCGCCGCCTTCGGGTTCTCGCTGAGGAATTTCGGCGTGCAGCCGAACGTGTCCATCACGATCGGATAGTCCAGCGTGGTCGCGATGATCTTGCCCTTGTCCGGCGCAGCGCGCACGGTCGAGAGGTAAGGCTCATAGGTCATCGCGGCGTCGTTCTGGCCGGAGACGAAGGCCTGCGCGGCGGCGGCCGGCTCGAGATTGACGACGGTGACGTCCTTCACCGTGAGGCCGTTCTTCTTCAGCATCCAGGCCAGCGCGAAATAGGGCGAGGTGCCGGGGGCGGAGGCGGCGACGGTCTTGCCCTTCAGCTCCTTGATCGAGGCAACGTCATTGCGCACGGCCATGCCGTCGGCGCCATAGCTCTTGTCGAGCTGGAATATCTGCTTGGTGGCAACGCCGTTGGCGTTCCAGGAGATCCAGGTCTCGACCGTGGTGGCCGCGCATTGCACGTCGCCGGAGGCGATGGCGAGGTGGCGGTCCTTCTGCGGGATCTTCTTGATGGTGACGTCGAGGCCGTTCTTCTTGAAGATGCCTGCTTCCTTTGCCAGCGTCAGCGGTGCGAAGCCGGTCCATCCGGAGATGCCGATGCCGACCTTGACGTCGTCGGCAAGCGCGGGAGTGGCGGCCGCGAGCGCAATGATTGCTGCAAAAACTGTCGAACTACGCATGATTGTCGTCCTCTTGCCCAGATGGTTTGACGTCCTGTTGATCTCTGTCGAAGCATTGCACGATTTGTGCCGACATTGTTCGCTCAACCTCCCTTGAATCGCGCGACAAGGCGGTGAGAGTCACCGGGATAGAGCAGGCGCACCGCGGTGATCGTGCGCGCGCTGCGCCAGGTATAGCGGTCGATCACGAGGCAGGGTGCGCCGATGGCGATGTCGAGCGCCTCCGCCGTGCGATCATCCGCAACGATGGCGCTGATGGTATGCTCGGCTTCCGTCCATGGGACATGATGGAGCAGCCAGGAGCCGGGCGGCTCGCGCGAGAAATCCGCTGTTGCCGCAAATGGCACAGACGCAAGATCGATCAGCCGGTCCTCGACTGCGAATGGTACGTTGTCGGCGCTGTGGCGGCAGGAGATCGCGACCACCTTGCCGGCTTTCTTGACGCCGAGCCGTTCGCGGTCGGCAGCGGTTGCAGCGCGCAGCTTGCGGCTGATCAGCTCGTAGCCATAGCCGCGGCCGAGCGCAGTGATCTCAGCGCGGATGTCGGCGATCTTGAGGACTGCCGATTGATGTTGCGGCCGACGCACGAACGAGCCCGCGCGCCGCCGCCGCTCGATCAGATCGGCCTGCGCCAGCTCCGACAGCGCCTTGTTCACGGTCATGCGCGAGCAGCCGTAGCGCGCGACCAGCTCGTGCTCGAAGGGAATGCGATGGCCCGGCGGCCATTCGCCGGTCAGGATGCGCTTCTCGATGTCGGCGCGGATGCGCTTGTAGAGCGTTGGCTTGTCGGCCGCGTCGGTGGCAAGGCTCATGCGACGAGCCTCCGCACGGCCGCGTTGAACCGCTCGCGCGCGGACTGGCGCAGTTGGTGCTGCCCGCCCTCGACAACCTTGTTGCCGCCGGCCCAGACGCAATCGATCGCGCCGTGTCCTGCCGCAAAGATCCAGCCGTCGATCAGCGCGTCGCGCGCGCGTCCCGCCAGCGACGGATGCGTGGCGTCGAGTGTGACAATGTCGGCGCGTGCGCCAGGGGTGAGGCCGACTGTCGGCTGCGCCAGCGCCCTCGCGCCGCCCGCAAGCGCATCGTCGAACAGCGTGCGACCGGTCGAGCGGCCCGCGCCGCCTGACAGCACGTTGCGCGCGCGATGCTTGAGCCGCTGGCCGTATTCAAGCTGGCGCAACTCATCAGTGACGCCAACGAGCACGTTGGAATCGGTGCCGACGCCGAAAATGCCGCCGGCGTTAAGGAATTCGCGTGCCGGAAAGATGCCGTCACCCAGGCTCGCTTCGGTGACGGGGCAGAGCCCCGCGACCGCTCCGGTCCTGGCGAATGCGCTTATTTCCTGGTCCGTCATATGCGTCGCGTGGATGAGGCACCAGCGTCGATCGACCGGCGCGTGCTCCAGCAGCCATTGTACCGGACGTCGACCCGACCAAGCGAGGCAATTCTCGACTTCCTTGACCTGCTCCGCAGCATGAATGTGCACCGGCCCACTTTCGGCGAGCGGGATGATCGCCGCAAGCTCGTCCGGCGCCACCGCGCGCAGACTGTGCGGCGCGATGCCGATATTGGCGCCCGGTAGGTTTGCGATGGCCTTGCGCGAGGCTGCCATCAGCGCGGCGAACTGATCGACCGAGTTGATGAAGCGGCGCTGGCCGTCATGCGGCGCCGCGCCGCCGAAGGAGCCGTGGGCGTAAAAACTCGGCAGCAGCGTCAGGCCAATGCCTGATGCATTTGCAGCTTGCGCGATGCGCCCCGCCATCTCGGCGGGATCAGCATAGTGCGAGCCGTCGCGATCGTGATGCAGATAATGGAACTCGCCGACACGGGTGAAACCCTGCTCCAGCATCTCGATATACAACAACGTTGCGACGGCGGCGACATCGTCAGGGGTCATTGTCAGTGCGAAGCGATACATCGTCTCGCGCCAGGTCCAGAACGTGTCGGCGGAATCGCCGCGCAGTTCCGCAAGTCCCGCCATGCCGCGCTGGAAGGCGTGGCTGTGCAGGCTCGCCAATCCCGGAAGCGCGATGGCATGGCGTTCGTCGCCGGCAGCAGGCGCCACATCGGGCGTCACGTCCGCGATCGCGCCGGCGGTGATCACCGCCTGCACGTCATTGGCCCAGCCCGAGGGCAGGAGCGCGGAGGCGAAATGCAGTCGGGACATGATTGATGACACGCCGGCTGGACAGAACCGCCTTACGATTATATGTCTAGACATATAAGTCAAGCATCCCAGGGCGCAGGGACTTCGCGAAGGGACAGTGGCATGGCAGAGCGCTTCGACCGGATCTGGCACAACGCCCGGCTCGCAACGATGCGGGCCGACCGTCCCGATCTCGGCGAGATCGAGCACGGTGTGATTGCCACGCGCGACGGCCGCATCATTTATGCCGGCGCAGCTGCGGATTTTCCTGGCGATGCCGACGCCATCCAGTGGATTGATTGCGAGGGGCGCTGGATCACGCCGGGCCTGGTCGATTGCCACACCCATCTCGTGTATGGCGGCAACCGCGCGCATGAGTTCGAGCTGCGCCTGAAGGGCGCGAGCTACGAGGAGATCGCGCGCGCCGGCGGCGGTATCGTCTCGACGGTCGCCGCGACGCGCAAGGCGAGTGAGGCCGAGCTGATCGCGAGCGCACTGCCGCGGCTGGATGCGCTGATCGGCGAGGGCGCCACCACGGTCGAGATCAAGTCCGGCTATGGTCTCGATACCGAGACCGAGATGCGGCAGCTTTCTGCCGCCCGCAGCCTTGGCCGTCAGCGAAAGGTTGCGATCCGCACCTCCTTCCTCGGCGCGCACGCACTGCCGGTGGAAGCCGATGGGAACAAGAATCGCTACATCGATCTCGTCCGCGAGGAGATGTTGCCGACCGTTGCTAAGGCAGGCCTTGCCGATGCCGTCGACGCCTTCATGGAGGGCATCGCGTTCTCGGCAGAGCAGACCGCGCGCGTGTTCGAGGCTGCGAGGGCGCTCGGGCTACCGGTCAAGCTGCATGCCGACCAGCTCTCGAATCTTGGCGGCGCTGCGCTCGCCGCACAATTCTCCGCCCTTTCGGCCGATCACCTCGAACACACTGACGAGGCCGGCGCCGCCGCGATGGCAAAAGCCGGCACGGTGGCCGTGCTGCTGCCCGGCGCGTTCTACTTCATTCGCGAGACGCAAAAACCGCCGGTCGAGGCTTTCCGCAAGCATGGCGTTGCCATGGCGCTCGCGACCGACTGCAACCCCGGCAGCTCGCCGCTGACCTCGCTGCTGCTGGCGATGAACATGGGCGCCACGCTGTTTCGAATGACCGTCGCCGAATGCCTCGCTGGCGTCACCCGCGAGGGCGCGCGGGCGCTCGGCTTGCTCGATGAAGCCGGCACACTTGAGGCCGGTAAATGGTGCGATCTCGCGATCTGGGACATCGAGCGTCCCGCGGAGCTCGTCTATCGCATCGGCTTCAATCCGCTGCATCGCCGCGTGTGGAGGGGGCAGTGACGGGATCGGGCGCCGTGATCGTCGTCAAACCGGGAACGGCGAGCCTCGACGATCTCGCGCGCGTGCTTGCGGGCGCGCCCGTCGTGCTCGATCCGTCATTCTGGCCGCGGGTCGCGGCGGCGGCGAAGATCGTCGCGGAGGCCGCGCAGGCGCCGGCGCCCGTCTATGGCATCAATACCGGCTTCGGAAAACTGGCCTCGAAGCGCATTCCGCCCGACCAGACCGCGCTGCTTCAGCGCAACCTCATCGTCTCGCATTGCTGCGGTGTCGGTCCGGCCACGCCCGAGCCGATCGTGCGGTTGATGATGGCGCTGAAGATCATCTCGCTCGGGCGTGGCGCCTCCGGCGTGCGCGGCGAGGTGATCGAGCAGCTGCAGGCCATGCTGTCGCGCGAAGTGTACCCGCTGGTGCCGCAGCAGGGATCGGTTGGCGCCTCCGGCGATCTCGCCCCGCTCGCCCATATGACCGCGGTGATGATCGGCGAGGGGCAGGCGATCGTCGACGGGAAAACCGTGTCCGGCGCCGAGGCGCTGGCGGCCGCTGGCCTTGTGCCGCTGACGCTCGGACCAAAGGAAGGGCTCGCGCTGATCAATGGCACGCAATTCTCGACCGCCTATGCCATCGCGGGCGTGCTGCGCGCATTTCGTCTCGCTCGTGCGGCGCTCGTCACCGGTGCGTTGTCGGTGGATGCGGCGATGGCGTCGACCGCACCGTTCCGTCCCGAGATCCAGGCGCTGCGCGGCCATCCCGGTCAGATCGTGGCGGCCGCGGCGCTGACCGCGCTGCTCGACGGCAGTGACATCCGCCTGTCGCATCTCGAAGGCGACGAGCGCGTGCAGGATCCCTATTGCCTGCGCTGCCAGCCGCAGGTCGCCGGTGCCGCGCTCGACGTCATCATGCAGGCCGCGCGCACGCTGATCGTCGAGGCCAACGCCGTCACCGACAATCCGCTGGTGCTGGTCGAAACCGGCGAAATCGTCTCGGGCGGCAATTTCCACGCCGAGCCGGTCGCCTTCGCCGCCGATACGATCGCGCTCGCGTTGTCGGAGATCGGCGCGATCAGCGAACGGCGCATCGCGACGCTGGTGGACCCCGCGCTCAATTTCGGCCTGCCGCCGTTCCTCACTCCGGATCCCGGCATCAATTCCGGCTTCATGATCGCCGAGGTGACGGCGGCTGCGCTCTACGCCGAGAACAAGCAGCGCGCCGCAGCCTGCTCGATCGATTCGACGCCGACCAGCGCCAACCAAGAAGACCATGTCTCGATGGCCGCGCATGCCGCGCGGCGGCTGTCCGACATGGCCGACAATCTCGCCGCGATTTTGGGCATCGAGCTTCTGGTCGCAGCCCAGGGGATCACGCTGCGCGCACCGCACGCGACCAGCGCGCCGCTCGCCGCCGTCATCGCTGCGCTTCGCGAGCAGGTGCCTGCGCTCGGTGCCGATCGCTACATGGCCGACGATCTAGCAAGGGCTGCGGCGCTGGTCGAATCCGATGCACTGCCGGCTGCGGCGCTTGCCAAGCTGCCGTCCGATCCATTTCCGCGACTTGACCAAAGAGGTCCCGCATGAACCGCCGACTGGACAATGACCGCACCATCCGCGCGCCTCGTGGCAGCGAGATCAGCGCCAAGAGCTGGCTGACGGAAGCACCGCTACGTATGCTCATGAACAATCTCGATCCTGATGTCGCCGAGCGGCCGAGCGAGCTCGTCGTCTATGGTGGCATCGGCCGCGCCGCGCGCGATTGGGAGAGCTTTGACCGGATCACCAACGCATTGCGCAAGCTCGAGAACGACCAGACGCTTTTGGTTCAGTCGGGTAAGCCCGTCGGCATCTTCCGCACCCACGCCGATGCGCCGCGCGTGCTGATCGCGAACTCCAACATCGTGCCGCATTGGGCGACGCTCGATCATTTCAACGAGCTCGATCGCCAGGGCCTGATGATGTACGGCCAGATGACGGCGGGCTCTTGGATCTATATCGGCAGCCAGGGCATCGTGCAGGGCACCTACGAGACCTTCGTCGAGGTCGGCCGTCGTCACTACGGCGGCAGCCTTGCGGGCAAATGGATTCTCACCGCGGGTCTCGGCGGCATGGGCGGCGCGCAGCCGCTGGCGGCGACCATGGCGGGCGCCTCGATGCTCGCGGTCGAATGCCAACCGAGCCGCATCGAGATGCGGCTGCGCACCGGCTATCTCGATCGCCAGGCGGCGACGCTCGACGAAGCGCTTGCGGTCATGGCGGACGCCGCGAAGACGAAGAAAGCCGTCTCGGTCGGCCTGCTCGGCAATGCCGCGGAGATTTTCCCGGAGCTGGTTCGCCGCGGCGTCAAGCCCGACATCGTTACCGACCAGACCAGCGCGCACGATCCGATCAACGGTTATTTGCCGAAAGGCTGGACGCTCGCCGATTGGGAGACCAAGCGCGCCTCCGATCCCAAGGCCGTGGAGCGCGCCTCGAAGACCTCGATGGTCGAGCACGTCCAGGCCATGCTGGATTTCCACGCGCAGGGCATTCCGACGCTCGACTATGGCAACAACATCCGCCAGATGGCGCAGGACATGGGCCTGACAAACGCGTTCGATTTCCCGGGCTTCGTGCCGGCCTATATCCGCCCGCTGTTCTGCCGTGGCGTCGGGCCGTTCCGCTGGGCGGCGCTGTCAGGCGACCCTGAAGACATCTTCAAGACCGATGCCAAGGTCAAGGAGCTGATGCCCAACGACAAGCATTTGCACAACTGGCTCGACATGGCCAAGGAGCGCATCAAGTTCCAGGGACTGCCGGCGCGGATTTGCTGGGTTGGCCTCGGCGATCGCGATCGTCTCGGCCTTGCCTTCAACGAGATGGTCGCGCGCGGCGAGCTCAAGGCACCTATCGTGATCGGCCGCGATCATCTCGACTCTGGCTCGGTGGCGAGCCCGAACCGCGAGACCGAGGCGATGAAGGATGGCTCGGATGCGGTGTCCGACTGGCCGCTACTCAACGCGCTCTTGAATTGCGCCAGCGGCGCGACCTGGGTCTCGCTGCATCACGGCGGCGGTGTCGGTATCGGCTATTCCCAGCACGCCGGCATGGTGATCGTCGCCGACGGCACGCCTGAAGCGGCGAGGCGGATCGAGCGCGTACTCTGGAACGATCCCGCCTCCGGCGTCATGCGCCACGCGGACGCCGGCTACGACATCGCCATCGATTGTGCCCGCGCCAAGGGGCTCGATCTGCCGAGCCTTTCGAAGTAGCACCGCCTCAGGCCACGACCTTGGCTTCAGCGCCGGCGAGGCGCTGACGTTCCTTCGCCAGATACTCGTCGATCGCCGAGCCCGGCATAGGCTTTGCGAAATAATAGCCCTGGATGAAGTCGCAGCCGAGCCGGCGCAGCGTATCGAGCTGGGCCCGCGTCTCCACGCCCTCGACCACGCAGGCGATCTCCATGTCGTCGCAAAGGCCCGTCAGCGACTTGATGATCTTGTGGCTCACGGGATTGTCGTTGATGTCGGCGACGAAACTGCGGTCGATCTTGAGCTTGTCCAGCGGCAGGCGATGCACGTGGCTCAGCGAGGAATAGCCGGTGCCGAAATCATCCAGCGAAATCCCGCAGCCCATGGCCTTGAGTGTCGCGATTGATTGTTGTGCGCGCGCGAAATCGAAGGTGACGGCGGTCTCGGTGATCTCGAAATCGATTCGATGCGGCGGCAGGCCGCTCTTCTCGATGATGGAGATCAGCGGCAAGATACCCTCGGCGGCGCAGACGTCGTGGGCGGATAGGTTGAACGAGAGGCGGATGTCGTCCGGCCAGTTTCTGGCCGTCGCGAGCGCGCGTGCCAGCAGCACCTGCGTCAGCGGCCTGATCAGGCCGATGCGCTCGGCCGCTGGAATGAAGTCGGCGGGGGAGACCCAGCCGAGGCGGGGGCTGCGCCAGCGCGCGAGGGTCTCGAAGCCAGCAGTGTGCTCGCTCATGGCGTCGACGATCGGCTGAAACGCCAGCTCCATCTCGGCGCCGAAATCGGACGTCCGCAACAGGTTCTCGATGACGCCGCGGCTGCGGATTTCGGCTTCGAGCTCGCCCGAGAAGATCACGGTGCGGCCGCGCTTTTGGCGCTTGGCGTGGTACAGCGAATAGTCGGCGCACTCGTATAGCGTTTCCGACGTCGTTGCAGAGTCTGGATACAGCGCGAAGCCGATCGAGCAGGACAGGCCGGTATGGGCGGTGTCGAGCTGGTAGGGCAGCTTGACTTGCTCGCCGATGCGTTGGCCGAGCCGCATCAGGTCGGCGTCCTCGGGGTCGCCGCAGACGACGAGACCGAACTCGTCGCCGCCGAGGCGGGCGAACTCCACCCGCTGCGGACCAAAGCCCTCGCAGACCTCGCGGATGCGGCGGCCCGCCTCGATCAGGACGCGGTCGCCGACCGAATGGCCGTAATTGTCGTTGATCGGCTTGAAGCCGTCGAGGTCGATGATTCCGACCGCGACGCGCACATGCCTGCGCTCGGCATCACTGAAGGCGCTCGACAGCTCGGCAAAGAAGCGGCGGCGGTTGGGCAGCTCGGTGAGGGAATCCAGGTTGGCGAGGCGGAAATTCTCGTCCGACAGCGCCTGTGTCGCCGCCTGCTGCACCAGCAGCGATTTGCGGTTGGCGACGAGATCGGCGAAGTCGCGGTAATAGATGAACAGCACCGTCACCATGGCGCCGGAGACCAGCAGGTTGTTCACCGCGATCGCCTTCAGCGTCGGCTCGCCCGTGGCCCAGAAGAACAGCACATAGGGTACGTCGACGATCAGCGTCACGATCAGCGCCGCCGAGCGCAGATGCATCAGCGAGAAGATGCAGCCGATCACGGTCACGGCCATATAGAACGCGACCTGGCTCTTGGCGAAGGGATCGCCGTAGGGGTAGAGCGCGAACGACCAGATGGTGAAGCCCGCGCCGATCGGCAGCGTCATCCAGTTGGTGGCGCGCAGGTTGCGCAGGATGTCGGCATCGCTGCGGACGAGATGGCGTTGGCGCAGCCACCAGAAGGTCCGAAGCGCTGCAAGCGCGCTGAGCACGCTCGGCACGATCATCGTCAGCCAGTCCGGCGCGACGTTAACGTAAGTATAGGCGACCGCGATCGTGTTGCTTATCAGGATGAAGTAGAGCAGCGGGACCTGCTTGGAGAAGGCGTCGAACTGTGCGCGCGTCAGGTCCGGGTCGTCAGACACGCGAAGCAGCCGCATCGCGGCGGCGGCATGAGCCTTCAAATCGACGGCAGGCATAACAATACGCGCCCCAAAATCCCTTCAAAAACGAAGGAGATCTTGCACATCGGGAGTAAAGAGCGAGTTAGGTGAAACTGACGGAGATGCGCCATCGCAGGTTGCGCGCTACCGCATGATTTTCCGACCGCGTGCAATGGTGATGCGGTGTTAACGATGTGCGGCGGAAGCAGCAGCATTCGGCGCGGCAGATTGTCCGTAATAACCGCAGCTACGTTCTGCTAACCATAGGCGTCCGCGGCTGCGGGGTGCAGCCTGATGTCGCGGCGGCCGTCGCTGGACCGCCGCCGCGCGCGATGCTCGATGTGCGGCCTACTTCGCGGCCTGAAGCGCGGCGGTCTGCTTGGCGAGCGCCTTGTCGAAGTCCTCCGACAGGCCGGTTGCGTAGGTCACGAGTTCGCCCGGCTTGACGAACGGGTTCGGCGCCTCGCTCTTGATCTGCTGCGCGCGCTTGTCCTGCATGCCATAGACTTCGGGATGCGGCCCGAGCAGCACGTCGATCTTCATCGCCTTGGCCTTGGCGAAGGTCGCGCGATAGTCGTCGACGATGCCGGGATAGGTCGGCTGTCCCACCAGCCGGTTGAGTGCGACAGTGCCGCTACAGAAGAACAGCACCTGGCGGTCCAGTCCGCCATCCTTGACCGTCATCTCCCAGCTGGTGCAACCGGGCGAGTGACCGGGTGTTTCGTGCGCGGTCAATGTGGTGTCGCCGAGCGTGACCTTGTCGCCTTCCTTCACTGCACGGTCGACCTTGACGGGCGGAAAGGTGAGGTCCGCGTTCTTCTCGTCGCCCGGATAATAGCCGCCTTCGAGCAGCGGCTTGTCGCGCTCGCCGGCGACGAGTTGCGCGCCGCTCTCCTGCTTGATCTCGGCGAAGCCGCCGGTGTGGTCGAGATGGGCGTGGCTGTTGAGGATGTATTTGATGTCGGCGACCTTGAAGCCGAGCTTGGCGATGTTGTCCTTGATCATGCCGGTCGACTGCGGCATTGCGGTGTCCATCAGGATCAGACCCTGCGAGGTCTTGATGATGTAGACGGCGATGCCGTCGGTGCCGACATAGTAGATGTTATCGACCAGGCGGAACGGCTCGAATGGCGCAGTCCATTTCACCATGACCTGCGCCAGAAAATCCTTGATGGTCTGCGCTTGCGCAGCGGGTGCGTACAGCGCGAGCGCGCATAGCGCGGCCGTGAGCTTTTTCATGGATTGTCCTCCCTGATGTTGTTGTCGTTGCGGTCGCGGCTTTGCGCGGATCGACCAAGTCTACGCTAGATGTTGCGCACTGCGGCAGCAACGGGCTCAATTGGGAAAAATTCCGTATCATGCGCGGAATAATAGTCGCTGTCCGATTTGAGCATGGCGACCGCTGGTGCACTGCGCTCATCGCGTTTGACCGTGCACGGGCCGCTCGGCATACTTCGCGTCAAGACGGGCCGGCAAGACCCGTCAGCACCGGGAGCTCACATGACCAGATCATTATCCGCCCTCGCGGGGGCGCTGATTTCCGTCGTCTCCTTCATTTCGATCGTATCGGCCCAGCCCGCCTGCGTGACCCAGAACATGGCCGTGCCGCCGGGCGCCAACACCACCGATAAAGCGGCGCCCTTCTTCATCGACACCACCGGCCTCGATTTCAAGACGGCGCCGCCGACGCGCGATCCCTCCAACCCCAATTACCCGCGCGCGACCGAGTTGCCTGATGGCACGTTGCCGCCGCCCGGCGCCGAGGGTAATTTCGTCATCGGCCCCACCCACAATCCCGCGCCCGAGACCATCGCCAAGGAGGGCGTGCCGCGCGGCACGACAAAATCCTTCACGCTCTCCTCGAAGGAGAGCACCATCTACAATCCGGGCCTGATCCGCGACGACGTCGCCGGCTGCACCAACTCCTCGATCATGACGACCGTGACCGCGCCGGATGATAAGTCGAACATGATCGTCACCACCAGCCATCCAGGCATCTGGTCGCGCAGCATCGACGTCTACGTGCCGGCGCAATATGTGCGCGGAACCGAGGCGCCGTTCATCGTGGTCGGCGACGGCGGCTCCAACGCCTACAAGGATCTGGCCACCACGCTCGACAATCTGATCGCGCAGCGCCGCGTGCCGCCGATGATCGCGATCCAGGTCGGCAATGGCGGGCAGGATGCGCAGGGCAGCCAGCGCGGCCGCGAATATGATGCGGTGTCGGGGGTCTACACGGACTTCATCGAGCGTGAGGTGCTGCCGCTGGTCGAGAAGAATGCGGACGTCAAGCTGACGAAGAATCCCGATGGCCGCGCCACCATGGGCCTGAGCTCGAGCGGCGCCGCGGCCTTCACCATGGCTTGGTTCTATCCCGATCTCTATCATCGCGTGCTGGCGTTCTCGCCGACCATGGTCAACCAGCAATGGCCGCATGATCCGTCACTGCGCGGCGGCGCCTGGGAATATCACAGCGCGTGGACCGGGCCGGCCACACCCAACCTCATCTCAAAGGCGGGCGTGCTGACGCCGTCCGATCCACCCGGCGTGCCGCTGATCGTCGCTGCACCGACCAAGCCGATCCGCTTTTGGTATTTTGGCGGCGACCAGGATCTGTACTATCCCAATCCCACCATCCCTGACGGCATGCACGACTGGACCTTGTCGAACGAATTAATGGCGAAAGTACTGGCCGAGAAGGGCTATCACTACCAGTTCCTGTTCGTGCGCAACGCCAAGCACGTCGATCGTCCGACCATCGCGCAAACGCTTCCGGCCGCGCTGGAATGGCTCTGGAAGGGTTATCCGATTCCCTGAACGCAAAATGGCTTATTGTTTGAGCATGATCTTATCGGAAAACCGCTACGCACTTTCCCGGATCGTGCTCTAGCGCCCGATCGTCACCCCGGCCGTGGCGCGCATGGCGTCGCGCAGGCTCGTCGCGTTCATGTCATCGAGCATCTGCCGCGTCAGCACGGTGGTCTGGCCTGGTGTGTCGAGGATGGTCTCGCCGCGCGACGAGGAGAGCCTGACGGCCTTGTAGGGGCCAACAGGACCGGTCGTGGGCGCTGCGGCAGGCACATGGCGCAGCCGATTTGGGGACGCAGCAAGCGCGCCTTGCGAGAGGCAGAGGGCGACGATCACGATCAACAATTTTGCGGACATGCGAACTCCCATATCCAGGGCGTCAGCCTAGCATAGGGGACGCGTTCTCGCGGAGGAAAAGGATCAGGCGAGGGCGGCCTGGCGCTCCCGCACCGGTTCACGGGGGCGATCGGAACCGCGCGGCTCGGCAAGCCGGGTAAAGCTGCGCTGGCCCGCATGCACAGGCGCCTCGACGATCACGCCTTCGCACACGATCTGCCCGCCGAGCATCTTGAATTCCAGCTTGTCGTAGCGCGGCATGGTCTCGCCGGGCTCGGGCGGCAGCAGGCCGATGCGGCCCTGGATGTTGAGCGCAGCATCTCCGGTGCCGTGCAGCCTCGGATTCCACATCCTGATCCCGGTCTCGGCCCAGCGTTGCCGGATCAGCGCGGCGCGGTCGGTGGGTTCGACGACCTTTGCGCGAGGCTTCTTCGGCGCGGGAGCCGGAGGCGGCTCAACCTCTGCCACGGCGACCGGTGCGTCGGCGACCATGTCCTCGGCGACGTCGGCTGCGACGGGCCCGGGATCGCTTGCGGCAACCGCTTCGATCTCCATGGAAGCTGCGTATGCAGGCTCGTCTTCAACAACGGGCTCGGCGGCCTCGACCGGAACGATCTCTACCTCGACCGGTGAAACAAGCGCCTGCTCTGCAACATCGGGCGCAACCTCCGCACCATCATCCGATGATGGATCGATGCCGCTGACGGGCTCTTGAGGTTCGATCGCTTCGACTTCGGTAGAAGCGAGCGGGGCCTCTTCCACGATCTCGACTTCGGCGTTCGCCACCACTTCCACGGGAAGGCCGCCGCTAGCGGCAGCCTCGGGAGCATCGATTGCTTCGGCCTCGATGGACGGGGCCGAAGACACTTCCACGATTTCGGGCTCAACATTCGCGAGGAGTTCCGCCGGCTCTTCGACGGCGGCGGGCCCAGCTTCAGCCGACGTTTCCGCGAATGAAGCGTCGCTGGCGATTGTCTCGACGGTCGGCGCGGCTTCCGCGATCTCTGTGATGATCGGCAGCTCATCCACAGCGCTCGGCGTCACCTCGATGCTGCCGCTGTGCGGCAGGGGCCGAAGCCGGTTGACCGCCCATTTCACCGCAGGAATGCGGCTCAGCAACGATATCAGTCTCGAAAGCACTGGGAGTTGTCCAAAAGGTACTCAGGGCCGTGGGCTTCAGCTGATTCGCCAGCAATGTGAAAAACTGCCCCGGCCGTCACGCCCCTGTCAATTGAGGCGGGACCAATTGCAGAACATCTGCACAGCCGTGCGCCACAGCGTTCATTCGAAATGCATCGATGAGAGCGGATCCTCGTCACGATCGGGCTGATGCGTCGGCATGGACGGCATGACGGCGTGCTCTGCCTTGCGGCTGTGCGCATGCGCCAGCGCGTGCTTGCGGACGAGCGCCATGGTGAGTGCTTCGCAATCCCCGGCTTCTCCGCCCCAGGCGCAGTCGATGCTTGAGGACTGTCCGGGCCAGGCCTGCGCCGGTCCGGCGATCGCAAGCGACAAAATGATCCGCAAGGCGGCAATGATGGTCGGCTTTGTCATGGCAGGCTCCAAACTGGTCTATCCCTAGGGATCAGTCGGAACGTGCGATATTCCGCGCCGCCACGGGATCGCGGGACAGTTCACGCGAGGTTCAACAGCCGTGAGGCCGGCGTGAAGCGTTCCTCCAAGCGGAACCTGCATGCGACAAAGCACCGCCGCGGCGTTTGGAGACTTGCGCCTAGGATGGACGGACAGCAAGGCAAAAACCCGCATGTCCGATCCTCCCGAAGACAGGATCGTTTCGATGCAATCGTCGTGAAATTCGAGCCGACCTCAGGGGATCCGCGGCGCAGCGCTCCGCTTCAGGGAGGCTCTGCCCCACAGCCAGCCTGCAAGCGGAAGGGCGAGGATCGCCCCGATGAGCTGGGCGGCAATGAAGGCCGGCACGCCATGCGGCGCGATACCTGCAAACGTATCGGACAGCGATCGGGCGATGGTGACGGCGGGATTGGCGAACGACGTCGAGGCCGTGAACCAATAGGCCGATATGATGTAGAGGCCGACGGCGTAGGGAACGGCAGTTGAGGCTTTCGATGCGACGCCAAGGATCGTCAGCAGCAGACCGAAAGTCGCCACCGCCTCGGCGAGCCATTGCCCCGCGCTGCTGCGCTCCGTCAGCGAGATCTGAAGGACCGGAAGCTCGAACATCAGATGCGCGATCCACACGCCGATGATCGCGCCCGATATCTGCCCGGCGATGTAGATTGCCGCATCGCTCCAGGCCGTCTCGCCGCGCAGGGCAAAGGCCAGCGTCACCGCCGGGTTGAAGTGCGCGCCCGAGACGGGCGCAAACATCAGGATCAGCACGATGAGAATGGCGCCGGTGGGAAGCGTGTTGCAGAGAAGTGCCAGCGCGACGTTTCCGCCGGCAAGCCTTTGGGCCATGATGCCCGAGCCGACCACGGCGGCGAGAAGGAACGCCGTTCCCAGCCATTCCGCGAATGCGCGCTGTACAAGGCTCGGCATCGTCAGGCGCCGCGGTCCAGCTTCACACGCTCGCCGTCTTCCTTGACGAATTCGCCGTGCATCGCGGGCAGGAGACCGAGCACCTCTTCGGAGGGCCGACACAGCTTGACGCCTTTCGGCGTGACCACGATGGGACGGTTGATCAGGATCGGATGCGCCATCATCGCGTCGAGCAGCTGATCGTCGGTCAGGTCCGGGTTGTCGAGCCCAAGCTCGGCATAGGGCGTGCCCTTCTCGCGCAGCAACTCGCGCACCGAAAGGCCCATGCGCACGGCGAGCTGCTGCAACAGCGCGCGCGATGGTGGCACCTTGAGATATTCGATCATATGCGGCTCGATGCCGGCGTGCCTGATCATGGCGAGCGTGTTGCGCGAGGTGCCGCAGGCAGGATTGTGGTAGATGATCACGTCCATCGCCGAACCC
>Ga0209148_1000519_pt1 | contig 38142 bp, 31 predicted proteins | sample AraplaCol_mMF_r2_2_FD_184288 | JGI IMG/M metagenome (GOLD analysis project Ga0209148, IMG submission 184288) | Arabidopsis root microbial communities from North Carolina, USA - plate scrape CL_Col_mMF_r2 (SPAdes) (version 2) | ecosystem: Host-associated > Plants > Roots > Endosphere | place... | reverse complement strand
AGAAGAAAAAAAACATCGGACAATCAATAACACATCGTATTTTTATCCGCGCATAAAGCTCTTACTCTTATTGCCTGCTTCGCAGGTGGGTCAACATCCCAGAGACCTGGGTCAACATGAGGCTCTTCGTCAATTTAGGTGGAAGCAACAATATCGCCCCTGATGTTGTATATAGTTGAACTTGTTTGCTATGTCATTGGACGATCTGCTATTTGAATCACAAGATTCACTTAAAGTTGCAACTGTAGAACAGGATTCAGATTTAGTAGTCCTCTTTGTAGCGTGTCAGCTAAAGCACGCAACGTGCCCTTATTGTAGTATATCCAGCAATTCAATCCATAGTAGTTATTCAAGAACCATTAAAGACTTGCCAGCCTTTGGCAACAAGGTTTTCATAAGTTTAAAAGTCAGAAAATTCTACTGCCGTAATGCTGATTGTGAAAAACTCCTTTTTGCAGAACGCTTTGATGGACATTTTGCTCCCTATAAAAGGATGTCCGATCGACTCCAGAATAAACTATTGAAAATTGCATTACTTACCGGTGGAAATGCCGGAGAGAAATTATGTAGGACATTAAGCATTCCGATTAGCAGCTCAACTTTGATACGGCTTATCCATAAGCAGGAACCTGATGTACCTATAACCTCAGAAGCTATCGGAATTGATGATTGGGCTTTCAAAAAGGGAATTAATTACGGAACGGCCATCATTGATTTAAATCAGCGAAAAATTATAGATCTCCTCCCGGATCGGGAATCTCAAACTGTTGAGAACTAGCTAAAAAGCAAGTCATATATAAAAATTGTAACACGCGATAGATATGCCCAATACGCTAAAGGTGTATCAAATGGAGCCCCAAAAGCAATCCAGGTTGCCGACAGGTGGCATTTGTTAAAAAACATGGGAGATGCGTTACAAAAGTTACTTGAACGTAAGCGTCAGGAAATTAGGCGCAATGATAAATCATTGGAACCTATTGTTGTTTATAATGATCCTGGCTATACTATTAAAAAGGATACAGAGTTCATATCACGCAGACAATTACAAATGGATCAAATTAAACAACTGCATAAATCTGGCTTAGGAATTAGAAAGATTGCAGACACACTAAAAATGAGCCGCAATACAATCCGTAAATATTTGCATCTTGATACGCCACCTCCTAAGAGCTCTACCAGGACTAATATTTCATTCTTTGCTGAATTCATACAAAAAAGAATAGAGGAAGACAAAGAGGTACAAGTTGTTCAATTATGGAAAGAGATTAAAGCGAATGGCTACAATGGATGTCGATCAGTTGTTTATGAATACCTCAAAGGGTATATAAAGCCGAACCAAAGGATACAAATGCCTAAATTGAAATTCTCATCCTGGATGCCAAGAAAAGTAAGTCTACTGCTTTACAGGAAGGAAAATTCTTTATCACAGAGCGACAAAGAATTACTGAATATGTTGTATGAGAAATCTCCGGACATTAAAAGAGCAGCAGCACTATCTGGTAAATTCAGGGAAATAATGGAAAACAAACGAGGAGATCTATTAAATAGCTGGATTGCCGAGGTAAATGTCTCTTCTTTAAAGGAGCTTTCTGGTTTTGCCAAAGGCTTACTTAACGATTACTCTGCAGTTAAAAATGCGCTAACACTTCCATGGAGTAACGGCCAGGTAGAAGGACAGGTAAATAAACTGAAAACTATCAAACGGCAAATGTACGGTCGTGCAAGCTTTAGTCTATTAAGGAAACGCTTGATTCTATCAAGTGACCTTTCCACCTAAATTGACGAAGAGCCAACATGACCAGAATTTACACAGTAGCCCGCAAATGACCACAAAAGGCTTCAATTGCCATGAAAAGCCTTCAAATTTAATAAGTCTGAAGGTTTTTTTATTGTTATACTGGCTAAAATACGGAAATCACATGCAAAGCTTATAGCCTTTTGAAACGCCACATCGATGACAATTGCTCCAATACTTACCGCGCCTGCATGGTTGTTTACTTTTTCCATCCGTTTTCTTAAATATTACTTATTGTCTCACTTCTATTTTTAAGGATGATTCATGAATAAACGAGGTATTTTTATTACCCTTGCTTTATTTTACAACCATTTATAAAATGGCGATTAGTATCGTATTCCGTAATTTTCTTTCAGGAAATTAGAGATGCGTTCTGTCTGGGTTACCTCCCCCCTAATATTATTACTGGTCCACAGGTATAGCTTTTCGTTGTGGAAGCGTTTGTGATTAGGAAGGTCCGGCGAATAATCTAACCTCAGATAAAAATATATTGTATCTACCTTTGGAAATGGCCAAGTACTCGGCAGTAACGTGAAGAAACGTTTTGGTGCAACAAAATCTTCCTCGAATCGCATAGGGTAACTTCGAAGACGGTGCAGTATCCCATTCGCTGGAATGATAACTAATGTGGCCACAATATTTCTGGCGTTCCCATTTCCATTATTCTCTGTAATAATTTCAAAATCAGTAGTATCTGACTTATGATTTACTTTTATTTGAGGCCCAATATCATCTTGTGATAGGCCCAGGCCAGGCATTCCAATAGCGGTTAAATTACTACTTCCTAGTTTCGAAGTTAGGTCGGCTGCAGTGGAGTCATTTTTTGCTAAAAGTTTAAGGGTATTCTTTTCGAACTTGTAGCCCAAGGAATCAAACTTTGCAGAAACTGCGGAACTAAATTTACTTAAAGAGTCATTTAAGTGCATAATTGTTGAATCTCTTTTTCCTTGATCTTCGGATGAAATGTTATCTTTTTTGATTTGGATGGCTGCGTTGCCAATCACACAGGCCAACATGACAAATCCCCACCCTGAGAATTTCCTATACCACTTGCGCCTTTTATCTGAGACTTTATAAAGAAACGGAATGATAAAAACGCTGAAGACTAGTAGGGATGATAGATAAGAGAGAATAGTTGTGAAACTCATTTTTAAAAGATTAAGCAGCCGGAAGATAACGATAATTGGCATGCTAAGGCAAATCTGGATGGCAATAAATAGACTGATGAGAAGTAATTAGTTAGCTTACCAAATTGAGTTTAATAAATTAGGGTCAGCGACAATGTGCTTTAATAATGCAAATCATTTCAGAGAGGCCCCATTCAAAGGAAAACCTGGGTAGGCTTTTTAACTGTTTCTTCCTGTTCATGAGCTTGTACTTGTGTGTTGCCATGTTTTGATGTTTAATTTTTATTTGATTGAGGTTATGAGGTGATTTTAATAGCAAATATAGAAAAGAAGGCTTATACTGAGTTCCTGTTTTAAAATCGAAAGAATAGCTATATATCCCAGCGTCGCTGCAATATGAACTTGCTCAAATGCTGACTGTCATTTAGCACGAAACCCTTTTTCAAATGTTCTACCCTCTTGTCTCTAAAAGCTATTTCCTACTCATATCAATATCAAAACCAGTTTCATATCCTTTTAATCCATAATCGATACCCTTAGTCATCCAAATTGGCGCAGGCTTATCTTTTAAATAATGGTCAAAGAATTGTGTAAGTCTAATTGTATAGTCAACAGCACTTTTCCCAGATACCCCATGATTTCCATCATCATACTGAAGCATCCAAACCTTTTTATTTTGCCTTCTTAATGCATTAAAGAATTCAACTCCCTGAGAAAATTCAACAGCAGCATCACCCTTATTATTCATTAACAATAACGGTGTAGTAACATTGCTGGAACTAAAAATCGGAGAATTAGAAATATATCTGATTGGATCTACCCAAACCGGCGAGATCATTCCTATACCACTAAACTCAATAAATTGGGAATTGTCAACTCCACTTTCCCTATTTATACCACCATGAACACTTATTAGATCACAATAACCAGCACCAGCAGAAGCAGCAGCAAATATATCTGAGTGTGTAACAAGATAATTAGTGTGATATCCACCAAAGCTAAATCCTTGAATTCCAATTTTGCTTTTATTAATGAAGGATAAACTATCAGATAACAGTTTAGCTCCAGATACCACAGAATTAACAACGGATTGTCCGGTTTTTCCAGGCAAGAAATGTATATCAGGTGTGAATACCAAATAACCATTACTTACAAACCAAGGTATGTTAATATCTCCAGTGCTAACACCAGGATGAAGAAACGCATTTAGTAAGTGAGACTTCTTATTATAATAGTGAAGGATAATGGGATATTTCCTTGAAGAATCAAAGTTCTCTGGAAAATATAGCACGCCTTGATTTAAATGAGAGGTCGGGGTCGTCCAATTTACTAACTTAGTAGATAGCCAATTATATAATCTTTCTGGGTGTACATTGCTGATAGCAGAATAATGAACGAAATCCTCTGTATAAAAATAATTAGGAGAAATACTTGAGGTTTCTTTTCTGACAATATAACCCTTGCCATTATTTGACTTAATCGGGCAAAATCCGAGATCGTATTCGGAAAAATAAAACACGAATTGGCCCATTGTCAACAACTTAGGATCAGCGTTACAATTGAGTAAATAAAATCCGTTATCCTTATTCATCCTATTATAGGCACTAAGAATGATTTTTGTTTTAAAATTTAAAATTAGATTGGAGTTATTAAAAGTCCGAAATGCAATATTATTACGTCGCCCAAAACCATTTGTAAGGTTTTGCGGTTTTTGCCGACCATATAAATCTATTTTCCAAATATCATATTGATCAGGAATTATAATACTGGAATCACCATCATCCCAACCTAATATCCCATTGTTACCAGTATAAGAATCAGGCTGATCGTCATCATATATAGACCAATCAACATTAATACCATGAGTAAGATTTATTGTTTTACCTGTTACAATATTATAAGAAAAGAAATCTTTAACAATATAGTTGTAATAAACAACAAAATTATCTCCAGGTGACTTTACAAAGTAAAATTTTGTCCCCTCTGCAATTAATTTCCTGGATCCATTTATTAAAGATACTAAGTAAACATTATACATAAATTTAGGATGCCAAACAGCTTCGCTGGGATCTATATCTTCGGGTTTATAGTAAACTAGAACATTATCGGTAAGTAAATCCGATATACTTTCATTTTCTCTAGTAATAGGAATAATTGAATCATTGTCGATTCTAAGAATGCCAACGTAATCTGGCCGAATATTTCCTTGTTTTGCTTGTACTGATTGTATTTTAGTATCCATATAGCTCCAAACATCAACCGAAGCCATTTTAACCTTTATTTTTAATGACCGCTCATTTATTGGCACATAGTTTAATACTATTCCTAAATTGTCATTTGTAAACCGTATTAAACCCGTAACGGAATGAGGTTGATTTATAAGAACTTCTTTATTATTAATTAACCTCCTAACTAAAAGGGAAGAATTGGCAACAGAATAAATATTCCTTTTTATTATGCTTTGCTCCCTATACTCAGAAGTATATGCAATTTTACTATTATCATGCGCTATAATAATGTTTCGTATTATACCAGTATCTTGACTTAATATAGTGTCCCGACGGCTGTTTACTAAATTATATCTAATTAGGAGTTCTTTATTATTTAATCTACTGCTGGACTTAAGAATCATTAAGGTCCTATCATCACTAAAAGTATAATTTGACACCTGCTTAAATGCCATTTCCTGATTGGCTTTTAAATCTTTTAAGACAACTTCCCTATTTTTACTTTCACATACCAAAAATTCAAATTTGCTGTTCCCTTTAAAATTCGCAGAAACAATAGACGCCCTATACTCTATTTCCGACGACCCCAAAACAAGAATCCCCATACTATCATTATTGTTTAAAAAAACAATCCTTTTACTGTCAGATGATATTTTACATTTAAATATGTCTGAACAATTCGGAATAATTTTCATCCACTTTCCCTTGACTGATTTTAATATTACTCCGTTATTTATTCCAGTATCATTATCGATAATATATGCAACATATTTCCCATCTGGGCTTAAAATAATTGGCCCAATAGTAGGCCAACTTTCTATTGAAGAAAAATCGATTGAAGGTTTTTGTGCTATTGCAAAATTTGGTAATTGTAAAATTATAAGTATTTGAAAAGTCAGTCTTTTAACCATTTTTAATGTTTTAGCTCAATTTAGCACAAGGCAATGCTATCAGCGTTACAGTGTCCATAATCATCAAATAACACACACTTAAGCATGCGTATGCCACCTCTTTAGTAAAATGAATATCAACCCTAATATACTTAGGCTTTCAATTAGGGAATAAAAAAAAAATATACCAATGACAGTTAGCAATCACAAAGAGATTATACTCTACTTTTCTTTTATACTGATATTCCAAGTAGGTACATTATTTCTCATCTTCTCTAAATTCATTATTATTTCATGTTCATTTGGGACTGCAGATAAAATGTTCTCTTCAATTTTTATTGCATCATCTTTTCGTCCCGCTTTGTACAGCAGATTTGCATAAGTGTCATGGGCATTATAATTCTTTATATCGGAACCTGATGTAATGCAATATTTCATTATTTTGATTGCCAAATTTATAGCTTCAGGATCATTTACATTTTCAAAAACAGGCCAGGTAATATTATTAACAAAATATCTACTTTCAATCCTTTTTTTATCATACACATAATTAAAATATAATTTATAATATAATGCTGTTTTTTTCCAATCTTCTTTAGTAGTAAAATATGCAATTAACTCCCCCCACAAACGCTCTTTTCCTAGATCACCAAATTTAAAGGCTAAAAAATTTTCCAAGGAGTCAATATTTGCTTCTCGATTTGAAGTAAATAGGACAGGATGTATGTATTCTTTGTCTATAATATCCATTACTTTCATCTGAGCAACCGAATTCCCTAGATATTTATTAATCTCAAACGCATTCTTCATCAATATGTAAAAGCCAGTGTCATATGAAGTCCTTGTTGTATTATAAACAAACGAAATATTATCTTCATTAAACAGGTCTTTGCACTGTTTTATATAAGCATTTGCGACTCTAGTCAAATTTATCTGATCTCGATCTTTCAAGGCCATCAATACTAATCTTCGAAGAAATGTAGAATCCTTTTTACCAGATTGAAATTGTTGTAAGCGCGAAGAATAATTTGATACTGGTCCCATCGAAGGAATTAGAGTAAATTCCTTCGAAAATAAAGTATAGTTACGTGTTGTCGGCCAAAGACGGGATTGGATCTGTCGAATGTCTTGAATAGGAATTTTAGAAATAAACCTATCATAAGTTATTAGCCCATTTTGTTCCGATTCAACATCAAAAGGCTGGGTATATATGGAGGCAGTAAGGCCTTCTTTTTCAAGAGTTTTAAGAGAATCTATCATCTGATTGAATTGCCTTTTCATTACCAAGGAATTTACCACACCATCATATCCCCATCCATTGACAAAGTCATTCCATAAATGCCCCTCAACAGTCACCCCAATTCCACCAAACTCACCTAGAACCTTAGCTTTTTTAGGCTGACTAATTGCATTACGCGGAAAAGGATAAGAATGAACGTCTGTCATGTCTGCAGAAACATATGGGGTCAATGAAGGGCTCCTGAGCTCATTATTAACATACAATAACTCTCCAGAATGACCATCCACTAATCTGGAAGAATCAAGACTTTTAACCCATTCTGTCATACGTTGTTGATCATACTGGCCCCAGTTCTCGTTGAAAATTACCCAGGTAGTAATACATGGATAATTTTGAAGTTGACTCATTGTCTCTTTGACTTGTTGCTCAAAAGCCTGTTTTGCTCCATTTGGTAACTGTTGGTTAGGATTGACAAAATCCTGCCAAACTAACATTCCAATCTTATCAGCATGATAATACCATCTCGCAGGTTCTATTTTAATATGCTTACGGATAGTATTAAACCCCATCATTTTGATAGCCTTAATATCAAAAGCAAGGGCCTCATCAGTTGGTGCCGTATATAAGCCATCAGGCCAAAATCCTTGGTCTAGTTTCCTAAATTATAAGTATATTTATTATTGAGGAAGATCCGATTAAATCCTTTATCGTCCTGATGAATAGATATTTTTCTCATTCCAAAATAACTATTTATGTTGTCCTTAACAGAACCATTTGATTTATTAATTAGCTTTACACTAAGACCATATAAAAAAGGATCATCTGGACTCCATAAGTGAGCGTTAGGTATCTTTATCGTTAGATCATCACCAGCTCTTCCTGTTACGCTCCTACCATTTGAAGCACAAGCCAAAACATTAATTTGATCATTGTTTCCTTCCAATTCAACAGTTAAATGAAGTTCCCCCTTATCAATATCAGGAGTTATCTTTAGATGACTAATATAACATGCTGGTACCTTTTCTAGCCAGACTGTTTGCCAAATTCCTGAACTGGCAGTATAATAGATGTTCCCTGGTGAAAGTACCTGTTTCCCATGCGGACCGACTCCTTGATCAGTAGGATCATATACCTTTACCACTAAATTATTGTCGCCGTCATTTAATGCACCTGTAACATCAAGGTTAAAGGACGTATATCCACCCGTATGAGATCCAACCTCCTTTCCGTTGATATAAACGGTGGCTTGCCAATCAACAGCACCAAAGTGCAATAGCAATCTTTCATTAAATTTCATTAACGGACTCTTAAACATTTTATAATACCATAGACATTCATTAGGATGCAGTGGCTTCTTAACCCCCGACAGAGCAGATTCTATTGGATATGGAACCAGAATCTGATTTACAAAGTGCGTGGGTATTGAAGAATCCTTTGGCGTAATTGAATATTTCCATAAGCCATTAAGATTTTGCCATTTACTTTGGCGTACCATTTGAGGACGAGGATATTCCGGAAGAGGATGATCTATATTAACTTTTTTAGTCCATTTTGTTTGAAGCGCGGTTTTCTGAACTTTCCAGGGAATTTTATTCTGCGCAAAAAGGATTCTTTCAGGTCCAATTAAAAATAGGATAACAATGAATAAGTACAATCCACTATATATTCGCATGACTTTAAAATTATGACTATTATTTGTATGAAAAATATTAAGAATAATGTTAAATAGGTCTATCTGAAAGTAAAACTACTTCACATCAGAATTCATACTGCGGTCTTCCAATTTTATCATTCATACCCCAAGTTCTGTTGAATGTTTGGAGACTTTTGCAGTTCTGCTAGAGGAATTGGATAATATTGCCACCGGGTATCCCAACTACCACCTTTCATTTGAGTAACAATTGACATTACGTCATCAATTTGTCCAGTTCTTTTTAAGTCTAACCATCTTTGCCCCAATTCACAAAAGAGTTCAACTTGACGTTCATGGATAATTGCATTAATCACATTTTTCTTATTTAGGAGGTCAGAATAATCAGCTAAACCTGCCCTTCTACGTATGATATTCAGATCAGATACAGCCCCACTAATATCACTTGAATTGCCAAGCTGCGCTCGAGCCTCTGCCCTGATGAGATACTGTTCTGATAAGCGAAGAATTGTTGAATATTCAACCACAGGATCATTTAGTGTTGCACTTTGATATTTATATGGAAATACGTAAATAATACCAGATTTCGTTACACTCTTTGTCCAATAATCTTTTCTAAGATCACCTTGCTCAAAAGCATCTATCAAATTACTGCTAAGAAAAACCGGGCGGGTATTAGTAGGTCCCTTTGAAGACAAAATAAAAAGCCTCGCTTCTTCAGTATTCCAACCCGCATTCACTGGCTGAAATTGAAATATAGCCTCCTGACTCGTATTTAGAAAGACATCAGTTAATGTTGTAATTGAAAATAGGGATGATTCATTAATTACAGTGTTTGCTTCCGTCTCTGCATTGACGAAATCAGCTGTAAATAAATAGCATCTTGACAATAAAGCTGAGGCAGCCCATTTTGTAGGTCTTACCCTATCTATCGAAGATCCCAACAAGGTACCGTCTAAGTAAGTATTGCTAAGTTTATCCTTTGCCTCAATTAAATCAGAAATTATTTGCTTCCAAATGAGAGATTTGGGTGAACGGGAAACTGTTGAATTAACAGTATAATCAGTTGAAAGAATTAGCGGTATATCGCCATAAAGATTTACCAAATAAAAATAGCAAAGTGACCTCATAAACAAAGCTTCACCTAATAGCTGCTTCTTTACCTGTGGATTAAGTGTATTTGAATTGGTGATACCAAATATTGAAGAATTACAAACGTAAATAATTGGATATAGCGATTGCCAAAAATCTGCGCCACCTGTAGCAGAGCTATTTAAGGCATTTTTGTAATAACTCCTTAGCACTGTATTTGTGCTTCCACTATAAAGCTCTAATTCATCTGAACTTAGACCAAGATATAATGATGATGATGTAATACCTCCATTGGCAATGGAAGCAGATGCCAATTGAGCATAAATGCCGGTTATATAGCTAATTGAAGTCGCATCAGTTGCAAAGACTGTTTTTCCTGTTAGGCTTGTAATGGGAGGATCTACGTCAATCAGTTTTTTACATCCTTCACATAGAAATATAAAAAGCAGACATAATAAAGTACATAAGCGAACAACAAATTTATTAGATTCCAATTTCATATTGAATTTAATTTGAAGTAACGTAAAAACGAAATTATAATACGCAATTATAATATTTACTTTAAAAAACTATTTGTAGTCCTAACATTATTACTCTTAGTGGTGGTAAATTGCTGAGCGATGCCGTTTCAGGATCAATTCCATTGTAATTAGTGAAAGTTAATAAATTTTGACCTTGAATAAAGACTCGTGAACTTTCGCAATGTAATTTAGAAATAATTGCTGGTGGAAGCTTATAAGAGAAGGATAAGTTCTTCATCCTCAAATACCAAACTATAGAATAGACGACATTACTTGACGTGGCAAAATTGCTGGTGGAAAGAGCATCAGCATTATTAAATGTTGAAAACCGCTGTACAGGTGCAGAGTCACCTTCTTTTTCCCAACGACTCAATACGGAAACTGGTTGATTGTTAAAAGGAATTCCAGGATTATTACCTAGACTATAGTCATACGTTTGTTGTTTTACAAATTGAAATAAAAAACTCAAATCAAAGTTATTCCAAGTAAATGAATTTTCAATTCCACCATAAAAATAAGGAAACTTATTAATTATCATTTTTGCATCATCTTTCAAACTAGGAGTTGAAGTCGTAATTCCCTTTGAATCTACAAATTCGTAAAGACCAGTTGTTTTATTCACACCAGCGAACTCAAGTACTTTTGAAATATTTATAGGTTTACCTATAATTAAAGAGTTAGCATAAGAGGATTGTGATAAGTTAGGAAATTCAACTAATTTATTGTTTGGAACAGTAAGATTTAAATTTGTCTTCCACGTAAATTTATTTGAATTTATATTGGTGGAGGAAAGTGAAAATTCCCAACCACGATTTTCAATAAGGGCTGGAAAATTTCTCACAATCGAATGAAATCCAGTTAGAATTGGAAGTTTGTAATTAAGCAATTGATTTGATGAACGATTTCTTGAATAATTAGCAGTAAAAAAGATAAGGTCCTTGAGGAAGCCCATTTCGAGGCCAATTTGCAACTTTCTGGTTTCTTCCCATTGTAAATATGGATTAACAAGGCCTTTAGAAACTAATGATGTTATACCCTGATAAGCTACACCAGTAGATAAGGGGGCATATAAATCCAGAAACTTATAGTCACCAATCTGATCATTACCAGTAATTCCATAACTGCCGCGGATCTTACCAAAACTAATGAAAGAGAAATTGTTCTTAATTAGAATTTCTTGGGAAAAGATCCAAGCCAGTGCAACTGAACCAAAATTATGAAATTGATTATTTACTCCAAATCTAGAACTTCCATCTCTTCGAGCGTTTAAGTCTAGTATATACTTATCATTATAAATCGCATTAATTCTTCCAAATAAAGCATTATACTTATAAACTGTGGCAGTTGAAGAAACGGCAGCAACGGAGCTGGCCGAGAAAATATCCTCTAGAACATTATCACTATTATATCCAATGCCGGTTAACTGTTGTCCATTACTTCTATTTTGCTGTATTGTAGTTCCAAGCACAACATTTGTTCTAAATTTGCCAATCATCTTCTTATAAGTAATCTGTGGTTCGGCAATCCAAGAGTATATAGCATTATTCCCGTATAATGCTTGTCTTGCAGCATAAGGCTTATCTTCTGGGATAAAAGAACTTAAAGGAACAGTTGAAAGTTCATTTGAATTAAGATAGGTATATCCAAAGCTACTTATCACGTCCAGCTCTTTGCTAATACTATAGCTTAGCATTGCGTTTCCAATAAGGTTATTGGTTTTATTAGAATATTTATTTTGTAATTGCGCCGCTGGGTTTTGAAAAAACGTAGTTGAGCCATTAGAATCCGGCATCCAATTAATAGAGCCATCAAGGTTGTACAAACTGGGAGAAGTAGGCGCTAATTGGACTGCAACACTTGTCAAATCAGTAAAAGGTAATTTGTTAATATCGGACATGAAGCTTCCTCCAATTTGCAATTTCAACTTTTTGTCTGACGAGGTTGAATTTAAATTAAAGTGTATAGACCCTTTTGTATCAGCAAAGTCTCCCGGCATTACAGAGGTCTCTTTATAATAATTACCACTGATTAAATATTGAGATATATCTGTACCTCCAGAGGTACTAATATTAAATTTAGAATATCTCGCCACACCACCAATAAGTTCCTTTTGCCAATCTGTATTTTTAGTCGAATCCCAAACACCATTAATATCAAAATCACTTGGCTGGACACTAACATTATCATTTTTTATCGCTTCATTTCGCATTTCTATGTACTTTTTATTATCCAGTAACTTAGCCTTACGAGTTATCTTTCCCCAACCTTGTTGTAAATTAATGTCGATTTTCATCTGCCCAGACTTACCTTTTCTTGTCGTAATCAATATAGCACCATTAGCTGCGCGGGATCCATAGATAGCAGTTGCGTCCGCATCCTTAAGAACAGAAATACTTTCAATATCGGAAGGATTAATATAATTTAGCGGATTGCCTGCTGAAGAATTATTTACACCTGAATAACCAAGCAAATCACCGTTAATACTGGGTAGTAATTGCGATGTATAAGGGACACCATCAATAACATAAAAAGGTTCATTTCCATTTGATATACTATTCTGACCTTGTATTAATAATTTAATACCTCCGCCAGCTATTCCAGAGCTCTGATTAATAAATAGGCCAGGTACCCTTCCTGACAATGCCAACAACGGATTATTTACAGGCTGTTTCTGTATATCAACAGCTTTTATAACATTGACGTTCCCTGCGTTGAAACGCTGTGTTGTTGTACCATAAGCAACGACAACTGTTTCATCTAACTCTCCAACATATCTCTTTAATTGAATAATACCGGTAGAATTTCTACGACTTATTGCCATCTCTTTAGTAAGAAAGGATACGCTAGAAATAATTAGTACTGCATTTTCCTTCACTCGATCTAAAATGAAATCTCCATTTGAATTGGAAGTAGTTCCTCTTTTTGTATTCTTTACTATGATTGTAGCTCCTATAATTGGCTCCCCTTTTTCATTTATAACTCGGCCTGTTACTGTAATTACTGAATCCGTATAATTGTCTACTAAACTCACCACCTCCTTCTTCCTCACCGCTACCGAATTCTTATCCACCACTACCCATGTCAACCCTCTCCCATCCAACAATTCATGCAGCACCGCATCCACCGACTTATTCTTCACGTCAATGGTTACACTGGGAAAAGCAGCTAGATCCACATCCTGGAAATAAATATAGAGACCGCTCTTTTTAGATACTTGTCGCAATACTTCTGCCAGCGATGTGTTCTTAATTGAAATCGTAAGAGGCTTACCTTGCAGCGGTTCACTTCGGGTGAAGAGGGGTGATAAGCAGAACATAACAACCATGCAGGAGTATAGAAATGCGTGGTTGAGTTTGACAATCTTTTGCATATGTGCACTACGATTTTGGTTAGATAAAATGGTTGGTTGGTCGTACTATTCGCTAATAGTAAGCGCAAGTGCAATAGAGTGTCTTCTAAAGGTTATTGAGATAATAAAAGCATTCACGTTGTAGACTCACATGATAATTCATAAGGCATGGTAAAAAACTAAAATCGGAAAGGATAAATATCGTCCCTATTATTGAAAAGTAAAACTTAATAAAAAGGTAACGTCTCTGGAAAAACTTTTTTCACCCGGCGGATTAACCAGCTTTAATTCAATAATTTAGCATAACAGTATGCTCAAAATAATTTTGAAATCAACATTACCTATAATTAGTTTTTTACTTTAATGAATACAGTATGAGTATCAAACTCGAAGATATCAGGCTTTTAGTAATACAGGACCTCCTCGGGACCCTCCCCGACAGAGACCGGGAAATCCTATTGGATCAGCTGTCCGAAAGAATTGAGTTCCGCGAAATCGACGCAGATATCCGGAAGGTGTTAACTCCGGAAACTATTCAGTATATAAAGGAGAGCAATAAAAAAGCTGCTGAAAAAATTATTATCCGGATACACCACCTGAAAATGAGAAGGATCATTTATGTAAAAGCAATTAAAGCCGGCAATAGGACCGGCTACTTCTTAGATAACGGCAGTTAAGAACCTCACAACCACCCACAATGTCTCCTCCGCATTCAATGCATCAGTATCCACAATTAAATCAGCGATTAAAGATGTTTCAAAGGTATCATTCAAACTAGTAAGGTTATGGATCTTATCCGGATGGTGATCGGATAAAAGCGCTTTCCGGTACAAACCTTTGGGATCGCGGGCAATTAAAGTCTGCAAATCACATCGCAGCCAGATGAGGATAGCACCGTATTGGCGTTTAAGGCTGATACGCGCCTCTTCATAAGGATTGATAGCCGCAATGATGATGAAGTCGTAAGCATCGGTCAAAGACCACGCATACGCTCCTAAACGCGCAATATTCTCCAGGCGGTCGGCTTTACTGAAGCCAAGGTCTTTACAAAGCGTCTGACGGCAAACGTCCCCGTCTATCAGTTTAATGCGCAGGCCAAGGAAATCGCTCCAGGCAAGCAGCGAATTGGATAACGTGGTCTTACCCGTTCCTGACAACCCGATGAACTGGTAAACACCCGGTAGACAGCATCTGTGCTACTCTTTTGCTTTATGATCCAAGCGATTTAATCGCTTATCTCTCATTGCCGTTTTGCTTTCTCCTAAGTTTTATTCTTTATCTCCTAAATAATTGTTACTGGGATGATCTATCTTTGATTCAGATACAAAAGCATACCAATTATTAAAACATATTTACCATATTTTAGAAATGTTCTCTTATTATTCATTTCTCGAACAATTATACATTTTAACCCTTAATAATTTTCAAATTCATTTTATAACTACCACCATTTATAACTTTTTCAATACGTATTGACATGTATTACCCTGATCAGGTAAATGCGTTCCTAATCTTTTGTTGTGCCTTATGGGCTTGATGGAGGTAAGGAAATTAGAGGGAGAATGCTGAAAACCCTTAGAAGAGAGTAGGCGATTTTTTTTTGTTAACTAAAGTTTAGCCTTTTGATTTATAAAGGCAACAACTATCATGAAAAAGGCCAAATTAGTCCTTGCTGCCATTGCAGTTTTAGCAATCGTAGGTGGAACCATAGCAGTTAAAGCATCCAAGAAATTTAGTACACACACCATCTGGACAACTAGTGCCGCTGGTTTAGCTGCAGTTAACAAACTGGTAGGTGCTACTATTTCTAATGCTGGTGTAAATGCATTTGCAACAACTATACAGAATAATCCTGCAATCGCAACAAAAACAATTGCTGCAGATTGATATCTGGAAACACTCCACGAGTGATAAAAAAATTGAACGGAGTTGGCCTATGGTTGACTCCGTTTAACTTGAAATGACAGAACAATAGGTATTATTAGCTGTTACATATACGATTAAACGCCAATTTTTGATAATACCATAAACGCCCCTTAAAATAATGAATAAGCCAAAAGCTTTCCTAACTTTAATTGCAATATGTTCAGTTGTGGGAGCAGCAGTTGCAGCAACAATTATAAAGCTTAATACGCATACAATATATACAAATAGTGCAGTAGGACTTCCCGGAATATTTACAGTAACAGGTAAAATAATTCCCCGTCATGGTACAATAACATTTGCAACTATAATTTATCGAGCTCCTGTGGTGCAAACACATTGGCATATATCTGATTAAAAGCCATTTACCCAATAGAATCAACTAATAGTATCTTTGGCTGTCTATCAAAATGGATCTGAAATCATAGTGCAATTCATTTATTCCAGAACAAATTTAGCGGGTCTCTATAGTAGAATCATTTCTATTAATCTGAACATTCATCCAAGATGCTGCAGGCTTATCTTTCAGGTAATATTCAAAGAATTCCGTTATCCTTAAAGTAAAGTCAATAGCATTAGTATAGTCACTAAGGGTATGCCCTTCATTTTCGTATTGCAAAAGCCATGCTTGTTTATTAAGCCTACGCAAAGCGGTGAAAAATTGTACGCCTTGCTCAAAGGGTACAGAACCATCGCCCTTATTATTCATTAATAGAATAGGAGTTACAACATTATCAGCTTGAAATATAGGAGAATTGCGAATATAAAGATCTGGGGTTTCCCATAGAGAAGCCTTCATCCTATATTGTCCTATCTCAAAAGCCATCGAATTCATCACTCCCCCACTGCGTAATGATCCATAAGAACTGATCATATCTGAGGTTGCTGAGGCGGCACAAGCAGCTGCAAAAATGGTTGTATGTGTTACTATATAATTAGTCTCATATCCGCCAAAACTGTGTCCATACAATCCCATTTTCCTTATGTCAACCCAATTAAATCCTTTTAGATGGTCCACAACTCTCAAAATTGCGCGAAGCGCGCTTTCTCCTGGTTCTCCTTTAGTATAATCGATATCCGGTGTACAAACAATATAGCCATGAGAGACAAACCAAGGAATATTCAGTCCCCCATTACTTGGTTCAGGAGTTATATAAGTGTATGCGTCATCTGACATCTTTTCATAATAATAGAAAATAACAGGATATTTCCTTACCGGATCAAAGTTTTCCGGTTTGTATACGACCGCTTTAAATCGATTTTCTCCCTGATTAATAGTCATCAGCTCAGAAGTCAACCAGTTATATTTTCTTTCAGGAAAAATCTGGCTGATACGCCGAAATTGCTTAAAATCTTCTGTGGTATAGCAATTCAATGATTCTGAAATACAATTACGCATCAGGATAAACCGTGCCGGCATTTTAGGAATATCCGATTTCGAAGTAAAAATAGGATACAATGGATTGACAAAATAAGCACCCTTGCTCAATAAAACCGGATTTTTTTCCCCGTCGCCATCTTTTTGAAAAAAACCATATTCTTTGGTATCATCATTAAAGGAGGTTAATACGGTTGGTATATTCAGATATCGCTTAACTCCATTTACAATCTGATGACCAGCCAGATGGAAAATGATATGATGGTTATGACCATATCCATTTGTAATACATGTAGGAGGAGAAAATCCCAAAGGATTCACTTTCCAAAGATCATTACCATCAAAGAGTAAAAGTGAAGAATCGGTGGGATACCATGCCTCAGTCTTTAAATCCATCCTTTTTTCACCATCGATCACCACTCTGTTCAAAGAATCACAGAATACATTTGATAGGTTGTATTCATGACCAGTTGACAGATTCCGTATAACATAATCATTCTGAGCATTGGCACCCACCAAAAACTTGCCGTCTGGTGACATCTCTGTAGGCTCTATATTAACTTCTCTTTTTTTACCAGTTATTGTAGAAATTAAATAAAACCTGGGTTTCGAGGCCGGATTCCAATTGGATTCTACAGGGTCACCTTTTCTGCTCGAAATAAATGCTACGGAATCACTGCTTTTATTTAAAAACAACATAGTGGTTTCATTTTCTTCCTGCAAGAAAATATATTTCTTATTTATCAGGTTAAAGCTTGCCACAAACTGTTGGCTGGGCTCCTTAGGAAATAGGTATAAATCCTGCGTATGCCAGATTTTTACGGAAATAGGTGGCTCGGAAGTTCTCAAAGGGCGCCTTACATTTAGAAATATTCTTTCCCCATCAACACTAAAGCCCTCCAGACTTTGTAACTGCATACTGTGCTGAGAATGCAGTAGTCTATCATCAGCAATCTTGTATGGCTTTTGCCCCTCCTGACTGGCAAAGTAAATATCATCGTTCACAATAGCACTATCACCACCTTTAGTCATGAAGGCCAACTGGGGTCCTTTATCATATAGTATCAGGTTACTAAAATCCTTCCCTTCCCACAATACATTAAAGCTGTTATCTGAGAAATTCAATGAACAGAGTTGATATGCGGTATCTTTATCCTTCTTACTTTCCCTTTTTAAAAATAATCTCTGATCATCATTACTAATAGTAAAAGATTCCACCCCTGAAAAAGTTCTTACTGCTCCAGCAGGTAAATCTGATACCGTTAAATCTTTATTTTTGAATAGGCAGATTACCTTCCATCTTTTCCTCCATTGCAGAACTCTAAATTGGGATACATTACTTACATATTGAAGCGTTTGCTTGCGTGTCGCAAAAATCCCTAATGAATCATGGGCATTCAAAAACAATAAGATTCTATTATCCCCAGTAAAAACATAAGAGTAAGGTCGGATATCTGGAATTATCGTCTTCCAACTCCCTGAATATTTTTGAATAACAAGATCACTTCTCTTAGGATTTTCATAATTAATTGAATATCCTAAATATTCACCATCCTGGCTAATAAGAGGATTCTGTACCCTTGGCCAGTGCAAGAAGGCAGAAGTATCCAAAACAGGCTTATCTATCTTCACCTGTCTGTTGTCCAGCACTTGCCCATATGCTGAAATATTCTGGGAAAGTGCAATGGCAACCAGAAAAAAAAACAACCCTCTCATGTGGTAAATTCTAAACTATTAATAAAGTCAAATACAAATGTAATTCGCAGTAGTGTTGCCATATAGCAGCATTTCACCTACTTTAAATCAGAAGGATTGCGGATGGCAGAATGAAACGGGCTTCGCTCCTCCTCAGCCAGCTTCAAGCCATATTTAAAATACATCTGCTAATATAACAGTTCCCTTATAAGCTAGAACAAACAAAATGATTAAGTCTGCTTCGGTATAAGGATTCAAGAATAGGTAATAATTAATCAAGTCACCTGTTATGTAAATGCTTTGCGCAAAAAGCGAAGCCGCAATTTAATAAGAGCTTATGTTATAACTTCCAATAACTTATGTAAAAATAGCCGTCTCATTCCCGCTATAGCATTTTTTAATTCCAGTCCGTAACTCTCAGCATTAATAATTCAAAATCAGTCAGCAGTTGGCCAGGTAGGCTGGTTATTATACATTTTATCTACAGTTTCCTTAAAAACATTATCCGGTTTCCTATGTTCCTTTATCGACTTCTCATTTTCAATCCTTATGGCTCTTTCCTCAATCGCTATTGCCTTTTTCTTATTCCCAAGCTTATAATAAAGATTGGCATAAGTATCAAGATTAACTTGATCGCATGGAGATAGCTTTACAACTTGCCCCATCCATTTGATACTTTTTTTTAAGATAGCTTTGTCATTAGAATGTGTAAAAATAACTTCATAGAAAAAGTTATTTGTAAATGCCAAACCTAATCCAGAGGTATCAAGCCCTTTTTCTCTTAAGTCCTTTAGTCCGGATCTGATTTTTTCTTCCCAGGGGTCTACAGAAGTACTATCCTTACAGATAATTAATTCTTTTACTTTTTGCATTGTAACCTGCGCATTGCTTTTGATAAAAAACAATAAAAAAATAGCAACCGATAGTCTGTTTTTGCTCATAGTTTTAATTATATCCCTGGTTTTGTTTAATGTTTTTATTTTTTTCGAGTTCTCCCACTGGGATTGGGTAAAGCTGCCAGTTTGAATTCCAGACACCCCCCTTTTGAGGCGTGATGACACTCATTACTTCATTTACTTTATTGGTTCTCTTCAGGTCCAGCCAGCGGTGCCCCCATTCTGTAAATAATTCAACTCTTCGTTCATGCGCTACAGCAGACAAAGCGCTTTCCTTTGTCATATTAACAGATAATGGTGGTAAAGGATCGGGAACACTTGTGGTAGCGGCAGCTCTGGACCTGCCACGTAGTACATTTAGATCTAAAATTCCATCTGCAATTTTTCCTGATTGATTAATACGGGCCTCTGCACGAATTAAATATTGCTCGGCAAGCCGAAGTACCATTGTATATTCTGTAACCTCCTGGTATAATACATTCACACGGTATTTGTAAGGATAATTATACACCTTTCCATTCAGGGAAATACTATTAACCCAGTTTGACATACGTAAATCACCAGGTTCAAAATTTTTGATTAAGGTATCGCTTAAATAAACCGGCGTATCATTACTAAAACCAGTCGATGGTAGAATATAAAACCTGGCATCAGGTGTATTGACACCATAATTGACAGGCTCTAATTGCCAGATAGTTTCATTACTATTCTTAAGAAAAACTTCATCTAATGGAGATAAATTGAACAAAGTCGTATTATTAATTACCGCAGTAGCCTCTATCTCAGCTTCTGCATAGGCACCAGTATATAAATAAGCACGGGCTAACAGTGCAGAAGCGGCCCATTTGGTTGGCCTTACTCTATCGGATGTTACATTGGAAACGGTAGCATCCAGGAAATTATCACTTAGTAAAGAACGTGCATCCTTAAGATCAGCAATAATATTCTTCCAGATTTCATCCTTTGATGTTTTGGTTAACACGCTATTTACATGGTAGTCGGTAGAAGTTGTATAAGGTACATCCCCATATAAGTTGATTAAATAAAAATAACTGAATGCCCTTACGAACTTGCATTCTCCTATAAGTTGTTGTTTAACAGCCGGTGTTAATTCAGTCGCTACCGTTAACCCATTGATGGCTTCATTAGAATAATAAATAAATGGGTAAAAAATACTCCACATATCATTTCCAATATTTTGTGATCCGCTAGAACTTCGTAAGGCATTCCTATAGTACCCAAGGTAAATCTCACTGGTTGAACCTGAGTAAAGACTTAACTCATCTGCAGATAATCCTGCATACCCAGACAAACGCCAAAGATCCCCCTGACTCATTTTTGTATAAATGCCCGACAGCACAGATGCCGCTGAGGCATCGTTTTTATAAATAGTTATCTGGTTGGAATTAAAGACAGGTGTATCCACCTCTAGTTGCTTTTTGCAACTGGTGATCAGAAGGATGAATGAAAGAAGTAAAAAGACAAATCGAAATATATGGATGTCGGGACGGGGAAAACATTCTCTGAATTTTAAAACCATCCTTGACGCATTTAAAAAACCACCTTTGCTAACTATATGACGGCTTTTTCTGAGTATAATATTAGAAACGATTTGCATAACTTTTAAATTAAATATTCATATAAAATCTCCCTCCTCATTCTAACTAGTCGCGTTTCATGCCATTTTACAATGTAACCCGGAGTCCTGCTGTTATAATTTTTAGAGGAGGCAGAGTATTGGAACTGCATGTTTCAGGATCCATCCCCTGATAATGTGTAATCGTGAGTATGTTTTGCGCGTGTACATAAATCTGCATATCCTGGACATGAATACTTTTTTTAACGATTACCGGTAGTTGCCATGAAATGGAAATATTCTTTAACCTTATGTAAGAGGCATCAGAATAGCCTTCACTGCTCTGACTTGCGCTATAGTTCTGCTGACCCAAACTTACATCTGAGTTATAACGCTGTATTGGCTTTATATCACCTGTTTTTTCCCAATGATCAAGAACGGATACCGGTTGATTTCCTGTTGTACCAGAAAAATATCCGGGTAAAGAACCAAACTTATAATTAGGTCCGTTTTGCTTAACAAACTGGAAGAGAAAATCCAGTGTAACTCCTTTGAAGGAAACTGCATTCTGGAACCCTCCATAAAATATAGGGTTTGTGTGGATAATAGCTATATTATCAGAAGGATCAGAAGGAGTTGAGGTTAAAAGTCCTTTAGCATCATGAAATTGATATTCTCCAGTAGCCGGATCTACACCAGCATATTGAAATTTCTTTAGAATTGTTGTAGGCTCTCCAATCACTAAACGTGATGCGTAAGACGAATTAGATAAGCTATTAAATGCAATCAACTTGTTTTTAGGAATAGTAAGATTAATATTGCTTGTCCAGCTTATATCTTTATTTCTAATATTCACTGTGTTCACGGAAAACTCCCAACCTGAGTTCTGGACAGTAGCGGGGAAATTAGATGTAATAGAAGAAAATCCTGTAGTAATAGGTAAATTATATTCAAGTAACTGATTAGAAGAACGATTTCTGAAATAGGTTGTCGTAAAATATAATCGATTATTTAAAAAACCCAGATCCAGACCAAACTGCATTTTTTTTGTTTCTTCCCATTGTAAATACATATTAGGCAAAGAAGTAGGTAAATTAGCTGTTGAACCCTGGTAAGGCAAAACCCCAGTAACTGGACCATAAAGATTCAAAAAGCGGTAATCGCCAATCTGGTCATTCCCTGTCGTACCATAACTCGCTTTTAACTTTCCAAAGCTCAGAATCGATTGTTTACTGAAAAATATTTCTTTTGAGAAAAGCCATGCGCCACCCACACTTCCAAAACTATGGAATAAATTTTGTGATCCAAAACGACTGCTTCCATCTCTTCTCCCTGTTAGATTAAGTATGTACTTGTCAGACCAATTCAAATTAAAGCGACCAAAAAAGGCGTTATACTTGTAATCGTTCTTAATCGAATATTGAAGTTGAATATTCGCTGCTGTGCTCAAATCCTCCATTACATCATCACTAGTATAATTAATACCTGACAATTTCAAGCTGCTACTTGTATTATTCTGTATCGTTCCCCCTACCAAAACATCCATCTTCATTTTACCAAACCATCTTTTATAATTGATTTGAGGCTCAACAATATAAGATGCATTGTGGCTATTGGCAAAATCAGAGGATCTAGGAATAAAGGATCTATATTCAGGCAAAACGGCTTTTAAGGGATAAATTTGAGTTTCTTCAGAGGTTAGTTTATTATACCCAAAACTACTCCTAATCTCTAACCCCTGAAAAAGTGTATAACTTATAATAGTATTACCTACAAGATTATTTGTTCTGTTCTTATACCTGTTAAGTAGGAATGCAATTGGATTTCCACTAAACATCCAAGTAGAGCCACCAGAAGTGTTTGAAGCCCAATTAATACTTCCATCCGCATTGTATAAAGAAGGAGCTCCAGGCGGAATGGTAATTGCGAGGGACGTAATATCATAATTAGGCAATTGATTATAATCAGACAAATAGCTACCAGACAAGGTGATTTGGAATCTATGATCATTAGATAATGCATTGATACTAAAATGTAAAGACCCCTTTTTGTCAGAAAAATCTCCTGGAAGAACTGTAGTTTCTTTCTTAAAATTCCCTCCAATTAAAAACTGCATATTCCCATTACCACCAGAAACAGTTGACTGGAGATCCGTGTAATGGGAAGTGTTCCCGATTAGCATTTTTTGCCAATCCGTATTTTTTGATGGATTCCAACCGAAATTATTAAACAGGTCATAATCTCGCGTTTCATCAGGTGTTAGGCCATCATTCTTTAGCGCCTCTCTACGCATAGCAACGTATTGAGATGCATCGAGAAGATTTAATTTACGCGCTATTTTGCCGGCTCCTGTCTGCAAATTAAAATCTACAGTCGTTTTACCATCCTTGCCCTTTTTGGTTGTTATAAGGATGGCCCCATTTGCGGCTCTTGAACCATAAATAGCAGTTGCGTCTGCATCTTTCAACACCTCAATGGATTCGATATCGGATGGATTAATATAACTCAAAGGATTACCATTAAGTTGAAGAAAATATTGGTTATTGGGGGTTCCTGAATTTCCCAGAATACCATTCATTGTAGGTAAAAGCTGGGAGCTATAAGGAACTCCATCTACCACATATAAGGGATCATTACCATTGATAATACTGTTATCGCCCTGAATTCTTACTTTAACACCTGTACCTGCATAACCGGTGCTTTGCGTAATGAAAAGCCCAGGTACCCTGCCGGCTAATGCCAAAAGAGGATTGCTGACAGGTTGTTTTTCAATATCAGTTGATTTAACAGCAAATACATTTCCCGTTAAAAGTCTTTTAGAGGAAACACCGTAGGCGATCACTACAGATTCATCCAAATTCGCAACATATTCCTTCAACGTAATAATCTCAGATAATTTATTTCTTAAAATTATCTCTTGTGTAAGATATCCAACACTGCTAACTACTAAAGAAATACGTCCCTTCCCACTCCTCAGTACAAATCCGCCATCCGCCTGGGTAGTCGTCCCTATTCGCGTTCCCTTTACCATAACGGTAGCCCCAATAATAGGACTACCCTTTTCATCAACAACTTTGCCTCTTACGGTAACGGTTGTATCAGAATAATTATCATTACTCACCACCTCCTTCTTCCTCACCGCCACCGAATTCTTATCCACCACCACCCAAGTCAACCCTCTCCCATCCAGCAGCTCATGCAACACCGCATCCACCGACTTATTTTTCACATCAATGGACACACTGGGAAAAGCAGCTAGATCCACATCTTGGAAATAAATATAGAGACCGCTCTTTTTAGATACTTGTCGCAGTACTTCTGCCAGCGAGGTGTTCTTAATTGAAATAGTAAGAGGCTTACCTTGCAGCGGTTCACTTCGGGTGAAGAGGGGTGATAAACAGAACAGAACAACCATGCAGGAGTATAGAAATGCGTGGTTGAGTTTGACAATCTGTTGCATATGTGCACTACGATTTTGGTTAGATAAAATGGTTGGTTGGTCGTACTATTCGCTAATAGTAAGCGCAAGTGCAATAGAGTGTCTTCTAAAGGTTATTGAGATAATAAAAGCATTCACGTTGTAGACTCACATGATAATTCATAAGGCATGGTAAAAAACTAAAATCGGAAAGGATAAATATCGTCCCTATTATTGAAAAGTAAAACTTAATAAAAAGGTAACGTCTCTGGAAAAACTTTTTTCACCCGGCGGATTAACCAGCTTTAATTCAATAATTTAGCATAACAGTATGCTCAAAATAATTTTGAAATCAACATTACCTATAATTAGTTTTTTACTTTAATGAATACAGTATGAGTATCAAACTCGAAGATATCAGGCTTTTAGTAATACAGGACCTCCTCGGGACCCTCCCCGACAGAGACCGGGAAATCCTATTGGATCAGCTGTCCGAAAGAATTGAGTTCCGCGAAATCGACGCAGATATCCGGAAGGTGTTAACTCCGGAAACTATTCAGTATATAAAGGAGAGCAATAAAAAAGCTGCTGATAAAATTATTATCCGGATACACCACCTGAAAATGAGAAGGATCATTTATGTAAAAGCAATAAAAGCCGGCAATAGGACCGGCTACTTCTTAGATAACGGCAGTTAAGAACCTCACAACAACCCACAATGTCTCCTCCGCATTCAATGCATCAGTATCCACAATTAAATCAGCAATGAAAGACGCTTCAAAGGTATCATTCAAACCAGTAAGGTTATGGATCTTATCCGGATGATGATCGGGTAAGAGCGCTTTCCGGTACAAACCTTTGGGATCGCGGGCAATTAAAGTCTGCAAGTCACATCGCAGCCAGATGAGGAACGCACCGTATTGGCGTTTAAGGCTGATACGCGCCTCTTCATAAGGATTGATAGCCGCAATGATGATGAAGTCGTAAACATCTATCAAAGACCACGCATACGCCCCTAAACGCGCAATATTCTCCAGGCGGTCGGCTTTACTGAAGCCAAGGTCTTTACAAAGCGTCTGGCGGTAAACGTCCCCGTCTATCAGTTTAATGCGCAGACCAAGAGAATCGCCCCAGGCAAGCAGGGAATTGGATAACGTGGTCTTACCCGTTCCTGACAACCCGGTGAACTGTATAATATGCCCCATTATAATGTAGAGAAATTAAGGTATTGGACAAACCTGGGCTGGGTAGAATGGTTCGCACTTGCTGCATGAGGCAAGGTACTCAGCCATACGACCACATCCCCTTTCACGCCAGGTACAGGTATAGGAGAAGTAACGGCACGCACTGCCACAATAGCCTCATCCAAAGAAGAAAATGATTGTATGAAATCAGTAAACTGATGATGAAACCCCGGAACGAGAATTAACGGGCCCCGGTCTTCCGGTACATCATCCAGGTAAATAAGTCCCTGGATATAATATTCAACAGGTTTGGAAAGATCAAGGTCCCAGTGAAGCGCACTGCCTTTGAACTTCCAGGAGTCAGTTTCAGGAGGATTAAAACTCAGTTTATCCGTATTGGAGATAATGTTGAGCGTATTATAAAGTTCAGCGAATAACCGGTGGACCTGGGGATGTTTCCGGATAGCTTCCAAACGTGCATCCTGGTACACCTGTAACATCAGACCGTGCCAGTCGGGATGCGCGGGATACCAGCTGTCAGAGAGATTTAAATGATCAGAGATCAGGTCTTTTACAGCGTCACATAAAACATCCTCCACTAAACCACTTATTTTAAGATAACCTTGCTGTTCCCAGCATAATAACTGGGCAGGACTTAATAAAGTAGGAGAAATAGTAGCTGACACCGAAGAAGAGGCCTGCCAGTTATTAAACTGCAATGTAGCATGATGGAAAAACTCAGCTCCTTTTACATCAATGATCCAGGATTTGAAATGATCAATATCCCTGCATTCGGCATACAAAAACTGGTACGTCTCGAATTTTCCCAAACCAAAGATATTCATCCAGATATCTTCTGCATGTGAAAAATTCTCATATATCGGGACCGCAGTTTGCTGCTTTTTGCCCATATGAGTTGCATAAAAAACAAACAGGAAATCCATCATACATGTAAAGTTCTTAGCTGCTCATAAGCGGCCTGACAATCATCAAAAAAGAATTGCGCATCTACTGGTGCTTCTGGTGTGAAAACTTCCTGCGTAAATTTACTATGATAACCTAAACGGGTATTCGCCTGGTCCATATCACGTACCGGCACACCTGTAAACGCGCTAAAAGCGGCTATCATTGCTTTTCCACCGGAAGCGTAATCGAAAAAAACATTCTTAGGGTGATGTAAGTTCAAAATACCCTGTAACTGTAAAAAGTATTGAGTTAGTACCTGCGCTGTATACCGGTTAAAATCTCCGCCAAATGTTTCCGGTGCATCCGTTTGCAGCAATGCATGACTCACCATTCCCGGAACAGCATGGGTACCCCGCCGTTTAGCATGAGAAGCGATCACTTCATCGGGTCTGCGATACAAAAAGAAAAACGGTGTTGCAGGATACCATTCCCGTAAAAGAGAGTAATGATGAATATGCCAGCTATCTAATTTAATGATATAATCCGTCTCTTTGAAATTCCGCCGCTGCCCCATCAGCGTAACAGCTGCTTTAAATAAAGCAGCATCGCCCACCTGTAATATTTCATCCAGCAAAGGTGCTTCCGAAATGGCTATATTCTCTTCCGGTTGTGAAAACACCTGCGATAACAAGGTAGACCCGCAACGGGAAACATGGAAGATAAAAACACCGGGAGATAAAGCATCTGCTCCCTTACTGGCTTCTATGAGAAAGTCCGGACTGGAAACACTCTCTAAAGAAGATCGCTCCCGCTGTTTACTCCTGCAAATATGGATCGTTTCATCAAAGAACGGATCGGTCATCCGCCTGTCCCCAAGGTCCATCCATTTCACTATTCCGTTCGTCAGCTTATAAGGTATCCACATTATTGCTCCGCTTTTAAACTGGCAATTAAATTCCGCGCAGTATCTGTATCCATCCGTTCCAGTTCTGCTATCATCTGCGCTTTCATGGCTGCATCCATCTTTTTGGGAGATAAATCATATCCATGCGCGGCAAACAGGTTGTCCGTCCAGCTGTTCCGGATACCATCAATGATCAGGTGTACCCTGGCTGTATCCCCGTTGTTCACGATACTATGTGTGGTACTGAAATCCATATACCAGCACTCCCCTGCTTTCAGATGTAACTGAGTGCCGTCGATAGTAAAGAAAACAGCCGGATTGGTGATGATAGGGATATGGACCCTGAACAAACCGTCCATATACCCGCATCCGGGATCTTTATGCGGATTGATAACGCTTCCCGGTGCCAGGGACAACAACCGCACCGATTCCTTCTCACATGCCCAGCTATCCAGGATCTCCTTTACATAAGGCATACGGGTAAGCACCGGCGTATCTTTATACTGCGCGTCCGGATGCGCATAAATATCATTACTCTCCCCACTCGCAGAACGTAAAGAAATACTCCGCCAGTCGCCATTAAAATCGCGTGTATTAAAATGCAGCGGCCATTCTTCCTGTAGTACGCCGGCTAATTCAGCCTGTAGTTGCGCTACATTATAAGATGCGGAAAATTGTATATAGTTCATCTGTCCCTAAGATATATGATTAATATCGTAACAATCTGGCATTCCCGAAATACATTCGATATATTCCTTATATTGATCGCATGGAAAATTTCACATCGCTGAATAAAGGCATCATGTTTTTACTGGAAATATGCATGCTGCTGTCTTTCTCCTACTGGGGCTTTCATAACCATACATCCATAGCCTCCTGGCTGTACGGGATCGGTCTGCCTGCTTTAGTGGCATTCGTGTGGGGAATACTGGCAGCTCCCAAATCGAAAAACCGGTTGCGGATGCCTTACAGAACGTTTTTCTCTATAGGAATGTTCTGGATAGCAGGTATCCTTTTATATGAAACAGGACTTACGCTATATGCTATCGCTTTTATGATTGTTGCATTCGTATCTGGTACCCTGGCTTATATGCTCGAACGATAAATTAAATGCAAGGTAGTGGTCTATTTCCCGAACTGTTTCAGATGATGATCGAGATGTTTATAGAACATGTTGTTCCATTCAGCGACACTTAAAGGGCCGAAAGAGTGAGATTCCTTCCCATCAAATGCTTTCTCTCCCAGTTGTTGTGTCTTTTTTATAAATCCTGTCAGCCTTGCCTTCTCTGTTTCAAAATCCCTGGGACCCTTGATAAGAAAAACCGGCGCTGTAGGACTATTCTTTTTATAGGGCTTTTCACTGACTACCTTATCTTTCACCATCCATTTCAGTATCAGCTTCATGATACCTTTTACCGGAGGATATTTCTCTTTTTCATACACCATTTCGTAAGTAACGCAGCAATGCGCCAGCATTTGCGGGGCGGTCATCTTCCCCCATAAAGGAGGAGTGTCCGCAGAGAGTCCGTTAATTCTTTCAATAACGGCATCTGCAACTTTCTGATCAAAAATGTTTGGTAAGGCCATATGATTATTTATCTTTTTAAAATATACTCCATTCACCCTGCCATTCTATTCCATATGAAAGACTGCTGTTAAAGGCACCGTTACAGGAGAATTATCCGGATTGGTCTCCATAATATCTGCCATAAATGCCCACCAGCGCTGTACTACTGGTAAGGTGCCCAAATCCTGGGAAGATTGTGCGCCCGACTGCTGCTGCACCCCGAACAGGGTATTCGTTTCTTCGTCCAGGAAGATAGTATAGTCACTGACGCCATTGTCTTTCAGCAACTGCCGTAACTCCGGCCACAATGCATCGTGGCGTTTACGGTACTCTTCTTTGCACCCCGGTTTCAGGCGCATTTTAAAAGCGATCTTCATGGCAACAGGAATATAGTGAGGCTCTTGGCTCCATGTGCACCTAAAACAAGCGACTGCTCAATATCGGCTGTTTTGGAAGGGCCTGCTATGAATACGCCAAAGCCGGTCTCTGGTCCGCCGATACGATCGTATGCATCATGCATGGTAGGGACAATATTGGAAGCTGATAATACAATGGCCAGGTGCTGTGCAATAAAAGGCAATACCCTCACCACCAGCTCCTTTTCCGTTACCCATACCGCCCCGTTTTCCGCAACGCCTAGTTGTCCGGGTACAATGGCCAGGTCTACCTGTTCTAACTGACGCCCGTTCCCGGCTTGCCATTCCGTGGCAGCCCCAGGGTAAAAATCAGGGTTTACCGCCACCACAAGTGCCGGTGCTTCCTTATAATGTGCTTTGATATCAGCATACTGAACTATATCGATCACTTCTCCTCCCAATGTTTCCACTACTTTACGGAAAGCAGCAGGATCGCCCGGGCTCATGTTCCTGAATCCTTCAATATCGGGTAATACCTCCTGTGGAGGCTGGTTCCCTTTTATAGCTGCTAAAATTGTTTCCCGGCTGCTCATATGTATAATATTCATTGAAAGGCTGAAAATACTAACTTTATCTTAATCTTAAAGTACAGGTATGCTGAAAAAGAAACGGCAGCTGAAATACCTCCATAAAAGATGGGCCCATATGCACCATCAGTTACAGACCTTTTCCAATGACGGAGGTCAGGAAGCTATACATAAATTACGGGTGGAAATAAAAAAGGTAAGGGCTTTTATACAATTCTCACACGCCCTAAAGGGACAACACCTTTCCACCACCGGCCTGAAAAAGATAAAACGGATCTTCAAACATGCAGGGACCATCCGGGATGCATATACCAGCCTGCTGGCAATGAAACGCTACCGGGTCAATAATACAGCACTCAGATCTGAAGAAGCCGGTATAATAAAAGGGGAGTCCGGCAAATTCCGCGCACGTTACGACAAGTACAACAAAAGGATCTCGAAAGCGGATAAGACTTTCCGCAAAAAGGTCCATGGGGTTAAAAACAACAAGATCAGGCACTGGTTCGATACACAACTCAGCATCATTGCCTCCGTGCTGGATCGTTTCTCTGTATACCAGCTTCACCCTGCCCGGAAAAGAATAAAAACATTGCTTTACATTCTTGCCGTTTTACCTGAAAAAATGGCTACCAGCCTCCGGCTGAATACTGCCTACCTCGATAAACTACAGGATGCCATTGGCCAATGGCACGATCATACCACCGCTACCGCCCTGCTGATGGGCAAAACCTCTAAAGGGAACCTGGTCAGCAAACTGCTGGAGGAGGAACATAAAACATTGGAGGAAGTCCGCCAGCTATCTGCTGATTTTCTATCTAAAGTGAAGGACTGCCCCCCTGTTCCTCCTGAACCATGAACCGTGTAGACGCTTCGTAGTCGTTCTGTATACCAAATGTAGACACCCCAGATTAGCAGGCAGTATAGGCGATCCGTATCTTTACTACGTGAAATCAGCACCTATGTTTAAACTCTTTATCAGTAGACAACAGCAGATGCCACCCCGACTCACCGAAGAAGTGGACGCCTTACAACTACAATGGAACAATATCCTCGACCGACTGGAAGAACAGTATATGGAAATCGTGAGGAGAGGACAGAAAGGGAACCGTGAGAAATGGAAAGGGCAACTAAACAGTATTATCAGAAAGGCAAGGGATACCTATCAATCCGTCCCCCTGCACCAGTATAATATATTAATAACACAATACAAAGACCATCAACCCGCCTGTGATCTGTTATCAGATTGCCGGGATGACATCTATCATACATTATTAGAATGGGAGAACCGGCTGATCCCTTTGCAGAAGCATACCATTACACAATGTGCTTACTGTTAAATGCACCGGGGACAATTTAATAAAACTATAACCCCAAACCAGAGAGGCCGTACCAAATGATACGGCCTCTAATCATTTCCTTCCACCCCTGAAAACCTGACAAACAGCCTGGTACTGAGCCTGAAGAACTTCGTAAAATAATAGAGAAAATAGAATGGCAGCCGCATACGGGAGATATCATTGCCATTTGGTGTGATGAGCACGCGCAAAGTAACCAGTAAGGCTTTCAATTTTAATCCCAGGCTATTACTGAACCTGATGTTGAGAGAAACATTCCTTAAAAAATCCGATTTCCTTGTTTCCTGCTTGGCTAATAATTCATTTAATAAGAACGCGCTTGTACTCTCCAGACTTTGATCATTATCTGCAGCATACGAAGGGAAAGGCATATCAAAAAGATGAGCAGATAGTATCCGTCTTAAGAGATCGTACCGTTCAAGCCCGGCAACGGGTATTTCCGAATTAAAAAAGGTAAGGTCGAGTAAGGAACGGAGCGTGGGATAATAATCACTGACGCCATTATTGATCAGCAATAGTTTATAATAGTCCTTATGATCATATTCCCGTCCGGGCGACAAATAATCTTCTCCCAGTAACTGGCTGAATAATACATTCGTGCTCATCCTGTATTTGCTTAACCGGAAGTGGAACTCAAAATCGAATGTACCTCCGAAAGCTCCCTTCTTATTAAAACAAACATCCTTTTGTACCTGGTTATACCGTTTAGGGAACCTGTTATAAAAATCCTTATTCCTCATTTCATACCCTTCTTTTTTCAGGGTATCTACAACAGGTATAATATCCTTTTCCGCGATAATAACATCTATATCCGCGCTCTCTCTGAGGCTGATATCCTTGTAAAGATAGGCAGCAAGATCAAAGCCTTTATACATGCGCGTATGTATGCCCTGTTGCTGAAGAATATGGATGATCCGGTCGCATTCCGCCTTTCTGCTAAAGACCCTGGAAGAGAAATTCATGCAATAGGAACGGAACAATTTGAAAGTATCTTCATCCACCAGTTCCTTCACATGAAATAATACATTGAACACGACTGGTCTGATACGATGGACGGTACTCAGATCATATACCTTCTTCCAGTTAACCTCACTATCAGCAATAAAGGACCTTAACAGTTCCTTATCCGCTGTTTTAAGAAAGGTCCTGCAGCACAGCACCAGGAGCGCTATTTCCGTATTATACCTTTCCTTGATTATTTTAATATCCACAGCGATCAGAGTTTTTGTTTATCATACATGTTCCGGAATAACCCGTTCGCCGCTATCAGGCTGTCAAAGGTTCCTTCTTCTGCGATCTTTCCCTCTTTCATAAAATAGATATGATCGGCTATCTTAAGATTATACAAGCGGTGTGTGATCAACAGTACCATTTTATTCCCCACCGAGGCTTTTATATGCTGAAACACCTCATATTCGGCAGTAGCATCTAAAGCACTGGTGGGCTCGTCCAGCACCATCAGGTTGCCATTCCTGTAAAAAAGTCTGGCCAGCGCCAGCTTCTGCCACTGTCCTCCGCTTAACTGCTGGCTGCCCTGGAACAAGGTACCCATCCGGCTTTTATAAGCAGCAGACAATTCTGCTATGAAAGGATGTGCATCTGCCAGTATAGCCGCCTGCCGGATATTTTCCATATTTTCCGGATCATGGAACGCCTCGAAAGCGATATTCTCCCCTACTGTAAGAAAATATTTTTCAAAGTCCTGGAACAGGAACGTACTGTTATTCCTGAAATCGGGCAATGTAATTTCCGAGATATCCACTCCATCTACTGCAATAGATCCTGTCTGCAGATCATATAACCGTGCCAGCAATTTAACGAGGGTAGATTTACCCGAGCCGTTCTCCCCTACCAGCGCAATAATATTTCCCGGCGCGCAATGGAAAGAGATATCCCGCAATACCGGCTTCTCTGTTTGCGGATAATGAAATGAAACATGATGGATGGATAAACCTTTATTCTCCTGCGGAAAAACAGTACCGGCCACCGGTGTTTCAGGAAGCGGGAGGTCCAGGAACAGGAAGAGATCTCTCAGGAAAACCCTTTGCTGGAACAACTGTACCAATGCCTGCAGGAAACTCCTTGAAGTAGCCTGCAAACGCTGGAACCCCTGCAGATATATAACAAATACGCCTACTGTTATTAATTTCCCCCATACGTTCTTTGCCAGGTACACCAGGATAAATGTGATAATGGCCACTTCCAGTACTTCTGCTATCACACTGTACAACGTATTCTTTTTATATAGCTTTTCTTTTTCCTGGTGAATAAATGTCCGGAAAGAACTGAACCTGCCCAGGAAATCTTTTCCGAAACCAAAGATCCTTACCTCCTTTGCATGGGCCACGCTCGTTAATATATGATACAGGTAATGCGCTTCCCTTTCCTTAGGGGCCAGCTTTCTTTCAAGATGCATCAATGAAAAACCGGCGTACCATTTAATGACCGCCAATGGTATTGATAATACAATTAATAAAAGAGCGAACAGCGGCTTAAGTGAAAACAGGAACCCGAACAGGAAACACAAAGAAAGACTGTTCAGCAACATCGCATTGAACCCGTTCAATATTGCCGGTGTTTTATAGATCACCTGCTGCTGCGCAAGATGTAACGTATCATGATAAACGGGGTTCTCATAGTAATCGTAGCTTACATTCACTGCCTTGTTCAATACCTGCTGTGAAAGATAATCCGTTAAATGCTGCTGGTGCATCGTATTAATATAAACCGCGTACTGGCCGGCAACGGCCTGTAACAACTGGATACCGCCCCACACCGCCAGAGGAGTGATAGCAGCCGCAAAATTAATATTAGGCGGCATCATCGCATCGATCAGCAATCTGAGACATAACAGGGAAGCCACCGGTAATATGGCCAGCACCACCTGCAGTATAAAATTGATATAGGAAGCAGTCTTATCGGCACGCCATAACAGCGTAATAGAACGAAACAGGTCCTTCAGAATTACAATCATCTTCGGCGATAGCTAACATATGATCAATATAAAGACAACATATCCTGCTCCAGCATCTGCTGAAGATAGATAAGTGTTTCCTTTTCACATTGCTCAGAACTGATATCATACTTCGTGGTAAGAGAAGAAACAATTTCCTTTACGGGAAGTGCATGCTCCAGCATATTCCAGATGCTGGTGCCAACGCTGTTTATACCAATATATACACCTTTATTGATATCCATCATCACTACCTCATCTCCTATAAGACTGATAAGAAATTTTTGTTCATTCCGTAAAACAAATGTATCAGGAGTCAGGTTACATTCTTTCTTCATAATAGAATTTATAAACAAGTCTTCGGGATTAATACTACACGAAAATAGGTATTATTACAAAACAATTACCAGCGACATTAAAATTCATATAACCATTTCATTAATGAACAATATGCGAAAACCATTGTTACTATGTAAGTGATAAACCTGATTCATGTATAATTACCAGGGCTTTGGGCTCCATATCCGTTCAGAGATTGAGTTTCCCGAATTGTTTCCTGCCATAGCTGATGTTGCTGATATAACGGTTAAGATCGGTAATGTGCCAGAGACGATAGAAGGAAAAAGATTACAAGGCAAAGATATTTCTTACATTATTAATGAAGAGGAACTCCTCTTTTCTGTAAAGGATATTGCTACCTATTATGCTGCTCATGGCAGGGAAATTATTATTGCGCCGGAAACGGGTAATGGGGAAATGCGTAGCATCAGGCTGTTTGTGCTGGCCACTGCTATAGCTGCCATTCTCCTGCAAAGGAAATTGCTACCGCTACACGCTTCTGCTATTTTAGATGAAGGGGAACTGGTGTTGCTATCCGGACGCTCCGGTGCGGGTAAGTCCACCACCCTTGCGGGATTACGCAAACAGGGATATACCATCTTCAGCGATGATATTACCGTGCTGCAGCAACAACCGGCAACGCGCCTGGTAACAGGTACGGCATCATACCCGATGATCAAACTATGGGAGGATTCCATGCTTACATTAGATCATCAGTTCTTCCAGGACAGATCTTTTCCTGTAAGGCCGGGTATGGATAAATACGGCATCTTCTTTCATGATGATTTTAACAGTAATGAATATCCTGTAAAAAAAATATTATTGCTGGATATTGGAGAAGATAATGAGGTACAAAGCAAAAAGCTAACAGGGACGCAGGCTTTTGAAGCCATATCCAATCAGATCTACAGACCAGTGTTACTACATAGTCAGTCCCTGCGGACATTGAGTTTCCAGATCATCAGTAAACTATTACAACATGTAGATATTTACTATATCAGCAGACCAATGCATTGCAAACCGGAAAAATTATTATCAGTGATATCTTCTTTAGTATAACATGCAACAAAAGACATCTATCGGCAATCTGCTGCTTTTTGCGGAAGCATGGTCACTGCTGGCAGTGGCAAGGCTGGTGTTGATCTTCATTCCTTTCAGGAAAATTACACGGGTGCTGGGGAAGAACATTACGGCACAACAGCCATCGCCATCAACAGAAAGTAAGCAGCTGTTGCAACAAAACATCCGCAAGGCTATCAGCAGCGCCAGCAGATGGTCGCCCTGGAGGACTGCCTGCTTTGAACAGGCCCTGGCAGCCAAGATCATGTTGAAAAACCGGAAGGCCGTCTCGATCGTATATTTCGGCATTCATAGAAAAAGTGAAGAAGCCAATTCAATACTGGCACATGCATGGTTGGAAAGCGGCGGTGTTACCGTTACAGGCGGGAAGAATTCATACCGCTGCTCTGTAATAGCCGCTTTTAAAAGCTGAATGCAGTTTATTATTATGAGAAACTGAACAAAATTATCAGACACTTGTTACAGAAGAGTAACATCAGTATAATTTTTCTTGAAAAACAAAGATTTAAGCACTCATCCAAAACACATTTTATGAAAAACGAAACAACAGAAACACAACCTAAACAATCCTGGATCACTCCGGCCTTCACCGTATTATCTGTTAACGATGAAACATTAGGTCTTGGTGGAGGTGGCCCCGACTTTGCTTCAGAGTTAAGCTGATTGATATTTCAACAATCATCCAAAATGTATATAATGGAAAACGAAACAACAGAGCCGCCACAGCCTAAAAAACTCTGGGTAACTCCATCGTTCACTGTACTATCTGTTAACGATGAAACATTAGGTGGAATTGGCTCATGGCCTGACTTTTTTGCCCTCTTGAGCTGATTGATATTACATTCTAAAAACCATATCCTTTTCAAAAATAGAATCAAATTCAACATGGGGTTGTATCGTATTTGCGATACAATCTCTTTTCGTTCGGGTACCTGGTGGAGACTTATCGCTATTTAGACGATCCTCAGGCCCTTTATTTATTTTTGCTACAACCTCATTGCTGTTTATTACAAACACGATGGTGGATGATTATGGTTATAATTATGAGGCCGTGAAGCGACCGGCAACTGTTAATGGAGCTTTAGTAATGATGAAAACTGAACAAAATCACCAGATACTTGTTTCGGTAATAGAGGATAGTTGTTCCTGGAATAAAAATTAAAAAACAATCATCCAAAACGTATATTATGAAAAACGAAACAACAGAGTTACAACCTAAACAACCCTGGGTAACTCCAGCCTTCACAGTACTATCTGTTAACGATGAAACATTAGGTCTTGGTGGCGGCGGCCCCGACTTCGGTTCAGAGTTAAGCTGATTTTTTTCCATGTAGCACAAACAAAGAGCCTGTATCGAACTTACGATACAGGCTCTCTTTGTTCAGGTACCTGATGGAGACTTATCGCCATTTAGACGATTCTCAGACCCTTTATTTATTTTTGTACAACTTCTTTTCCATGTGGGCATCTTGCTATTCAGATGCATTTCCAGACCCTTTACTTATCTCTTTTGATGAAGCCTGCCTGTTAAAGAGAAAGACCTTTATTGATATAATCTCTTTTACGAAGACTGCCCGTCGCTGAAGCGAAAGGCCTTTATTAATACATCCTTTTTTTGATAAAAGACTCCCTGTTGAAAAGAAATACCCTTATTGATTCTTCTTTTATAAAGACTGCCGTTGAAGAGAAGGGTCTTTATTGATATAATCTCTTTTATGAAGACTGCCCGTCGCTGAAGCGAAAGGCCTTTATTAATACATCCTTTTTTTGATAAAGACTCCCTGTTGAAAAGAAATACCCTTATTGATCCCTCTTTGATGAAGACTCCCTGTTGAAGAGAAAGGCCTTCATTGATACAATCCCTTTTTATAAAGACTGCCCGTTAAAGAGAGAGACCTTTATTGATATAATCTCTTTTTAGGAAGACTGCCCGTCGCTGAAGCGAAAGGCCTTTATTAATACATCCTTTTTTTGATAAAAGACTCCTGTTGAAAAGAAATACCCTTATTGATCCCTCTTTTATAAAGACTGCCGTTGAAGAGAAAGGTCTTTATTGATATAATCTCTTTTTAGGAAGACTGCCCGTCGCTGAAGCGAAAGGCCTTTATTAATACATCCTTTTTTTGATAAAA